>Ga0070737_10004690_pt1 | contig 13519 bp, 13 predicted proteins | sample Coa_R1_10_FD_66438 | JGI IMG/M metagenome (GOLD analysis project Ga0070737, IMG submission 66438) | Surface soil microbial communities from Centralia Pennsylvania, which are recovering from an underground coalmine fire - Coalmine... | ecosystem: Environmental > Terrestrial > Soil > Unclassified... | reverse complement strand
CTGGCCTGCTCGTCGCGATCCGCCAGGCCGCCACCACCCGGGCGATCCGGGCCGGGGGAGTCGTCACGAGAGACGGCGGATGCCTGGGAGTGGACGTCACGTCCGGCGGCAGGGCGGCGATTTCGTGGCGGGAGGCCGCCGGGGGTGTGCTGTGCACCGGTTCCGCCGGCTCCGGGGCACCGGTCACAAGCTTCCAGCTCGTGCACGCCGCGATCAGGCGGCGCAAGCCCGTCATCGCTGTTGATCTCGGCGGCGATGACGGGCCGGAGAGGGCAGAGGGCCCGGAGGGCCTGGCCGGGCGGCTGGCCGCCGTCTGCGCAGCCGCGGGCGCACCGTTCGTGACATTCAGCGCGGCAGGGCCCACGCCGTATGAGCCGTTCCGGCACGGCGACGCGGCGGCACGTGCCGCGCTGCTCGCCGGGATGATCGACTGGGACGCCGTGGCGGACCATGCCAGGCGGAGCTGCGCCGCCTACCTCCGTGACGTGTTCGAGCTGCTGGACGCGGCGCCCGGTGATCCGCGGGTCCCCGTACTCGATGATGTCGCCCACCTGCTCGACCCGGCGGCGATGCAGGCGCGCATGGCCCACGTGCCCGCCTACCACCCGCGCAGGGAGATCCTCGCAGAACGGGTGCGGGTATCGGTCAGCCTGGTACGCGCGGACCCGCAGATCGTCTCCGCGCCGGCCCGCCATCTCAGGGAGCTGCGGGCGTCGCCGCTTGGCCGGTGGCTGCGTCCCCCCAGCCGGCCGTCGCAGGTCCCGCTGGACATCGGCCGGGTCGTGCGGGACCGGGCGGTTGCGCTCTTCGTGCTCGGCAGCGGCCAGCCAGGCGGTGAGCAGCCCGGCGGCGGGCAGGCCAGCGCCGCGAGGATCGCGTCACTGGTCGCCCACGACGTCATGGCGGTCTGCGACGGCTTCCGCGAGATGGGCGTGGAGGGGGACGGGCTCGTATGGTTCCGCCGGTGCGACGTGGTGCCGCGGAACATCCTGGCCGGGCTGGTCGCCCACGGTGCCGCCGTGGGCCTTCCCGTGCTGCTCACCACCTCGTCGGCGCAGGCCCTGGGCCTCGCCGGCCAGGTGAACGCGCTCGCGATCCACCGCATCGACGGCGAGCAGGATGCGGAGCGGTATGCCCGCCTCACCGGGGAGCGGCTCGCGCCCGAGCAGGCAGGCGTGCCGGGGACGGCACCGGCCCCTGGGGCTCCGTCTGCCCAGGCTGCCGCGCCGGGAACGCCGGGTGCGACGGGGCGGCCCGGTCCTCCCGCCGGCGCGGCCGGCGGGAGGACAGCCGTCGGCGCGGGCCGTCCCCTCGTGCGCCAGCCCATCGTGCCCGCCGCGGCGCTCGGCGGGCTGGGAGACGGCGAGTTCGTGCTGGTTGTCAAGAGCCCGCGGCGCCGGCTCGTCCGGCTGGCCAGGACCGTGCCTGCCGGCCTGCCGGAATCCCCGCCGCGCCCGGGAGCCGCCCAGGGCGCCGCCCAGGCCGCCGCACGCCTGGCCGGCGGCATACGCCGTGCCAGGAGGCCCCGCGGCACGCAGGGGACCGCTACCGCGGGGGAAGCCCGATGAGTGCTGCCCAGGGGGATACAGTGAGCGAGCCAGCCGCGGGCACGAAGACCGGGAACGTCCAGGCCGGGAGTGATCAGCCCGGGAACGTCCAGGCCGGGAACGGCCAGCCGGGACTGCGCGGGGACCGGGTGTACCTGGGCTGGCAGTACGCGCTCCTGCATCCGCATCCGGGGCCGCCGCCCCGCCGTCCGACCCCCCCGGAGCGGCATAATCTCGATCCCGGCTGGGTGGCGGCGCAGCATCGTGAGGACGCGGCGCTCAACCAGCCGCTGCGGGCGGCACTGGCCGGCGCGGCCGCGGGCGCCGCCTTCTTTGCCGCCATGTGGCTGGCCGGCTTGGTGCCGCCGCTGCTTGCCGGGTTCTGCCTCCTCGTGTGCGCGAGCGCTGCGGTGCTCGCCGGGCGTGCCCTGTGGCACGCCGGGCAGGTGCTGCGCTCGCGCGTGGCGGAGGAGCAGCGCAGAATCGGGAAGATCCGCGCATGGCAGGACAGGGGGCTGTTCGCGCGCCAGGCCGAGCATGCCAGGCAGGCCGGGGAATGGCAGGAGCGGCGCGCCGCCTACGAGCGGCAGAAACAGTGGTACGCGGTCTGCCTGCCCCGCGAGATCGACCGCGTCGACGTGGCCGGGGGGACGCTCGCCGGCTGGTCGGCGATGCTGACGATGATGGGCGCGCCGCGCCTCGAGGCGGGCGGTGAGGTCACGGTGCTCGACCTGTCGGAGGGCGCGGTGGCCCGCGACCTGCTGGCCGTTGCGCGCAGGTCGGGCACCGAGCCCCTGGTCTGGCTCCTGCCGGGGGACCTGCCCAGGCTCGACCTGGGGACCGGGCTCGGCGCCGGCGCGCTCGCCGACGTGCTCTCGCTCACCGCGAGCGCCTTCGGCGAGCACCCTGCCGCCAGGGATCTCCCGGCGGACAACGCCCTTCTCGAGCGGGTCATCGGCGTGCTCGGCGACGGCGCCACCGTGGCGGGGGTGGCGGCCGGGCTGCGGGTTCTCGCCCAGGTCGGTGACCCGCGGGACGACGTGCGGCGCGGGCTGCTCAGCGCGGAGCAGGCCGATCAGCTCACCGCCATGTTCGGCCCGGGGGCAGCCGAACGCGTGGTCATCGAGCGCGCGTGGGCGCTCGAATCCCAGTTGCGCAAGCTGGAGAGCGTGGGAAGCGGCCTTGTACCGCTCCCGCCGGCCAGGCTGCGCGTGGTCTCGCTGGACAAGCGGGCCGGGGCAGTTGGCAACAGGGTGCTCGGCACCTACCTGGTGACCGCGCTGACGCACGTCCTGCGGCAGGCGGCGGCCGGGCCGCGCTGGCAGCACACCGTGGTCCTGCTCGGCGCGGAATCATTGGGCGGCGAGGTGCTCGACCGGCTGGCCGGCGCCTGCGAGTCCACGGGGACCGGCCTGGTCATGGCCTACCGGTCGATCCCCGAGCACGTCAGGCAGCGGCTGGGGCGGGGGAACGCGGCCATCGCGTTCATGCGCCTCGGGAACGCGGCGGACGCCAAGGTGGCAAGCGAGCAGATCGGCACGCAGCACCGGTTCGTGCTGTCACAGCTCACCACGACAGCAGGCACGTCCGTCACGGATACGAGGGGGGATTCGTATGCCAGCACGGTCGGCACCGCGGAGTCGGTGTCGGTGTCGGCGTCGCAGACCGTGACCTCGGGCCGCAGCGTGGGCAGGGGCACCAGCCACGGGAACAGCTTCCTGCCGATGCCCGGGGGCATGTCGTCCCGGAGCAGGGATACCAGTCATTCCGCCGGTTCCGCGACGTCCTCCTCGCTCACTGAGTCCATCAGCTCGTCCACCACGTGGGGGATCAGCACGTCCAGGGCACTCGCGGACAGCGAATCGCTGGCGAGGACGGCGCAGCGCTCCCGCGAGTTCCTTGTCGAGCAGCACGAGCTGCAGCAGTTGCCGCCGAGCGCCATGATCGTCACCTACGCTGCCGCCGGAGGCCGCCACGTCATCGCGGCCGACGCGAACCCGGCGATCCTCGGCCTGCCGACCGCGACGCTGCTCCCGCTGGAGGAGGCCCGCTCCGCGACGGGCGCGGGGACGCAGGACCGGGCACGGCACACGGGGGCCGCGGCCGGGCAGCCCGGCGGTGAGCATGGTCGTGACGGTGACGGGCGCCCCGGCCCCGGGCACCCTAACGGCGGTGAGGGGCCGGCTGGGCGCTCTGGGACCTCCGGGGCCCCTGGGCCCGGCGGCGGGCCCGCCGCCGGGCGGCCCGCCCCGGGGGCTGCGGCCGGGCAGGCCGCCGCCACGGTCCCGATGCCCGTGGTGCCGGTGAGCTGGCGCGGGAGGCAAGCCCCGCCGCCCAACCTCGGCCCCCCGCCCGAACGCCCCGACTGGCGCAGGCCCCGCGACCAGTAGCGCTGCTGCCCCGGGGGGACGGTCCCTGCTGCCCCGGGGGGCGGGCCCACGCTGGCCCGGGGGGCGGGCCTGGCCGCCGGGCCGGTAAAAGACGAGCCTTCCCGGAACTCGCATGCGGCACCAGGCAAATGCACCTACTGACGCTCCGGAGACCGATAACATCAGGCGCGATGGACAAGCTTCCCCTGCGGGCGCGGTTCGCTACGACGGTCGGCGGCGCGGCGAGCCGCGTTTCACGGCTGGCGGGCCGCGGTGACGGTTCGGTCATCGGCGGGGTGATCGGGCTCCGCCTGGCACCCGGACTGCTCGCGATGCTCGCGCAAGGACGGCAGATCGTCCTCGTCACCGGCACGAACGGCAAGACGACCACGACACGCCTGGTCACGGCGGCACTCGGCGCGCTTGGCGAGGAGATCGCCTCCAACGCGTTCGGCGCCAACATGGAGGCCGGCCTTGCGGCGGCCCTCGGCGAGGCCCCCGACGCGACGATCGCCGTGCTGGAGGTCGACGAGAAGTACGTCCCGTCCGTGCTCACCGCCACCGGCGCGCGCGCCCTGGCCCTGCTGAACCTGAGCAGGGACCAGATGGACAGGGCAGCGGAGATCTGGCTGCTCGCGCGGCGCTGGCGGGCCGCCATCGCCGCCGCGCCCGGCTGCCACGTGGTGGCCAACGCCGACGACCCGCTCATCGCCTGGGCGGCGAGCCAGGCTGCCCGCGTGACGTGGGTGGGCGCAGGCCAGCGCTGGCACGACGACTCCTGGTGCTGCCCGGAATGCGGGTCGCACCTGCGCAGGTCCTCCGGCGACTGGCGCTGCGGCGAGTGCGCGTTCGCCCGCCCGCCCGTGCGCTGGGCGCTCGACGGGGAGAACGTCATCGATCCCGAGGGGCGGTGCCGCCCGCTCGACCTGGCGCTGCCCGGCCGGGCGAACCGGTCGAACGCGGTGGTCGCGCTCGCGGTCGCGGAAGTCTTCGGCGTGGAGGTCACGTATGCCCTGCGCGGGCTCCGTGACGTGACCTCGGTAGCGGGCCGGTACACCAGGGTCGAGCGGCGCGGCGTCGGCGTCCGGCTGCTGCTCGCCAAGAACCCGGCAGGCTGGCTGGAGGCGCTCGACGTGCTCGCGCCGCCGCCGGTTCCCGTGATGCTCGCGGTCAACGCCCAGGTGCCGGACGGGCGGGACACCTCGTGGCTGTGGGACGTGGACTACCGGAGGCTGCGCGGGCGGACGGTCTTCGTCGGCGGCGAGCGCAGGCTTGACCTCGCCGTCAGGCTGGAGGCCGACGACGTGGAGTTCCAGATCGTGGACGGGATCGACGACGCGGTCGCCCGGGTACGGCGGGGAAGTATCGAGCTGGTCGCCAACTACACCGCGTTCCAGCAGATCCGGTCGGTACTCGGCCGGGCAGCCTGAACGGCCAGCCCCGGGAGCGCCGCCCGGGTGATGCGTGCGAGGCTGCAGCGGGAATCGTGCACGCCAATGGCGGGCAATGCGAGCATGACGGTGCGGGAACCAGGGAGGGCCGATGAACGTGGACCGGGACCGGTCAGGGCGGGGTCCGAGCGCGCTCCGCCTGGTGTGGATCTACCCTGACCTGCTCAGCACGTACGGGGACAGGGGGAACCTGCTCGTGCTCGAGCGCCGCGCGCGCCTGCGGGGCATCCCGGCCGAATCCGTCCACGTGAACTCCGATGAGCCGGTGCCCGCCGGCGGGGACATCTACCTCCTGGGCGGCGGCGAGGACCTGCCGCAGGTTCTCGCCGCGCGGCGGCTGCGCGCCGACGGCGGCCTCGCGCGGGCCGCGGGCAGGGGCGCAGTGGTGTTCGCGGTGTGCGCGGGTTACCAGTTGCTCGGGGAAGAGTTCGGCGGCGCGGACGGCGAGCCCACGGGCGGCCTTGGCATCCTCGATATCCGCAGCGGCAGGGGACAGCGCCGCGCCGTGGGCGAGATCGCCGCCGACGCTGACCCCGCACTCGGCCTGCCGCCGCTCACGGGTTTCGAGAACCACCAGGGGGTCACCTCGATCGGCCCGGACGCGGCGCCGCTCGCCCGCGTGTCTACCGGGACCGGCAACGGTGACGGCACCGAGGGCGCGTATGCGGGCCGGGTGCTCGGCACCTACCTGCACGGGCCTGCCCTGGTCCGCAACCCCGCCCTGGCCGACCTGCTGCTCGGCTGGGTGGCCGGGCCGCTGCGCCCGCTGGCGCGACCGCATGAGGAACTGGTGCTCAGGCTCCGCGACGAGCGCCTCGCCGCTCTCCCGTCCTGACCGCCCCGGTTTCGGGACGCTCAGCCGGTCAGCCGTCGTAGTGGTAGCGGGCTTGAATGATGACCAATTCGTCATCGGTGGCCCCGTAGACGAGGCGGTGCTCGTCATCGATGCGGCGGGACCAGAAGCCGGAGAGGTTGCGACGCAACGGCTCCGGTTTGCCCGCCCCCTCGAACGGGGTGCGCCGGGCCTCCTCGGCCAGCCGGAGCAGACGGCGCAGCATCTTCTTGCCGGCCGTGGCCCAGGAGGTGACGTCTTCCCAGCCCTGGGCATGGAAGACGATGTTCCTCAACGCTGTTCGTCCTCGCCCTCCCCGGCCATGGCCTGGAGTTCTTCCACGGTCTTGGTGATGAGAGTGCGGCCGTGGCGTACCTCTTCTGCGGCGGCCATGAGGCGTGCGGCGTTCGCGGGGGAACGTAGCAGGTAGCCGGTTTCCTCCATGGACTCGTAGTCGTCGGCCGCGACGAGGTAGGCGCGGCCGTGGCTGGAGATGATCCCGACGGGGGCACGGTCGTCGTTGACCTGCCTGATCAGCGGGAAAAGCCTCTTCCGCGCTTCGGTAGCCGTGGTGGCCACGGGTCCTCCCTCCAGCTAGTGGTACGGGATCGTCGTGCCACGCATCTGGTACAGGGTTTCGGTACCATTCGATCGCGGCTGGGAGAACGGGCAGGTCGCTGGCCTGGGCCGCGTGAGCGGGGAGGCCTGCCGCAGCGGGCACACGGCGGTAACGCGGACCCGCAGGCCGGGCAGCGCGCAGGCCCGCGGCCGGGACGGCGTGCCCGCCAGCAGGACAGGATGCTGCCCGGGCGGCAAGGCGGGGTGCCGCCGGTCAGTAGACGAGCGCCTGGGCGCCGTCGGCGGTCGCCTCCGCGACGAAGGTGGGCGCGCCGGCGATGCGGACGCCCTCGATCACGTCCTCGGGCTTGATGTCCCTGCGTGCCGCGCACTGGGTGCACACCGTCACCGAGCCGGCCGCCAGCACGCCCGCCAGCAGGTCGGCCAGCGGGGCGGCGTGCGGGAGGGTGACATCCTCCGCCCGGCCCGGGATCGCGAACCAGGCGGATTCCCCGGCCAGCCAGAGCGAGACCTGCAGCCCGCTTGCGACGGCGGCCGCCGCCACGGTGAACGCCTGATTGCACCGCTCGGGATCGTCCTTGCCCGCCGTGACCTTCACGACGAGGGATCGTGCTGCCATTCCAGAAATGTAGCGCCCCGCCCGAAGAGCCGCACGGCCGCCCGGCGGGCGGCACCCGTACACTCGCCTCTATGCATGGCATGGGGAGCGCGGTGGTGCTGATGATCGCCTTCGCCGTGGTCGCCGCGGCCGCCGCCTTCGCGGCGGTGGCGCTGTACCGTGCCGGTTCACGCGGCGGCCCGGATGCTGACCGCCCGGGCACGCCCGGCGGGCCGGGTGAGTTCCGGTGACCGCGGGCACCGGGGCCGGCGCTGAGCTCCATCCCGACCTGGCGCCGCTGGAGTTCCTGCTGGGCACGTGGGAGGGCGCGGGAGTCGGCGGCTACCCGACGATCGAGAGCTTCCGGTTCGGCCAGGAGATCTCGTTCAGCCACAACGGCAAGCCCTTCCTGGCCTACACGAGCCGCACGTGGCTGCTGGACGAGGAGGGGAACCCCGGCCGGCCGCTTGCCGCCGAAACCGGGTTCTGGCGCCCGCAGCCCGGCAACCGCGTCGAGGTGCTGCTCGCCCACCCGACCGGGATCACCGAGATCTACCTGGGCGAGGTCACGGGGACGAGGATCGAGCTGGCGACCGACGTGGTGGCACGCACCTCCTCGGCGAAGGAGGTGACCGCGGGGCACCGCCTGTACGGGCTGGTCGGTGCCGATCTCGCGTACGCCTATGACATGGCGGCCGTGGGCCAGCCGCTGCAGTCGCACATCTCCGCGCAGCTCAAACATGTACGCCGTGCTGTGGCTTTATTCGCATTCGCGTGTTCTGAGGCAGGCGCCGGGGGCTCGCGCGGAGGGTGGGACATAGAGCCGCCTTCGCGTCCCCTCATGCCCCCGGCGCCTGCCGGGCCGCGCGGACAGGGTGGCTGTGCCCGCGCGGCAGCTCGCGGGGCTAGGTGTCCTGGCTGGAGCTGGCGGATTGGCCGACGCCAAGCCTGCCGAGGATCTCACCGGGGTCGCGGGAGATCAGGCACATGGGGCCGGGACCCTTATCGTTGATGCGGGTGACCTCGAAGTTGTAGGTTCCGTCGCCGCGCGGGGTGCAGGTGGCATGATAGCCGCGGAGGGTGGCACGCAGGGTTTCCAGAGCGGCGGCGGCCTGGCGGGGCGTCCGCGGGAGAAGCGGGCGGGGCAGCCCCTCGTCCCGGAGCCGGTCCCGTCCGGACCCCGCTGCGCCTCGTACCTCCCCGGCCGGGGAGCTGGCAGTTTCTCCCGGTGCCGTCGTTTCCATTACGAAATACCTTCCAATCACGTGTGCCTGCGCCGACACTGACAGTAAACCTGTGCAGGGGGCGTAACCTGAAGATGTTGCGTGCCCGCACGAAACACGAAACAGGTATCAGGACGGCGAAACGCCTCATGCGGACCGGCACACGCGGATGAGTGACTTCGGCGACGCGCTAGCGCGCTGGATGCAGGTGCGCCATGTCGGCGTACGGGAGCTCGCCCGCATCTCCCGTTACTCAGCCGGGTACATTGCCCGGCTGCGCAACAGCTTTGAGCGCCCCTCCCCCGAGTGCGGCGCCGAGCTGGATGAGGTCCTGGGTGCGGGCGGAGAGCTGGCCGCCCTTGCCACGGGACGCCGCACAGCACCCGATAAGGATGCGCTCGCTCCTGCAATGCTTCCGCCCCGTCTTATTACCGTTACCGGTGCCGATGATGTGAGCCCCGTTGAGCATCTGCGGCGGTTCCGCGACCTGATCTCCGATCACGACAGCCTGTTTGGCCCTCGTGCCCTCATTCCTGTCGTCTGTAATCACCTTGCCCTCATCAGGCAGATCCGCCACGGCCGCGCAGGCTCCACCGCCCGTGATCTGCTGATCCTCCAAGCCCAATACGCCGAGACCCTTGCATGGCAGTACCAGGACTGCGCGGAATTCCGCAGCGCCCAGTACTGGCTCGACCGCGCCCTCGAATGGGCGCACATGGCCCACGACATGCAATGGGCTGCCTTCGTCCTGGCCCGCAAGTCCCAGCTCGCCGGCGACATGCATGACCCCGTCGCCGCGGTCGGTCTCGCCGAGGCTGCCGCCCGGCTGACACCCGGTGGCGGGGCAAGGCTGCGCGCCGCAGTTGCCGCCTACGAGGCCCACGGCTATGCTCTCGCCGGAAATCCCAATGCATGCCAGCGGGCACTGGAAGACGCAGCGCAAATCGCCGCGAGTCCCGAAGGCGACCCGGCCGCGCCGTGGGCCGCATGGCTCACGCCTGCCTACGTTGAGATGGCGCGTGCCCGCTGCCTGGACGCCCTCGGCGACCACGAAGACGCCGTAACCTTGTTCGAGCACGCGATCGGTGGCATCCCTGCAACGCTGCGCCGTGAACGCGGCGTTCACCTCGCCCGCCAGGCAGTCGCCTGCCTCGGCGCAGGTGATCCGGCCGGAGCCAGCGACGCCGGCGTCCGGGCCGCCCGCATAGCGGGCATCACCCAGTCCGGCCGCATCATCACCGAACTGCGCCGCCTTGGCCACGCAATGCGCCGCCGCTGGCCGTCACACTCAGCAACAAACGAGGTCCACCGCGTGCTCGCCAGCCTTCTCGTCCCTGGCCATCCCGCCCCCAGGGGGGGTAACCGCTGAAAGGCCACCGGATGCCGCGTCCCTACGTCCTTTTGTCCGTCGCCCAGTCCCTCGACGGCTACATCGACGACACCACCTCGCAAAGACTCGTCCTGTCCAGCCCCGAAGACCTCGACCGGGTAGACGAGGTACGCGCTGGCTGTGACGCCATCATGATTGGCGCCACCACCTTGCGCCGGGACAACCCGCGGCTGCGGGTCAAGTCCGCTGAACGCCGGGCCGCACGCGCCGCACGCGGCCTGCCGCCGGAGCTGCTGCGTGTCATCGTCACCCGCACCGGTAAGATCAGCCGCGATCTGCGCATCTGGACCGCGGACGGGGACAAGATCATCTACTGCCCCGACGCCATCGCTCCCGGCCTGCGTTCCGTTCTCGGCGACCTGGCGATCGTCGCCGCCCTCGGCCCGGAGGTGGACCTCTCCGTGATGCTCGGCGACCTCGGCGCCCGCGGCGTCAAGCGGCTGATGGTCGAGGGCGGCGAGCAGGTGCACACCCAGTTCCTTGCCGCAGACCTGGCCGACGAGCTTCACGTCACGATCGGCGGGTTCTTCGTCGCGGACCCGGCCGCCCCCCGCTTCGTCACCCAGGGCGTCCGGCTGCCGCAGAATGCCGCCCGGAGGATGCGGCTCGCGGAGGTGTCCAGAGCCGGCGAGACCGCTGTGCTCCGGTACCTGCGTGCGTTATGCGGGTGGTCGCGCGTGCCGACATATGTAGCGCCTCGCCAGGTCACAGGCCCGGCAGGCGACGAGGGCGCGGAGCGCCTGGACGGGGCGGGCCCGGGACGGGAGCAGATTCGGAACAGCTACGTGGCGGATTGCCGGCGGAGTGTACGCGACGCCTGGCCTGTGTATGCGTCTCCAGGCGATCCCCGGCCGGGTTGTGTGCCGCTTGTGTCAGGAGGCGGCGATGGCAGCACGCGAGCCGGGCCGCACCCCCCGGCAGGTGTTCGGGGTCATGGTGCGGTTCTACCGGGAGCGGGCGGGGCCGAGCCGACCGGTGCTGGCCAGGGCGATCAGCAAGTCCGTGTCGCTGGTGCAGGCGATCGAGCTGGCGTTCACCCCGCAGGAGTGGACGGCGTTCATCCGCCGTCTCAGGCAGGAGGGCACCGGCCGGGCCTGAGCTGGGCGGCTGCCATGCGTGCAGGGGACGCTCGTATGCGTGCGGGCGCCATTTTGGCATGGCCGGGCGTCTTCCTTCCGCGAAGGTGCACACGTGCCCTGTCACCGCACACGGCCCTCAGCGGCTTGGTGTAAAAAAGCCCCCGGGCTGCTCCCGCTGCCGCGCAGCGCTGAGCGTTCACGAAACGGGAACGCTGCTGCGCGGGGGCGGGGACCGGCTGGACTGGGCCGGTCAGCCCGGGGGCCCGGTGCCTGCCCGGTATTGCCGGCCGCCATCCCGTGGGCGCCTGGGCGGGACCGGGCCGTCTTCCTGCGGCGGAGACAGCCGGATCACCGCCCGCGCACACCGCCGCGGCGCGCGCAGGCCGTGCCATGCGCCAGCGCCTTGTGCCATGGTGCGCGAGCCGGCGGGATAACGGCTAGCGGGCAGTCACCTCGCGAGTCCAACAGCCATGCATTGTCGTGGACCACCTCCTTTCCCGCGTAAGCCGAAGGGTACGCCTGGCCGTCAGCGGCGGCAAGCCTATTTCGCGGGCGGCGTGACATTCCCGTGCCCGCTCCGTAACCGGTTCGTCCTTGTTTCGTGGCCGCCGCTGCCCGGGCCGCTGACCCCGCGCTGGATCCGGTTCCTGGCAGGCCGAGTGCCCCGCGGGGCGTTCTAGACTTCGCACTATGGCGGAAGCCCGGGAAGAGCCTCGCCCGGCGCGGGCCTGGGACGAGCAGTTGCGGGCCCGCGGGTACCGGGCCACGCCCCAGCGCCAGCTCGTGCTCGAGGCGGTGGCCAGGCTCGGCCACGCCACGCCGGAGGACGTGGGCACCGAGGTCCAGCAGGCGGCACCCAGCGTCAACATCTCCACCATCTACCGGACGCTCGAACTGCTCGAGCAGCTCGGCATGGTCACCCACGCCCATCTGGGGCACGGCGCGCCCACCTACCACCTCGCGGCCGACGCCGACCACGTCCACCTGGTCTGCCGGGAATGCGGCAGGATCACCGAGGTCAGCCCCGACGCGGTCCGGGCGCTGATCACCGCCCTGGACACCGAGCACGGCTTCGAGACCGACGTGGGGCACCTGACCGTGTTCGGGCGCTGCGGGTCGTGCCGGAAGGCGGACGGCCGGCGCCAGCGGGCGTAGCCCGGGAGCAGCGCCAGCGGGCATAGCCTGGGGGTATGGAAAGCCCGCTACTCGGCCTTCCCGGCGCCGTCCCTGACACGGGTCCCGACGCCGGAGTGGCCGCGCACTACGGCGACCCGGTACGTGAGCAGCGCGCGATGGCCCGCGACGCGGGTCTCGTGGACAGGTCGCACCGCGGCGTCGTCCGCATCACAGGTCCGGACCGGCTGCCCTGGCTGCACAGCCTGACAACGCAGCACCTGGAGAAGCTGGCCGCGGGATCGACGGCGCAGGCCCTCATCCTGAGCCCGAACGGGCACGTGGAGCACCACCTCACGCTCACCGATGACGGGACGGCGGTGTGGGCGCACGTCGAGCCCGGTACCGCGGCGGCTCTCGCGGGGTTCCTGGAGTCCATGCGGTTCATGCTCCGCGTCGAGGCCGCCGACGTCAGCGCGGACTACGCCGTCCTCACGCTGGCCGGGCCCGCCAGCGCCGCCGCCGCGTCAGCGGCGGCGGACGTCACTGCCGCGGAAACCGCGGGCCCGTCCGGCGCCGACCTGATCGTCCCCAGGGAGCGGCTCGGTGAGATCGCCGGGCGGCTGCGGGATGCAGGCGCCCGGATGGCAGGGATGTGGGCTTACGAGGCGCTGCGGATCGCGGCACGCCAGCCCCGGTTCGGCGTGGACACCGACGGCAACACGATCCCGCACGAGGCCGGCTGGATCGGGACCGCCGTGCACCTGTCCAAGGGGTGCTACCGGGGCCAGGAGACGGTGGCGCGGGTGCACAACCTGGGGCATCCGCCGCGGCGGCTCGTCTTCCTGCACCTGGACGGCAGCGTCGACCGGCTGCCCGCCCACGGTGACGCGGTCGAGCTGGACGGGAAGCGGGTCGGGTTCACCGGGTCCGCAGCGCGCCACTTCGAGCTCGGGCCGATCGCGCTCGCGATGGTACGCCGCACCGTGCCAACGGACGCGACGCTGCTGGCAGCTGGCGTGGCTGCCACCCAGGAAGTGATCGTGCCGCCCGATGCCGGGGCCAACGTCAAGGTCGATCGGGCGGCGTTCCTCCGGCCGCAGACCCCCGTGCGGGCACGGCCCCCGGCACCGCCGGTCGCGGGGAAAGCGGAAAGCGCAGGGACCACGGAGGGCCGGTAGCCCGGTCCCCGGTAGGCGGCCAGACGCCGGGCCCGCAACCCGGCGCTCTACTCTGGGGCGGCAGGAGATGCCGCGGGGGAGCCGCGACCCGGAACAGGTAACGGAGGTTCACGAGGCCGTGCTGCGTCGTGCCCTGCTGGCGGCAGCAGCCAGCGAA
>Ga0070737_10004688_pt1 | contig 13525 bp, 10 predicted proteins | sample Coa_R1_10_FD_66438 | JGI IMG/M metagenome (GOLD analysis project Ga0070737, IMG submission 66438) | Surface soil microbial communities from Centralia Pennsylvania, which are recovering from an underground coalmine fire - Coalmine... | ecosystem: Environmental > Terrestrial > Soil > Unclassified... | reverse complement strand
GCTGGTGCTTCTCAATGATGGGAGCGTGGTCAGGGTCAAGGACGTGGATCACGCCGCGTCTCTTGCTCCGAAGCTTTCGAGCATACTCTACCTCGGTGACCTGCTCGTTTCATTCGGGGATTTCCTTGAGAACAATCACAAGCTCGTGCCCTCCGCCTACGTGGAGGAGTGGTGGTCGCAGGAGTTTGCGAGCGCGTTCAGGCACAGATACTCTTCGATCGAGTCCGGGGCCAGAGAACTTGGGATCGATGAGAAGACCATCTCCGGGTTCATGCGAAACCCGCTGAGAGTGTTTCCGTCATCGTTCAGCGAGGCGGAGAGGATAAGCAGGGTGACCGGCGTCCCCCTTCATCCGAGGTACCTCCTCTACTGGGATCAGCTCACGCCGCAGGAGGTCATAGAGTTGAAGAAAAAAGTGGTGAAGCTCGGGGGGGAGAGATCCCCCAAGGCGGAGGGCTCCGGCCTCGTCCACGTTGAGATTGCCCTAAAACCGATCCTCGAGAAGTTGGGTGTTGAACACGCCCCGGTGGGGGAGGAGTACGTGATGGTCTCCGGGGACCAGGCGCTCGCGCTCATGGTCTGCCTGAACCTTCCGGATCCAGGGATACCTGAAGAAGGGTGGAGCAACTCGCTCGAGCTCGTGAGCAGGCTGTCTGGCCTCGAGATTCGGGCGAAATCTTCGACGTTCATAGGCGTGAGGGTCGGGCGACCGGAGAAGGCGATGCCGAGGAAGATGCGCCCGCCGGTCCAGGGGCTCTTCCCCGTCGGAAGATCAGTTGGGATGTCGCGCGACATCTTGGTCGCGGCGGAGAGGGCCGATTTCGAAGTTGAGATTGCAAACCTAGAGTGCCCCAGGTGCAACTCAAGAGTGATAACGTCCAAGTGCCCGCTGTGCGACGTGGAGACGATCGTATTCAAGGCCTGCGTCCAGTGCGGCAAGAGGTTTGACTCGGGAGAGAAGTGCCCGGCGTGCGGAGGACAGTTGAGATACTCCGCGGTCGCACCGTACCCGCTGAAGATGGAGTTGAGAAAAGCATCCATGAGGGTGAACTATGCCCCGCAAAAGCCGCTCAAGGGTGTGCTCGGGCTCACAAATGATCTAAAAATCCCTGAAAGACTGGAGAAGGTGCTCCTGAGACAAAAGTACGACCTCTCCGTGTACAGGGACGGCACGATAAGGTACGACGCCACCAATGTTCCGCTCACTCACTTCAAACCAAAGCAGATCCAGACGAGCATTTCGAAGTTGAAGGAGCTTGGGTACACGAAGGATGTCCACGGGGAACCACTTGAGAGTGAGAACCAGACCGTGGAACTCTTGATGCAGGACGTGGTGATCCCGTTCGAGGCCGGCACGTTCCTCGTGTCGGTCGCAAAGTACGTCGATGACCTCTTGGTCCACCAGTACAACATGGAGCCGTACTACAACGTGGAGAACATCCAGGATTTGCTGGGTCACCTGATCGTCGGACTCGCCCCTCACACCTCCGTGGGGATAGTCGGTCGGGTGATCGGGTACACGAACGCGCAGGCCTGCTTTGCGACCCCGTACTGGCACTCCGCGAAGAGGAGGGATTGCGACGGCGACGGCGACAGCATCCTGCTCGTGATGGACGTTTTGCTCAACTTTTCGAAGAAGTTCCTCCCGTCGATGATCGGGGGGCTCATGGACGCGCCGCTCCTTGTGCAGCCGTTGATCCTCCCGAAGGAGGTGCAAAGGCAAGCCCACCACATGGACGTCCCGTGGTCCTACCCGCTTTCGTTCTACTCCTTGGCGGGCGGAGCTGCAAATCCGGCTGAGGCAAGGAAGCAGATGCAGGTGATCGCCGATAGGTTGGGAAAGGAGGAGCAGTTCCACAACTTTGGGTTCACGCACGACACGGACACGATCACGATCAAGCAGGGGAGGAGCGCTTACTCCACATTGATTACTCTGACCGAGAAACTCGATAGGCAGATTGAGATTGCGCAGAGGATCCGCGCGGTCAATCCGGACGATGTGGTCAAGTCCGTGCTGAGGACCCACCTACTCCCGGACATCATCGGGAACACAAAGGCGTTCACCCACCAGAGGTTTCGGTGCAAGAGTTGCTCCGCAAAGTATAGGAGGATGCCCGTGCGCGGAGTTTGCTTGTCGTGCGACGGGGATCTTCAGCCGAGCGTCACGAGAGGATCCGTGGAAAAGTATCTCCAGTTGGGGCTCAGGCTGTCGGAGAAGTACAACGTGGGGGAGTATCTGAGGAACAGGTTCATACTCGCGGCCGAAGAACTTGCCACACTGTTTCCTCCTGAGGGGCACCAATCGGACATCAACGACTACTTTGCTCTTGGAGTTGAGGAAGAAGATAAAGTGAATGCGAGTCCTCCATCGGTGTTCTCCCATCATGGTGGAGCGCAGGACTCGACGGTGTTTGTTGCGGCTCCGCAGTTGAAAGTGGAAGAAGGAAAACCCATCGGCAGCAGCAGCAACAACAACAACACGAAGGATAAGGATAAGGAGAAGAAAAAGAGAGCCAATGATGGCAAGCCACCGATAGAGCAGTATCAAACGACGTTATTCTAATCTAATATTCACTCTTGCGCGATAATAGTTCATTGTTAAATTGATCCAATCGTTTGCAGGAATGATCAAGACGTGGTCAACGATGATGATTGGATCATTTATTTATTTTATCGCTCCATTCCATCACGATTGCTCTAGCGCTCCACCTGCGGAGCGCAGTTGACTTTCAACCTCCCTGGCAAGCCAGTCATACACGTGCACGACGTTTTCCACGATGTTCATCTGGACCGACCTAACCATGGGAAGTTTCTTTACGAATTTTAGAATCTCGTCACCCTCCGCCACGTTTATCCCGTTGAACCCGAAGATCAAGTCGCGCTTCGTGGTGGCGGCTCGAAAGACCAAGTTCTGTATCCTCGAAGCAACGAACCCCTCCACCTCCGATGTCCTTGCTTCCTCCTTACACCTGACTATCATTTGGTAGGAGATTCCCCCTGCCGCTTTCAGGTTCACGATCGGCATGTTGAAAACCGCCCTCGAATCCATCATCTCGCCGAGCCTCCTGTTGACCGTCTTCGTGGAGAGCTTGAGCTCCCTGGATATATCCGAGGGCCTCCTCTCCGCGTCCGAGATCAGAAGCCTGACTATCCGCCAGTCCGTGACGGTCATCCTGAAAGGTACGAGCGAGGGGAGCTGCATTCCCGGCGTCGTGAAGGTCTCTGCCCTAATACCCATTTGCAATATCTTGCGCTCGGAGCTCTTCTGTTCGTCGTCGAGAAGGGTGACAAGCATGCCTGGACCGTAGAAGCTGGCTATGACTATCACCCCGTCCATCGTGCACAGCCGGGAGATTGTCTCGTCTTTGGCGTCATGATCTTCGAGCTCAAGAAAGAGGAAGGAATTGCTCCGGTGGAGCAGAGCGGGGTTTGGAAGGACCCTCCAGCCGAGGAGGAATCCGCTGTCTCTCATGTGTTTGATCCTGTTCCTCACCGTCTCCTCGTCCACCCCGAGCCTCCTTGCCACCTCGATGTAGGTCCGCTTTACGTTCCACAGACCCGGCGAGCCCCACAGTTCTCTCATCAGATCAGAGTATGCCCTATCCCCAGCCCACAAACAGGTGCTTCCTCCTCCCCCCATGAACCGGAGGAAAAATCCCGACTGCCTCTCATAAAAGAAGTATGCGTGTGTCCCAAAACGCGAACCTCGCTTGGGGCGTTCTTACAAACTGCCGCGTGGGATTCACAGGTGAGCGAAGAAGATATGACGCAATACGCTTCAGATCGTCATGAACAACAACAACAACAAAGCTACACAACCCGGTACATTATCCACAGGGATGATCTCTTCGACGGGGCTAACCACCTGTTTCGGGGCGCGGAACACGGCGGCGTTCCCATGAGTTTCTTCTGGGGAGTTTACTCTAGCGGTCAAGGACCGAAGCTCCACAAGCACCCCTACGAGGAGGTCCACATCGTGGAAGAAGGAAGGGCCTTCTTTACCCTATATGACAGGGAGATGCTGATCGATAAGGATCACGTTGTGATCGTGCCGAGAGACGCTCCCCACAAGTTCGTCGTCAACACGAGCGAAGATGAACCGCTGAGGATGATCTCGATACACTGCAGCGGGAAACTGATCACAGAATATCTCTAGGCGAGGTAGGCGGAGATATGAAAGCAGCGATCCCCGAAAGAGGAGAGATCAGCTCAGAAAACCCTCAGTACAAGCAAAGATGGATTGCGGTAGCGGCCTTGGGATTGTCACTTTTCCTCTCGGCTCTGGATGCAACCATCGTGGCGCTCGCGCTCCCGCCGATCGCGGGCCACTTTCATCTATCAAACGCCTTGGCTGCGGTGGTGACTCTTGCCTACGCGATCCCGCTGACGGCGCTCGTACTCCCATCGGGATCCCTTGTAAACCGTTTCAAATCGCTTCCCGTCTTTTTGTTCTCGGTGTTGGGCTTTGGAGCCGGGTCGGTGATCTGCGGGCTCGCCCCAAACTTCCTCATCCTGCTCGTGGGGCGAGTGATCCAAGGGAGTTTTGCGGCGCTGATCGGGACTCTTGGATTTGCTCTCGCCGCTTTCGTCGTCTCCCCGAAGGAGAGGGGAAAGGCGATGGGAATCATCGGCACTCTCGCGCCGCTCGGAGGCGTGGCAGGGCCGGGAATCGGGGGTTTACTCCTAGCAAACTTTGGATGGTCGTCGATCTTCTTCGTGAACCTCCCGGTGATCTCTCTCACCGTAACGCTCGGATCGTTCAGCCTGAGGGGGGTCAGGCTCGCCCATCGCCGCGCAAACGCGTCCAGCGTCTACACCCAGATGCTCGCTCTCGTAAAGAGATCGCGCTTCTCTCTCGGGCTCCTTGCTTTCCTCTTCAGCGTATCCTCGAGCGTCGCCCTCTACTATCTCCTGCCGTTCGAGCTCATCGGAGTCCAGCACATCAAATCCGCGGAGGCGGGGCTGATCCTTCTCTGCGTTCCTCTAGGGATGATGGCGATGGGGATCGTGGGAGGGTATCTCACCGACCGCTACGAACCAAGACCTTTCATCCTCCTCGGTTCAGCCTTGCTAGTGCTGGGAGTCTTTCTCCTCTCCAAGGTTGTAATTTCCCAAACATCTCAACTCGACATCGCGTGGCGACTCTTGCTCATCGGAGCCGGGATCGGACTGTTCTCCAGTCCCAACCAGACGGCCATCATGAGCCTGGGGGGAAGAGAGATGATGGGTGCGGCGAGCGCGCTCACAAACCTCGCGGCTCGCGCGGGGACGGTCCTCGGCCCGCTCGTCATCGGGGTTGCGTGGTCGCTTTCCTCGGCGCTCGACTCGCAGATGATTTCGGGGATCCTCATCGCTTCCTTCTTTGTCCTCCTGACGCTTTCGTTCGCCACTGCGTCCACGCTGAACAGGGTGTCGGGTATCCAAAAACGCGATGACCCTTTGGGCTCGGGTTAAGAGAGATCAGGGTGTCATATATCACTAGGGAGAAGATCAACAAAAAAATGGTATCCAACATCAAAGCAAGCGTGGAGATCAACGCGAGATTAGATCAGGTTTGGCGTATAGTCTCCGACGTAGATAGAGACGTAGAGTACTGGAACGGATTAAACTCGATCAAGAACGTGAGAAGGGAGGAAAACGTAGTGGAGAGAATCGTCAGCGTCGGGTTCATGGGAAAGGAATCCTACCAGACAATCAAGCTCAGCCCCAAGCAATCGATTGAACTCGTGATGAGCAAGGGGCCGCTCAAAGGGAGCAGGTTGATGGAACTCAATTACCTCAAAGAGTCAGGCAGGACGAGGCTCAGCGTCGTCTGGAATTTTGAATTCTCGGGTGTACCTATCTTTGCACGCCCGTTTGTCAAGTCCCAGCTGGAGCGTACGACGACGGAGGCCCTGGAGAAGATCGCCTTGGTCGCAGAGAGAAGAAGGGGCGAGGTAGTAACTTCTTCGCATTGATAGTGGAAGGTGTCTGGAAACCTTTTTGGGATCTCAAAGTCACGACGGATACAGAACGGGTTGGGTCATCTTCGCGATAGTTGCTGTTGTTGCTGCTGCAGCAATCGCATCGCTCGCAATATTCGCACTCCACTTTGAGGGGCCTCCATCAGCGGGAAACCATCCATACTTCTTTTTCTTCGGATGGTGGTTCTTTGTCCCCCTGCTCTTCTTCGCATTTTCCTCTTCTTCTTCTCCCGCTGGTGGGGCTGGGGTTGGGGGTATCGCAGAGGATACTACCACTACTATGATCCCGCTCTTGAGACGCTGAGGGGGGAGGTTCGCCCGCGGCGAGATCACGAGGGAGCAGTACGACCAGATGAGGAGAGATTTGGAGCAAACGAGGTAGATCAGAGAGATGAGTGCCGCTGCTGCAAACCTATTCCGAATCACGTCGATTGTAATTCTCATCCAGCTGCTCCTCGGAGGACTCGCCACATTCAATTTCATGGCTCCGACCATTCACATCATCACCGGACTCATCGTCTTTGTCCTCGCGATCGCGACGATGGTCGTCACGTTGCGCGACAACTCCCGCTCCTCATTCAGAACGCTCAGGGGCATCTCCATCGGGTTGGTCACGTTGATCGTCATCCAGATGATTCTCGGATTCGTCACGCTGGCGAGCGGTAGTTCGGTAGTTGCGTGGGTCCACTTTGGAGTGGCGATGGGAATCTACGCAATGTCCGTGGCTGGATCGGTCATGGCGTTCATGTGGGTGAACATGTCTCGGGCTCGGGTGCAAGAGCCCCACGCGGAAGGCGCTTGATCAATAAAAAAAGACTTGCCTGGGATAGTTCCAATGCAGACACCGAGCTCAGGATGAGAGAGAGGGAGCAAACACTCTCAACCAATTGCTCTCCTGCCCCCGCTCACAGGATTGACGACGCAGTGAATGTACCCGTTGCTTGGATTGGATTGACCGTCCGATATAATGGTCAGTTCCACCACGCACCCACGACAAGCGGGCCCTGCTGGAGATACAATTAGTTCTGGATCATGTGTACATGGCTCAAACTCTATCGAAAACATACCAAAAAACCTAGAGCGAAGGACTCACAGATTTAGGCGATCTGACAGGCGACATGGCAACGATAAAGATTGAGGCAAAGCAAGGGGAAGATAAAGAGCCGAAGAGCTGCGGCTCCCACGAACCCGCGAGACGTATTGGCAACTTTTACGAGTTTGGTGACGCGAGCGAGGAGGAGCTAGCGTTCTGGAACACTCTGGACGAGAGCGAGCAGAGGGAGATGAGCGATCAAGCGTACAAGACCTGTTTTTACGACGCGCTCCACGACTACATGAAAGAGGAGGCGGAGAAGGGAAAGAAACTTCGCGAGCGCCAAGAGAAGGAAATCGGCGGAAGTGGGGGCGTCCCAAATCCTCCGGACAGCCCTCCGACCGCTCCGCCCTCGGGTGGAGGCAAGCCTCCAATCCAGAGCCCCTAGGGCGCTCGGATTCTAGTTTATTTCTCTCTAATTTGCGAGGACCGTTACTATCCTGTAGAGCAACTGGTCAATCGGCGTGGGCTTTTTGATGTACCCGTCAAAGCGCACCTCGCCGCTTTCCTCCGACAAATCATACGCGGTGACCAACACGATCTTTATCCTTGGGTAAAGAGCTCGTAAGATTTTTGCGGTCTCAACGCCGTCGAGCATCGGCATGGAGTAGTCGAGCACCACGAGATCAGGCAAGAAATCATCATCATCGTCATGTGTTTCCTCTCCGACCCTCCTCTTCTTTCTCGCAAGATAGTCGACGAGTTCCCTCCCGTTTGAGAAGAGTTTGGTAATTCTGAACCCCTCCTTGGAGAGTACCGAACCAAAGAGGCTAGCGATCTGCGGCTCATCATCGACCACGATTATGCGCGGAGCTCCCTCGACCGTAGAAGTTTTGCCGGTATCGAATTCAATGATCGGGCGATTGGAGGGCTGATGCTGCTGTTGCTGATCGTCGATCAGCTCCGACGGTCTTGCGGGTTTGGCACCCTTCTTTGGAGCGTACTTAACTATCGCCGCGTCGATCGCTCTTCCTTCTTTTTCTTTTTGCTCTCTTGAGTTGGCGATTCTTGTCCTGATCAATTGAACCCTCCCCGCGAACACTTGGCAGACCCACAGACCCCACCGCGGGCTGTCGCGCGCGTGTGATGCTATTATAGGTTGCTAAATTATAGGAGATCAAGCCAGTGAATTGTACAAATTATTAGAAATACAATGAGTGTTCGATACAATATGAGCCATCTATCGGCGGTTTATTGGAAATCTGTATTGCAGAAGATTGTTGCATGTCATCGACAACAGTAACGGCCTCGAAAAGAGCACTGATGGCGGCTCAACATTTGGCAGCCCGGTGGTCATAAGTCAACGCACGGGAGCAGCCACAGAAGCGCAGTACGACCAGCCGCAGATTGTGATCTCCGGATCCCAAGTATGCGCGACTTGGCTCCAAAAAGTTGGAACCCTGCAGGAAGTTATGTCATACGCGAGTCCACCATGAGAGGAGAGAGCTCACCCAACCATCTGGAGCCGTTTTTCAGGGTGTGAACTCCAAGAGGCACCGTGTGGAGTGGAGTGTGAGCGTTCCAACCATGGATGCTCCATACTCCAGTGTTTTCTTTTTTTTTACAATACAACCTCAAACAAAGATAGAAAGCCCATCAGGTGCTTCCACTTGCTGAAAGAGGGTGTGCGAATCTTACGGCCCCTTTTTCCAAGCGCGGATCGTTTCATACCACATCGCCGTGAGGCTGATTGATCCAATCACAACGGCCCAGAGGGTTCCGCCAATTAGAGCGGTAGGCCTCGTCGCGAAGAGAAAGTAGCCAAAGATCGTTGTGATGATTATAGTGTAAAGCAGGAATCGTGGGAAGATGTACGAACCCACCTTCAGAAACGCTTCCAGCGTCTCAACCTTGATCTCCTTCACGAGAGTGTATGTACCCGTGACCTCCTCCTTTCGAGCAAGTCCCATCGAGACAAGCTTGTCTAGGTGATACTGGGCGAGAGAAACAGATGAAAGGCCGAGAGTCCTCTGAACTTCTCTGACACCCGACTGCTTCACCTTGAAGATGTAGGTGTAAACTCGGAGGGTGTTTCCCTTGAGTTCAGATGAGGAGGGGGAGGTGCCTTGCTTCAAATTACGACTTCTTGGGCCCCATAGAGTAGCAGTAGCAGCGGCAACAGCGTTGGTCATGATAGAAAATTACCTAATATTTATCCTTCAACTCAGGGGGGAGGCCTCTTACTACTCAGTTGCCTTAAACTCAATTTTCTTGTTGATCAAAGCTGATAAACAAAAATGGGTTGAGATTGCGAGGTACGAATCCCAGATCCTTGCCCTTTCCTCACGGCCTGAAGATAGCATCACGAGAACCCGATTTTGCATGAGTATCGTTCCATACAAAAAATAGAACAGCGAGAAAATCGCTACAGGATTCGGTCTTAAAAAAATAGGATTAAGAAGCATGCCTTCTTGGATCAGCTCCAAGAAAACGGGTTTACTTTACTTTCCCGCCGGTGCAAGAACTCCCGCCATGATGACCGCCTCGAAGCGAACAACCGCATCAATCATACTAGCCGGTGTCTTGATCGCCGCCGCGATCATCGGCGGGGTGACGGCGTTGCAGGACTATGGCCTCCTCCCCGTGAGCTCCTCCTCCACCACCGAGATGGTCGCGACCAGCGCAACCTCTTCCTCCTCGAGCACGAGAGCGGTGTCCACTTCCTCGACCTCCGCGCCGATCCAGATATCTACTAACACCACCAGTAGCAGTAGCGCTAGCACAGGCCCGCCTTCCGGTGCAATCCTAGCGGTCCAGATGACCGATCCTCCCAACGTGCCCGCAAACGTTACGCACGTCTACATCGCCTATTCGGATATCCAGGTAGGATCGGAGGGGAGCGAAGCAAGCGGCGGCTCCCTTGGATGGTACACCGTTGCGAAATCCGGCCAGATTGATCTCATGAGCATTCTGAATTCGAGTGTCACGCTCGGAGCGGGTCAGGTCGTCCCCGGGACGTTCAACCTAGTCAAATTTGACATCGCCTCCGCCGAGGTCGATTACAACGGCCAGAACTACTCGGCGTATGTCCCCGCCAACAGGATGTCAATCCCCATCCCGAACGGTGGGATCACTGTCGGAGCTAACGGGACCTCAGCCCTGATAATTGACATGTCTCCGACGGTCCTCCCCTTCCAGAACGGAGCCCTGCTCGGCTTTGTGCTTGCGCCAGCCGCGATCTGCTTCCCGATACCTCCGCTCGCGTGGAACGACAGCTTTGTCCAGCAGGGTTCGACCGAACCCACCAACGCTAGCTGGTTCCAGCAGTCGGAGACAAACCAGACGACGAACATGACCATAGTTGGGGCCTCGCTGACAAATCACTCGCTCTCCGTCACAGTGCAAAATACGGGGAACACCAACATCACGATCTCGGAACTCGATGTGCTTGAGAACGTGACGAGCACCGTTGATAATTCTACTTCCAGCGGGATTCAAACAGTGGTCTCGTTTCAGGTGCTCGACAACGCGACGCTCGTTCCGAGTTACATTGATCTATCAAACGATACCAACGCGTCGGTGGGGTTCATCTTCGAGCCAAATCAGACCCTTACTTTCACTTACTCTGGGGAGATCCTGCCCGATTGTGGTAGTGGCTGCACCCCGATTGACGCGTCGCCGATATTTGCTGGCACCCTGTACTACGTTACGGTCGATGGAGACCTGATGACGGCGTACGGAAACGTCACCGCCACGAATTGACGATGAAGGAATGGGGCTTTTTACAAAGCCAAGCCTTCCAACTCCTAGCTCACTTTTAGAAAACTTGGTTGCACAGCGTCTCCTCCTTTTTTCCTGGCCCTACGGTTAGTTGAAGAGCCAAAGGGGTCAAGAGTGACGGGAGCTTCTTACAAATGTGATCGCCTTCGCCGCAGCGAGCACGTGGATCTAACTGCCGCTTCGGGTGAGACTGCGTGAACGATTTTTTCCTCTTTCTTTGTCTTTGGGAGAAGGAAAAAAATGAAAAATTCAATAACAGGAGAAAAAAATTCAGCCCCCCGGCCCTCACGCGAATCGAACTCGCGTGTGGCCAGAAGGGGAAGGAAGGGGATCTTCGAGACTTTATGATGCTGTTACGTTATACTCAGCGCTTGCAATGTCCCCGTACACAACGATGTAGTACGGCTGCCCGCTCGTTATCTCCGAGCCCGACTCCGTTGAGGAATCGGTGAAGGAGAAGAAGGTGGTTGTGCTGTTCGAACTCTCACCCACGACGCTCGTTCCGTTGACCTGAGCAATCGGTCCGCTGAACGAAAACGTCGCCGTGGAGTTTGGAGCAAGTACGAATCCTGTTGAGACGTTTCCGCTGTCCATGAGTGCCTGGTTTGCATCCGTCGGAGCAAGTAGAGATCCGTTGTCCAAGACGTAGAAGGATGCGATTGTGTAGTTCTGAGGGGTGTCGTCATAGTCGTTGTCCCCGTTCTGTGTCTGGAGAACATCTATCTCCGAGAGCGTCACGTTGTTCGTTCCGACGTTCTGAACGACCACCGACATGGACTCGTTTGAAAGCTGCGCGGATGGGATTGTGATGTTTCCTTCTGGAGGAGGAGGCGGAGAGCTTTGATCCAGCGGAGGGATGGGCAGCGCTGAAGCTGCGGGGACGAGGACGAACCCGAGCGAGTTTCCGCTCTGGTATGGAATCACCGTGGGGTAGAGGTCGATGAGCACGGAGGAGACTCCGCTGTCGTTGACCACTATGCCCCCGTCACCAATCGGGACGGAGATCTGGTCGTCCGGAACGTACGCTGTATAGTTCTGACCGCTGTATGTGATGATCGCCTGCTGGATGTCGAACGCTATGAGGTCGAACGTGCCGGGGTCGACGCTACCACCCCCCAACGGGACGCTGACGTTTATGAGCTGCATCAGGTCAACCGAACCCGCGTCCGCTACCTGATACCATCCCCACGAATCGTTCTGCACGCCTGAGATGTGCACCTCCACGCCGGAGTAGGACATGTAAATGTCCGTCACGTTTGCTGGGACGTTTGGCGGATCGGTGAGACTCACGGAGATGGTTCCTGACTTTGCGCTTGATGATGGAGAAGGAGAAGACGACGTTGTCGTGATGGATTGCTGGGGTTGAGACGTGGCTGGAGAAAGTCTCTCGCCGGGCCCCGCTCGCGAGAGGATCGCCGTGCTTCCCACGACGGCCGCCGCGATGAGGATCCCAACGAGGATCATGCTTGTTATTCTTGTGCCGTTCATCATGTTTTCTTTTTGTCAAACCTCAAACTGGACGCGAAGGATATGGCAAGCCTTAATCCTACACCGTTTGAGCCCGTGTCCTAGATCTGAAATTCCCTCGTCCTAGTTTTAGAAAAGGAGCAGATCATGGAAGCGCTGCGTCCGATACGTATCGGGGACTGGAGCAATGTGAGAAAGTTCAGGACGATATTGTGTTACTCATGGCTCTCCATTTTTTCCGAATGGACTTTGCACTCACGGTGTACGTACCTCAATGTTGGTAGAGGACCGTCTGCGAGAGAAACAATTCTGAATGGAAGGTCCGGCGTGTTCGGAGGGCGGAGCGGAGCAAAAGTGCGATTTTGAGTGGCGCTTCTTTCTGGGGTTCCGACGTTGGGAGCGCCGTTTTTTCACCGGATCGAGTGCTCCTTGTTCACAAATGGTTTGATCAAAAAACAGATTCATGTTCGCTGACTCTTTCCCCAATTTCTTCTTACTCTCTAAAGATTAGTACAAGACAAGAAGAACCAAATTTGACAATGTGTAAAAAACAAGATCACGTTCAATGTTGGGCAATCTGCACGCATCGTCATATTCGTCGTTGCAGCAGTCCGGAAAAAGCGAGGGGGTTGGGTGAAGCAAAGCTGAGGGGCAAAAAAAGGCGGGGGGAGCAGTACAGTCTGGGCAGGAAAAAGGGACTCATCGGCGCAGTGACATTAGGATCAAAGAAGTGGATTGGAGGTTACTTGTTTCGTGCAAACTCACAAGGGTGAGCTCTCGTGAAGGGAATCGCGCTGGGTGCTGATGACATTGGGTCAGTAGCTTCTCTCCTTTTCTTTTCTCCGGCACCGAACGCGGAAGACCGTTTTGGATGAAGCGATAACACATTTCACTTCTCCGTGAAAGGTTCACCGAGGTCACTCTCTGCCGTGCTTGAGGTCCTCTTCCACTCCCTCCTCCCCCTCTTTTTCCCCTTTGGCCTCGTCTCTCCCCCCTTCCTTCCATTGGATTGCTCAGAATAACATTCGGCGTACCCGGCGAAGAAATTGTGCGCGAAGGAAGAAAAAAATCTCCGATTCACGGAAAAGTTGATTATTGATCGTAAATTCCTCGGTGTGGCTTTTTGTGTTAGCGCCCCCGCAGAGCCCGAGTAGTCGCATTTTGCGGGGGCTTTATCTCAGGACAACCCACTTCCCGTTGCACATCAGAGAGGGAAATTGACCCCTTTAGATGATCGCAACTGAGACGAGCAAAAAATTTGAGAACCTCGGTTGTGGGAACA
>Ga0070737_10004687_pt1 | contig 13529 bp, 9 predicted proteins | sample Coa_R1_10_FD_66438 | JGI IMG/M metagenome (GOLD analysis project Ga0070737, IMG submission 66438) | Surface soil microbial communities from Centralia Pennsylvania, which are recovering from an underground coalmine fire - Coalmine... | ecosystem: Environmental > Terrestrial > Soil > Unclassified ... | reverse complement strand
GCGGTAGGCGTCGTGGAACCGGAAGGTCGACTCCTGGCCGCCGCGACGGTAGACGGCCTCCAGCTCGTAGAGGGTGTCGTCGCCTTCGCAGTCCAAGCGCCCTTCGAACACCCCCGCCGGGTGGACCATCTTCATCTCGGTGACCTGCCCGTCGCAGAGCAGGCGCATGCCGGCGGCGTCGGGGCGGTAGGCGCGCACCACGCCGCCGTGCAGCCCCAGCACCCGGTGGGGGTCGCTGTGGCGCCCGGCGACGATCAGCTCCAGCTCTCTGTCAGCCACGATCGCCTCCTTTCACGAGGTCCCGGCGACCAGCCGCTCCAAGGCGTCCATGGGGATGGATACCCACTCGGGCCGGTGCGCACGCTCGTACTCCAGTTCGTACAGGGCCTTGTCCAGCTCGTAGCCGACCATCACCGCCGGCGAGGAAGCCGGGTCGGGCAGCAGCTCCCCGATCCGGGGACAGGAGCTGTAGCCGTCGAGGAAAGCCTGGCGGTTGTGCGCCTCCCACGCCTCGGCGGCCGGGAGCATCTCCACCCAGTCGTCCACCGCCCGCTCCACCAGGGCGTGCCTCGACGCGTAGTGCAGCGAGCGGAGCATCCCCGTCACGTCCTTGTAGGGCGACGCCGGTGCCAGGCGCTCCTCCAGCGGCCTCGCCGGCTCCCCCTCGAAGTCAAGCACGTACCAGCCGAGGTCGGTCCTCATCACCTGACCCAGATGGAAGTCGCCGTGGACCCGGATCGCCGGGCCGGGATCGGGCACGGCGCTCAGGCGCTCGAGCAGCGGCCCGGCGGCGTCCTCCAGTGCGGGGCCGGCCCTTTCCAGCCGGGCGGGAAGCCCATGGACCATCGCCTGCCAGGAGCGCTGGGCGTCTCCTTTCTGCGCCTGTCCGAACACGTCGCGCAGGGCCACGTGCATCTCGGCGGTCACCCTGCCGAGCCGGGCCGCTTCCGCGGCGAAATCGCCGCCGGCCTCGGCGGGAGCTCCGGCAGCGCCCGTGTACAGGTCGCGCAGCGAGGTGAGCGCCAGCGCCCAGCCCTCGGTGCCGCCTGCTAGGTACTGCTGGCCGAAGGCGAAGTCGTACTCGTCGTCGCGCCACTCGACGAGAGGCGCGGCGACGTGGCCGAAACCCGCCGAGGCCAGCGCGGTGGTGACCTCGACGTCCGGGTTGCGGCCGGGCCGGAGCCGGCGGAACAGCTTGAGGATCAGCCGATCGTCGAAGACGAGCGAGCTGTTCGACTGCTCGGCGCCCATAGGCCGGCTCCGGTCGGCTTTCTGCGAACCGCCCGAGATCACCTCGAGCAGGGTCTTCGCCAGCTCGGGATCCCACACGGCGTCGTAGACGTATACGCCCTCGACCGAGCCCAGAACCGCTTTGTCCCGCCCTTGCAGGAACTCGGCCGGCTCGCCCGCCGGGCGCACGCCGAGCACCAGCTGGTACACGGCTTCGCCGACGCCGACCAGCACCTGCCAGAGCTCCCTGGCGTGCCCGTCGCTCCACAGTCGCCGGCTGCTGGCTGTGCGCACCGCTTCGGCGGGGGGAGGTTCGGCCCCGGAGAACCACCGCTGTGCGGCCAGGTAGCCGGGAAGCGCAGCCTGCAGGTCGGCCGGCCAGTCGCTCAGCACTTTCAGCCTCCTCCTTCTGCCGCCGGTGAACCCCTCCCGGGTGGGTCCACCAGCTCGAACCAGTAGAAGCCGTAGGGCGCGAGGGTCACGAAGTAGGGCAGCTCGCCGATGCGCGGGAAAGGAACCCGGCCTAGCAGCTCGATGGGGATCTTCCCCTCCCAGCGTTGCAGCGGAAGCTCGGCCGGCTGGGCGAGCTTGGACAGGTTGCAGACGCAGAGCACGATGTCGGGGCGCGAAGCGGTGGCATCGGGATCGGCGCCTTCAACGGGGGCGGCCGCTCCGTCCTCCGGCTCGACCGCCGAGCGCACATAGGCGAGCACCGAGGGGTTGTCGACGGTTATCACCTCGAAGCTGCCGGTGCCGAAGACGGGGTGCTGCTTGCGGACCTCGAGCATGCGCTTCATCCAGTGCAGGATCGAGCTGGGGTTGCGCATCTGGGCCTCGACGTTGACCGCCTGGTAGCCGTAGACAGGGTCCATCAACGGCGGCAGGTACAGCTGGGCGAAGTCCGCCCTGCTGAAGCCCGCGTTGCGGTCCGGCGACCACTGCATCGGCGTGCGCACGCCGTCGCGGTCGCCCAGGTAGATGTTGTCGCCCATTCCGATCTCGTCGCCGTAGTAGAGGATCGGGGAGCCGGGGAAGGAGAACAGGAGGGCGTGAAGCAGTTCTGCTACCCGCCGGTCCCCGTCGACGAGCGGGGCGAGGCGTCGGCCGATCCCGATGTTGCGCTTCATCCGCGGGTCCTTGGCGTACTCGGCCCACATGTAGTCGCGCTCCTCGTCGGTGACCATCTCGAGGGTCAGCTCGTCGTGGTTGCGGAGGAAGATGCCCCACTGGCAGCCGGGGGGGATCTGCGGCGTGCGCGCGAGGATCTCGGTTATCGGGTACCTCTGCTCGCGCCGGACGGCCATGAACATGCGGGGCATCACCGGGAAGTGGAAGCACATGTGGCACTCGTCGCCGTCGCCGAAGTACTCGACCACGTCCTCCGGCCACTGGTTCGCCTCGGCCAAGAGGACCCTGCCCGGGTAGAGGGCGTCCACCTCCTTGCGCAGCCTACGCAGGTACTCGTGGGTCTCGGGAAGGTTCTCGCAGTTGGTGCCGTCGCGTTCGAACAGGTACGGCACGGCGTCGAGGCGGAAGCCGTCGAGACCGATGTCGAGCCAGTAGCGGCAGACGTCGATCATGGTGTCGGCGACCTCGGGGTTGTCGTAGTTGAGGTCGGGCTGGTGGGAGAAGAACCGGTGCCAGTAGAACTGCCCGCGCTGCGCGTCGAAGGTCCAGTTGGACTTCTCCGTGTCGACGAAGATGATCCGAGCGTCCTTGTACCTCTCCTCGTCGTCGGACCACACGTACCAGTCGGCGCGGGCGTTGGTCGTGTCGAGGCGGGACTCCTGGAACCAGGGATGCTGGTCCGACGTGTGGTTGACGACCAGGTCGGCGATGATGCGGATCCCCCGCTTGTGGGCCTCCTCGATCAGGTTCACGGCGTCGGCCAGGTCCCCGTACTCGGGGAGGATGGTCCAGAAGTCGCTGATGTCATAGCCGCCGTCGCGAAGCGGCGACTGGTAGATCGGCAGCAGCCACAGGCAGTCGACGCCGAGCCACTGCAGGTAGTCGAGCTTGGAGGTGAGCCCCGCCAGGTCGCCGCTGCCGTCCCCGTTGGCGTCGTAGAAGCCGCGGACGAGCACCTCGTAGAAGACGGCCGTCTGGAACCAGGAGCTCACACCCTGTCCACCAGGTTCAGGGAAAAAATGTGGGCGACGCGCACGACGGGGTCCAGCCTCACGTAGGCCTGGTGCCCCGACCAGGTCCAGGTCTCGTGGGACAGCTCGTCGTAAACGAGGTACGGTCCCCGCGGCGGGAGGCCCAGTTCGGGGCGGTCGAGGCTGACCATCCCGTCCTGGGGGTGCCACGGGTCGAGGTTCACCACGACGAGCACCCGGTCGTCGCCGTCGTCGCTCACCTTGGAGTAGGCGAAGAGGTTCGGGTTGGTCGTCGGGTGCATCCAGATGGAGCGCAGGCGCGAGAACGCCGGGTGGCGGCGGCGGATCCTGTTGACCGCCTCGATCAACGGGGCGAGCGTCCCTGGCCGGCCGAAGTCGCGCTCGACGATCTGGTACTTCTCCGAGTCGAGGTACTCCTCGTTGTTCGGCGACGCCGGGCGGTTCTCGTAGAGCTCGTAGCCGCTGTAGATGCCGTACGAAGGTGACAGTGTCGCCGCCAGGACATAGCGGAGGGCGAAGGCGCTGGGCGGCCCGTCGCGCAGCGGCCCGGACAGGATGTCAGGCGTGTTGGGCCAGAAGTTGGGTCTCATGTAGTCCGCCTTGGGCCCGTGGGCCAGCTCCTCCATGTAGGCCCACAGGCCCTCTTCGCCGTCGCGCTCGGTCCTCCACGTGAAATACGTGTAGCTCTGACTGAACCCCGCCTCGGCGAGGCGGGCCATGACGTGGGGGCGGGTGAACGCCTCGGCGAGGAACACCACTTCGGGGTGCTCGGCGTGGACCTGCTCTATCACCCACTCCCAGAAGGCCATCGGCTTGGTGTGGGGATTGTCGACGCGAAAGATGCGCACGCCGAAGGAGATCCAGTGGTCGAGGATCGCCTTGCACGCCTCCCACATGGCGGCCCGCTCCGACTCAGGCTCGGGCCAGAAGTTGAGCGGGTAGATGTCCTGGTAGACCTTCGGCGGGTTCTCGGCGCAGGCGATCGTGCCGTCGGGGCGGTGGTGGAACCACTGTGGGTGCTCGGTGACCCACGGATGGTCGGGGGAGCACTGAAGCGCGTAGTCGAGCGCCAGCTCCATGCCGTTGGCCCCGAGCTCGGCGATGAGCGCCACCAGGTCGTCCTCGGTGCCGAGGTCGGGGTGGATGGCCGTGTGGCCGCCCTCCTCGCTGCCGATCGCCCACGGGCTGCCCGGATCGTCGGGGCCCGCTTCGAGCGTGTTGTTCGGCCCCTTCCTGAACGTGTGGCCTATCGGGTGGATCGGCGGCAGGTACAGCACGTCGAAGCCCAGCGTGGCCAGCTCCGGGACCCGCGGGAGGACCCCTTTGAGGCCGCCGTAAGAGCGGGGGAACAGCTCGTACCAGGCGCCGACCAGCGCCCGCTCACGGTCCACCCACAGCGGCGACGGGTCGGATGTGGTCAAGTCGAGGGCGCTGTCCACGTCGAGGGTCGGCCCGCTCATGCCGAAGCGGACCGTCCAGCCCTGCACCTCGACCCGGTGCGGCCCGACCGACGTCGGGGTGACGAAGGCCTCCCACTCGTCGTTGCCGAGGGGGCGCAGCGGGGCGACGTCGACCGGCTGGTCCCGGCCCTCGGCGTAGAGAAGCGCCCGCCCGTCGATCGGGTCGTGGCCGTCGCGGAACATCACCGCGCTGACCCGCACCCGCTCGCCCTGGACCGCCTTGGCGAAGTGGCGGTAGCAAGGGGTGCGCGGCCGCACGTCCTCGACGACCAGGCGCTTCAGGCCGGCGTCCCCCGGCGGGGTCCTGATCCCCCGGCCCGCCCTCGTCGTGCTCTGTCGGGGCATGACAGCCAAGCTACCCCGCAGCCAAGCGGCGAAAATCCCGCTACCGGCCGCGCGCCCTGCCGGCGCCAGGCGGGGCGGCGCGGCGCGCTAGGTTGCCCCCGATGAGAGCCCTGCGCAGCTTCACCGTGCGCGCCCGGCTGCCCGAGGCGCTCGGGCCGTTGCAGGAGCTGGCGTTCAACCTGCGCTGGTCGTGGGACGACCGGACCCGGGACCTCTTCCGCTGGGTCGACCCGCAGATCTGGGAGGTCTCCTTCCACGACCCGGTGCGGCTGCTCAACCTGGTGGGCCGGGAGCGCCTCGACCAGCTCGCCGCCGACCCCGCTTTCATGGGGTTCCTCGGCGAGATGCACGCCGAGCTCCGCCGGCACCTGGAGAGCCCCCGCTGGTTCCACAACCGCGGCACCAGCCCGCTGCGCCAGGTCGCCTACTTCTCCCCGGAGTTCGGCATCGCCGAGGCGCTCCCCCAGTACTCCGGCGGCCTCGGAGTGCTCGCCGGCGACCACCTGAAGGCTGCGAGCAGCCTCGGCGTCCCCCTGGTCGGCGTGGGCCTCATGTACCGGCTGGGCTACTTCCGCCAGCACCTCGACGCCGACGGCTGGCAGGAGGAGCGCTACCCCGTCCTCGACCCGCACGCCATGGCGCTGGAGCTGGTCGACGGCGTCCGGGTGTCGGTCGACCTGGCCGGGGAGCACCTCGAGGCTCAGGTGTGGCTGGCCTCCGTCGGCAGGGTGAAGCTCTTCCTGCTCGACGCCGACGTGGACCCCAACGAGCCGGAGCTGCGCTCGGTCACCGACCGCCTCTACGGGGGAGGGTCCGAGCACCGGATCCGCCAGGAGATCCTGCTCGGCATGGGCGGCGTGCGGGCGCTCGACGCGATGGGTGTGGAGACCCAGGTGTTCCACACCAACGAGGGGCACGCCGGCTTCCTCGGCCTGGAGAGGATCCGCCGCCTGATGAGCACCGAGGGGCTCTCCTGGGACGAGGCCATAGAAGCGGTGAGAGCAGCGACCGTGTTCACCACCCACACCCCTGTCCCTGCCGGGATCGACCGTTTCGGCCGGGAGCTGATGGAGCGGTACTTCTCCGGGTGGGCGGAGGAGTGCGGCGTGTCGATCGACACGCTCATGTCGCTCGGGCACTTCCCCGGGGAGGACCCCGACGAGCCGTTCAACATGGCGGTGATGGGGGTGCGCCTCGCCGGCCGGTCCAACGGGGTGTCCCAGCTGCACGGGCGGACCAGCCGGGAGATGTTCCAGGGGCTCTGGCCGCCGGTGCCCGCCGAGGAGGTCCCGATCACGTCGATCACCAACGGCGTGCACGGGCGCACCTGGGTTTCCTCGCAGATGGACGACCTGCTCTCCAAGTACGTCTCGCCCGCCTGGGACGAGGCCGGCCAGGACGAGTGGGCGGGCATCGACGACGCCCGAGACGACGAGCTCTGGCGGGTGCGCGAGCAGGGCCGCGACGCTCTCGTCAGCTTCGTGCGAGCCCGGCTGCGCCGTTCGCTCGGCGAACAGGGCGCCCCCGACAGCGACACCCGCTGGACCGACGAGGTGCTCGACCCTCGCTACTTGATCGTCGGCTTCTCCCGGCGCTTCGCCACCTACAAACGCGCCACCCTCCTCCTCTCCCAGCCCGACCGGCTCCGGTCGCTGCTGCTCGACGAGGCGCGCCCGCTGCAGCTGGTCTTCGCCGGCAAGGCGCACCCCGCCGACGACCTGGGCAAGGAGATGATCGCCGAGATCGTCCGCTTCTCGCGCGACCCGACCGTGCGCCACCGGGTGGCCTTCGTCGAAGACTACGACATCTCGGTGGCCCGCATGCTCTACCAGGGCAGCGACGTGTGGTTGAACACGCCGCGCCGGCCGATGGAGGCCAGCGGCACCAGCGGCGAGAAGGCGGCGCTGAACGGGGCGCTCAACTGCTCGATCCTCGACGGCTGGTGGGCCGAGATGTTCGACGGGGAGAACGGGTGGGCGATAACGTCCGCCGAGCACATCGCCGACCTGGCCCACCGCGACGAGGTGGAGGCCAACAGCCTTTTCGAGATCCTCGAGAACCAGATCATCCCCCTCTACTACGACCGGGGCGGGGGCCGCTTCCCCCGCGGGTGGCTGACCCGGGTCAAGGCGTCGCTGCGCTCCCTCGGCCCGAAGGTGATGGCCACCCGGATGGTGCGCGACTACGTGGCGGAGATGTACGAGCCGACGGCCATCCAGGCCGGCGCCCTGTCGGCCGGCGGGTACGCGCGCGGCAGGGCGCTGGCCGCCTGGAAGCGCCGGGTGGCCGACGCCTGGGCGGAGGTGAAGGTCGTCGACGTGGTCGCCGACGACGCCCTCGGCGTGGTCGACCTCGGCTCGGAAAAGCAGGTGACCGTGGTCGTGGAGCTGGGGTCGCTCACCCCCGACGACGTCGCCGTCGAGCTGCTGCACGGACCGGTGGTCAGCGGCGACGAGCTGGCCGGCGCCTCGGTGGTGCGCCTGGAGCTCAGCCCCGGCCTGGCAGGTCGGGGGGGACCCGCCCGCTACTCGGGCCGTTTCACCTGCGACCGCTCGGGCCGCCACGGCTACACCGTTCGCGTCGTGCCCGCCCATCCCGACCTGGTGAACCCGCTCGAGCTCGGCTGCGTCGCCTGGGCCTAGCGCCGGCTAGTCGGCTACGGCCAGCCGTTCGGCCGCCTCGTAGGGGTCGATCGCCCGGGCGAGCAGGTCGCGCTTGACCGAGTCGTAGATCGCGCCCTGCTCCCGGCTGCGGACCTCCTCCTCCAGGCGGGCGACGAGGATGCGGTGGAGCTCTTCGACCAGCCGCTGCTGGCGGCGGCCCTCCAGCTCCCCGGTCGCTTCCATGTGGCTGCGGTGCCGGCGGATCTCGGCCCACAACTGCTGCACCCCGTCACCGGAGGTGGCGTCGGTGAGGACGACCGGCGGGCGCCAGCTCCCCATCGCCGGGTTCATGTCCAGCATCGACTCGAGATCCCTCCGGGCTTCGGCGGCTCCGGGGCGGTCCGCCTTGTTCACCACGAAGACGTCGCCCGCCTCGAGCAGCCCCGCCTTGGCTGCCTGCACGGCGTCGCCCCAGCCGGGGTTGACTACGACGACGGTCGTGTCGGCCGCGCCGGCCACCTCGACCTCGACCTGGCCGACACCGACCGTCTCGACCAGCACCAGCGACCGGCCGGTGGCGGCGAGGAGCCGGATGCACTCAGGGGCTGCCAGCGCCAGCCCGCCCAGGTGCCCCCTGGTGGCCATGGACCGTATGAACACCCCCTCGTCGAGGGCGTGGCCCTGCATCCTGATCCGGTCGCCGAGGATCGCCCCGCCCGAGTAGGGGGAGCTCGGGTCCACCGCCAGCACCCCGACCAGGTGCCCCTCGGCGCGGGCGGCGGCGATCAACCGGTCGGTCAACGTCGACTTGCCGGCGCCGGGCACGCCGGTGACGCCGACCACCTGGTCCGCCTGGGCGGCGGCGAACGCCAAGCGGCCGACCCGCCGGGCCGCCTCGCCGCCCGACTCGACGAGCGACAGCAGTCTTCCGAGCGCGCCTCGGTCGCCCGAGCGGGCGGCTTCGAAGAGGCGGTCAGGGTCCCTGTCCCGGCGCTGGCTCATCGCGAGCCGCCCACACTAGGACGGCCCCGCTTGCCGTAGTCTCGAGGACATGCGCGGGCACGTCGACGCCGGGCGGCTGGTTGAGCTGACCAAGCAGCTCGTCGCCGTCGACACCCGCAACCCGCCCGGCGGCGAGGCGCCCATCGAGCAGGTGCTCCGCGACGCCCTGGCCTCCCGCCGAGCGTCCTGGACGAGGCTCGAGCCGGCCCCGGGGCGGGTGTCGCTGGTAGCCGAGCTCCCCCACCCGGAAGGCCCCCGCCCCGGCCGTCCGCGCCTGATCGTCAACGGCCACCTCGACGTGGTCCCCGTCAACGCGGCGGCATGGACCCACGACCCTTTCGACCCGACCGTCGTCGACGGGAGACTCTACGGCCGGGGCAGCGCCGACATGAAGGGCGGTGTGGCGGCCGCCATCGCCGCTCTCGACGCCTTGGACCGGGCGGGGGTGGCGCCGGCTTGCGACGTCACGTTCCACCTGGTCGCCGACGAGGAACGCGGCGGGCGGCTGGGCACCCAGGCGCTCCTCGAGCGGGGGCTTGTCCGCGGCGACGCCTGCCTGGTTCCCGAACCGACCGACTTGGACCTGTGCGTGGCCGAGCGGGGCCTGTGGCAGGCACGCATCCACGTCTTTGGCCGGCCCGGCCACGGCAGCCGGCCACGCGAGGGGGTGTCGGCGATCGAGCACGCCGCCCGCCTGGTGCTGGCCCTGCACGCCGCCGACTTCGGCGGCGAGGAGCACCACCTGCTGGGCAGGCCCACGGCGAACGTCGGCACCATCGAAGGCGGCTCGGCGTTCAACACCGTCGCCGAGACCTGCGTGCTGGGTGTCGACAGGCGGGTGCTTCCGGGCGCGACGGCGGAGTCCACCGAGGCCGAGATCGTCCGCAGGATCGACCAGGCCGGGGTTGAGGGGCTCAGGTACCGCATCGAGCTCGACACCTTCGGGGAGGCGAGCGAGATGCCCCCCGACGACCCGTGGGTGAAGCAGGTGGGAGAAGCGGTTGTCCGCGCCACCGGACGGGTGCCGTCGGTGATCGGAATGCCGTTCACCACCGACGCCCGCTTCGTCCGCAACCAGGCCGGGATACCGGCGGTGGTCTGCGGGCCCGGGCGGATCGACCAGGCCCATGGAGACGACGAGTTCGTCGAGGTGGACCGCCTGGTCGACGCCGCGGCGACCTACGCCGAGCTCCTGGCCTGCTACAGCTGAGCGAGCCATTCGAGGGCGGCGTCGCACACGGCGTCGTCCGCCCCCCGCAAGGCGTGGTCCTTGCCCTCCACCCAGCGGTGGGTGACCGGTGCCGGGATCTCCGCCGTGGCGGCCTCCAGCTCGGCGGGGCTGCCGAAAGCGTCGCGAGTGCCCGAGATGAACAGGCACGGCACGCCGATCGCGGGGAAGTGCCCGGTGCGCAGAGCCGACGGCCTCCCCGGGGGATGCAACGGGTAGCTGATCAGCAGAAGACCCGCCGCCGGCATCCCCTCTGCCACGGCCATGGAGCAGATCCGCCCGCCCATCGACCGGCCCCCCGCGACGAGAGCGTCGCAGCGGGCGGCCAGGGCGGCGGCCTCCTCGCGGACCGCGAGCACGAGGGCCGCGGGTCGGTCCGGGGCGCGCCGGCCCTCCCGCCGGTAGGGGAAGTCCATGCGCCGCACCACCAGCCCCGCTGCCGTCGCCCGCCGGTCGAGGGCCACCAGCGTCGCCTGGTCGCGTCCCGCGCCCGCCCCGGGCGCCAGCAGAAGGCCGAGACGGGCGGGAGTCAAACCACCCGACGGAGCAGCTCGTGCAGGGCCGAGGCCTCCGACGCCGCCAGGTCGGCGTCGTCCTGGTCGATCGCCGCGACCAGGGCGCGGGTGCGGTTGGTGATGTGGAACCAGTCGACCTCGTCCATCCCGATCAGGGGCGGCCCTTGCACCCGGGCCGCCCATTCCACCACGGTGGCGGCCTTCTGGGGGTCGCCGGGGTCACCGGCCAGGCGCCCCGAGGCGGCGAACAGCTCGGCGACCGCCTGGTAGCGGGCCTCCTCGGCGTCGAAGTCGGACTCCCCGCCGTCGTCGGGAGCGGGCAGGTTGCCGGCCCGTTCGAATATGGCGTCCACGTCGGCCTCGCGCTCGGCGGGGACGAGCAGCTCGTCGCCGTTCCACTCGTAGCCGACGCCCGCCTCGTCTAAGAGCACCTCGAGCTCGGCTCGCTGCTCGGGCAGCCAATCGGACATCTCGTACACGGTCCGCTCGCCGGCAGCCGCCGAGGGGGACGCCGGCCCCGCCAGGGGGGCGAGCAGCTTCTCGAGGACGGCGGCCTCGGCGCGTATCTGCTCGTCGAGGGCCTCGTCGGCGCCGAGCAGGGTGAGCAGCCGGCGGGTCACCCGCCCGACCGCCTCCCACGCCTCCTCGTCGAGGGCTCCGAAGCGCCGGGCCATGAGCACGGCCGCCGAAGCTTCGGCCACGTCGGCGTCGGCCTGCATGTCGGTCGGGTCGACGTGCAGACGGGCGGCGGCGTCGGCGAGGAGGCGCACCGCCGACGCGACGGCGGGGTCGTCGGCTGGTGGGCCGGCCTCGGCGACCTGCTGCTCCTCGCCGTCCGCCGCCGCTTCCTCCCCCTCCCCGATCAGCGCCACCAAGTCGTCCACCCGGGCTTCGTCGCCGACATCGACGACCAGCTCGTCGCCCTCGAAGCGGTGGAGTATGCCCAGGTCGTTGAGCTGCTCGATGAGCCAGCCGCGGTCGGAGTCGGCCCAGTCCTCCAGCTGGTAGCCGACCTCGTCCTCGTCGCGGCCGGGGCGCAGCTCCGGCAAGGGTGAGGGGACGAGCCGTTCCCTGCAGGAGTGGCAGCGCCCGCGGGAGGTGACCTCGTAGCCGCAGTTGCGGCAGTACCAGACCCTGGTCAGGACCGCACCGGCTTGGGCAGGACGGGAGCGTCGCGGCCGGTGCCGGACCCGGGGCGCCTCCGGTCGTTCAGCTCGTGGTACTCCTCCTCGACGTTGACCGACCACACGTCGTGGTCGGCGCCGAAGAGGTTCTCCACCGTCAGCATGGCGGTGTACATCGAATGGTCCTGGTTGTTGTAGCGGTGCATGCCGTTGCGCCCGACGGGGAACACGTTCGGCGCGTTGTCCGCCAGCCATCTTCTGATCGTCTCGACGTTGGACGCGTAGTCCCGGTCGTAGTAGGGGTAGGCCTTGGGCATCCGCACGACGTAGCCGCCCTCCACCCGGGACGGCTCCACCAGGCCGAGCCTGCCGAGCTCCTCGGCGCCGCGGGCGACCAGCTCGGCGTCGGGGGCCTCCCAGTCGGCGTCGCCTTCCTCGACGGTGTACTCGAGGCCCAAGACGTTGCGTCCCTCCTTCACGAGGAACGGGGACCACGACCCGAAGTTCTGGATGCGCATCGTCTTGACGTTCGGGTCGTGGATGTAGATCCAGTTGTCGTCCCAGGGGACTGCGTCTTCGGGGACTACCAGGGCGACGGTGAGGAAGTCCCGGTAGTAGAGGTCGTCGGCCGCACGGTGGACCTCCCCTGGCACCGGCGGGTCGAAGCAGCGCACCAGCTGCTGCAGCGGCATCGACGAGATCACCGCCGAAGCCGGGTACTCGGTGGTCCCCCCGTCGTGGTCGGCGGTGACCGCCACCGCCCGAGAACCGTCGTGGCGTATCCGGGTCACCCTCGCCCCTGTTATCACCTTGGTGCCGGCGCCTTCGACGAGGTCGCGGCAGCGTTCCCACATCATCCCCGGGCCGAGCCGCGGGTACTGGAACTCCTCGATGAGCGAGGTTATGTCCTTCTGGTTGCGTCGGGGCAGGAGGGCGTTGAAGACGGCGGACGCCAAAGACAGGTTCTTCACGCGCTGCGCGGCCCAGTCGGCGGGCATCTCCGCCGGCGGATGACCCCACACTTTTTCCGTGTAGGTCTTGAAGAAGTGGTTGTAGAGGCGCCAGCCGAAGCGCGCGGCGAGCCACCCCTCGTACATGTCCTGGTTGCGCGGGGGCCTGACCCGCGCCCAGGCGTAGGAGGCCACGCAGCGGGCCGCTTCGGCGACGCCGAGGTTGCCGAGGGCGTTCGACGCCCGCAGCGGGTAGTCGTAGAACTTCCCCCGGTAGTAGATGCGGCTCTTGCGCGGCCGGAGCATGAAGTCCTCGTCGGGGAGGATCTCGTGCCAGAAGTCCTCCACCGCGGCGACCTTGGTGAAGAAGCGGTGCCCGCCGATGTCGAACCTCCAGCCGTCGCGTTCGACGGTGCGGCTGATGCCGCCGACGACCTCGTCGGCTTCGAGCACTGTTGCGACCCTGCCTCGGCGGGCCAGCTCGTAGGCGGCGGTCAAACCGGCGGGTCCTGCGCCGATGATCACGACGTCGCTGGCGGGGTCGGGGGCGTGTTGTGTCAAAGGGTCTCCTGGTGAGGGTCTCACCCGGCGTAGCGGGTCAGGTTCTCGTTCTCGTAGTAACGGCCGTTCGCGCCGACAAGCGTCACGCCGGGGGCGCGGAAGAGGTCGAGCCAGCTCTTCAGGTAGCCGCAGTCCCCTCCGAAGCCGGCGTAGTCGTTGTTCCACACCAACCAGAGGGTCCTGCCCGCCGGGAGCCGGTCGACGGCGTCCTGGGCGAACCGAGAGACGTCTGTGCTGGCAATGACCTTCTTGTAGTCCACCCAGTCGACCCTCTCCGGCCCGATGGCACGAGGGAAGGTGATCTGCTGGACGCCGGGGACAGCGAGGAGGCGGTTGACCGCCGGGCCCAACTGGTCGGGGCAGTAGACGACGAGGTCGCCGGGCCGGGCCT
>Ga0070737_10004683_pt1 | contig 13535 bp, 12 predicted proteins | sample Coa_R1_10_FD_66438 | JGI IMG/M metagenome (GOLD analysis project Ga0070737, IMG submission 66438) | Surface soil microbial communities from Centralia Pennsylvania, which are recovering from an underground coalmine fire - Coalmine... | ecosystem: Environmental > Terrestrial > Soil > Unclassified... | reverse complement strand
GCAGGGGCTGGCGGCGGGCGAGGCCGTGCTCACCGAGGCCGAGAAGGACCTCGGTGTGCTGCTGGTCGACGTGGGCGGCGGCACGACCAGCGTGGCGTACTTCGTGGACGGCAGCATCAGCCACTCCCTGGTCTTGCCGGTGGGCGGCTACCATCTGACCAACGACATCGCTATCGGGCTGCGCGTGCCGTTCCAGCAGGCCGAGGACATCAAGCTGCGGCACGGTTGCGCCCTGGCCAGCCTGATCGAGGAGGACCAGGACCTCAATGGCCACGCGCCACGCGACGGCCGCGATCGCCCCGTGCCCCCACGAGTGATCGCCGAGATCCTGGAGGCGCGCCTAGCCGAGACGTTCGAACTCGCGCGCAGCGAGCTGCGGCGCGCCGGGGTAGAGCTGACGCCCCCCGCGGGCGTGGTGCTCACCGGCGGCAGCGCGCAGCTGCGTGGCATTCGCGAGCTGGCCGCCAGCGTCTTCCAGGGCACGGTGCGTCTCGGCGCGCCGCAGGGCATCACGGGGCTCACCGACGCGCTCGGCTCCCCCGCCTTCGCTACGGCGGTCGGCCTGCTCCGCTGGGGCAGCGTGCAGGCCGACGATCCACGCGCCGGCCCGCAGCGACGGGCAGTCGGGAGCGCCCTCAGCGCCATCGGCGACTGGCTGCGCGGGTTGCTGCCGTGAGCGCGGCGCGGGCCGGAGCCAACGGGTAAGAGCGAGGGTAGGCCCTCTCGCGACGGCGGCTGGTGGCGGCCAGCAGGAGGGCGCGGGGGCGGCGGTTAGGACGTAAGGAGTGCGGGTCGTGAACGCAGACTTCGAGCGGCCGCAGGGGAGCGCGCGCATCCTGGTGATCGGGGTCGGTGGTGGCGGCAGCAACGCCGTCAATCGCATGATCCAGGCTGGCGTGCGTGGTGTCGAGTTCGCCGCGCTGAACACGGACCAGCAAGCGCTGCAACGCTCGGAGGCGCCGATCCGCATCGCCATCGGCGAGAAGCTGACCCGGGGCCTCGGCGCGGGCGGCAATCCCTCGATTGGGGAGCGCGCCGCCGAGGAGAGTGCCGAGGAGCTGTTCCACCTGTGCAGCCAGGCCGATATGGTGTTCATCGCCGCCGGCATGGGCGGGGGGACCGGCACCGGCGCCTCCCCCGTGGTGGCTGAGATCGCCCAGAGCTGCGGTGCGCTGACCGTGGCAGTGGTGACCAAGCCGTTCAACTTCGAGGGCGCCCGCCGTCGCCAGATTGCCGAGCAGGGCCTGGCGCGCTTGAAGGACAAGGTCAACACCCTGATCACTATCCCCAACGAGCGCCTGCTGCAGGTGGTCGAGAAGCGGACCTCGCTGGAGACCGCCTTCATGATCGTGGACGATGTGCTGCGGCAGGGCATCCAGGGCATCTCGGAGCTGATCACCGAGCCCGGCCTGATCAACCTCGACTTCGCGGATGTGAAGACCATCATGTCCGAGGCGGGCTCGGCGCTGATGGCCATCGGCCGCGGCACGGGCGACAACCGTGCCGCCGACGCTGCCCGGGCGGCGATCTCCAGCCCGTTGCTCGACATCTCCATGGAGGGCGCGCGCGGCGTGCTGCTCAACATCACCGGCGGCCCCGACCTGACCCTGAACGAGATCAACGAGGCGGCGGAGATCATCCGCCAGGCCGCCGACCCCGAGGCGAATATCATCTTCGGCGCGGTGGTCGACCCGCGCATGCAGGACGAGGTGAAGCTCACGGTCATCGCCACCGGCTTCGACGGGCGCCAGGGCCCCCGCCAGCACAGTACCCTGCGCGAGCACCTGAAGTCGCGCCGTGTCCAGGAGGTGGAGCGGGAGCGCGAGCTGCAGGAGCACTACCCGGCCCACAGCCCGCTGGTCGACGACGACTTGGAGGTGCCGAGCTTCATCCGCAAGCACTTCCGTGAGCGGCGTCCCTAGCCGGCTGGGCGGCTTGGTCGCGAGCGACCGCGCCGCGGTCCCTTTCTTCCAGTTCCCCGCGTTGGTGGCTGCGGGGCTACCCCATGGCGTGTTCACCCGCCACGGGGGGGTGAGCCCACCGCCGTTCGCCTCGCTGAATGTGAGCTTCGCGGTGGGCGACGCCCGGGCGTGCGTGATCGAGAACCGCGCGCGATTGGCCCGCGCGCTGGGCGGCGAACCGGCCCACGTGCGGGCGGCGCGCCAGGTCCATGGGGCCGACTGGCGCGTGGTCGCTCGCGCTACCACGCCCGCCGCGGAGGCCGAGGCGCCGCCCGCCGACATCTTGCTATGCGGCGAGCCCGGCACATTGCTGCTCATGAAGTTCGCCGATTGCACACCGTTGCTCCTGTGGGATCCGCGGCGCCGCTGGGTCGCGCTGGCTCACGCCGGCTGGCGCGGCACCGCGCGCAAGGTGGCAGCCACCGCGGTCGCGGCGCTGGAGCAAGTAGCCGGCAGCCGGCCGCCTGACTTGTGGGTGGCACTCGGCCCGGCGATTGGGCTGTGCTGCTACGAGGTCGCCCCGGCGGTCGTCGCCGCGGTGGCAGCCACCGGCCTGGACCCTGCCACCATCAGCCGGGCCGGCGCGCGGGGCCGGCCCCATCTCGACCTGCTCGCCGCCAACCGGCAGCAGCTGGTGGCCGCGGGGGTCGCCCCCGCGCGCATCCAGGCTGCCGGCGTGTGTACGGCGTGCCATGCCGAGCTGTTCTATTCGCACCGCGCCCTCGGTACCCCGGCCGGGCGATTCGGCGTGATCGCGGGAGTGGCCGTATGAGCCTGACCACCACGATCGCGGACCAGCTGGCGCGCGTGCGCGAGCGGATCGCCGCGGCCGCCGCGCGCGCCGGCCGGGACCCGCAGCGCATCACACTCGTGGGGGCGACCAAGACGGTCGAGCCGGCGCGGATCCAGGCTGCCATCGAGGCGGGATTGCGCGACTTCGGCGAGAACTACGTCCAGGAGGCCCGGGCCAAGCTGGCGGTACCCGCGCTGCGCGCCCCGGGGGTGCGCTGGCACCTGATCGGTCACCTGCAGACGAACAAGGCGAAGACGGCGGTCGGCCTATTCGATATAATCCAGACACTCGATAGCCCACGCTTGGCCGTAGCGCTGGCGCGCCACGTGCCCCCGGGGCGGCGGCTAGAGGTGCTTCTCGAGGTCGACTACACGGGCGCGCCCGAGCGCACGGGGCTGCGGCCCGAGGCCGTGTACGCGACGGTCGAGCAAGTACTAGGCTTACCTGCCCTCGAGCTGAGCGGGCTGATGACCGTGCCCGCACCGGGGTTGGAGGAGGCGGAGACGCGCGCCACCTTCCGGCGCCTGCGCGCCCTGCGCGACGAGCTGGCGCGCCGCTACCCCGCGGTCGCCTGGCGGCACCTGTCGATGGGCATGACGGACGACTTCGAGTGGGCGATCGAGGAGGGCGCGACGATCGTGCGCATCGGGCGGGCGATCTTCGGCCCGCGCCCGTGACCCCCTCGGCCTACGGCGCCGTGGTGTGACGCGAGGGGGTGGGGTGAGCGTGGTGGGTACCGGGATGTTCTGGTTCACGTTTATCAGCCTCCTGTTCCAGGCGCTGACGTTCGCCATCGTGGCTCGCGCGCTGCTGTCGTGGTTCAACCTGGGGCCCAGTCACCCCCTGGTGCGCATCCTGTACGATGTCACCGAGCCGATCTTGGCGCCGCTGCGCCGCGTGATCCCCACGATCGGTATGATCGACATAACACCCCTGGTGGCGATTCTGCTGCTGCAAGTCGCGGAGCGGGCCGTGTTCGAGCTGCTGCGTGGCGTCCTCTAGCATCTCCGTGTGAAGTTTGGTACCTTTCCTAGAGACTCGGCCCTAGAGACTCGGCTCGATCGTGCCGGCGGTCGAGCGTGCTGGTCGCTGCCGCGTGTTGGGAGGTGAAGGGGCGTCGCCGTCCGCTTGGCCACCTGTTTCGTACTTTTTGGGAGGGGGGAACTACTATGCCGCGTGTCCCTGTCGCTCTCGCGCTACTCGCGGGAGTCGGGATCAGCCTGGCCACGCCGCTAGCGCCTGTGGCGCGGGCGGACTCGTGTGGGCCCGGTTGGTTCGGCAGCTATGGGATTGGCTATCCCTGCTTCGGGGTGGCCGGGCTGCCTGTGCCGGTCGCGCAGCCGTACCCGGTGAGCGTACCGGTGCCGCAGCCGGTCGCCAATCCGATCGCCGTGCCGGTGAACATCCCGCAGCCGGTGGCCAATCCAGTCCCGGTGCCGGTAAATGTGCCGGCGCCGGTCGCCAACCCGGTGCCGGTCAGTGTTCCACAGCCGGTGCCGGTCTCGCAGCCCGTGCCCGTGCCCGTGCCGGAGCCCGTTGCCGCTCCGGTGCCGGTGCCGCAGCCGGTGGCCAATCCGGTCCCGGTGCGGGTCGACGTGCCGCAGCCGGTGGCCAACCCAGTGCCCGTGCCGGTGGCGCAGCCGGTCCCGGTAGCGGTCGATGTGCCGGTGCAGGTGCCCGTGGCGCGGCCAGAGTACGTCGATGTGCCGATCCGGGTAGCGCGGCCGGTCGAGGTGCCGGTCGATGTGCCGCGGTACGTGGCGCGGCCCGTGGACGTGGAGGTCCCGGTGCAGGTGCCGCGCTACGTCAGCGTGCCGGTCGACGTGCCGGTGCCGCAGCCGGTGGCCAACCCGGTGGCCGTGCCGGTGAACATTCCGCAGCCGGTGGCCAATCCGGTCCCGGTGCCGGTCAGCGTCCCCGTGGCGGCGCCGGTGGCGCAACCCGTGCCGGTGCCCGATCCCGTACCCGTGAGCGTGCCAGCGCCGGTGCCCGTGGCCAACCCGGTGGCCGTGCCGGTGAACGTGCCCGTGCCAGCGGCCTATCCGGTGCCGTACCCGGCGTTCCCGGTGCCGGTGCCCAGTGCCTACGGCGTGGCGCTGCCCTCGCTGGGCAGCCCGCTGGTATGCTGCGACAGCCGGTAGGAGGGCCGCGCGCTCGGTAGCCCCACGCGGTGGCTCGACCAGACTAGAGGCCGCTCGCTCTACGAGGAGGGAGCGGCCTCTTCCTGTCCGCTACCCGGCGGTACCAGTAGGTCGAGCCGGCGCTGGAGGGCAGCAGCGTCGAGCGGCACCTCGAGCCATTTATCGCGGCTGCGGGCTCCGTGGACGAGCGCGACCTGGCCGGGGCGAAGCCCCAGGGCGCGCGCCACGGCGCGCTCGATGGCGGCGTTGGCCTGCCCGGCGTGCGCGGGCGCCTGCACCCACACGGCCAGGCCGCCGTCGGGCAGCAGCACGACCCGCTCGCGCGCCGCACGGGGATGGGCGCGCACGCGCAGGCGCACCGGGTACACCTCCTGGACGCGGGCGGTCGGCGCGAGCGCCGGCCTGCTATAATTTTTAGCAGGGCGCGCCCGCCAGGGCGCGCTTGTGTTTGCTGTCCGCCCGCGCCCCCGCGGTGGATGAGGAGGTTGGCCCGTGTTTCAGGCGCCGCGCGGCACCCAAGATATTCTGCCCGAAGAGGCGCCGTACTGGACCTTCGTCGAGCAGACGGCGCGCGACTGGGCCGCCCGCTACGGCTACGGCGAGATTCGCACGCCGACGTTCGAGGACACGGGCCTGTTCCTGCGCGGCGTGGGCGGCAGCACGGACATCGTCGAGAAGGAGATGTACACGTTCCAGGACAAGGGCGGCGGCGAGCTGACCCTGCGCCCCGAGGGCACCGCCTCGATTGTCCGCGCGTACATCGAGCACGGGCTGGCTAGTCGCCCACAGCCCGTGCGGCTGTTCAGCTTCGTGACCTGCTTCCGCTATGACCGGCCGCAGCGCGGGCGCTACCGCGAGTTCCACCAGTGGGACTGCGAGGCGCTCGGGGAACTCGACCCGTTGGTCGATGCCGAGCTGATCACGCTGCTGTGGCGGGTGTACCAGGCGCTGGGGCTGCGCGGGCTCACCCTCCAACTCAACAGCATCGGCGACGCGCAGTGCCGCCCCGCGTATCTGGAACGGCTGCGCGAGTACTATCGGCCGCTGCTAGCCACGGTGTGCGGCGACTGCCAGCGACGCTACCAGACCAACCCGCTGCGGCTGTTGGACTGCAAGAACCCGCCGTGCCAGACAGCGATCGCGGGCGCGCCGCGGCTGCTCGACTATCTCTGCGCCGAGTGTGCCGAGCACTTCGCCGCGCTGCGCACCTACCTGACCGATGCAGATATTCCCGTGGAGCTGAACCCGCGGCTCGTGCGCGGCCTCGACTACTACACCAAGACCGTGTTCGAGGTGTGGCCGGCCGCGGCGGGCGCGCAGACGGCTCTGGGGGGCGGGGGGCGCTACGATGGGCTGGCCGAGCAGCTCGGCGGGCGGCCCACCCCGGCTGTCGGCTTTGCCACGGGGATCGAGCGGGTGATTCTGACCCTCAAGGCGCAGGGGATCGTGCCGCCAGCGCTACCCGCGCCGCGCGTGTACGTGGCCTACCTCGGCGATGCGGCCCGGCGGGCGGCGGTGCGCCTGGCGGACCGGCTGCGCCAGCGTGGTGTGCCGACGCTGGTCGGCGTGGGCGGCCGCAGCATGCGCGCCCAGCTGCGGCAGGCGAACGCGCTCGGCGTGGCCTGGGCGGTGCTGATCGGCGACGACGAGCTGGCGCGCGGCGTGGTCCAGCTCAAGCCTATGGCCGGTGGCGAGGAGCTGGCTCTGGCGCCCGAGGCGGCGGTCGAGCGGCTGGCAGCGGGAGGATGAGCGGTGATCACTCAAGAGGCGATGCGCCAGCGGCTGGCGGAGCTGGCGGCGCGCTACGCGGCGCTCACCGAGCAGCTCACACGGCCCGAGGTGCTCGCGGACCCGGGGCAGATCCGCCGGCTCAGCCGCGAGCAGGCCGAGTTGGAGCCCGTCGTGCAGCTGTGGCACGAGCTCCAGCGGGTCGAGCGCGACCTGGCGGCTGCCCGCGAGCTGCTGGCGGACGGGACCGACGAGGAGCTGCGGGCCCTGGCACGGGAAGAGGCCGAGGCGCTGGAGCAGCGCCAGGCGTGGCTAGTCGAGCAGGCCCTGGAGGCGCTGCGGCCGCGCGACCCCAACGACAGCCGCGATGTGATCGTGGAGATCCGCGCCGGCACCGGCGGGGAGGAAGCGGCGCTGTTCGCCGCCGATCTGTTCCGCATGTACCTGCGCTATGCCGAGGCCCGCCGCTGGAAGGTCGAAGTGCTCAACAGCAACGAGACCGACCTCGGTGGCTACCGCGAGGTGGTGTTCGAGGTGGATGGCCGCGGGGCCTACAGCCGCCTGAAGTACGAGCGCGGCGTGCATCGCGTGCAGCGCGTGCCGGTCACCGAGGCCAGCGGACGGATCCACACCTCAACCGCCACCGTGGCCGTGCTGCCCAAGGTGGACGAGGTCGAGGTGCAGCTCAACGAGGAAGACTTGCGCATCGACGTGTTCCGCTCTAGCGGCCACGGCGGCCAGAGCGTGAACACCACCGACTCGGCGGTGCGCATCACCCACCTGCCCACGGGGCTAGTGGTCACGTGCCAAGACGAGAAGTCGCAGCTGAAGAACAAGCAGCGCGCGCTGAGCGTCCTGCGCGCCCGCCTGTACGACCTGGAGCAGCAGCGCGCCCATGCCGAGCAGGCCGAGGCGCGGCGGGCGCAGGTGGGCAGCGGCGAGCGCGCCGAGAAGATTCGCACCTACAACTTCCCACAGAACCGCGTGACCGACCACCGCATCAACCTCACGCTCCATAGCCTCGATCGCGTGTTGGAAGGCGAGCTGGACCCCTTGATCGACGCGCTGACGGTGGCCGACCGCGGCGAGGTGGCGGTGCGCTGACGCGGCGCCGGCGCACCCTGCCGGGGCGGCGCGGACGGGAGTAGCGCCCATGGCGGATAAGGCCACTGGCGAGCTGCACGGCCCAGCGCTAACCGCCGGGACAGCCGTGGGCGTGGCGCTGGCCCAAGCACAGGCCGTATTGCGGGCAGCAGGGGTCGACCAGCCGCGGCTGGTGGCCCTGGTGAGCCTCGCTGTCGCGCTAGGGGTGGAGAAGGCGACCGTGCTGGCCCATCCGGAGCGGCGCCTGAGCGTCGTCGAGACGGCTCGCTACCAGGCCATGCTCGCGCGCCTGCAGGCGCGCGAGCCCCTAGCGTACGTCCTGGGCGAGCGCGAGTTTTATGGGCGCCCTTTCTCCGTGACGCCCGCTGTGCTGGTGCCCCGCCCCGAGACCGAGCTACTCGTCGAGGTGGCGCTGGAGTACCTGCGAGGACCCCGGCCCGCGGTCGGCTGGCTGGCCGATGTGGGCACGGGCAGCGGCGCGCTGGCGGTGACCCTGGCCGCCGAGTGGCCCGCGGCGCGCGTGCTCGCCACCGACCGCTCGCTCGCGGCACTGGCGGTGGCGCGGGCCAACGCGCGCCGTCACGGGGTCGAGGCCCGCGTCGCATGCCTCTGCGCGGACCTGCTGGCGGGCGTGCGCGGCCCGCTGGCGGTCGTGGTGGCCAATCTGCCTTACATCCCCAGCGCGCTGCTCGACGAGTTGGCCCCCGAGGTCGCGGCCTACGAGCCGCGCCTGGCGCTGGACGGTGGCCCCGACGGCCTGGCGCTCGTCGGCCGCCTGCTCGGCCAGTTGCCCACGCGCTTGGCCCCGGGGGGCCTGGCGGTGCTCGAGCTGGGTGCCGACCAGACCGAGGTGGCGCGCGCGGCGGCGACCACCGCGCTGCCAGGGGCCGACCTCGCGGTCGTGCATGACCACACGGGTATGCCCCGTGCCCTACGCATTGTGGCGGGCGCGACCTCTATCCCCCGCGCGCCGCGCTATACTGCCCAGTAAGGATCGGACCACGTTGGCGCGGCAACCTGCCTGTTGCCAGGCGCGCGGAGGCGACCCATGGAGCGCGAGCGCTTGATCCGTCGCCTCATCCAGCTCGTCGGTCCGGATGGGGTGGTCCACGACCGCGACGAGTTGGCCCTATACGAGTACGACGGCTCGATCGACATGCACCCGCCTACCGCAGTAGTGCTGCCCACCCGCGTGGAGCAGGTGGTGGCCGTGGTGCAGCTGGCGGCCGAGGAGGGGGTGCCTGTCGTGCCGCGCGGCGCGGGCACGGGCCTGTCGGGGGGGGCGATCCCCACGCGCGGCGGCATCCAGATCGCGCTCACGCGTATGAACCGCATCCTCGAGCTGGACTACCGCAACCGCCGCGCGCTGGTCGAGCCGGGGGTGATCAATCTCGACCTCTCGGTGGCCACCCAGCCGCGTGGCTACTTCTACGCGCCCGACCCCTCCAGCCAAAAGGCGTGCACCATCGGGGGCAATATCGCCGAGAACTCGGGGGGGCCGCACTGCCTCTCCTACGGCGTCACCACCAACCATGTGCTTGCCCTGGAAGTCGTGCTGCCCAACGGCGAGTTGATCTGGACCGACGGCCCCGATAGCCCCGGCTACGACCTGACCGGCGTGCTGGTGGGCTCGGAGGGAACGCTAGGGCTGGTGACCAAGGCCTGGGTGCGGCTCACCCACCTGCCAGAGGCGGTACGCGTCCTGCTCGCCCAGTTCGGCACGGTGGTGGAGGCCAGCAGCGCGGTGTCGGCGATCATCGCCGCCGGTATCGTCCCCGCCGCCCTGGAGATGATGGACGGCACCACCTGCCGGGCTGTCGAGGCAGCGTACCAGGTGGGGTTCCCCCCCGACGTCGGCGCCGTGCTGTTGGTCGAGCTGGATGGCCTGGACGACGGGCTCGACGATCTAGCCGCCGAGATCCGTCGCATCTGCACTGCGCAGGGCGCGCGCTCCGTGCGCGTGGCCACCTCGGCCGAGGAGCGCGCGGCGTTATGGAACGCGCGCAAGATGGCGTTCGGGGCGATGGGCCGCCTGGCGCCCAACTACTATCTGCACGACACCGTCGTGCCGCGCACCAAGCTGCCCTACACGCTGGCCCGGGTCGAGGAGATCGGTCGCGAGTACGATCTGACCATCGCCAACGTGTTCCACGCCGGCGACGGCAATCTGCACCCGATCGTGCTGTTCGACCGCCGCGTACCGGGCGTGGTCGAACGCGTGCTGCGCGCCGGGGTGGACATCATGCAGGTGTGCGTCGAGGTCGGGGGCACGCTGTCGGGCGAGCACGGCATCGGGCTGGAGAAGCGCGACCAGATGCCGCTCATCTTCACGGCCGAAGACCTGGCGGCGATGGCGAAGCTCAAGCGCAGCTTCAACCCGCGCGACCTGTTCAACCCCGACAAGATCTTCCCCAGCCGTGTATCGTGCGGCGAGCTGCGCGAGATCCAGGCGGGCAGCCGCAAGGCCGCCCTGCTCGCCGAGTACGGGCACTGAGGGCCGGCGCGCATGACCACGCAACCGCCGATAGCAGCGAGTGGGCTGGCGCCGGACGCCGTCGCCGAGCTGCGTGCGCAGCTGGTCGCCTTGCTAGGGCCCGAGGCGGTGCGCGCGGGGGAGCAGACCCTAGGGTACCGGGTCGCCGCCCGCGTGCCACCCCTGGCGGCCTGCCCCAGCACGGCCCAGCAGGTGACCGAAATCCTGGCCCTCGCTAACGAGCTCGGCGCCGCCGTGGTGCCGTGGGGCGGCGGCACGGCACAGGCGCTGGGCTACCCGCCCCGAGCCTACGACCTGGCACTCGACGTGCGGGGGCTGAACCGCGTATTGGCCTACGAGCCGGCGGACCTCACCCTCTCGGTGGAGGCGGGGATATCCTTCGCCACGCTGGACCGGCTATTGGCCGAGCATGGCCAGCGGTTGCCGCTCGACTGCGCGCGGCCCGAGGCGGCTACCCTGGGTGGGATAGTAGCGGCCAACCTGGCGGGGCCCCGCCGCCTGCGGCATGGCACCGCCCGCGACCTGTTGATCGGCGTCTGCGCCGCGCTGACTGATGGCACATTGGCGCACGGCGGCGGCCGCGTGGTCAAGAATGTGTCGGGCTACGATATGATGAAGCTGTTCCTGGGCTCGCTGGGCACGCTGGGCGTCCTGGTCGAGCTAAACTTCAAGATCACGCCTCGGCCGGCGCAGGAGGTCGCGCTCGCTCTCGCCTTCGACCACGCCGAGGCGGCGCTGGAGGCCGTCGCGGCGCTGCTCGATTCCGTGCTCCAGCCCGTGGCGCTGGTGGTGCTCGACCCCGTGCTGGCGGCGGACCTGGTGGCCGGCGCACGCGGCTGGCTGCTGCTGGTTGGCTTCGAGGGCGCCCCGGCGGCCACGGCGCGGCAGGCCCGCGAGGTGCGCGCGCGGACACCGGCCTGGCGGGGCAGCGTGGTGCAGGAGCGAGAGGGCGCGGCCGCCGCGGCGCTATGGCATGCCGTGACCGCGTTCCAGGCGCCGGACGATGAGCCGCGCAACCGTGCCCTGCTGAAGGTCGTTGTGCCGCCCAGCGAGATCGGCGCGGTGCTGACGGCGGTCGAGGAGTCGGCCACGGCTGCGGGCCTGCACCTACGCCGGGCCGCCGACGCCGGCACGGGAATCGTGTACGCCCGCCTGGAACAGCCCGCCGTCGCGGCTGCCGAGAGCTTTGGGCGCGCCCTGGCCGCGGTGCAGGCCCCCTTGCTCGAGCGGTTCGGGCAGGCCGTCGTACTGAGCTGCCCCGCCGCGGCCAAGGCGCAGGTTCCTGTTTGGGGCCGCGAGCCGAGCGGGATCGGCGTCATGCGCGCCATCAAGCACCAGTTCGACCCACGCGGCATCCTGAATCCTGGCCGCTTCGTGGGCGGCATCTAGGGGCCAACCATGCAGGCCGATACCGTCGTGCAGGTGCAGGCGACCGTCCACCCCCAGGGGCGCACGTTCGCGCCACCCGATGTGCCGCCTGCGGCCGTGCTGGACAACTGCGTGCACTGTGGGTTGTGTCTGCCCAACTGCCCGACCTACCGCGAGCTGTATCGCGAGCCGTCGTCCCCACGCGGCCGTATCCACCTGATCCGCGCGGTGGCCGAGGGACGCGTCACGCTCGACGCCCCGCTGTTCCGCGAGCAGATGTACCAGTGCCTCGACTGCCGCGCCTGTGAGGCGGTGTGTCCGTCGGGAGTGCAGTACGGCAAGCTGGTCGAGGCGGCGCGCGCCCAGATCGAGCGGGCGGTGCCGCGGCCGCTGCCCCAGCGCCTGCTGCGCTGGGCCGTGTTCACGGGCCTGTTCGCCTCGCCCCTGCGCTTCCGCGCCGTCGCCCACCTGCTAGGCCTGTACCAGCACCTGGGGCTCCAGCAGGTCGTCCGCCGCACGGGGCTGCTGCGCCGGCTAGGCCTCGCGGAGCGCGAGCGTATGCTGCCGCCGATCGCGCGCCGCTTCCTCATCCCGCGCGGCCAGCAGTGGCGGCCCGCGGGGGCCGAGCGCGGCCGGGTCGCGTTGTTCGCTGGCTGCGTGATGAGCACCGCCTACGCCGACGTGGACCGCGCCACGATCCGGGTACTCCTGGCCAACGGCTACCGGGTCGTGCTGCCCGCTGGGCAGGGGTGTTGCGGCGCGCTGCACGTCCATGCGGGCCTCCTCGACGCGGGCCGCGCGCTGATGCGGCGCAACGTGGCGGCGTTCGCCGAGCAAGCGGTCGAGGCGATCATTGTCAACGCCGCCGGCTGCGGGGCGGCACTGAAGGAGTACGACTACTTGCTCGGCCCGGCCGCCCAGGCGCACACCGTGGCCAGCCGCGTGCGCGACATCACCGAGTTCCTGGTGGAGCGGGGCTGGACGCCGCCCGCCGGCCGGTTGGACCTGACGGTGACTTATCAGGAGCCGTGTCACCTGACGCACGCCCAGCGCGTCAAGACGCAGCCGCGAGCGTTGCTGCGCGCGATCCCCGGCTTGCGGCTAGTAGAGATGGCCGAAGCCGACCTGTGCTGCGGCAGCGCGGGCATCTACAACCTCACGCATCCGGAGCTATCGGGCGCTCTGCGGCGGCGCAAGATCGCCCACATCCTGGCCACGGGCGCCGACATGGTAGCCTCGGCCAACCCGGGCTGCATGCTCCAGCTCCAGGCGGGACTGGCCGAGGCCGGGCGGCCGCTACCGGTGCGCCATGTCGTGGAGCTGCTCGACGCCGCCTATCGCGCCAGTCCGCGGGCGCCCACGGCGTAGCTGCGGGGCTCTGTGGCCCACGTCCCGCGCCACGGTACAGTCCCGTTGGTGATTTTTTTCCTCAGGGAGTGCGTAGCGATGGTCGATTTCCTGCAGCGCGATCAGGCGCCCTTGACCGAAGAGCAGTGGAACCGCATCGACAGCGCGGTGGAGGAGACAGGGCGCCGTGCGCTGGTAGGCCGCCGCATCGTTCCCGTCCTCGGGCCGCTCGGGCCGGGCGTCCAGGTGGTGCCCGACGACATCTTCCGCGATCCCAACACCGGGGGGATGGATCTGCTGGGCGAGGACGAGGTCGGTATCGTGCGCAGCAGCGAGCGCCGTTACCTGCCGGTGCCGTTGCTGTACAAGGACTTCCGCCTGCACTGGCGCGACCTGGAGGCCGCGCGTTCGAGCAACGTCCCGCTAGACACCGGCCCGGCGGTCGCTGCCGCCACGGTGGTGGCGCGCACCGAAGACGACCTGATCTTTCGAGGCAACGCCGCTCTCGGCTATCCGGGCCTGCTCAACGTACCGGGCCGCGGCGTGCTGACCATCGGGAACTGGGAGCAGATGGGCCGCGCGTTCCAGGATGTCGTCAC
>Ga0070737_10004680_pt1 | contig 13544 bp, 7 predicted proteins | sample Coa_R1_10_FD_66438 | JGI IMG/M metagenome (GOLD analysis project Ga0070737, IMG submission 66438) | Surface soil microbial communities from Centralia Pennsylvania, which are recovering from an underground coalmine fire - Coalmine... | ecosystem: Environmental > Terrestrial > Soil > Unclassified ... | reverse complement strand
TGGGTTACACTTACCAACTGCCTTTCGGGCCGGAAAAGCGCTTTCTGGGCGGCATGAGAGGCGGGGCTGCGAAGCTTATCGGAGGATGGGAGGTGAATGGCATCACCACCTTTATGACGGGGAATTACGAAAACGTTCTGGCTCCAGGCACCACCGCGGATGTAGGGCCGTGGATCACGTTGCGGGCTGACGAAGTTTCCGGCTGCAACAACAACGGCAATTTGCCGCGAGGTCAGCGAACCATCCTCCGTTATTTCAACACCCGTTGCTTCGTCGCGCCGCCTTTTGGGACGTTCGGAAACGCCGGACGCAATATTGTGGAAACTCCGGGGCTGAACAACTGGGACCTCTCCTTGTTCAAAATGACTCAGATCAGCGAACGAGTGGGTTTGCAGTTCCGCGCCGAGTTCTTTAATACCTGGAATCACGCTCAGTTCGGAGTGCCCAACCTGAGCGTGGTGAGCCCGACATTTGGCCAGATCCTGACCGCGCGCGACCCGCGCGAAATCCAGTTCGCGCTCAAGTTGCTGTGGTAGGCCACCAGCCCGTCAGCGCAATACCAATGCGGATATTCCTGTGAGGATGACACGATGATGAAGAGATTTGTGACGGCATGCATCGCGGCATGGGCGGCGATGTTGTTTTTAGAGGCGGCGGGAATGGCCCAGGGCAATGCACGTCCAGACCACCCAAACGTCCTGATATTTGTCCTCGATCAACTTCGGGCAGACCAGTTGCATTGCTACGGCAATCCACGCTCCGATAGCCCTAATATCGATCAATTGGCGCAGCGGGGAGTTCGCTTCTCTCACTTTTTTACGGTTGCGTCCTGGACGTCTCCATCCTTCGGCTCACTCCACACGTCCCTTTATCCTTCCAGGCACGGCGTGACCCTTTTCTGGAGACCCGGCATGCCGCTGATTAACAAAGATACGCCCATGCTGGCGCAGGTGTTTAAATACCACGGTTACTACACAACAGCTTTCGTCAACAACGGCCTGGCCGGCGAACAGCTCACCGGAAGGGGCTTCGATGAGTATTACGAGGCGCAACGAAGCGCCCAGGATGTGAACATTACGGAACGGCTTGCCGGAAACACTCTCTATACCGCGCCCTCAACCACTGAGCATGTTCTGGCGTGGCTCGATCGGAATAAGTCCAAACGATTTTTCCTCTACGTTCATTTCATGGAGCCTCATTCTCCTTACGACCCACCGTCTCAGGATGACCTTTACAAGTCCGATGCCTACCCTTATATGACGGATGCCGGCTACGATGTTGCGCGCGGGGCCTTGTTGCGCCTGGCCATGCTGGGGGATCAGAAAGCCATCGAACGGCTCTATCAGCTCTACGACGGCAAAATCCACTTTGTGGATCGCTACGTCGGTGAGATCATGGATCGTCTTCAATCCCTGGGACTCGATCAGAAAACGGTCGTCCTTCTCACCTCCGATCACGGCGAACTGCTTTATTCACACCCCAAAGATTTTCTCACCTTTGATCATCGGTCTCTGTACGACACGGACTTACACATTCCGCTCATTGTGGCCGGCCCCGGCGTTCCGCAGGGTCGAGTGATTGACGCTCTCGGCTCGAACGTCGATACCGCCCCCACGATTCTGGACCTGGCGGGTCTTCCTAACTTGCCTGACGCTGAAGGGCATAGCCTGGTTCCGCTGATCGAGGGCCGAACTGCATCGGTGAATCCATATGTCTTCGCGGAGGAAGATGTTGCCATCCCCATGCGGTCAGTGCGGAATGTTCGTTATAAGCTGATCCTCAACCTGTGGACAGGAAAAGAGCAGCTTTTTGATCTTGAGCGCGATCCGGGCGAACTGGCGGATGTTGCTTCGGAGAATCCGGAAGTGGTGAAAAAGCTCGACACCCAGCTTCGAGAATGGATAAAGGAAAACACGCCTCCCAAAGCCGTACAGCTTCGGCGCTGGCGAATTTATACGGGGCCTGAGAAGGATACCATCATCGACGATCAGACCATTGGCGGGCGATTGTTGCTGACGGGCGGCGGCTGGCATTCTGATACCGCGCCTCAAAGCGGCGATTACGGCGGCGGTTGCTTCTGGACCGAAAAAGGCGATGGATCAAGGACTGCCATATGGCGCAATGATGATCCCATGCTGGGAACCTATCAGATCTCAGTCTATTATGGGCGTCCGGCGGTGGAGCCTCTGGCGACGGACGCTCCTTTCACCATCGTCACCGATTCCGGAAAAGAAACAACGAGGGTGAACTTCAACCGCGGCGCGGGCCAATGGCAGCTTCTTGGGACTGTCAGAAATCCCCGCTATGTTGAAGAGACGAATGCGGCGGACGGAGCAATCATCGTCGATGCAGTCAGGTTTGAGCGGGTGACCCCATGAAGAGACGCGAATTTATGGAGCGCGCCGGGATTTTGGGTTTTGCTTCGACGCTTGCGCCGGTTTCCTCATCAGGCAGCCCGCTCCCTTTCAGCACGGAGTCTGTCGCTTCGGGGCAAACATCCGATGCGGCAGGCGCAGCCGGAACTCCGATCCGCATTCATCCCGAAAATCCCAAATACTTCCTGTTTCGAGGGAAGCCCCTGGTTTTAATCGCGGCGAGCGAACATTATGGCTCCGTCGTCAATCGCCGCTTTGATTTTGAGCGATACCTGGCCGAGGCTGCGGACAAGAAACAAACCGTGACCCGCACGTTCCTTCTTTATCGGGAACTCCAGTCGGCGCGAAACCCGTGCTCGCCTGTCAAGCCCGAATCGCCGGATTTTGTCGCCCCCTGGCCGCGAACGGGGCCAGGCAAAGCCATGGACGGCGAGCCGAAGTACGATCTCGACCGCTGGAACCCGGAGTATTTCTCGCGGCTTCACCGGTTCTTGTCGCTGGCATCGAAGTTGGGCATCGCCGTTGAACTGACCGTTTTCAGCAACACTTATTCAAATGACGTTTGGGCGCTCAATCCCCTCCGCGATAGGAATAATCTGCAAGGGATTGGAAGCGTCGAGTGGCCGGAATACATTTCCCTCCGCGATCAGAAACTGGTCGAACGCCAATCAGCTTACGCACGGAAAATCATTCAGGAAACCAGCCGCTATGACAACGTCTACTACGAAATCTGCAACGAGCCTGGAGGCGGAATAGCAAACCACGTGACCACGCGTGAAGTCGATGCCTGGCAACAAGCGATGGCTGACACCCTGCGCGAAGAACTTCGGAAATTGAGTCGGCAGCATTTGCTGATGGGCCAGAATGCTTTCAGTTACATGCCGAAATTTGGCCAGAATTTCGACGTAAGCTTTTCAGGCTCCATGCTCGACGCCGTCAACGTTCATCCACTTCCTGACTTGACGCTGCGGGGCCGCACTTATCAGCTCGGGAACTTTATGTCCAAAGAACTCCAGCTTGAGCAGTTCCGCGATTTCTTTCTGGCCGCTCACCGCGAACCTAAGCCCTGCATCTCAGACGAAGACAATGCCGCAAGCATGTATCTGGATGACGCCGGATGGACCATCGATCGCAAGCGAGCCTGGACAGCCATCCTGTGCGGCGCGCATTACGACTTTATCGATTTTTCGATCAAGGCAGGGATTGAGGCAGGGACTCAGGAGTCGCGCACAAAGATTCGAAGCTGGATGCGTAATCTTTCAGAGTTCATTCATTCCTTCGATTTCATTCATGCTCAGCCTGCGCCGGACTGGATCGTTAGCCAGCCTGCGCATCTGGTGGCTGCGGCGTTGGCAAAACCGGGTGAAGATTACATCGCCTATCTGGCCGATGCGCGCGAATTGACCGACCCGACTGCAGGGCAGCCGATTAATGGGGACATCTCCTTCCGGCTTCCACAGGGCAACTACAGGGTGTGCCTCTATTCACCCACCGGTGGAACCTTTTCGCCTTGTCTTCCCGCTGAAGGAGGACGCGTGGCGACGTTTGAGTTGGCGCCATTTACCGAAGACATAGTCATCCGGGCAACTCGCGTTCGGTAGCCCGCGAGTTCACAAATTCCTAAATCAAAAGGGAGCGAAAAACTCTATGAATCGCCGATCATTTCTGGAAAAAGCAGGTCTTGGCACGGCCGGTTTCGCATCGCTTCAAGAAACAGGCGCAGGAAAAGGAATAGGCGCTGGCTCTCAATCAACGAGTTCCGACGATCAGGATGCGACCGGCGCTCAATATGGCGTCCAGCATTGCGTCTCGGAGTGGTCATATTCCTCAGGCAAAGCATACGCCGATCCCTTCAACGACGTTGAACTCGACGTTATCTTCACTGATCCTCAAGGGCGGGACCACCGCATGCCGGCTTTTTGGGCAGGCGGCCAAACATGGCGAATCCGGTATAGCCCGGCAATCGCAGGACGCTACACCTACCGCACTGTATCCAGCGATACGTCAAATTCTGATCTTCACGCGCGGCGTGGCGTCCTGAATATCTCGGAATACCAGGGCGACAATCCTCTTCGCAAACATGGTCCGCTGCGGGTAGCGTCAGATCGGCTCCACTTCGAACACGCAGACGGAACGCACTTCCTGTGGCTCGGCGACACATGGTGGATGGGACTTTGCCGCCGCTTGCGCTGGCCGGAAGCTTTTCAGAAACTGGCCGCTGACCGCGTCTCCAAAGGCTTTTCTGTTATTCAAATCGTCGCGGGGCTTTATCCCGATATGCCTCCATTCGATCCGCGTGGAGCGAACGAAGCCGGCTTTCCCTGGGAGGCAAACTACGCCCGAATTAACCCGCATTACTTCGATATGGCGGATTTGCGAATTCGTGAGTTAGTTGATCGGGGTTTGGCCCCCTGCATCGTGGGGTGTTGGGGATATTTTCTGATCTTTATGGGCTTGCGCAAGATCAAGCAGCACTGGCGGAATATCGTGGCGCGGTGGGGAGCCTATCCTGGGTTCTGGTGCCTGGCCGGCGAAGGAACAATGCCCTACTACCTCTCAAAGAACCCCAAAGAAGACGCCGCGAAACAGAAGAGCGGCTGGACAGAAGTCGCGCGTTACGTGCGCAGCATCGATCCCTACCATCACCCGATCACGATTCATCCTTCATCAACGGCGCGCGACACGGTGGAAGACCCCTCCGTGCTCGATTTCGATATGCTCCAGACCGGTCATGGAGACCGCACGAGCTATCCCAACACCATCGACAAGGTCACAGGCGAACTCCAAAGAACGCCGCGCATGCCGGTGCTGGTCGGGGAAGTATGTTACGAAGGGATTCTGGATGAGAACCGGCAGGAAGTTTCACGCTTCGTATATTGGGCCTGCATGCTGAGCGGGGCCGCGGGGCATACCTATGGGGCTGATGGAATCTGGCAGGTGAACACCGCAGAGCATCCTTTCGGGCCTTCTCCGCATGGACGATCGTGGGGCGGTCCTCCCTGGAATGTGGCGGCAGAACTGCCCGGTTCGCATCAAGTGGGCCTCGCCAAGAAACTGCTCTCAAGTTACGAATGGTGGCGGTTGGAGCCGCACCCGGAATGGGTTGAGCCGCGCTGGACGACGGAAAACTATCAACTACCCTACTGCACCGGAATTCCGGGAGAACTCCGGATCGTTTTCGTGCCTCTCTTGTGGGGCGCGCCCAAGATCACCCATCTTGAGTCCGACGTGAGCTACCAGGCCTTTTTCTTTGATCCCCGAACAGGAACTCGAACGCCCATCGGAGAAGTCCGCGCCGATGCGCAAGGCGCGTGGCAAGCCCCGCTCACTCCCACTTTTGAGCAGTGGGTAATCATCCTGGAGAAAAAACCATAAGTCCCGCAGCGACGGTACTACAGGGGATTACAAATTATAGTGACACTATTTGCTGTAGCGGCGCTGTCCCTTCACTTCGTTCAGGGCAGGCTCTCAGCGCCGAAAGACGCCGGTGGGGACACCGGCGCTACAGAATAAGATAACGCGCAAAAAGGGCAGGCTGCGTCACCACTGTAGCCGCAGGGTAAACTCCATGTTCCGCATCTGCGGAACCGTCTCAAGAAACGTGCCGAGCAGTCCTGTGATATGTCCTGCCAGCGCATCGTCCACCGTCATATCCGGCTCGCCCAGAGGCGCGGTATTTGTGGCGTTATAGTTTTCCCAGCGAAATTGCAGGATCGTCTTCTCACGGCTGAGGGGCGTCTTGAACATAAACTCCTTCCATAAGGCCCAATCGGCGTTAAACAGGCCGGGGCCGCGTATGCTGCCCCGCGCCGCATCTCCCCAGCGGCAGCACTGCGCGGCTTGCCCTGGAAATTGAGGCGCTTCAAAGGCTGCGGGGTTATACCATTCACCGGTTGTCTTTTGAGAGGGATAAATGGGAACCCCAGGTATCCGGTCGGGTCTCTGGCCGAAGTCAGCGTTCAGCGTGCTGCCATTGGCAAGAATAGGCGAAAGAGCAAACCCATCCTCCAGCGTGGTAATGCCGTTGAACTGCCAGCCGCCGAGGAGGGCTTTTTTTATCCCTGTGACGTTATTTCCCCACCGCATTCCAGTACCATAAGGCAACTGCCAGTTGTGGCTCAGCGTCCAGACTGCGGCCCTGTCCTGATTGGTGCCGATTCCGTAAGACCCTTCCCGGTCATAAGGGTTTGTGCCTTGATCCCCCCAGGCGAAGCCGGCTACCTCTGTATCCAGAGCCTTGGACCAAGTAAAAGAAGATGTCACCGAGTAGCCGTGAGAGAATCGCTTATCGACAACAATTTGCAGAGCGTTGTAATTCGAATTGCCGCCGTTATTTCTGCTGCCAATTCCCTGAGTCAAGCCGTATAGCTGGTAATAAGGACGCCGGCTCACGACGTCTCCCGTCCCCGGCGGGGCTGCGTTGATATTAGGATCCCATGCCAAATTGGTTCCTTTATTTCCAACATAGCGAACTGTAATCCCAAGGTCTCGGCCAATCAGGTGTTCCACCGCAAAATTCCACTCATCGACGTGCTCGGTAGGCGTATACGGGGGATTGTAATAAATGCTCACGCCCGGAGGCGCTTTCAGAAGGCCGGAAGAGGGAAGGTTGAGCGGGGGAATCGGTGGCACCCCTTGATCGATGGGAAATACCGGCTGATAAATATTCGACAGGGGCGCGCTCTGGGTCGGCGCAATCGGATACTCAATCGAGAGTTGCTGGAATGTGCTGGAGTAGTTCGTTGCAAAATAGCTCCGCCCAAAGCCAGCGCGAAGCACAGTATTTTGCATCAGCTTGTAGGCCAAACCCAGGCGAGGCGACCAGGCCTTGTGATAGGCCCTGACATCGGAAGAATTCGTGACGTCTCCGAGGTTCGCCAGCAGGAGGTTGCCTGTGTTGACATCAAAATTGGACAGGCCCCCTTTCAGGGGAGTGGTATCCGGACCAAAATAATCCCACCGCACTCCATAATTGACGGTCAGCTTGGGTGTGGCTCGCCAGATATCCTGCCAATAGAGTGCGTCCCGCCACTGCCTTTCGTGGGGGAAGAAATTAAATACACCTCGCTGAAAATTGTTGGGAAGGCCCAACAGGAATGAAGCTGTTGCGAGACCCGAACCCGGCGCACCCGGCGTCGCGGTCGTAAGTTGATCGAAGCCGAAATATCCTTCCGTGTGAGCATTGATGGTAAACAGGTCTTCCATATTGCGACGAATATCTGTTCCCCATCGGAACTGGTGTTTCCCCTTCATCCAGGTCCAGTTGTTAACGCCTTCCCAGATATCGATGATGTCCAAGCGTGGAATCGCCACGTTGTTGGGCCCCGGCCCTTCCGTGAAGCCTCCAATCGGGCCTCCAATCACAAATCCAGCCAGCCCGCCGGTTATTTTGTTTCCGAGGTTGAGACCCAGAATTCCGACTTGATTGTTGGTATTGAGGTTTGCGTCTGTCTGATAGCCCAGCAAATGCCAGCGCAGCAAGCCCCCTCGGAACTCAGCCAGCAGGTTCGAACTGAAACTGTGGGTATAGTTTAACGCCACTTGATCATCATACGTGCGCGCTTCTTCAGACCCGAGCCCGCCAACCGGGGGCCCTCCGGCCACCACGCCAAACAACGGTGGATTATCCAGGAACGAATAGAGGTAACTATTGCGTATGAACATCTTGTCTTTATCGCTGATTTCCCAATCCCAGCGGGCATCAAACTGATCCGTCCGAAACCCCACGTTCCCGCTTCCGACATAATTGAGATCGTAGGGATCAGCAGGATTCGTCACGGTATTGGGTGCGGGCAGGAGGTTCAGGAGATTTTTGGCAACGCGACTGATCCGATCGGGCGGAATGACATTGTTGGGAAACTGCGTCCGCCCTGTCCCGTCAGGATTACCTGTCAGAGGATCGTAAATTGGGTGGGTGGCCGCCAGGGCGCTGAAGTCCCCGTTGCGAAAGGCCTCCACGGGAACTGTAGCCGTGAGCGTTGCGCCTTGAGTGCGGCGCAATCCCTGATAGTCGCCGAAGATGAACATCTTATCCTTCTTGATCGGGCCTCCAAGGCTGACTGCGTAGATGTTCTGATTGTACGGAGCAGGCCCCGTGCCCTTGCCATGAGGCCCCGTGCCGGGGATTTTCTCCGTAAATGGATTGGCCGCAAAGGTTGCGCTATTGGTATTGGCCCAAAAGCTCGACCCACGAATTTCGTTCGTCCCGGATTTCGTAACGTATTGCGCCACCAGGCCCGCCGTGTTGCCGAACTCAGGGTCGTAATCGTTGGTTGTGATCTTTAATTCGGCAACTGATTCCTGATTAGGGACAAACACCTGTTGATTGCTGAAGCAGCAAGCCGTATCCGTGATGCCATCGATCTGGTATTCGTTGTTGCCAAACCACATACCGTTCACAGTGGCCGAATTGCCGCCGTCCGGCTCTTCGCCTACTCCGATCTGAATGATGCTTTGAACCGATCCCGGCATAATGTTATAAAGCTTGCTGAGGTTGTGCCCCGAAACAGGCAAGGCCTGGATCGCCTGTGTCCTGATGGTGGTGGATACGTCCGTCTTTTCGCTTTGCAGCAGCGGCGGCGCAGCGGTGACTGAAACCTGCTGGGTAACAGCTCCCACCTGCAACTTGGCGTCAATCCGCACGGTGGAATCAACCTGCACGATCACGTGTTCCTGGTTAAAGCGCGTAAAGCCTTTAGCCTCCACCGTCACGGTATATTCGCCCGGATTAAGATGCGTGATGTTGTACAGCCCCGCGGAATCCGTAACACTCTTCGTGGTGACGTTGGTTCTCATTTCCGTCGCGGTTACGGTTGCTCCCGGAATTGCAGCGCCTGAGGGGTCGCTGACAAACCCGCTTATAGCGCCCCAGGTCGCTTGGGCGCGAAGTTGACTCCAGGACATAAAGACGAGTACGGCCACGGCCAAGACCTTAACACCCACGAGCCTCCACATAAGTCCTCCTTTTCAGCGGAAGAATTCTCACAGATAAGTCTTTCATCCCTCACACCACCAGGGGGGTTACCGCCCTTTGTTGTTACATCTCTAAATATTAACGATGGCAAATTATCATGCGCTTGTATTACTGTCAAGATATTATACTTACGTTTCATTTATGACTACTCAGAGCTATTAAATTGCTTGTTATGAGCTATATGCTGGAATAAGAAGTCAGGCTCAAACTATAACTTGTTTGAAACGAATATATTCCTCATGGTCCGGTACATCGGTGATAAGATAGAATGAATTTCACGCCGAATCCGAGCTAAGATTAAGCTTGAGTTTTTAATTGAATGATGGCCAAGAAACGATCAACCATGCTGGAGGTAGCCCGCCTGGCAGGGGTCTCAGTGGGGACAGTCTCTGCCATTGTCAACAACTCCCATTCGGTTCGCTCGCGCTTGCGTGAACGGGTGGAAGAGGCCATGCGGGTGCTTGACTATCACCCAAACCACATTGCGCGCAGCCTCAAAACAAATCGGAGCTATACGGTGGGCATGATTATCCCGGATGTCACGAACCCGTTCTTTACGGACGTCATGCGGGGAGTGGAAGACACGGCGCGCGCGGGCGGCTATTCGGTGATTCTCTGCAACTCCAATGAAGATCCGGCCCAGGAGCGCACGCACTTGAGCACTCTATTTGCGCGGCGGGTAGACGGCATTCTCCTCGCGCCCACAGACGGCCACGCCGCCGAAGATCGCCTCACCCATCGGCGGTTTCCCATCGTATTTTTTGACCGGATTCCAACCGGATTCCGGGGGCAGGCAGTGGTTGCGGAGAACTTTGAGGCGGCCTATGCGGCCACGCGCCATTTGATCGAATTGCAGCATCAGCGGATCGCCATCATCACAGGCAAGCTCGACTTGAGAAATGGAATTGACCGCCTGGAAGGCTATCGGAAGGCCATGCAGGAAGCTCATTTGCCGATCTACGATGAATACCTCCAGCGCGGGGATTTTCAACTGGAGAGCGGTTACGAGCGCGGGCTGAGGCTCCTGACGCTTGCGCATCCACCCACCGCCATTTTCTGCTGCAACAACAAAATGACCCTGGGCCTGATGCGGGCGCTCGCTGAACTACAAGTTCCATGCCCGCAGAAGGTAAGCATCCTCGGATTTGACGATTTTGACTGGGCCTCAAGCTTCCGGCCCAAACTGACCACCGTCGCGCAGCCAACCTTCGAAATGGGGAAGAGGGCCATGGAGCTTCTGATGCGCAATATCGAGGCGTCGGAAGAAAGCGCGGAAGAAGTGCTGATCGCCTTGCCCGCCGAGCTTCGGATTCGGGAGTCCACAGCGCCGCCCTCTTCATAACCCGCTATGGCGAAGCCGCTCCAGCGGCGCCCTGAGCAGGAGCCGGTCGTTGCTGAATCTGCTGATACAGCCGCCGAACAGGAAGCTGCGAGTTGCGCAAACGCTGAAAGGTGTTCCATTCGCGCTCGGCCTCCGCTGCGCGTCCCAGCTTGCGATAGGTCATCGCCAGGTGGTAATGCGCCATTTCGTTCTGCGGGTCCAGGCGCGCCGCGTCCAACAGGTGTTCCAAAGCCTTCTGCGGCTGTCCCATCGCAGTCAGAACTTTCCCCAAACCAATCTGCGCTTCCGCAAAATCGGGACGAATCGCCAGAGCCCGCGAATAATCCTCCAGCGCGCTGTGAAGATCGGACCGCAACCACGCGATTTCCCCTAACTCATATTCCGAATCGGCATCGGCAGGATTCGCGGCCAGCGCCGCTTCAAATTCTTTTTGCGCTTGCTCGCGGGCCTTTTCATCCGTAGAGCTTGCCAGGATGGCCTGGCCCAGCTCGAAATGAATGCCCGGAAGCCGGGGATCCGCCTGAAGAGCTTTCCGGTACTGTTCGATGGCGCCGGGATAGTCATTCTGGTTCATCAACGTCTGAGCCAGAATCTCGTGCATGCGACCGGAATCGGGCGCGACCTTGATCAGTTGCGCCAGGGCATGGGCTGCCAAATCCGAATACGTGCGGTAGGCGTCGTAGAGAACTTCGGGGTCGGACGGGTTTAATCGCTCGAGAGTGCGCAACAAATCTACCGCTTTATCCTCCTCGCCGGTTTGAGAGTAGAGCGCAATCAGGTCAGACCCTACCTGGCTCTGCAATTTGGGTTGCTGCAAATGCGGAAACGATTTTTCCAGATGCGTTTCCGCCTCGCGCGCGCGCCCCAAACGCAGCTCGCTCATTCCCAGAAACGCTTGCGCTTTCCAAAGCGAAGGCTGCCATGTGACCGCGTTGTGGAATGCCTTCGCAGCCTGCTCGTAATCGCCTCGCGCGTAAGCAAGGGCGCCCAGATTGGCGTACACGGAGGCATTGTGCGGATCGAGACGAAGCATTTCCCGGAACTCCCGCTCGGCCATCTCCGGCTGATTGGCCTTCAGCGCTTCCTGAGCTCTCTCGTAGTGAAGCTGCATCTCGCGCAAGGTATTGCTCTGGGCTGCGGCCACTCCACATAAAACGAGGAAGAATATGCAGCCCAGCGCCAGAACCATCCTGGAGCGATGTTTCATGATTCCTTCCCTTATTTCTGCTTACAGGGGATTACAAATTATAGTGACACTATTTGCTGTAGCGGCGCTGTCCTCAGCGCCGAAAGACGCCGGTGGCGACACCGGCGCTACAGAAGAAGTCGTCACTATAATTTGTAATCCTCAATAGCATGCGAATTTTAGCATGGGCTTCTCATGTCTGACGGAGCCGCCACATGCTGATTGACAAAGGGACGCATCCTCATCAACACTAATGCCGCCGAGTGGCGGGAGTCTCTGATGGAAATAAGGAATAGGTGGCGGCGCGCATGCGCTTTCTGCGCAGCCTTCATTGGCCTCTCAGGACTTTTGGCCTGGGGCCAGCAACCATCGTCGGAATCAAAGATCGATCAGTATTCTGCGCAGGCCAGCCGCGCGCTTGCCGACCGGAACTTGCCTGAAGCCGAAGCAGCTCTGCAAAAGCTTGCCGCTCTAACGCCCCGCTCCGCTTCAGTGCAGGCTCAACTGGGGCTGGTTTATTACCTTGAAAATCGCTATGCGCAGGCCGCCCAATCCTTTCGCAAAGCGCTCAGCCTCGACCCACAGATCCCCAACGCCAGCCTGATGCTGGGTATTTGCCTTTCTGAGACCGGGCGTTATTCTGAGGCCGTCCCGTTGCTGGCCCCCGTCTTTCGTTCCCCGCCTAATGCGCAGGCACAAAGGTTAGTCGGACTCGAGCTGCTGCACGCATACAAAAATCTTCAACAGTTTTCGGAGGCTGACGGAGTGGCGCAGGAACTTCTGCGCCGATATCCGGACGATCCGGAAATCATTTATCACGTTTCGCGCCTCTACGGAGATCAATCACTAAGCCTCATCCTTCGCCTCATGAAAAAAGCTCCAAACTCCGCATGGGTTCATCTAGTATTTGCCCAGATTAACGAGGATGAGGGCCGCTACAACTCCGCCATCACTCAGTACCGGCTGGCTTTGCAAATCGATCCTCACCTCCCCGGATTGCACTTCAACCTTGGCCGGGCGATGCTTTTAAGCTCGGACAGCAACCAGGCTAGAGACGAAGCCTTAAAAGAATTTGAAGAGGATCTGGCCAGCAACCCCCAAAATTCGCTCGCCGAATACGAAATTGGCGAGATTTACCGGCGGGACGGAAAGCTGGATAAAGCCCTTCCCTTTTTCGAGCGCGCCATTCGATTCAATCCCCAATTTGAAGAAGCCCAAATCGCCCTGGGGCGCTCTTTGATAGGTCTGAAACAACCTCAGCAGGCGTTGCCCCACCTGCTTGCGGCGGCGCGGCTGAATCCCGACAACAGCGTCTCCCATTTTTTGCTCGCCCGAGTCTACGAAGAATTGGGAAACAGCGCGGCTCAGCAGCGCGAAATGGCGCTCTTTCGGAAATACCGCGTTCAGCCTTATTCCAATCCCAATGGCAGCGCTTTCCAGGTGCCGGCAAGTTTCGGCGCTCCCAAAGTTACTCCTCAGATGTTGGAATCCAACTCCACAAAGTGATTTGTTGCATTCTCTAAATGCGGGGATTCTTCGCTTCGCTTCGCTGCGCTCCGCTCATCTCTAAGGTCGTCAGCGATGTCAAGCAAAATCGTCTCTAAATCCTTTTTTCTCCCGGCGCGCAGCGCCGGCGCCTTGTGGGTTTTGCCTGTAACCCGGAAAACG
>Ga0070737_10004679_pt1 | contig 13544 bp, 5 predicted proteins | sample Coa_R1_10_FD_66438 | JGI IMG/M metagenome (GOLD analysis project Ga0070737, IMG submission 66438) | Surface soil microbial communities from Centralia Pennsylvania, which are recovering from an underground coalmine fire - Coalmine... | ecosystem: Environmental > Terrestrial > Soil > Unclassified ... | reverse complement strand
GCCAGCCCCTCCACGCGGGAGCGGATCTGCAAGACCCTGCTGGACTTCATGCGCCGCGGGCTGGCGATCAAGGTCGACTACCTGGAGGAGCGCTTCCAGGAGGCCCTGGTCCAGCTCTCCAGCCAGCGCCTGCGGACGCCCTGGGCCCTGGACGAGAACGAGAAGCCGAGACACGCCACCATCCTGTTCCCCCGCTCCCGCCGCCCCAAGGACTATGGCGGCTTCATCTTCCTCTCCGCGCGGAGCGGCTTCGGCCAGTACCTGCGCCGGCCGACCACCTTCCCCGACTGGCCGGGGCCACTCAAGCTCGCCGACACCGAGGCCATCATCCGAAGCCTGCTCGAGGCCCTGTGCGGAGCCGGGCTGGTCCAGGTCGTCCGGCCAGGCCAGGGCGACGACCAGGTGCCCGGCTACCAGCTGGTGGCGGCCGCGATGCGGTGGACGGTCGGCGACGGCAAACGGGCCTTCCACGATCCGATCCGGGTGCCCAACCAGCCCGAGGAGGGGCTGCGCCCCAACCCGTACTTCGTCGAGTACTACCGGAGCTCAAAGGCCGACCACGACATCGAGGCCCGTGAGCACACCGCCCAGGTGCCCGACAACGACCGGCTGCGCCGGGAGGAGGCGTTCCGCAGGGCCGAGCTGCCGGTCCTCTTCTGCTCCCCGACGATGGAGCTCGGGGTCGACATCGCCGAACTCAACGTGGTCGGGATGCGCAACGTGCCGCCCACCCCGGCCAACTATGCCCAGCGCAGCGGCCGGGCCGGCCGCCGGGGCCAGCCGGCCCTGGTCTTCACCTATTGCACCACCGGGAGCCCCCACGACCAGTACTTCTTCGCCCGGCCGGAGCGGATGATAGCCGGTCAGGTCAGCCCGCCCCGGCTGGACCTCACCAACGAGGACCTGGTCCGTGCCCACGTGCACGCCATCTGGCTGGCCGAGGCCGGCACCAACCTCGGCAACTCGCTGAAGGAGGTGCTGGACGTGCGCGGTGAGCACCCCAACCTGGAGGTGCTGCCCTCGATCCAGGCCGACCTCACTGACCCCGAGATCCAGGAGCGGACCCGGGAGCGGGCGCGGCAGGTGCTGGCCGCCATCCCCGGGCTGGAGCAGGCCCCGTGGTGGGAGGAGGGATGGTTGGAGGAGACCGTGCGGGGCCTCCCCCAGCGCTTCGAGGCCGCCTGCGAGCGGTGGCGCTCGCTCTACCGGGCAGCGGCGGCCCAGCGCGAGCTCCAGAACCGGATCATCGGCGATGCCGCCCGTTCCCAGAAGGACAAGGACCGCGCCCGGCGGCTGCGGTCCCAGGCCGAGACCCAGCTCGGCATCCTGCTGGCCGACGACCAGGCGAGCTTCCAGTCCGACTTCAACAGCTACCGCTACTTCGCCAGCGAGGGCTTCCTCCCCGGCTACAGCTTCCCGCGGCTGCCGCTGTCGGCCTTCATCCCCGGCCGCCGCGCCCGGACGGGGGAGGACGAGTTCCTCTCCCGCCCCCGCTTCCTCGCCATCAGCGAGTTCGGCCCCCGCAACCTCCTCTACCACGAGGGCAGCCGCTACGAGATCAACCAGGTCATGCTGCCGGTGGCGGAAGGGGAGGGCAACCTTTTGGGCCCTGCCACCGAGACCGCCAAGCGCTGCCCGGGCTGCGGCTACCTGCATCCGATCACCGACGAGGCCGGCCCGGACCGGTGCGAGCGCTGTGGCGAGGAGCTGGAGGGCCCGATCCGGGAGCTGTTCCGCCTCCAGAACGTCTCCACCCGCCGTCGGGACCGCATCAACTGCGACGAGGAGGAGCGCACCCGTCTGGGATACGAGCTGCGCTCGGCGGTGCGGTTCCCCACGGTCAGGGGCCGCCCGGCGGTGGAGACGGCGGAGGTGCACGCCGGGACCGAGCGGCTGGCCCGCCTCACCTACGCCCAGGCGGCCACCATTTGGCGGATCAACCTGGGGTGGAAGCAGCGCAGGGAGGACCAGCAGGGCTTCCTGCTCGACCTCGAGACCGGCTACTGGAAGCGGGCCAGCGCCGATGCGCCCGAGAACGAGGTCCAGGACGACGAGGAGCCGATGGGACCCCGCGTCCGCCGCGTCGTCCCCTTCGTCGAGGACCGCCGCAACTGCCTGCTGCTGGACCTCGAGGGTGCGCCCGAGGCGGCGCTGTCGGCCTCCGTGCAGTGGGCGCTGGCGGCCGGGATGCAGGCGGTCTTCCAGCTCGAGGACGGCGAGCTGGCCGCAGAGCCGCTTCCGGACGAGCGCAGGCGTCGCACCATCCTCTTCTACGAGGCGGCCGAGGGCGGGGCGGGGGCGCTGCGCCGTCTGGTCCAGGAGCCGCGGACGCTGCGCGAGGTGGCCCGGGCGGCGCTGGAGATCTGCCACTTCGACCCCGACACCGGCGAGGACCGCCGGCGGGCGCCCGGGGCGGCCGAGGACTGCGAGGCCGCCTGCTACGACTGCCTCCTGAACTACCGCAACCAGCCCGACCACCGGTTGCTGGATCGCCAGCTGCTGCCCGGTCTGCTGCGGGCGCTGGCCGGCGCCGAGGTGGCGGCCTCGCCGGGCCCCGAGCGCCGCGACCAGCACCTGGCCCACCTGCTGGAGCGGGCGGGGTCGGAGCTGGAGCGGCGCTGGCTGCGGCTGGTGGAGGAGAGCGGGTACCGGCTGCCCGACGAGGCCCAGGTGCTGATCCCGGGGGCCGGGACCAGGCCCGACTTCGTCTACCGCGTCCACGACGACGCCCTGGCCGTGTACGTGGACGGGCCGCCCCACGAGTTCCCGGACCGCGCCTGTCGCGACGCCGAGCAGACCGCCGCGCTGGAGGACCGGGGCTGGATCGTGCTCCGTTTTCGCGAGCACGACGACTGGCCGGCGCTGCTCGCCCAGTACCCCTCCTTCTTCGGGAGGAGGGAGGGATGAGCTTCGCCGTCGGCTCCCTGGTGCGGGTGCGGGGCCGGGAGTGGGTGGTGCTGCCGGACAGCAGCGACGAGCTGGTCATGGTGCGCCCGCTGGGCGGGACCGAGGACGAGACCACCGGCATCCTGACCGCCCTCGAGGAGGTCCGCCCCGCCTCCTTCCCGCCCCCCGGTCCCGACCAGATCGGCGACGACCGCTCCGCCCGGCTGCTCCGCGACGCTCTCCGGTTCGGCTTCCGCTCCAGCGCCGGCCCCTTCCGCTCCTTCGGACGGATCGCGGTCGAGCCACGCCCCTACCAGCTGGTGCCGCTTTTGATGGCGCTGCGCCTGGACCCGGTCCGCCTGCTGATCGCCGACGACGTCGGCATCGGCAAGACGGTGGAGGCGGGGCTGGTCGCCCGCGAGCTGCTCGACTCTGGGGAGGCCGACCGGCTCGCCGTACTCTGCCCGCCCCATCTGGCCGAGCAGTGGCAGCGAGAGCTGCAGAGCAAGTTCCACATCGCGGCCGAGCTGGTGCTCCCCTCGACGGTGCGCCGGCTGGAGCGAGACCTGGGGATGGGGCAGTCGATCTTCGAGGTCCACCGGTTCACGGTCGTCTCCCTCGACTACATCAAGGCCGAGCGGCGGCGTCAGGAGTTCCTGCGCACTTGCCCCCACCTGGTGGTGGTGGACGAGGCCCACACCTGCGCCGCCAGTGCCGGCAGCCGCGCCCAGCACCTGCGCCACGAGCTGGTTCGGGACCTGGCCCGGGATCGCCGCCGCCATCTGCTCCTGGTCACCGCCACCCCCCACTCCGGCCAGGAGGACGCCTTCCGCTCCCTGCTGGCGCTGCTCGACCCCAACCTTGCTGAGCTGCCCGACGACCTCTCCGGGCCCGAGCGGGCCGCCGACCGCCGGCGCGTCGCCCAGCACTTCGTGCAGCGGCGGCGGGCCGACATCCGGCACTTCCTGGACCAGACCACGATGTTCCCGCAGCGGGAGGAGGCGGAGGAGACCTACCGGCTGACCCCCGCCTACCGCCGGCTCTTCGAGCGCGTCCTGGCCTACGCCCGGGAGCAGGTGGCCGACCCCTCGGGGACGCTCCACCAGCGACGGGTGCGCTGGTGGTCGGCGCTGGCGCTGCTGCGCTGCATGGCCTCTAGCCCGGCCGCCGCCGCGGCCACGCTCCGCGCCCGGGCCGACACCGCCGACACCGAGGACGCCGAGGAGGCGGACGCCATCGGGCGCCGCACCGTCCTGGACGAGGCCGGCACCGGGGACGAGGAGAGCATCGACACCACGCCGGGCAGCGACCACGAGCCGCCGGAGGAGGAGGGCGGGGTGCGCCGGCGGCTGCGCGAGATGGCCCGGGAGGCCGACCGTCTGGCCGGGGCCGAGGACGCCAAGCTGGAGCGGGCGGTGGCGCTGGTCCGCAGGCTGCTCGACGACGGCTTCCACCCCATCGTCTTCTGCCGCTTCATCCAGACCGCCGACTACGTGGCCGGCGAGCTCCGGCGCCGGCTGGGCGGCACCGAGGTGGCCTCGGTGACAGGGGTTCTGCCGCCGGCCGCCCGCGAGGAGCGGGTGGAGACGCTGATCCGGGCCCCCCGGCGGGTGCTGGTGGCGACCGACTGCCTCTCCGAGGGCATCAACCTGCAGGAGGGGTTCGACGCCGTCCTCCACTACGACCTCTCCTGGAACCCCACCCGCCACGAGCAGCGGGAGGGACGGGTGGACCGCTACGGCCAGCCCTCGCCCCGGGTCCGGGTGGTGACCTACTACGGGATCGACAACCGGATCGACGGGATCGTCCTCCAGGTGCTGCTGCGCAAGCACCAGCAGATCCGGCGCTCCACCGGGGTGTCGGTGCCGGTGCCGGGCGACCCCAACACGGTGATCGAGGCGATCCTGGAGGGGCTGGTCCTGCGCCGCGATCCCGACCCCGGGCTGGAGCAGCTGGTGCTGTTCGAGGAGGAGCTGCGGCCCAGGGAGCGGGGGCTCTTCGCCGAGTGGGAGCGCGCCGCCGACCGGGAGCGGCGCTCGCGGACCATGTTCGCCCAGGAGTCGATCCGGGTGGACGAGGTGGCCCGCGAGCTGGAGGCGGTCCGCTCCGCGATCGGCTCGGCGGGCGATCTGCGCCAGTTCGTCACCACCGCGCTCGAGGCCTGCGGCGCGACCGTCAGCGGCGACGGAACCGTGCGCCTGGGGCTGGAGGAGACCCCACCCACCCTGCGCGAGGCGATGGGAGTGCAAGGGGATCGCCTGGTGGTCTGCTTCGAGCCGGGCCGGGCCGGGGAGCTCCTGCAGCGGACCGACCCCAGGGTGGAGGGGCTTGCCTCCTGGGTGCTGACCGGGGCCCTCGATCCGCAGGGCCAGAGCCCGGCCCGTCGCTGCGGCGCCATCCGGACCTCGGGCGTGGCCCGACGCACCACCCTTCTGCTACTACGCCACCGCTTCCACCTGGTGGTGTCGCGAGACGGCCAGGAGCTGCCGCTGCTGGCCGAGGACGCGGGCCTGCTCGCCTTCGCCGGCCCACCCTCGGAACCCGAATGGCTCCCGGCCGAGGAGGCGGAGCGGTTGCTGGGGTTGCGCCCCACCGCCAACCTCGCCCCGGAGGCGAGACGCCGCTTCGTCGCCCAGGTGCTGGAGGCCATGCCCCGGCTTGCCGACCACCTGGACGAGGACGCCCGCCGGCGAGCCCGGGCGCTGCTGGAGACCCACCGTCGGGTCCGGGAGGGAGCGCGGGTCACGGGTGTGCGCTACCGGGTGGAGCCCAACCTGCCGCCCGACGTGCTGGGCGTCTACGTCTACCTGCCGGAGCTGGCCGGCTGATGGCCCGGCCCGCCACGTTCACCACCGTCACCACCCAGGGTGGGCTGCTGCCCACGGACCTGCTGGCCCTGATCGCCGCCAACGGACGCGGGCTGCCCGGGCTGGAGCCGGCCGACTACCGGCTCAACCCGGGCGAGCGACTCGGCGAGATGATCAACCGGGCCTGGAACCGGGTGGTCGGCGCCTGGGCAGCGTTCCAGGACGCGCTGGCCGGGCTGCCCGAGGGCGACCCGGCGACCACCGTGACGCGCGAGCGCTGGCTCCTCGTCCTGCTCCAGGAGGTGGGCTTCGGGCGACTGGCCGCGGCTCGCTCGATGGAGCTGAACGGCAGGTCCTTTCCCATCTCGCACCGCTGGGGCTCGGTGCCGATCCACCTGGTCGGAGCGCGCGTGGACCTGGACCGCCGGACCCCCGGCGTGACCGGTGCCGCCCGCGTCAGCCCCTACGGTCTCGTCCAGGAATACCTCAACGCCGCCCCGGACGCGCTCTGGGGGATCGTCAGCAACGGGCTGCGACTCCGGCTGCTGCGCAACAACACGAGCCTCACCCGCCAGGCCTACGTCGAGTTCGACCTGGCCAGCCTGATGGAGGGCCAGGTCTATCCCGACTTCGTCCTCCTCTGGCTGCTCATCCACCCGACCCGGTTCGAGGCCGAGAACCCGGCCGACTGCTGGCTGGAGAGATGGGCCAGAGAGGCGAACCAGCGCGGCACCCGGGCGCTCGAACACCTGCGGGAGGCGGTGGAGCGGGCGATCACCGCGCTGGGGCGCGGGTTCCTCGCCCACCCCGCCAACGCCGGGCTGCTCGGGCAGCTGCGCCGGGGCGAGCTGTCCACCCAGGACTACTACCGGCTGATCCTCCGGCTGGTCTACCGGCTGCTCTTCCTCTTCGTGGCGGAGGACCGCGATCTGCTGCTGGACCCGGGGGCGACGGCGGAGGCGCGGGAGCGATACCGGCGCTTCTACTCGGTCGACCGGCTGCGACGGCTCTCCGAGCGCTGGCGCGGAACCCGCCATGCCGACCTCTACGAGGGGCTGAAGGTGGTGATGGGTGCGCTCTGGGAGGAGGGCCTGCCGGCGCTGGGCCTGCCGGCGCTGGGCAGCTTCCTCTGGTCGCCGGAGGCGATCGGGGTGCTGGGGAGCAGCCAGATCGCCAACCGCGACCTTCTGGAGGCGATCGAGGCGCTGGCCTTCACCCGCCAGGAGGGGATCCGCCGCCAGGTCGACTACCGCAACCTGGGGGCGGAGGAGCTGGGCAGCGTGTACGAGTCGCTGCTGGAACTCCACCCTCGCCTCAACCTGGACGCCGCCAGCTTCGAGCTGGCGACTGCGAGCGGCCACGAGCGCAAGACTACCGGCAGTTACTACACGCCGACCGAGCTCATCACCTCGCTCCTAGAGACCGCCCTCGACCCGGTGCTGAACGAGGCGGCGAGACAGCCGGACCCGGAGACCGCCATCCTCTCGCTCACGGTCCTGGATCCGGCCTGCGGCAGCGGCCATTTCCTGATCGCCGCCGCCCAGCGCATCGCCCGCCGGCTGGCGGCGGTGCGCAGCGGCGACCCGGAGCCGGCGCCGGCCGAGGTGCGGCGGGCGCTGCGGGACGTCATCTCCCGCTGCGTGCACGGTGTCGATGTCAACCCGATGGCGGTCGAGCTGTGCAAGGTGAACCTCTGGCTCGAGGCCCTGGTCCCGGGGCGGCCGCTCTCCTTCCTCGACCACCACGTCCAGTGCGGCAACTCGCTGCTGGGGACCACGCCGGCGCTGCTCGCCAAGGGCATCCCCGACGCCGCCTACCACCCGATCACCGGTGATGACCGCGAGGTGGCAGCGGGCCTCCGCCGCCGCAACCGTCAGGAGGCGGCGGGCCAGGTGAGCCTGCTGCTCCGCCGCCAGACCACCGGCCTGCCGGCCTCGGCGCTGGTGGAGCTGGAGCAGATCGAGGCGCTTGCCGGGAGATCGATCGCCGAGGTCCGGGAGATGGAGGAGCGATGGGCACAGCTGCTGGCCTCCGCCCGGGCCGGCCCGGCAAAGCTGGCCGCCGACGCCTGGTGCGCCGCCTTCTTCCTTCCCAAGACGAAGGAGGAGCCGGTCCTCACCGAGGAGGTGAGAGGGCTGATGGCGTCGGATCCGGAACGGGTGCCGCGGGCGGTGCTGGACCGGGTCGCGACCCTGGCGGACGAGGAGCGGTTCTTCCACTGGCACCTGGCCTTCCCGCGCGTGTTCCGGGTGGTCGAGTCGCCGGGCAAAGAAGGGCCGGGTTGGAGCGGAGGGTTCGACGTCGTGCTCGGGAACCCTCCCTGGGAGCGGGTCAAGCTGCAGGAGCAGGAGTTCTTCGCGACGCGCTCGCCGCGCATCGCCGCGGCAGCGGGCGCGAGGCGGAAGCGGATGATCGAGGAGCTGGAGGAGGAAGATCCCCCTCTCCACGCGGAGTACCGCCGGGCGCTGCGGCGCTCGGAGGCGACAAGCCTCTTCCTCCGTGGCTCGGGACGCTTCCCGCTCTGCGGACGAGGTGACGTGAACACCTATGCCGTGTTCGCCGAGACCATGAGGTCCCTTTTGGCCCCTACCGGCCGCGCGGGCGTGATCGTGCCCACCGGCATCGCCACCGACGCCACCACCAAGGAGTTCTTCGCCGACCTGGTTCGGCGCCGCAGCCTGGCCAGCCTCTACGACTTCGAGAACGCAGGGCCTCTGTTCCCTGCCGTTGATCGACGGTACAAGTTCTGCCTGCTCACGATGACCGGCCCACAGCGACCGGTGCGGGAAGGGGCGGAGTTCTGCTTCTTCGCCCACCGGACCGAGGACCTGAGGGAGGCCGATCGGCGCTTCCGGCTCACCGCCGACGACCTCCGCCTCTTCAACCCCAACACCGAGACCTGCCCCATCTTCCGAAGCCGGCGAGACGCGGAGATCACGCGGCGGATCTACCAACGGGTGCCGGTGCTGATCGACCGGACGCGCCCCAACGGCAACCTGTGGGGGATCTCCTTCATGACGATGTTCCACATGACCAACGACTCCGGGTTGTTCCGGACGCGGGAGCAACTGGAGCGGGAGGGGTGGCGGCTGGAGGGGAACGTGTTCCGGCGCGGTGCGGAGCGCTACCTACCGCTCTACGAAGGGAAGATCTTCCACCACTTCGATCACCGCTTCGCCAGCTACGAGGACGGCAGAAACACCCGGGAGCTGACCTCCGACGAGAAGGCCGATCCACGCCGCCTGCCGCTGCCCCGCTACTGGGTCCACGAACGGGAGGTGGAGAAGAAGCTCGACGATTACGCTCCGCAGTGGCTCCTGGGCTGGCGAAAGACTGCACGCAGCACAGATGTCCGCACCATGATCATCTCTCCAATACCTCGGGTGGCCGTGGGGGATAAGGCACCACTGATCATTAACAGACACAAGAGTGCTGCGCCGACCTCAGTGGCGGTCTCCAGTCTTGCGTCGTTCCCATTGGACTTCGCCGCACGGACGAAGTTGGGATCTACAGACTTCAGTCACTTCATCGTCGAGCAGCTCCCCGTCCTCCCACCCGCCGCCTTCGCCACCCCATCCCCCTGGGACCGGACCACCACGGTCGAGCGCTGGATCGCCCCGCGAGTCGCCGAGCTGACCTGTACGGCGGTCGATCTGCTCCCGCTCGCCGCCGAGCTCGGCTTTCCCCACGCTCCGTTCCGCTGGGACGACACCCGCCGCCAGCTCCTTCGCGCCGAGCTCGACGCCGCCTTCTTCCATCTCTACGGCCTGTCCCGCGAGGATGCCGACTACGTCATGGACACCTTCCCCATCGTGCGCCGCAAGGACGAGCAGGCTCACGGCGAGTACCGCACCAAGCGCCTCATCCTGGAGCGCTACGACGCACTGGCGGCGGCGATCGAGAGCGGAGTCCCCTACCGCACCGTCCTCGACCCGCCACCGGCCGACCCGGCCGTGGCACACCGCTCGCCGGACTGACCCGGGCGAGGCCCGCACCCGGATCGGGTGCGCTATGGCCCACTGGGCTGCGGCCCCCGGATCCGACCATGCCAGCGGGACATCGCAACCGTCGTCCGGCCGCGTGACGACGATCGGCGCTACCCTTCCGGTGCAGAGATGGAAGACTGGCTGGTCGTGCTCAGCGAGGACAACTGGTCCATCTGCGACCGCGAGGGCCTGCTCGGCCTGGGCCGAGACGCCGAGCGCCGGCTCGGCCGGATGTCGGAAGGGGACCGGGTCTGGGTGTACGTCAACCGCAAGCACGTCGACCACCAGGTGCCGCGGGTCCAGGAGCTGCGAGCGGTGGCCAGGGTGACCGGCCCGGTGCGTCGCCTGGAGAGGAGCCCGTGGAGGCCGCGGGGCGACCAGCGGTTCCTGTTCGCGCGGCCGATCACGGTGGAGCGGCGGTGCGCCCTGCCCGCGATCGAGCTGCTGAAGACGATGAGCTTCGCCGGACGGCCCCCGGCCTGGGGGATGCGCCTGCTGAGCGCTCCCGTGCGCCTCACCGCGGACGACGTCGCCAAGTTCCAAGCCGCGCTGCAAGGGGAGCCCAAGGCGGCGGCAACCACCAGGAGCCCGTAGAGCCGGCACAGAAGGGTCGTCGGCCCCGGCCGGGAGGTGAGCCCTCGCCGCCGCGACGCCCCCGGCGATGCGGAGCGGTTCGCGTGCCACACCCCGAAACCGCCAGGCCCGCGGGCTGGCCTGGACAACCCGCGGCGCACCCGGTGGGCCTGCAGTCCCGCGGCCCCGACGCCCGGCAGGACGTTCGGGCCAGGATCGGTTCCGGCGTCGGGAGTGAGCCGTGCTGTTGAGCACCGCCGGCCTGCGTCAACGACTCCAACCCCGGTGAGAGTCGATCCGGCACCGACAGATGGTTTTGCCCGGCCGCCCCTCTACAGAAGAGTGTTCGGAGCGGACGCCGCGACGCCACATCGGTCCGCCACCATCGGCAAAGGGAGGAAGAGGCAGGCCGCGGCGCCACGGTGATCCGCAATCGGTGGGTGGAGGTGGCCGCAGGTCACCGCAACGGGCAGGGGACCCGACTTCGTATCGGCGTCACGAGCCGTCGGCCGGGCCACCGATGAAGGGTGGTCAACCAGGTCAACCGGGCAGTGTGCACGTCGCGTCATCGTGCCGGCCCGGCCGCGATTTGCACTCGCCGCGCGAACATGCCGTTGCCAGCTCGGCCAGACGTGCCGCCGGCGACCGACCCGTTTGCGGGTCCCACCCCTGGCGAGACCGCCCCGCGGCACCTACGATGTCGCTCAGAATGGCCGGCGCGACTGGCCCACCCCAGAGGACTATCGAGGGGGTCAGAGGGTAAGGAGAGGGGATGGGAGCGACGGCGACCGGCGGGGGGGATGCGATGGCGCGGATGATCCCAGAGACGATCTGGTTCGAGCGGAGCCTGGCGGAGCGCAAGGTCTTCGAGGCGCTGCGCGACGCCCTGCCCGGTGCCTACACAGTGCTCCACCACGTCCCCTGGGTCCAGCGACAGCTTCAGGGCGGGGCCAGGGACGGCGAGGCCGACTTCGTCGTCATCCATCCCGACCGCGGCCTGCTGGTGCTCGAGGTGAAGGGCGGCGGCATCCGTCATGAGGCGGCCAGCGGGCGCTGGTTCTCGGTTGACCGCGACGGTCGAGAGCATCCGCTCCCGGCCAGCCCGTTCGAGCAGGCGATGGAAAACAAGCACAACCTGCGGAGATGGCTGGAGGACCGCCCCGGCTGGCGGTCCCGATGGGGTCCCTTCGGCCATGCGGTCTGCTTCCCAGACGCCGTCACCGGCGGGGAGCCGCTGCCGCACACACCCCAGGAGGTGCTCATCGACGCGCGCGACATCGCCGACCGGGAGCGGATGCAGCTGCGGGTGGAGAAGGCGTTCGATCTGTGGGCGGATGGTCGTCGCCTGGGACCGGAGAGGGTACAGCGGGCCATCACCGCGCTGGCCCATGACGTTCAGATCCGGCAGCCGCTCGGTCTGCTGGTCGAGGAAACGGATCGCGAGATCCTGAAGCTCAGCGAACGTCAGTACGGGGTCCTGCTGACGCTGGGACGCCTGCGCCGGGTCGCGGTCTCCGGCCCGGCGGGTGCGGGCAAGACCCTGATCGCGGCCGAGAAGGCCAGGCGGCTGGCCTCGGAGGGCAAGCGCACTCTGCTCACCTGCTTCAACCGTCCTCTGGCCGACTTCCTCCGTGGCTCGCTGGCCCGGGTCGCGGACCTCGACGTCTGGAGCTATCACCAGCTCTGCTGGCGCCTGGGGATGGAGGCCCATCTCCAGGTCCCGACCCAGCCCCACGGCGACCGGGAGTGGCAGGCGGTCGAGGCCCTGCTGCCAAGTGCCGTGGACCGGCTCGGTGCCCGCTACGACGCCCTGGTCGTGGACGAAGCACAGGACTTCAAGCCGGAATGGTGGCTGCCCCTGCTGATGCTGCTCCACGAACTGGACCAGGGCATCTTCTACGTCTTCTACGACGCCAACCAGGACATCTACGGACGGCCCGAGGGGCTTCCCCAGGTGGACCACGAGACGCACCTGTTCGAGAACTTCCGCAACGCGCGTCCGGTCTTCGATCACGTCATGCGCTTCTACCGAGGCCCCGAGGTGCGCTGTGCCGGTCCCGACGGCCCACCCATCCTGCGTCGGGAGGTGCGGCCGGGCGAGCTGCGGCGGGAGCTCGGCCGGATCCTCCACCAGGTCGTCAACGAGGGCGGCCTCAGCCCCAGCGACGTGGTCGTGCTCACCCCGCGGGCGCTGGAGGCGAGCGCAGTGCGCGGCCGAGTCGGGGCCTTCCACCTCACCCCGACGCCGCAGGCGCACGGCGACGTCAAGCTCTCGACCATCCACCGCTTCAAGGGCCTCGACGCGATGGCGGTCATCGTCTGCGAGGTCGATGGGGAGGTCGGGCGAGACTCCCGGGCGCTGCTCTACGTGGCCTGCTCCAGGGCACGCTCGTTCCTCGCCGTCCTCACGACGCGGTAGGGCAGAGGCTCCCACCCTCGAACGCTCGGCGCCGGCGCTCGCCAAGGACGGGCTTGGCTCAGAGCCTCGGTCCCAGATCCCGCGATCGGCGCCAGGTGCGTTCACGCCGGTGCGGTGGAGATCTCCTGAGAGGCGCTACCGGGCGGGCGGGCCCTCCTCCACCGCCGGATTGCAGTCCTTGAGCACCCGCAGCAGGATCCAGAGGGAGGGCACCAGGACCACCCCGCCGGCCAGCAGTATGACCAGCAGCGCGGTCAGCGTCGAGGTGGGGGCGGCACTGCCGGAGATGGTCAGGTCGGGCGGGACCAGGTACGGCCACTGTGCCAGCGCCCACGCCCACAGCACGAACACGACCTGGACGACCACCGCCACCCGGGCCCAGCGGGTTCCGCAACGGCGTGGAGGAGCCCCTGGTCGAGGGCTCGGCTGAGGACCTGAAGATCGAGCTCTCATGAGGCGCTCCCCTGCCGATCGCCCGGCCCAGGCCCAGATGGGACGCGCCACCTGCCAGAGCAAGCTCTTGCATCCCATCTCATCTTCTCGAACCAAGAGCCCTTCCGCTCCCACGCTCACGCTGGGCCCGCCTGGTCGCAACCGCCCAGCACCGGCAGCAACCGGAGCTGACGTCGACCGCCTCCGCCATGCGGTCGAGGGTCGCCGGGGGGGTGAGGGATGGAGGAGCAGCTAGGGACAGCGTAGAGACAGGTTTCTTGGTAATGCTGACGTAACGAAAGGTGATCGACTTGAGCAAGAGGGGTGGTCAACCTCCGGCCCGTCTTCACAAGGTCGGCTCGAGTTCACCGAGCCCCTCACTTGCACATGGATCGGAGGGAAATCCTCCCTCATCATGGACAGCTGTTCTTCGGTTTAGGA
>Ga0070737_10004677_pt1 | contig 13547 bp, 12 predicted proteins | sample Coa_R1_10_FD_66438 | JGI IMG/M metagenome (GOLD analysis project Ga0070737, IMG submission 66438) | Surface soil microbial communities from Centralia Pennsylvania, which are recovering from an underground coalmine fire - Coalmine... | ecosystem: Environmental > Terrestrial > Soil > Unclassified... | reverse complement strand
CAGCCGTCCGCACAGTCCGGGCATGTGCCGAACAGTTCCACGGTGTGGCCGACCTCGGTGAAACCGGCCTCGGCGGCCACCTGCTCGGCCCAGTGTTCCACCGCCTTGCCCTCCACCTCGACGCTGCGCCCGCAGGAGCGGCAGGTCAGGTGGTGGTGGTGCGCGCTGGTCCGGCAGCGGCGGTAGAGCGTCTCGCCGTTGGCGTCGCGGATCGTGTCCACCCGGCCGTCCTCGCTGAGCACCTGCAGGTGGCGGTAGACGGTGGTCAGGCCGATCCGCTCACCGCTGCGCCGCAGCTCGGCGTGGATCTGCTGCGCGCTGCAGAATCCGGCCAGGTTGTCCAGCGCGGCCGACAGCGCCTCTGCCTGACGGGTGCCGCGGATGCGGGTCCCGCCCACGGGCGCCTTGGCGGCCGGGGATGTGGTCACAAGTCGCAGGTTAGCAGGCAACGGCGGGCGCTCCTTCGTCTCGATTCGCGGCCCCCCGCGCCGGCCTGGTCCGGCGCCAGGCCGACCAGCCGCGGCCGACCGCGTACCAGAACGCGCTGATCGCGCCGACGAAGAATCCGATCGGCCAGTTCGACGGGTAGGCGGCCGCGATGGACACCCAGACGGTCACCACCGCGACCACCGCGGACAGCGCCATGGCCAGGTAGGGGTTGTCGGTGAAGGCGCGGGCCGCGGCCGGCGGGCCGATCATCAGGCTGAAGATCAGCAGCGCGCCCACCACCGGCAGCGCCATGCTGGTCACCAGCGCGATGACCAGCAGGAAGGCGATCTCGATCCGGTGGCTGCGGACCCCCCGGGCCTCGCCGGACTCCGGCGCCAGCGAGGACAGCATGAGCGGCCGGAACATCACCAGGATCGCCAGCACGCACACCGCGGCCAGCGCGGCGGTGGGGCCCACCTCCTGGGCGCTGATGCCGAGCACCTCGCCGAACAGCAGCGAGTAGATCTCCGGCGCGTACTCGGTGCTGAAACTGAGGAACAAGGCGCCGAGGCCGAGCATCAGCACCAGGGTCAGCGCGGTGGCCACGTCGTGCCGGCTGCGGCGGCCGAGCAGGCCGATGCTGACGGCGCCCAGCAGCGAGAACACGGTGAGCCCGAGCAGCGTGCTGACCCCGATCAGGCTGGCCCCCGCGGCGCCGGCGAACGCACCGGTCGGCAGCGCGTCGGCCACGAACGCGGAGCCGCGCAGCACCACGAAGAAGCCGGCCACTCCGGCGACGACGGCGACGATCGTCGCCACCGTCCAGGTGCCGGTCATGAAGCTGGAGAACATGGCCTACCCCTCGCTCACCGCGAGGCCACGGCGCTCGAGGCGGGCCCGCCGGGCCGCCACCGGCTGCGCGGCCAGGAAGGCCAGGAAGATCAGGGTCACCACGAAGAAACTCACCGGCCAGCCGTGCTGCCCCGGCGGCCAGTAGAAGCTGTCGTAGGCCAGCAGCACACCCAGCCAGGTCACGGCCAGGGCGATGACGGCGGACCAGGTGAACGCCCAGGCCGGCTTGCTGGTCAGCCGCTGCGCGGTCGCCGCCGGGCCGACCAGCAGCGCCGTGCTGAGGATCGCGCCGATGGTCATCGCCGCCAGCGACACCGCGATCGCCACCGCGGCCAGGAACGCGGCGCCGGCCAGCCGCACCGGGATGCCCCGGGCGAAGGCCAGGTCGGAGCTGACCGTGCTGAGCAGCAGCGGCCGGTACAGCAGCGCGGTCACGCCGAGCGCGACCAGGCTGAACGCGACGATCACCGGCACGATCGAGCTGCTGATGGTGAACATCGAGCCGAACAGGATGGTGACCGTCACCCCGCTCGCGCTGGTGTGCGTGGTGTCCCAGTGCAGGAACAGCGCGGCCAGGCCGAGCCCGGCGCCGCGCACGATGCCGGTGGCCAGATCCCGTCCCCTCGGCTTCCTGATGCCGATCAGGTCCATCACCGCGGCGGCCAGCACGCTGGCCCCGGCGAACCCCCACAGCGGGCTGACCCCGATCAGGAACGAGCCGGACCCACCGGTCACGCTGATGTCGGAGAACGCGTGCCCGGCGTAGGACTGGCCGCGCATCACGGTGAACACGCCGATGACGGCGGACACGATCGCCACCGCGCCGCCGGCCACCAGCGCGATGTGCACCGGCGAGCTGGCGAAGAATCCGGGCTCGAAGACGGCGCGCACGGGCGTTACCAGCCCTGGCCGGTCTCGGCCTGGGCCGGCGCGGCGTGCGGATCGTCGCCACGGCCCGCCACCACGATGACCCGGCCGTGCACGTGCAGCACGTCCACGTGGTGGCCGTACAGCCTGCTGAGCACGTCGGTCTGGATGATCTCGTCGGCCGGGCCGCTGGCGGCGCGGCCCCCGGCCAGGTAGATGACCCGGTCCATCACCGGCAGCAGCGGGTTCATCTCGTGCGCCGAGATCAGCACGGCCACCTGCTGTTCCCTGGCGATGCGGGCGAGCAGGCCGACGACCTCCTGCTCGCTGCGCAGGTCGAGGTTGGCCAGCGGCTCGTCGAGCAGCAGCAGCCGGGGCCCGCTGATCAGCGCGTGCGCGATCATGACCCGCTGCTGCTCGCCGCCGGACAGGTTGCCCACCCGGGCGTCGGCGAACCGCTCCGCACCCACCGCCCGCAGCATCGCGTCCACCCGTTCCCGGCGGACCCGGCTCGGCATCGGCAGTCCGAACCGCTGCCCGTCCAGGCCGAGACCGACGAGGTCCCGGGCCCGGACCGGCATGTCGGGATCGAGCATGATCTTCTGCGGCACGTAGCCGATCGCGCCCGCCCGGGCCCGGGCCCGCCGGGTGCTGACCCGGCCCTCCACCCGCACCTCGCCCGCGGTGGGCGTGAGCAGCCCGAGTATGACCCGCAGCAGCGTCGTCTTGCCGGCCCCGTTCGAGCCGATCAGGCCGGCGAACTCACCGCGGCGCAGGCCGAACCTGACGTCGGTCAGGATGTCCCGGCCGGCCAGCCGGACGCCGACCCCGTCGACGGTCAGCACCTCCTGGCCGGTCAGCACCTCCTGGCCGGACGGGGCCTGGCCGGTCGCCGGGGGCGCGGCCGCCGCCTCGCTGGTGCCGGTGGAGTGCTGTTCGGTCATGGTCACAGTTTTTCCGTAGACGTCTTGCTGGCCAGCGCCTTGTGCAGCGCGTTGACCTCGGCCAGCATCCACGACTGGTAGTCGTAGCCCGGCGTCGGCATGGTCTCATACACCCCGACCACCGGGATGCCGTCGTGGTGCGCCTGGGTGAGGAACGACTGGGTGAGCGAGTCGGTCACCTGCTGGTTGTAGACGAACACCTTCACCTTGTGGCCGGAGAAGAAGCCGTTCTGCAGTGAGATGTCCTGCGGCGCGGGATCGACGCCGTTCATGATGTCGGCCTGGAACCGGAACGGGGTGAGGATTCTGGCGCCGGCGGCCTGCAGCATGTAGTCGCCGACCGGTTCGGTGACCGCCACCGGGGTGTCCGGGAAGGCGGCCTTGAACTGGGCGATCGCCTTGTACCAGGGCTGCAGCGACCGGTCGAAGGCGGTCAGCTTGGCCCGGAAGTAGGCCGCGTGCGAGGGCTGCAGGGCGGACAGGCCGGCGGCGATCGCCCTGGCCACGGCCGGCATCGTGGTGGGGCTGTACCACAGGTGCGGGTTGGGGGTGCTGTCCGGCAGCTTCAGCAGGGACTGCACGTCGATGATCTTGCGCTTGGCGTTCGGCGCGGCGGACTCGATCTTGTTCATGTACGTGTCGTAGCCGAGGCCGTTCTGCACCACGAGCTGGGCGCCGCTCACCTGCTGGGCGACGCTGGGGCTCGCCTCGAAGCTGTGCGGGTCGGTGTTCGGGTTGCTCTCGATCGCCGTGGCGTGCACGTACTTGCCGCCGATCTGGCTGATCACGTTGGCATATTCGTTCTCCGCGCCGACCGCGGATATCACTCCACTGGAACCGGCCGTGGCCGCCGAGCAGGCCGTGGCCAGCAGAACCGCCGCGGCGGCCAGCGCGGCCATGGGGACGCTACGCAGGTTCGACATATTGAAAATGATAACCATTATGGCCGGACCGGGCAAACCGGCGGTGCCGCCGTCTGAACGATTTCCGAAGGCAACCTGTGAACTCGCTCTGACCCCCGTCCGCCCGGTGTCTTCAGAACTGATCAGGCCCTACCATGGGCATCGACCAATCAGCACTCCGAAGCCGGGGCAGGCATTTCCATGGGTAAGGCCAGCAGGAACAAGAGAGCGGGTTCCGCCCGCGACCGGATCGCGGCGCAGCGCGAGATTCAGCGCAGGCGCGAGGTCCGTAACCGGGTCTTCCTCTCATCGGGCGCGGTCGTCGTCGTGATCGCCATCGTGCTGGCTTTCGTGCTGGTGAAGCTCAACAGCCATTCCAAGGCCAGCGGCGGGGCCGCCACCGGAACGGTGCTCAGCGCCAGCGTGCTGAGCGGCATCAACGTTCCCGCCAGCACGCTGAACGCGGTGGGCAAGGGAACCAGCGACGCCAAGACGATCATCCCGGTCAACGGTGGCAGCCCGCTGACCAGCGGGGGCAAGCCGGAGGTGCTGTACATCGGCGCCGAGTACTGCCCGTACTGCGCGACCGAGCGGTGGGCCATGGCGGTGGCGCTGAGCCGGTTCGGCACGTTCACCGGCCTGCACGGCATCCACTCGTCGTCGAGCGACGTCTACGCGAACACCCCGACGCTGACCTTCTACAAGTCGAAGTACACGAGCAAGTACGTCACGTTCACGCCGGTCGAGACGCAGACGGTGACCAAGGCCACGCTGCAGACCACGACCGCGGCGCAGAACAAGCTCATCGACAAGTACGACGCGGCGCCGTACGTGTCCGGGGAGGCGGGCGCGATCCCGTTCGTGGACTTCGGCAACAAGTACATCATCAGCGGCGCCAGCTACAACCCGCAGGTGCTGTCCGGCAAGACCTGGGCGCAGGTGTCCGCGGCGCTGAGCCAGTCGTCCAGCGCCATCGCCCAGGGCGCCGACGGCACCGCGAACATGATCACCGCGGCCATCTGCAAGCTGACCAACAACCAGCCGGGCTCAGCCTGCACCTCGGTCGTCCAGTCCCTGGAAAAGTCCCTCTGAAAAGAGATCGCTGATGGCCACCTCGAAGCAGACCAAGGCCAGCCCTCGGCCCGCCCAGCGCCCGAGCCAGTACAAGGGAGGCCAGGGCAAGGGGGGTGGCCAGAACCTGAACCGGAAGGCCAGGGACCGGGCCAGGGCCCGGGAGCTGGCCGAGCAGCGGGCGGCCGCCGAGACGGCCCCGGCCGCGGGCGGCCCGCCGCTCTGGCTCCAGCTCACCACCCTGGCGCTGTCCATCCTGGGGCTCGGCGTGTCGGTCTACATGACCATCGAGCACTTCACCAACAACGCCACGCTGGCCTGCTCGGTGAACAGCGTGGTGAACTGCGGCGCGGTGACCACCAGCCCCGAGTCCATGGTGTTCGGCGTCTTCCCGGTGGCCGTGCTCGGCCTGGCCTTCTTCGTGTTCATGGTCCCGGTGACCACGCCGTGGGCCTGGCGGATGAAGTGGCACGGGCGCGAGGTCGCCCTGCTCCGGCTGGCCTCGGCCATCGTCGGGATCGGGTTCGTCATCTACCTGCTCTACGTGGAGCTCTTCCAGGTCGGCTTCATCTGCCTGGAGTGCACGAGCGTGCACGTCATCACGTTCATCCTGTTCGCGCTCGTCGCGGTGTCCGCCGCCGTCTGGGGCCTGCCGCAAGGGGCCAGGCCGCGCCGCCAGGTTCGCTGACCGGGCCGCTCGCCGTCGGCCGCCGTTCCTGGCCGGTCAGCCGTTCTTGCCGCCGGGCCGGTGCGGCTCGGTGGCGTTGATCCTGGCCAGGAACTCGTTGTAGGCGGCGAGGTGCTCGTCGTCGTCGATCGAGCCGCCGTCCTGGGTGCTCTGGCCACCCTGGCCGCCCTGGGCTGAGGCCGTGCTCGTGGCGTTCGCCGGGGTCGCGGTCTGGGTGGCCCGGGCAACCTCGGTTCCGGTCAGGCCGGCGAAGTTCGCCTGCCGGACCGACTCGAGCCAGCCGCCACTGGAGGTCGCCAGCCCCTCCCGGCTCCAGGCCAGGAACACCAGCATCATCACCGCGAACATGATCGCGTCGCCGCCGATCCACATCACCGCGCCGCCCGAGTGCAGGTCGCTGATCGCGCCCGGCGCCCAGGACGGGCGCGGCGCCGTGCCGGTCATCGGGGTGTTCGAGTAGCCGAGGATCAGGCCGGTGAACGTGTCCACCGGCATGGTGAGGAACAGCACCAGCAGCCGCGCCGGGTAGGAGATCTGCCACCGGATCGGCTCCCCGCCCAGCAGCGGCAGGAAGAACAAGATGCCCACCACCAGGTAGAGCACGTGTTCGCCGTCACGCACCGCCGAGTTGGACATGATGACGTTCATCAGGCCGGTCAGGTGAGTGGCCACGATCGTCGCGGTATAGGCGAGGATGCCGAACGGTGGCCACGTCAATGCCGCCGCCACCGGCGACCGCAGCGCCCGCGTGACCCGGCCGCGCATCGGCTCGCGGCTGGCCTCGGCCAGCAGCCGCAGCGGCTGCCCGGCCACCAGCAGCACCGGTGCGACCATGATCAGCAACAGGTGCTGGATCATGTGGTCCCAGAACAGCGTGTCGCTGTACACGCCGACGCCGCCCTCGGTGGCCAGCACCAGCACGGCCAGCCCGGCCAGGAACAGCCCCGCCCGCCACCACGGCCACCGGCCGTGCGTGCTGTCTGGGTCGTGTGGGCTTTCTGTGCTGTCCGGGCCGTCTGTGCTGTCCGGGCCGGCTGTGCTGTCCGGGCCGGCTGTGGCCACCCGCCAGACGCCCGCCAGGTACAGCCCGGCCGCGACCACGGTCACCGCGGTCGTCACCGGCCCGAACTGCCAGCGGCCGAACGCCTCCGCCCAGCCGAACGGGGGCAGCGTCGTCATCATGGGGCCCACGCCGCGAGACTACCCGCCACGCCTGGGGTTGCGGTGCGTGCCCTGCGGATCGCGCGTAGCCTGTGAGGCGTTGATCGCGATGAACTATCTACTCGATCACTGGTCCTATGACCCGTTCCTGATCGTCGCCCTCGTCCTGGCCGCCTGGCACGAGGTCGGCCTGTGGCGGCTGGCCCGCCGGTCCCGGCCGGACCGGACGCGCCAGCGGCGGCTGCGCTCGCTGTGGTTCTACGCCGGGCTGGCGGTCCTGCTCATCGCCGTCGAGTCGCCCATCGACTACTGGTCCGACGACTACTTCTTCGTGCACATGATCCAGCACCTGCTGCTCATGTTCGCGGCCCCGACGCTGGTGGTGGCCGGGGCGCCGTGGCAGCCGCTGCTGGACGCGCTGCCCGGCCACCTCGGCCGCAGCGCCACCCGGTCGGTCGCGCTCGGCGGCTGGTCCCGCCCGCTGCGGGCCGCCGTCCGGTTCGCGCTCGCGCCGTGGACCGGCGTGATCGCGTTCAACCTGGTGATGGTCGGCTGGCACATCCCGGTCCTGTTCGACCTGGCCGAGGACAACCAGGCCGTGCACATCTGGCTGATGCACGGCAGCTTCTTCCTGGCCGGGGTGCTGTTCTGGCTGCAGATCATCCCGTCGCCGCCGCTGCGGCCCCGGCTGGCCCCGGCGGGCCAGGCGGTTGCGCTGATCGCCACGAACGCGATCATGTGGATCCTGGCCATGTCGATGAGCTTCTTCACCCAGACCCCCTGGTATCCGGTCTACAACCACATCCCTGGAGTGACCCTGCCGCCGCTGGCCGACCAGCAGATCGGCGCCTCGATCCTGTGGGTGTGCGGCGACTTCTGGGCCATCCCCGCGCTGATCGTGGTCGTCCGCCGCCAGATCTCGGCGGAGGGCGGCGTCAGCTCGGCCATCGACCGGATCCTCGGCCACCGCCGGTCCTCGTTCGGCCGCCCGTCCGGGTGGGTGTCCGCCCCGGTCCCGGCCGCCCCCGCCCCGCCTGCCCCGGGCCCGTCGCCGCACGGGCCCGCGGCTCCCCCCAGCCCCGACCCAAGGGACAGTGCATGAACCGGCTGCACGACGCGACCAGCCCGTACCTGCTCCAGCACGCCGGCAACCCGGTCGACTGGTGGCCGTGGTGCGACGAGGCGTTCGAGGAGGCCCGGCGGCGCGACGTGCCCATCCTGCTGTCGGTCGGATACTCGGCCTGCCACTGGTGCCACGTGATGGCGCACGAGTCGTTCGAGGACCCCGCCACCGCCGCCCTGATGAACGAGCAGCTCGTCTCGATCAAGGTGGACCGCGAGGAACGCCCGGACGTGGACGCGATCTACATGACCGCGACCCAGGCCCTGACCGGCCAGGGCGGCTGGCCCATGACGGTGTTCATGACCGCCGACCGCGAGCCCTTCTACTGCGGCACCTACTTCCCCACCGGCACGTTCCAGCAGCTGATCAGGGGCGTCGCCAAGGTCTGGGCCGAGGACAGGGCCGGGGTCGCCGGGCAGGCGAAGAAAATCTCCGCGGCGCTGGCGGAGCGGGCCGCGGAAGGCGTCGGCGCGCTGCGGGCCAAGGATTCCCCGCCGGCCGGGCTGGCCGATCTGGCCGGGCTGGCCGGGGAGTGGGACCCGGCCGGGCCCGCCGCGGGACGGCTGGCCGAGGTCAGCGCGACCGCGGCCAGCCTGCTGGCCGCCAGCTACGACGGCGCCCGGGGCGGGTTCGGCAGCGCGCCCAAGTTCCCCCCGTCGATGGTGCTGGAATTCCTGCTCCGCCAGCACACCAGGGAAGACCCGGGCGACCGGTCGCTGCGGATGGCCGCGCAGACCATGGCCGCGATGGCCCGCGGCGGCCTGTACGACCAGCTCGGCGGCGGGTTCGCCCGGTACTCGGTGGACGCCGCCTGGGTGGTGCCGCACTTCGAGAAAATGCTGTACGACAACGCCCTGCTCGCCCGGGACTACGCGCACCTGTGGCGGCTGACCTCCGCGCCGCTGGCCCGGCGGGTGGCCGGGGAAACCTGCGACTGGATGGTCAGGGAACTGCGCACCCCGGAGGGCGGATTGGCCTCGGCTCTCGACGCGGACAGCGAGGGCGAGGAGGGCAAGTTCTACGTCTGGACCCCGGCCGGGCTGACCGAGACGCTCGGCCAGGCTGACGGTGAGTTCGCGGCCGGCGTCTTCGGCGTGACCTCGGCCGGCACCTTCGAGCACGGCCGGTCGGTGCTGCAGTTGCCCGCCGACCCCGAGGACCCCGACCGCTTCGCCCGGATCCGGGCCGCACTGCTGGACGCCAGGGACCGGCGGGTCCGCCCCGGCCGGGACGACAAGGTGGTCGCCGCCTGGAACGGCCTGGCCATCGCCGCCCTCGCCGAGACCGGCCTGCTTCTCGGCCGCCCCGACCTCATCGAGGCCGCCACCGGCGTAGCCACCCTGCTCGCCCAGACCCACACCCACGAACCCGCTGATCTCCTCCCCCCGGGGGAGGAGGCGGGGGCGGCGCAGCTCAGGCTGGCGCGCACGTCGAGGGACGGGGTGGCCGGCCCGAGTGCCGGGCTGCTCGAGGACTACGCCTGCGTCGCCGAAGGGTTCCTGGTCCTGTCCGGGGTGACCGGGGAGTCCCGCTGGGTGGACCTGGCCGGCCGCTTGCTCGAGACCGCGCTCGTCCGCTTCGCCGACGGCCAGGGCGGGTTCTTCGACACCGCCGACGACGGCGAGCCACTGCTCTACCGGCCCGCCGACCCCACCGACAACGCGACCCCGTCCGGCACTTTCGCGGTAGCGGGCGCGCTGCTCAGCTACGCGGCCCTGACCGGATCGGCGCGGCACCGGGAGGCGGCCCTGGCCGCGCTGGGCCCGCTGGAGGTCATCGCCGGGCGGTTCCCGCAGGCGGCCGGTGCCGGCCTGGCCGTGGCCGAGGCCCTGCTGGCCGGCCCCGCCGAGATCGCCATCGCCGGCCCGCCCGGCGACCCGCGGACCGCCGAATTGCACACCGCCGCGCTCCGGGCCGCCCCACCCGGAGCGGTCATCGCACTGGGCGACGGAACCGGCGAATCCCCCATCCCGTTGCTGGCCGGCCGGGAACTGGTTAATGGCAATCCGGCCGCCTACGTTTGCCGCAATTTCACCTGCCGTATGCCGGTCACTGACTCTGCTGCCCTAGCGTCTGCACTTTCAGGCACTTAAATAGCGTCTTTTCGGCACGGTATAGACGGGCGGGTAGGTTTTCGGGCATGGTGGGCCAGGAGGTGGGTCGACGTGCGGGTCCCGATGAACCCGCTGAGGGGAGTGCTGTGCGCGACAAAGCCCGTTTCGTGTTCCCCGGACTTGCCGCCCTCCTCGCCGTGGCTGGGCTGTTTGCCATCGGCCCGTCCTCGGCGGCCAGACTCACCGCATCCGGGCCTGCGCCGGCCAGTCAGCATCACGCCGTGGCCAGCGGCACGATCCCTAAGAGCAGCCTGATCACCAGCAGCCCCGCGCCCGGGTTCAGCGACGGGTCGGGGCAGAAGTTCGCGGTTCCCGTGGCCCTGCTCGCCTCGCACAAGGCCACCGTGGGCACGATGGGCAAGCTCCGCACCCCCGACCTGCTCGTGGTGGCCCCCCGCAGCCTGCCGGCCAGCGCGCTGACCTCGGTGCTGCGGCAGCGCGGCGTGACCGCCGCGGTCGCGCTCGACGCGGCCAGGCTGCACGTGAACGGGAAGCTCGTGGCCATGCTGGGCGTGGACCCGGCCTCGTTCCGCGACTTCGCCTCCCGGCCGATGGCCGCGTCCAGCCGGCTCTGGCAGAGCGTGGCGGCCGGGTCCATCGCGGTCTCGTACACCATGGGCAAGCTGGACAAGCTGCCGCTGGGTGGCAAGGTCAGCGTCCAGGGCACCAAGCAGGAGAAGCTGCGTGTCGGCAGCTTCGCCACCGTCGGCATCGCCGGGGTGGACGCGGTGGTGTCCGAGTCGGTGGCGCACTCCCTGGGCTTCCCCGAGGGCAACGCGATCCTGGTCAGCGCGCCGCACGCGAACCTCGCCACGCTGATCAGCAAGATCAGGCGGGCGGTTCCCTCCTACGCCTCGGTGGAGCCGCTGGTGTCGCAGGCCGGCGCCGCCGGGTCGAACGGCCTCGCCGGCATCGCGGGCGTGTCGGCCAGCGCAATCAACGGCTACCCCACGCTGACCACCTCGCAGCTGGTCACCATGCTCAAGGCGGCGGAGAGCAGGCTGGGCCTGCCCTACGTCTGGGGCGGCGACGGCCCCAAGGTCTTCGACTGCTCCGGCCTGGTGCAGTGGTCGTTCGCCCAGGCCGGCATCGTGATGCCCCGGGTCGCCGCGGACCAGGCCCTGACCGGCCCCCGGGTCCCGCTCAGCAAGCTGGAGCCCGGTGACCTGCTCTTCTACCACACCGACCCCAGCGCGCCCGACTACATCTCGCACGTGGCCATCTACCTGGGCAAGGGCCTGATGATCCAGTCGCCCGAGCCCGGCCTGGACGTCGAAGTCGTCCCCGCCGCGCTCGGCTCCGAGTTCGCCGGTGCCGTCCGGGTGGACCCGCGGATCGCCGCCTCGGTGGCCGGCTCCATCTAACCCCGGCCTGGCCCGGCTCCCGGCCTGCTCATCTGACGCCCGCCCGGGTAACTCGCCGGCCCGGTCTGAGGGGGACGGATCAGCCGAGCAGTCCCAGCAGGCGTTCGGCCTGGCGCTCCAGCGTCCCCGGGGGGTTGCGCGCGGCCGCGGCGCCACCCGGCCGCAGCAGCACCAGCCAGAACAGCGCGGACAGGCGCCTGAAGTCCCGCGCCCGCTCCTGCCCGGCGCGGCTCAGCCCGAACCGGCCCAGGAAGTCCCCGGCGTCCAGGCCGCCGTCCGACCAGACGGACAGATGCTCGGTGAGCAGGCCCAGCTCCAGAGCCCGGTCGCTCGGCCCCGAGTCCTCGAAGTCGATGAGCCGGATCCGGTCGCCGTCCCACAGGTAGTTGTCCAGGTTCGCATCCCCGTGCCCCAGGACCATGTCCTGCTCGGCCGGCTGGTGCCGGTCCAGCCGCTCGCGGTCCAGCCAGCCGGCCCCCTCGGCGTAGGCGCGCTGCACCACAGGATCGTGGCCCATCTCTGGCCTGGCGGCCAGCATCCCGTGCACCCGCTGAACCAGCATCACCGAGGCCGGCACAATGCTCGCGGGATACTCCCGCTGAACCGACGGCACGGATCCCCACAGTCGCTCCAGCGCCCCGGCCAGCGCGTCCGCCTGCTCCGCCGCCACCACCCCGGCGCCGAGCGTCGTGCCAGGCAGCCACGACATCCTGATCACCGGCGCAGCGCCGTTCAAGTCCGAACCGAGCGGAGCAGGCGCGAGCCCCGGCGCGAACCTGGCCAGCAACGTCAGCGCGGCCCATTCCCTGACCGCCTCGTCCCCGTGCCGCATCCGGAACCTCTTGACCACGACCCCCCGCTCGCGGTCAACCCGCACCTCATGCGTGTGTTCCCCCCGCGTCACACCCCCTATTCTCCCCACCAGCGCCGATGGTCTCCCCACCAGCGCCGGCAGCGCCGGATGCTTGACCCCGGGTTGAAAGGGTGTAATCATCATTACATGACTACAGAGCAGGGAAGTAAGTCGTCGGGCCGGGATAGCGAACCAGAAGAGAAGCTGTCAGGCTGGTTCACAGGCCGGCTTCCCGGCGACTGGTTCACCTCGGACCCTGGCATCACCCTGGACCGGGAGGAGATCACCGTGATCGGGGTGCTGCCCGACCCGGAGACCCGGTCGGGCGCGACCGAGGCCGAGCGGGCCGAGGCGGCTGACGGCCGGATCCGCCGGTTCCGCGAGGACACCAGGGATCAGCGCATCCAGATCGCCCGCGAAGCCGAGCACAGGTACGGCCGCAAGGTCTCCTGGGGCGTAACCTGCGGCGAGCGAACGGTCATGTTCACCACGTTGTCCATCCCGGTGATGACCAGGCTCCGCCAGCCAGAGCGCCTGGTGCTCGACACCCTCGTGGACGCCGGCGTGGCCCGGAGCAGGAGCGAGGCCCTAGCCTGGTGCGTGCGGCTCGTGGGTCAGCACGAAGACTCATGGCTGGCCGACCTCCGCCAAGCCCTCCGCCAAGTCGAGCAAGTCCGCTCCGAAGGCCCCGGCACCCGCGAGACCTAACCCCCTCAGTGCCGTCCCAGGCCCCCCGCACGCCCTGACCACGCCCCCGTGAGCCCGGCCCGCCACTGTCGGCCCCGCCTCCCGCCAGGTCGCGCAGGTAGGTCCGTCCCCGAAGCCCCGGGCGTCCGCAGGGCCTAACCGGCTCGCTCCGCAGGCCCCCGCCTCCCGCCAGGTCGAGCAGGTCCGCCCCCGAAGCCCCCGGCGCCGGCGGGGCCTAACCGGCCTGCTCCGCAGGCCCCGCCTCCCGCCGGGTCGGGCAGGTAGGCCCGTCCCCGAAGCCCCGGGCGCCCGCGAGGTCTAACCGGCCTGCTCCGCAGGCCCCCCGCCTGCCGCCAGGTCGCGCAGGTAGGTCCGCTCCCGAAGGCCCCGACGCCCGCGAGGTCTAACCCCTCGGTGTCGTCCCAGGGGCCCCGCACGCCCTGACCACGCCCCCGTGGGCCCGGGCCCCCATTGCCGTCTAATCGCACCCCC
>Ga0070737_10004676_pt1 | contig 13549 bp, 11 predicted proteins | sample Coa_R1_10_FD_66438 | JGI IMG/M metagenome (GOLD analysis project Ga0070737, IMG submission 66438) | Surface soil microbial communities from Centralia Pennsylvania, which are recovering from an underground coalmine fire - Coalmine... | ecosystem: Environmental > Terrestrial > Soil > Unclassified... | reverse complement strand
GGGTCCTGGATCACGACCGGCACGAGCTCGAGCCGCCGGGCGAGGCCGCGCAGCCAGGAGGCCGTGGGCGGCGGCTCGAGGAAGTCGGAGAGGACGAAGGCGAACGACCCCGGCCCGAGCGAGGGGAACGACCGGACGAGGTGGTCGAGCGAGCGGGCGAGGGCGTCGGGGCCGGCGGCGAAGCCGGCGCGTCCGGCGCGCTCGTCGATCAGCGCGAGCATCGAGCGGCCGCGCGGCGCGAGGGCGAAGGGGGCGCCGTCGGCGACGTCGAGGTACCCGACCGCGCCGCGCGCGGCGAGCGCGCTCGCGACGATCGCACGGGTCGCGTTGCGGGCGGCGTCGGGCTTCGACAGCCAGGGCGACCAGTCCGGGTACAGGCTCATCGACGGGCGTCGGTCGGCGACGACGACGACCTGCGGGGCCTCGTCGGCGAAGTGCTCGCGGACGACGAACTCGTCGTCTGCCCGCGCGCTCGAGAGCTTCGCGCTCGCCCGCCAGTCGATCGTCGAGATCGGGTCGCCGCGGACGTACGCGCGGTGCCCGGCGAGGTCGCTCCCTCGCCCGCGGCGCGTGCTCCGCGCCGTTCCGAACGGCAGGCCGGCGATCCGGTAGCGGGGGACGAGCGGGAAGGGCGCGTGGTGAGCCTCGTCCGGGAGCAACGCGCTACGTCGCGACCGTCCAGTCCGGCCGCGGCGGGGGGACGAGCTCGAAGCAGCGGTCGCGGAGCCGGCGGAGCGCCTCGCCGGCCGGGAGGTCGCGGGTCTCGGCGAGGTAGGCCGAGCGGAGGATCAGCCGGTGGCCGAGGACCGGGACGAAGAGGTGCACGACGTCCGCCGGCAGCACGTGGTCCCGTCCCTGGAGGAGCGCCCAGGCGCGCGCGGTCTTCGCGAGGGCGAGGGAGCCGCGCACCGAGGCCCCCACCTCGACCTCCTCGAGTGCGCGCGTCGTGCGCACGAGGGCGACGATCCACTCCTCGAGGAGGTCGTCGAGGTAGACGTCCTCCGCCGCCGCGCGCAGCTCGAGGAACTCGTCGAGGGCGAGCACCGGGGCGAGACGGTCGAGCGGATGGCCGTGACGCTGCTCGCGGACGACCTGGAGCTCCTCCCGCTCGCCGGGATAGCCGAGCGTCGCGCGCACGAAGAAGCGGTCGAGCTGCGCCTCCGGGAGCGGGAAGGTCCCCTCGTACTCGATCGGGTTCTCCGTCGCGATCAGGAGGAACGGGTCCGGGAGCGGGCGGGTCGCGCCGTCGACGGTCACCTGGTGCTCGGCCATCGCCTCGAGCAGCGCCGACTGCGTCTTCGGCATCGCGCGGTTGATCTCGTCGACGAGCACGACGTTCGCGAACAGCGGTCCCGGCTGGAACACGAACGTGCGGTGCTCCTGGTCGAACACCGAGAGCCCGGTCGCGTCGGTCGGCTGCAGGTCGGGCGTGCACTGGATCCGCGCGAACGCCATCCCCTCGACGCTGCCGGCGATCGCGCGGGCGAGCATCGTCTTCGCCGTTCCCGGGACGTCCTCGAGCAGCACGTGCCCGCCGGAGACGAGCGCCGCGAGTACGAGCCGGATCTCCTCGGTCTTGCCGTGGACGACCGTCTCGAGGTTGTCGACCAGCCGCTGGGCGATCCCGGCGACGGCGTCGAGGCGATGCTCGTCGGGCTGGGTCGGAGAAGGCGACGTCACGACCCGGCGAACCCTAGCGGGGCCTCTCCAGAGATGCGATCGAGTACAAATTCGGAGTCAGTTGCGGGACGACCATCCGGCCGACCGGCCGGCCCGCCGCGGGCCAGCCGGCCTTACCGGAGGGTGCTTGTCGCCCTCGAGCTAGGAGATCAGGTGGTGCTCGGCGCCGTAGACGAACGCAGACACGTTCTTGATCTGTGTTGCCGTGAGGCTTCCGCCTGCCGATTGCCCGAACGGCGGCATGAACCGCCCCCCGTTCGTAACTTGGTTCACGATCTTGCTCATCGGGGGCTTGATGTTGTTGAGGTTCGGGCCGACGCTTCCGGTCGAGTGGGCGGCCTTCAGGGCGTGGCACTTGCCGCAGCCTGCGCTGGCATAGACCTTCTTCCCGGCGAGCATCTGAGCCTTGGTTGGGCGCGACGCGCCCACAGCGGCCCCGGCGGCCAGGGCGGCGCCGGCAGCGGCCATCGCCAGAAGGGCGGGGGACTTCGTGGATAGGCGACGAGTGGACATGTCCACCTGTATAGCAAGTTCGGCAGAAGTTTGATTTCGCAACTGTCACGATCGCACAGGCCGTCGTCTGCCCGTCGTCTATCCTTCCCCGGACGATGACGCGGGCTCGGACCGCCCTTGCTCTGTCCGCCCTGGCCGTCGCCCTTGCCATGGCCACCGTCGTCCCGGCCTCATCGGGCCCGCCAGCCCTCACTTTCTCCATCTTCGTCCATACGACGCAGAACATGGACAGCATCGTGTGGACGGGCAGTCAATTCCTCTACGTTCAGAACACCGAGAACACGGTTTGGGTTGCACCCCCGACGGGGCTGCCGCTCCGTCGGTTCGCGACGATGCCCAGGCTCGTCGAGGAGACACGCTGCATTCGTTCCCCGGGCTCGCACGGCTTCCCTCGGCGGGCGATCTTCTGTCATTCGCCCGATGACAAGATCTACGAGCTTCCGGAGGGCGGGGGCGTCGCAAGGGTGTTTGCTGCTCTGCCGGTACCACCGGGCACGGTATCGGATGGGGCGCTCGCCTTCGACGACGTCGGGACGTTCGGTCATCGTCTCGTCGCTGCGACCGGACGCTCCGGCGCGGGGCAGGCGCTGGGTGGAGCCGTCTACACGATTGACCCGTCGGGCAGGGTGCGGCAGGTGGGTACGTACTCCGGGCCTGGCGCCGACAATGTGGTGATCGCCCCGCCCGGATTCGGATCTGCTGCGGGCGCCGCGCTTCTCGCCGAAGATGGAGGATCGGGTCCGGCCGACCTCGTTGCGATGGACGCCCGCGGAGCGACGCATGTCGTTGTGCGGCTCAGCAGTGGCCTGAACCCGATTGTCGCTCTCCCGCGCGCAACTCCTCGAGCGGGCCTGCCGCGCTCAGGCCTGTACGTGACCGATGACGAGACCGGCAATACCTACTTCGCCCCGGCAGCCGAGCTTGCGCCCTACGCCGGTGACGTCCTCGTCGGGAGCGAGCTCGGTGGTCGGTTCTGGATCGTGGAGCCGCACGGATCGTTGTTCCGAGCGCTCCCCGTGCGGCATCGGGCAATGCATGCGAAGAGCCTCGAAGCCGCGATCTTCGTGCCGTAGAGCCCCCGGAGCGCCGAGTGCTGTCTGTATCACGCGACGGTTCGGCGCCAGAACAGGACTGCGAGCGGTGCGAGAGACGCGAGCGCTAGCCACCGAGCCAGTGCGAGGACGTGCAACCCCTGTCCGACCCGTTCGGTCGGACCGTGTCCCACGAGCTCCCTTGCGGTCTCGATCGCGCTACCGACCTGATCCTCGCTGAAAATGCGGGCCCCAGTCAGCTGCGCAAGCTGCCGCAGGTCGGATGTGCTCTGTGGATCGGGACGGTAGCTCGGGTCGATGCCGTGACTCGTGTAGATGCGCTCGCTGCTTCGCCAGACGTGCACGACGACGAAGGCGATGCGTGGCCGCACCTCAAGCGCCTGCTTCAGGTCCCCGCTGAGGTAGGGGGCGGTCTCGCCGTCGGTGAAGAGCACGACGAGGCGGTGCTTGGTGCCCGGGTCGAAAAAGGTGTCGCCGACGAGGTTGTCGAGAGCGGCGAATGTCGTCGACTTCTCCGAGAGACCCTTCGCGGGGGGGCTGTCGATTCCGACGGCCTCGTCGAGTGTTGCTGTGAAGACTTGGTCGTCGATGGTCGGAAAGAGGTCGGGAACGATGCGGTCGGTAAACGTCGCGATGCCGGAGCGAAGCTGCGAGAGGGCGAGCCGCATTCTGAGCGCGTAGTCGATCGAGCGCTCGAGTCGCGTCGGCCCTGTGCGTGCGGTCGAAGCTCGCATCGAGCCCGATGTGTCGAAGACGTAGAAGGCTTCGGCATCCCGGCGAACGCGTACGACGCTCGTCGTCTCGAGCACAGGCTGGGCAACCGCAGCGCCTAGCAGTCCGGGAACGAGCGTGAGCGCGACAACAGGCACGACGCTTGACCGCCACGGAGGGTCGTCGAGGCCCAGCATTCGTCGCACGCGAGCGGTGCGTCCGCCCTGAAAAACGACCGCGGCGAGCGGCACGAGCGCTCCGAGTGCGAGGAGGGCTCCGACGGGCGTCAGGAAAGTCAGATGCACGACGGGACCGTACTCGTATCGGTGTCAGCAAGCCCGATGGTCATACACGGGGAGGCGGGTTCCCTCTTGGCTCCAGGCGAGCGCTGCTCGAGAGAAGGCCCTGCGGAGGGCGCCTGCCGCGCCGGTCGCCGATGCTTCCTCTCGCCAATGGCCGTCCCGATCCGACAGGTCGTCTGGCTAGTAGCCGTACCCCGGAGACTGTTGCCCCGAGCCCTTCGTTCCGACCTTCTCGCCTGTCCCTGGGTTCGGCGTTCCTTTTTGCGACTGAGGCCGCCCCTGCTGGTCCAGAAGTAGCTCGAGGTTCTTCTTCGCGTTCGCGTTGTTCGGGTCGAGCCGAACGGCCGCCTCGAACTCTGCGAGGGCCTTCTGCGCCGGTGTCTGGGGTGAAGCGGCAGGCTGTTTCGGGTTGTAAGGACTGATCGCCTGCTGTGGAGCCGCGTGGTCGTCGTAGAGGAGGACGCCCAGATAGTCGGCCGCCTCGGAAGCCCGCACCTTGCTCGGGTCGCTGAGGACGATGCGCGCGAGTTCGGTCTCGGCGAGTACGCGCTCGTTACCAAAAGCATGATGCTGGATCAGACGTATGGCGTCGAGCACCGCGCGTCTGAACGCAAGATCGTCGTCGATTCCGAGGAGGCTGCGCACCCAGCTTCCAGGAAGGATGGTGTCAGCGGTCCAGGCATTGGGACCGATGAGCTGGACCGACGTGCGTGCATCGGCGTCGCGCATCGCGCGAGCCCAGTGCCAGGTGTCGCGCGCCAGCAGCAGGAAGATCAGGCCGCAGCCGGCCAGCAGGACCGCTACTGAGAGTCTGATCACCATCGCCACGCGGCTCATCGGAGCGCTCCGTGCGGTCGCCAACGAAGGGGCTCGCTCCACCATTGATCCAGCGCGAGCAGCAGGACGACGATGAGGGCGGCAATCGCGAGAGGACGGGGGAAGCCTGCGACCAGGCCGATCTTTCCGGCTGCGACCGTCCCACGGGGAAGGTGTGCGATCTCGGTGACAGCGCGAGGGCCGAGGAGGCTCTTGACGAACTCCGCGTCATTCGGATTCGGGTCGAGTCCGATGACCTCGAGCGGAATGTGCCGCTGTTGGAAGAGGAGCACGGCGCTCGCGAAGCGGGCCGAGTCGGTCGGGTCGTTGGCGAGGTCGCTGATGAGTACGACGGCTCCATGCCGGACATGGTCGCGCTGGAGCATCTGCGCCGCCAGCAGCAGCCCATTCGAGATCACCGTTCCTCCAGAGAACCACTGCTGCCACGGATTGGCCGGAATCCCACCGCCGGGCGGAAGCTTGAAGAATCGAAGCATTGACCGGAGTTGCGCGGCCGGCGTCCCGGGCGGGAGAGCTTCATAGGCGACATCCGAGAAGAGGACGAGTCCGAACCGATCACGGGTGGCGGCAAGCGTTGCGAGCTCCTGCTCGATGAGGGCATAGGTCGAAGGCTTGATGCTCGCGGAGACGTCGAGCACCACGATCCCGACCGTGTCGGCGGGGAGGAACCGGCGGCCTGGGGCGGCGGGTGAGGCGAGAAACGCTGCGACGATGCAGGCCACGAGTCCCGAGGCAAGCAGGAGTCGCACCTGCCGGGAACGACGCCATGCGCCCGCGAAGTGCTGCAGGTCGGCGAGGGGAATCGCCCGGTCAGCTCGCACCGTTCGACCTCAGCGTCTCCGCGAGCGAGGAGAGTCCGTTCGACGCAGGATCCCGTTCAGACCACGCGAGAAAACGCGCACGCTCCGCGAGGTCGGTTCGACTCGTGCGCGCGAGTTCCTCGGCGAGCCGCTCGAGTGCCTTGCGCTCTTCGTCGATCTCGCCGTTCGCGGCTGCATGCTCGGCGAGGCGAAGTGCGCGCTCGACTGGCGAAAGGCGTGGCAACCGTCGCAGACGGAGGAGCTTCGTGTCGTCGGCCGCGACCGAGGTGACGAGAACTGCGGATCCGAGGAGGAGCAACACGGCGACTGACAGCGACAGTCCACCCACGAGGTCAGGGTTCAGTCGCCAGGACGGGGATGGTGGCCGAAACCACGGTGCAACTCGCGGGGTCGAGAAGCCGATCTCGTCAGCTGTCAGGCGTGAGTGAACCGTGAGCGGTGGCCACGCCACGAGCTTGATGAGCGTCGTCCCACTGCGGGATCTCGCGGATAGCCTGGCTGGGGGCAGCTCGACCGCCTTGGTCTGGATCGAGTCCGACCCGGCTCGCTTACCGAGCAGCGGGACGCACGCAGCGACGACACACTCGATCCCGTATCTGAAGTGGAGGATCGTCGCCCGCCCGACATTGCGCTCGACATCCGCTCGCTGCCAGCGGATGGTGAAGGGACCAAAGCGCGGATCAAGTCGTACGGTCTCCGGGTCGACGCGCCGTGGATCGATTGCCACGGCAACCTCGGCCGTGAGGAGGTCGCCGAACAGCGAGCTCTGCGGTGAGATCGTGCTGGTTGCGAGCACGTGCGACGGCGCATAGGAGCCGCCTGTCGAGCGCCACCAGCCTCGAGCGAACAGGCCCACGACGACTGCGAGAGCACTAACCGCGAGCGTCGCGACTGCGAGCGCCATCAAGCGTCCACGCCTGACGGTCAAGCGAGCCTTCCGCGCAGCTCGAGTCGTCCTTCGGCCCAGCGAAGCAGAGCCGCATGGACGTGGACGGGGTCGCCTCGCCCGATCAGCGCCGTATCCAGGCCGAGGCCGGCGAAGTCGCTCAGGAGCGCCCGCAGTCGGGACTCGTTCGCCTTCTGCCGCTCATCGGCTTGACGCGCGGTGAGCCGGACGAGCCGGCGGGTGCGGTTGGTCGCGTCGGCGAGAGGCATGAGCACGCCGTGGATCGAGGGGAAGCTCTGCTCCCACGTCGGGTCCTGGATCACGACCGGCACGAGGTCCCAACCGTGCTCGAGCGCCCTGGCCCAGCTCGCGGTCTGGAGTGGCGTTGTGAAGTCCGAGAGGACGAAGACGAAGGTGCCGACCGGCAGAATGCCTCGCACCGACGTCGTGAGGAACGTGAGGGCGAGCTCGAGCGTGTTCTCGGGCGCGTCGAAGCCGCCCTCGAGGTGTTCCGCGAAACGCTCGCGAAGCTCGCCGTGCCAGACGCCGAGCTGGGCGCGAGGCCGCTGCCAGAAGGGGGTGCCGGCATGATGGGCGTTGCTGTGCGACGCGAAGTCGAGGTAGCCGACCAGTGCCCGCTGGTTGATCGCGCTCGCAACGAGGACGTCGGTGGCGTGTGCGATTGCGGTCGGCTTGTTGAGCCACGGCAGGCTCCGCGGGTAGAGCGCCATCGAAGGTCGCCGGTCCACGACGATCAGCACACGGGACATCTCCTCGGCATGGCGCTGCCGCACGATGAACTCGTCCTGACCGTGTGCGGCCGAAAGGCGCGCCGAGCCCTTCCAGTCGATTGTGCTGACGTGGTCTCCCGGCTCGTACGGGCGCGAGCTCGCGATATCCGACCCCTCGCCGCGCCGGAGGCTCGTGAACCCCCCGAATGGCGACCCGATCAGCCGTCTCCGCGGATAGAGCGGGATCGGCTCGGCGGCTGCGACCGACATGTCACCGGCCAGTGAGCACCTTCAGCTCGCGCTCCTCGGTCGGCTCGGGCCTCGGAACGCGACTGAAGACGAGGTCGCGGAAGCTTCTCAGCGCGCCCTCGCGCCCAAGGTGACGCACCTCGGCGAGGAAGCTCGCGGTGAAGACGATGCGGTGTCCAAGGACCGGCAGGAACAGGCGCTGGATGTCGTCAGGGGTAACGAAGTCTCGATCGTGGATGAGCGCCCAAGCGCGACCGATCCGCTCGAGAGCGAGGCTTGCGCGGACGGATGCGCCGAGCGTCACCTGTTCGAGGTCCCGTGTCGCTTGCACAAGCTCGACGATCCAGCGAAGCAGGAGCTCGTCGACGTAGATATCCGAGATCGCCTGATCGAGCTCGCTGATGTCCCTCAGCGTCACGACGGGAGCCAGCCGCCTGAGTGGGTGCTCGTTGCGCTGCTCTCGCACGACCTGCATCTCTTGGTCGACTGAGGGATAGCCGAGCTCCGTTCGCACGAAGAAGCGGTCGAGCTGGGCCTCTGGGAGCGGGAATGTCCCCTCTTGCTCGATCGGGTTCTCGGTCGCGAGCAGGAGGAAGGGCTCGGGCAGCGGATGTGTCACCCCGTCGACGGTCGTCTGGCGCTCCGCCATCGCTTCGAGCAGGGCCGACTGCGTTTTCGGCATTGCGCGGTTGATCTCGTCGACGAGCAGGACGTTGGCGAACACTGGGCCCGGGCGGAACTCGAAGTCACGCGTGCGCTGGTTGTAGATCGAGAGACCGGTGACGTCGGTTGGTTGCAGGTCCGGCGTGCACTGCACGCGGGAGACGGTCGCACCGTCGATCGAGCCCGCGATCGCGCGGGCGAGAACGGTCTTCGCAGTCCCCGGGACGTCCTCGAAGAGCACGTGGCCGCGACAGGCGAGCGCGGCGAGCACGAGCTTGATCTGCTCGGACTTCCCGTGTACCACGGTCTCGACGTTGGCGAGCAAGCGGTCGATCGTCCCTTTCGCACGCTGCAGACGCATCGGCCTCGCACCGTCCATCCCGGCCATTCTAGGAACCACTTGCGGGCGCAAGCCAACGACGATCGCAGCGTCGCTGCTCGGCGCTGTCCACGCCGCGCTGGTGCCCGCGCCGGCCAGGATCGTGAGAGGGAGCGCGCAGGTCTACTCGACCACGAACAGCCCGGTGCGGTGGGGCAGCGGCTTCTTCGCGGAGTTCTCGACGTGGTAGGTGTACCGCCCCCGGGTGTCGAGGAAGGCCCCCAGCTTGCCCACCCTGCCGGGCTGGATCGGCTTGGAGGTTAGGCCCCCGACCTCGAACCGGATCGTCGCGGAGGAGCGGTTCTGGATCAGGAAGTGCGCCAGCCACCCGCGCTTTGCCACCGACCGGTCGAGGATCACGCCGGTGTCCGTGACGAGCACGCGGATCTGGAAGTTGTAGGCCGGAGCGGTCGTGCCCCAGGAGCCGGCAGGGACGATCCCGGCCAAGGCGACCGCCGCGGCGACTGCCGTGAGGCCTGTCTTGATACTCATAGTCACTTCGGAATCCTACCCAACGTACTATATGGTTCGCTACGGTTCTGCAGCTCCATCTAGCTCGTTTGTCTACAGGGAGGGTGAGGAATCGAAGATGAAGGCGAAGGGACTCTTCCTCGGCGGGCTCCTCGTCGCCGGCGCATCGCTGGTGTCGATCGCCGGTGCGACCGGGAAGCGAAGCGCCATCGCGCCGATCCCGTCGTTCAGCGCCAGTGAGCTCGCGGCGACGCCGACGAAGGACTGGGTCGGCGTCCACGGCAACACGATGAACCAGCAATTCTCCGGGCTGACTCAGATCAACAGGGCGAACGTCGGGAAACTGAAGATCGCTTGGCACACGAAAGTCTTCATTCCGACGAAGGGCAAGCCGAGCTTCACCGGCTCCCTCGCGGAGGCAGAGCCGGTCGAGTACAACGGCACGATGTACATGCCCGACGCAAAGGGCAACGTCTATGCATTCGATGCGACCACCGGGGAGCGCCTCTGGTACTACAAGTACAAGACGCCGCCCCACTTCACCTCGCTGCTGCAGACGAGCCGCGGCGTCGCGATCGGCGACGGCCAGGTCTTCATGGCGGAGACCGACGGCCAGGTCATCGGGCTCGATCAGGCGACCGGGCGGCCGAAGTGGGTCACCACCGTCGGTGACTTCAAGAAGGGTGTGACCTTTACGGCTGCCCCGCTCTATGTCGACAACCTCGTCATCGTCGGCGAGTCTGGTGGGGACTCGGGTGCTCCATGTCAGCTCGTGGCGCTCGATGCCAACACGGGTAAGGTCAAGTGGCGCTTCGATGCCATCCCGACCGGGAAGGAGTTCGGCGCCAACACGTGGTCGAACAGGATCTACACCGGCGGCGGCGCGATGTGGAGCTCCCCGGCGGTCGACACCAAGCTCGGTCTCGTCTACATCGCCGTCGGGAACCCGATCCCGTACAACGGCGCCGATCGCGGACCAGGGGACAATTTGTTCACAGAGAGCGTCGTTGCCGTCCACCTGAGTAACGGCAAGTACGCGTGGCACTTCCAGGAGGTCCGCCACGACAACTGGGACTACGACCCGGCCGCGAACGGCGTCGAGCTCTTCGACCTGAAGATCAAGGGGCAGATGCGACACGCGATCGCACAGGCCGGCAAGACCGGCTGGGTCTACATCCTCGATCGTGCGACCGGGAAGCCGATCCTCGGCATGAACATGCGGCCCGTGCCTCAGAACGCCTCGCAGCACACCGCGCCGACCCAGCCGATCCCGGTTGGTCAGCCGTTCTCGACGCAGTGCGCACCTGCCGCATGGAAGTCGTGGAAAGCGCCAGACGGTAAGCCGGTCACGGTTGGTTGCATCTTCGCGCCCTACGACGACACCCACTTCACGGCCTTCGCGCCGACCGCCCTCGGCGGTGCCGACTGGCCTCCCTCGAGCTACAGCCCGCGGACGGGCTACCTCTACATCTGCTCGAAGGACTCGTCCTCAGCGTGGAAGGCGCTTCCGCCGACGACCGCCGGCCACCTCAAGCCTCTGGGGAACTTCTTCCAGATCGACGGACTCTTCGGCATGAAGAACAGCCCCGCCTCGCAGGCGCAGGGAACGGTTGTGGCCATGAACATGCGGTCGAACCGCATCGCATGGGAGGTGAGGTTCGCCGGCACCGAGGATCCCTGCTACAGCGGCGTCCTTTCGACGAGAGGCGGGCTCGTGTTTGTCGGCCGCAACAACGGCACCCTCCAGGCGTACAACGACCTGACCGGGAAGCTCGTGTGGACATCGCCGAAGCTGGCCGCCGGCGTCAATGCCGCTCCGATCACCTACTCGGTCAACGGGAAGCAGTACGTCGTCGTCTATGCGGGCGGCAACGGGCTGCTGGGTCTGACCGGGTTCAAGGCGCCGAAGTCGGGGTCGGATCTCTACGCCTTCGCGCTCTCCTAGAGCGCGGCTGGGAACGGTGCGAGGGGCCGGACGGCCCCTCGCACCGGGCTCGACCTCCGGAGGGGACAGCGCGATCGGACGAGAGACGATCGGACGAGAGACGAAGGAGGTGGAGAGATGGCCGAGAGTTCGAGTGGCGGACGAGCAGGTTATGATGCGTTCAGCCGGATGGTGTCCCTGCGCGTGACGCTGGCACAGGCGGGCGGGCTGGCGGTCCTGCTCGCGCTGACCGTGCTCGGGGGCGCGTCGGCGCAGCGGGCGGCGGCGGGGTACGTGAACTGGCTCGACTTCGGCAACACGCCGGACGAGATCCGCTACTCGCCGCTCGCCCAGATCACCCCGTCGAACGCCGCCCAGCTCGGGCGCCTGTTCACCTTCGACCTCAACAAGGCGGTGCCCGGGATCAAGAAGGGCCAGCAGTCCTACCCGATCGTCCACGACGGGACGATCTACGTCACCTCCGGCGACGACCAGGTCTTCGCCGTGAACGGGGTGACGGGGGCGATGCTCTGGCACTACGCGCCGAGCAACCTGGCGACGTTCAAGAACTACGGGATCGTCGCCAACCGCGGCGTCACGTGGTGCGACGGGAAGCTCTACCTGCTCACGCTCGACATGACGATCGTCGAGCTCGACCCGGCAACCGGGAACCAGCTCGCCCGGGTCGCGATCGGGCACGCCGTGCCCGGCGCCTACTCCAACTACGGCTACTCGGAGACGAGCGCGCCGATCTGCGCGAACCACCTGGTGGTGATCGGCGCCGCCGGCTCCGACTACGGCGTGCGCGGCTTCGTGATGGCCTACCACACCGATCTCACGCCCGCCTGGGCGAACCCGTTCTGGACGATCCCGCCCGCCGGGACGGAGTGGCGCAGCGCCGCGCCGCTCGTCGGCGGCGGGACGAACTGGACGCCGGAGACGGTCGACCCGACGACGAACACGCTCTACTTCGGGACGGCGGCGGCGTCGCCCTCCTACTACCCCGCGCTCCGGCCCGGCTCCGACCCGCGCTGCGACTCCCTGATCGCCGTCGACCTCGCCACCGGGCGGCTCAAGTGGTGGCAGCAGCAGATCGCCTTCAACGAGTGGGGGTACGACACGTCGCAGCCGCCGATGGTCTACACCGCGAAGATCGGCGGCAAGAGCAGGCGCATCGTCTCGGTCGCGACGATGGAAGGCATGTGGTACGCGTACGACGCGAAGACGGGCCAGCCGATCTACCAGCGGGTCAAGGTGATCGACAACGTCGAGCACCCGAACCTCGTGCCCGGGAAGCCGGTGGCGGTGTACCCGTCCTCGCTCGGCGGGCTCAACTACTCGCCCGCGTCGTACGACCCGCAGACGAACGAGGTCTACAACGCCGCCGCGGAGACGGGGTCGGCGCTCGAGCAGCAGACGCCGGCGCAGGAGAAGCGCCAGGAGCTCCTGCTCGGGAACACGTTCCTCGGGCTCGCGAACGGCGACTTCGGCACCTACCTGCAGACGGGCTGGAAGGACTACGGCTCGGTGAGCGCGATCGACGTCGGCAGCGGCAAGCAGGTGTGGAAGTTCCAGACTCCGCAGCCGGAGCGGGGTGGCGTGACGACGACCGCCGGCGGCGTCGGCTTCGTCGGCGGCGGCGACGGCAACATGCGCGCCTTCGACGTGAAGACCGGCAAGGTGCTCTGGACCTTCCAGACCGGCTACCAGATCGCCTCCGGCCCCACCGTCTACGGGGTGGACGGGACCGAGTACGTGGCGATCACGGTCGGGGGCACGACGACCTCCTCGAACGGCGGCACGGTCGCGAGCCAGCTCCAGGTGTTCGCGCTCGGCGGCAGCCAGACGCAGTCGCCCGGGCCGACCTTCGCGCCCCGCCGGGCGGCGGCCGCCCTGCTCGCCCGCGCCGGACGCGCCCGGGCGGCGGCGGCGCGGCCCGTCGCGCCGGCGCGGAGCGCCGGCTCGGCGCGGATCGCGATCCCCGGGCCGGTGATGGTCGAGCCGTGGGACCCGAACAGCTCGAACACGAGCGACGTCCAGGGCCGGGTCACGCTCGCCGGCAAGCCGGTCGCGGGGGCGAGGGTGAGCGTGAACGGCTGGGTCGCGCCCCCGACTGACGCGAACGGGACCTTCGTCTACCCGGCCGACGACACGATGCCCGGGCGCCACGTCGTCAAGGTCGTCGACGCGGCGGACGCCACCGTCGGCGGGCGCAAGCTCGGCGCGGGCGAGCAGAGCGAGCTCCTCGCGGCGAAGAGCGGGATCAGCGTCGGCTACGCGATCGCCGACCTCTCGACGAAGCTTGGTCCGGGCGGCACGGTGGTGGTCGA
>Ga0070737_10004670_pt1 | contig 13558 bp, 11 predicted proteins | sample Coa_R1_10_FD_66438 | JGI IMG/M metagenome (GOLD analysis project Ga0070737, IMG submission 66438) | Surface soil microbial communities from Centralia Pennsylvania, which are recovering from an underground coalmine fire - Coalmine... | ecosystem: Environmental > Terrestrial > Soil > Unclassified... | reverse complement strand
CGCGGCCGTCGTGACGTCCAGGTGCGAACGGAACGACCGCGACCGCGCGGGACGGCCCGTCGCTGCTCGTGCCGCTCACCAGCGCGGTCTGGACCGGCACCAGCTCGGACGGGCCGAGCCGGATCTGCGCACGGCCCGGTTGGGTGCGCGGGATCTTGGCCGCGGCCGGGTCGTCGATGACGTCGGTGGAGTCCTGCGCGGTCTGCACGCGCAGGCAGATCCGCAGGTTCGTGTTGGCGCGGATGTTCTCGTTGACCGCGCCGGCCGGACGCTGGGTGGCGAGGATCATGTGCACGCCGAGCGAGCGCCCGCGCTGGGCGATCCCGACGAGCGAGGCGATGAAGTCCGGGAGCTCGGCGGCGAGCGTGGCGAACTCGTCGATGATCACCACCAGGCGCGGCAGCGCCTGGACCTGCCCCTCGGCCACGAGGCGATCGTGCTCGATGATGTCGGCGGTGCGGTGCTCGCGCAGCACCCGTTCGCGGTAGCGCAGCTCGGCCTCGAGCGAGCGCAGCGCGCGCTCACCGAGGTGCTCGTCCAGGTCGGTGACCATCCCGACCGTGTGCGGCAGCTCGGCGCACTCGGCGAACGCGCTGCCGCCCTTGTAATCGACGAGCACGAAGTTGACCCGCGACGGACCGTGAGCCGCGGCGAGGGAGGCGACGAGCGAGCGCAGCAGCTCGCTCTTGCCGGCGCCGGTCGTCCCGGCGATCAGCCCGTGAGGGCCGTCGCCGACCAGGTCGATGTCGAGCGGTCCGTCCTCGGCCACCGCGAACCGCGCGATCAGCTCGGGGGAGTGCTGGCTGGCCGCCCAGCGGGCGCGGAGCTGCTCGGCGTCGGGAGCGGCCAGCCCGATCAGCCCGGCGAGCGCCACGAAGCCGGGCAGCGAACCGCCGGGGATCTGCAGGTCGGCATCCTCGAACCGCGCCAGCGCGACGGCGCAGGTCCGCGCCGTCGCCTCCGACGCCCCCGCGACGAGCAGCGGGTCGACCTTCTGGCCCAGCTGCGGGCGCGACAGCACCGCCTCGCCCGCCTCCTCGTCGAGTTCGATGACGGTGGTGCATGCGGCCGGCAGTCGCTCGGTGGTGCGGGCGAGCACGATCCCGCTCACGCGCTCCCCGGCACGCAGCAGCGCGCGGCCGGCGGCCCCCCGCCCCTCGATCAGCGCGGGGATGTCGAGCACCGCGAGCGTCGTCCGCGGATCGTCCGGGTCGCCGTCGGTGAGCTCGGTGGCGAGCGCCGTCGCCGCCGCGGTCCCGACGGCCAGCCGCGGCGGCGCCCCGGTCGCGCGGGTGTGCGGCAGCCACTTCACCCAATCCCAGTCCGCGCCGGCCCGCTCCTCGGCGAGCGCCGCGATCGTCAGGTCCGCGGGCCCGTGCAGGACGGCCGCCTGGCAGACCAGCGCGCGGGCGAGCGCGAGGGACGGTGCGCGGTCGCCGACGATCCCGACCACTCCGCCCGCGGAGAGGTCGACGTCGATCGGCGCGAGCTCCAGCCACCCGTGGTCGGCGAGGATCAGCTCGGCCTCCTGGGTCGACTGCCAGTTCTCGGTCACCTGCGGGCGGAACGGCACCTCGCCGTACCCGGCGGACAGGTGCAGGAAGTCGTCATCGCCGGGCCGGCGCTCCCACAGCCTCGGGTCCGGCGCGCTCGCGCGGTGGACGATCTCGGCGAGATCCGGAAAGGCCTCGCGCAGGCGGTCACGCTCGGCGCTGCGCCGCCCGGAGACCTCGGCGCGAAACCGGTCGAGCGCCGCGCGGTAGGACCGCTGGTCGCCGCGCGAGGACCGTTTGTTCTGACGGCGCTGCTCCAGGTAGTTGCCGAGCACGAGGATCGGCGACAGCAGCATGAACAGCGCGTAGATGATGTTGTGCAGCAACACGACCATCACGCCGCCCATGAGCAGCGGGCCGACGGCGGAGGCGACGCTGAAGCGGGGCTTCTGGGACTCGGCGGGCTCGCCGGGGACCTCGATCGGGCCGGCGCTGCTCGTCGAGCGCACCCGGGGCGGGCGGTTGAACGCGATCGTGCCCTGAAGGCTCGCCTGGCGCACGGGATCGACCGGGAGCGGCGCGCGCGGCGCAGCGATCGTGAACGCGACGTCGCCGGCCTCCAGCACGGTTCCCGGTTCGACCTCCGCCGGCTCGGAGATCCGCCTGCCCTCCACCCAGGTCCCGTTGGCCGAGCCGAGGTCGGTGACGATCGCGCGGAGGCCACTCGGGGTGGCGGCGATGGTGAAGTGGCGGCGTGAGACGCCGTCGTCGAGCAACGACAGCTCGCAGTCCTCGTCGCGGCCCACGGTGAGGCCCGCGGAGGAGAGCCCACGCTCGCGGCCGGCGTCGAGCCCGGCGATCACCCGCAGCTCGAGCGACGGCGCGCCGCGGTCCTCGGCCTGCGCGGGAGCCCCGCCGGCCGGCTGCACCCGGGCGCCCTCGTACAGCCCGATCTCCGACAGGGCGAGATCGAGGTGACAGAAGCGGCCGTCGATGAGAACCCCCCGAGCCGAGCCTGCGCCGCCGATCGCGGCGAGCAGATCCTCGACGGTTGCCTCCTCGGTGCTCAGTCGCAGTTCGACGTCAGCCGCTCCGCCGGCGGGAGTGTCGAGGACCACATGCATTCGAAGGGCGCCAAGCGTACCGGCCCGCTGAATGCAAAGGACTCCTACACTGCCGCGTCCGTGAGCTCTGCGGTTCGCTCCATCGTCACCTGCTCGCTCCTGGCGGTCGCGCTCGGGCTGGGCCTCGTCGTGTCGGTCGCGCGGGCGGGCCAGTGGATCCAGGTCTCCTGCGAGAACCCGGACGGGACCCCGGCGTCGAGCCAGGGATGGACGGGCAGTGCGATCGGATCGCCGCCACCCGGCTCCACGGCGGACACCAGCTGCGGGCCGGGCGCCCCGCTCTCGGCCGGCCTGCTCAGCGCCTACGGCCCGGCGCCCGGCGGCTCGGGCGAGCTGCTCCAGTACACCCCGCCGGCCGGTTCGACGCTCGCGGGCGGCACGCTCCAGATCAGCCTCAGCTCGACCAGTGACGCTCCCGGCCTCGCGGCCGTCTCCGAGACCTCGGTCTACTCGCCGGCGGACACGCTCAGCGATCGCCTCATCAGCTGCATCCCCTATCTCGGCGAGTGCCCGACCGGCACGACCGACTCGACGACCGGGTACACCGGCGCGCTCACGCTGCCCCAGGACGCGGGCGGCGGGGTGACCGTCGTCGCGCAGTGCGACTCGTCGAACAGCACCTGCCAGCAGGGGGACTCGGGCGGGTACTGGGCGCGCGCCGAGGTGCAGAGCGCCGACCTGCTGCTCACCTCCGATGTCTCGCCGACGGGCACGGGCTTCAACGGCAGCGCGCTGCAGCGGGACGCCCGCGGCACCGCGCACGTCGTCTTCACCGCAGCGGATCCCGGTGGCCCCGGCGTCTACTCGGTGTCGGTCGCGGTCGGTGGCCGGGTGGTGTGGAGCGGGCAGCCCAATCGCAACGGCGGGGCGTGCACGGCGGCGGGCACGGACGGAACCGCCCTCATGTTCGATTCGGCGCAGCCGTGCCTGGCCAGCGAGACCGTCGACGCCCCGGTTCCGACCCGCAGCCTGTCCGACGGCCGCCATGAGCTCACGGTGTCGGTGAGCGATGCGGCCGGGAACGACTCGACGGTTCTCGACCGCGAGATCACGACCTCCAACCCGCGCGCGACCCCTGCGCCGATGCGGGGGATCCGCGCGCGCTTCTACCTCGGATGGGACTGGAACGGGCCGGTGACGCGGCTGGACTCGGTCTCGACCCGGCGGCTTCCCCGTCGCGCGCGCGTCGCCGTGTCGTGCCGGGGACGTCACTGTCCGGTGCTGCCCCGGCGCCGTGCCCGCGGGACCCGTGCGGTGCACCGGCTGCTGCGCTCGCTGCGCGGCCACCGCTTCCGTGCGGGCGACCGCCTGTTCATCGTGGTGCGCGACGGCCGCCGCCGGCCCGAGCGGATCGAGCTGATGTTCCGCCGCGCGCGGATGCCGGTCGCGCGGCTGCGCAGCCGGGGCTGACGGTGAGCGCGGCGGGTACCGCCGCGTCGATACCCCCGGCCACTGGTCGCCTCCGGCGAGCCGCCGGATACTGCCGCCATGGCCAAGTTCGTCGTCGACCCCGACACGCTCCAGTACGTCTCCAACGCCCTCGCGGCACTCGCACAGGACTTCTCCGCGATCGCGGGGACGACGAGCGGACTCACACCCCAGGAGGTCGGGGGCCAGTCGGTGCTGCGCCAGCTCGAGCAGTTCGACGACAGCTGGCGCTACGGGCGGTCGGTCATCGAGCAGGAGATCGGGGGGATGAGTGAGCGACTGATGACCGCCAGGCGCGTGTATGAGCTGATCGAGCAGCGGGTGCAGCGCGGGGCCGGCGGGAGGATCGACCTCGGCCGGTGGGGGTTTGCGCATGTGAGTGGCGGCCACCACCACGATCACCACCGGCCGGTCACGGGGACCGGCACCACGACCATCGGCGGCGCGCGTGGCGGCTCGCACCCCGGCGCGGGCGGCGGTCACCGGCCCAGGACGGGGACCGGCACCACGACCATCGGCGGCCCGGGCGCGGGACGCTCGGGCTCGGGAACCGGTCACCGGACCGGCACCGGCACGACGACCATCGGTGGTGGACAGAGCGTCACCGTCCACTCCTCGTTGCTCACCTCCGACCAGCAGACGTTCGTGAGCAAGCTCGCCGCGCTCACCGGGCTGGCGCCGCGCGTGGTCGCCGCCTGGTGCCTGGCCGAGGAGTCGGGGTCGGCGGCCGAAGCCCGCGAGGCCGAGAACAACAACAACTGGCTGAACGTCGGCTACTTCGACAGCGGGCGCGGCGAGATCTCCTACGACCGGGCGTTCGAGGATCCGGCGACCGCGGCCGAGCAGACCGCGAAGTTCCTCGAGGGGTCGTGGGGCGGCGCCGCTCCGGGGATCCGGCGCATCCTCACCGTCGGCGCCGACCCGGCGGCGCAGATCGACGCCATCGCCTCCTCCGGATGGGCGTCCAGTGGTTACGACGGCGGCACGACCCTGAGGGCGACGTACGCCGAGCTGTCCGGGATGACGCTCAGCCGCGCCGCGTAGACTGAGTGGAGTGAAGCTGGCCGCAAGGGCTTGGGGGGCAAGCATCGCGCTGAGCGTCGCCGTGCTCCTGATCGCGGCTGCGCCCGGAGCCCGCGCAGGAGTGTGGGCACAGGTCGCGTGCGTGAACCCGAAGGGCGGCGCCGCGACGAGTGCCGGCTGGGCGCCATTCACGACCGGTACCGCGTTCGGCGCGGCGGCGAGCTCCACCTGCGCACCGGGCACGCCGATGAGCGGGGCGCTCGGCGATGCGCTGCCCGCGCCGGTGTTCATGTCCGCGGGTCTGGTCTACACGCCCCCCGCGGGCTCGACGCTCGTCGGCGGAACCGTTCAGGTGGCGCTCTCGGCCGACGGCGGCGGTACCGGCGCGGCCGCCGACGCGGAGATCGACGAGCCTGCACAGACGAGCTCGGATGCACGGCTGCGCTGCGCCGCCGGCAGCCACGCGTGCGGGTCCTCGGCGACCGACTACTCCGGGACGTTCACGCTGCCCAAGAACCTCGGCGGCAATCTCTACGTCACCGCCGCGTGCGACGGGACGGCAGGATTCTCGTGTGACACCGGCGCCCGCAACGGAGCCTGGGCACTCGCCCAGGTGAGCTCCGCCACGCTGCTGCTGCAGAACATCGCCAGCCCGACGGCCCGCGGGTTCACCGGCAGCCTGCTGGGTCATGCCGTTCACGGAACCGGGCGCCTGCGGATGACCGCGTCGGACCCGGGCGGGCCGGGCGTCTACCGGATCGCGGTCACCATCGACGGGCGGACGGTGCACGACGCGACGCCGAGCCGCAACGGCGGCGCCTGCGTGTCCGTCGGCACCGATGCGAGCACCGGCGCGCTCGAGTTCGACGCCGCCCAGCCGTGCCCGACGTCGCTCACCACCACGCTGCGGATTCCCACGGCCCAGCTGCCGGACGGCACCCATCGTCTCGTCCTCTCGGTCACCGATGCCGCCGGCAACACGGCGACCCCGCTGCGACGGACGATCTCCACCGACAACCCAGAGCTCACGCCGCGGCCCGCACACGGCCTGCGCACGCGGTTTGCGATCAGCTGGCGGTGGGCGCAGACGACCACCGAGCTGCGCGCCATCTCCGCCTCGGCCCTCCCGCGCTCGGGCCACGTCGCGGTCTCCTGCACCGGCCCGCGCTGCCCGGCGCTGCCGCCGGGGTCCCAGCCCGCCTCCTCGATCGCCACGCTGGAGCGGCGGCTGAGCGGCCTGCGGTTTCATCCCGGCGATGCGCTGCTGATCACCGTCACCGCGCCGCATCGCGGCGCCGAGCGGATCCGGCTGACGATCCGCCCGGCCGCCCACCCGCGGGCGCGCCTGCTCGCCCCGCGCTGACCGCGCGGTATCGCCACGTCGATACCCCGGGCCATGGGCGCGGCCCGGGCCGGACTCGATACTGGTGGCGATGACCGATCCCTGCAACGATCCGCGTGCCGCCGAGCTGATGGCGATCGACGACACGGTGCTCGCCGGGCTCATCGGTCGCTTCGTCGACGCCACCCGCCGGGCCTCGTTCGCCTCCCGTGGATTGAGCGCCGCCGCCGGCGAGACGGTGTGGACGGGCGAAGCCGCGGACGCGTTCAAGGGGTCGATCGGCCGGATGCCGCGCCAGCTCGACCAGGTGCTCAACAGCTACTACGGTGTGCGGGCGGCGCTCGAGGCCTACCAGACCGAGGTCGATCAGCTCAAGCTGCGCTGGACGCGGTCGGTCGCCGCCATCGAGCAGGCTGAGGGCCCCTACCGGACCGCGTCCTCCACGCTCTCCACCGAGACCCGCAGCCTGGAGCAGCTGCTCACCGCGCAGGCACGAGGGGCCGACGTGTCCTCCCGGCAGGTGCTCGCGTGCTCGACCGCGATCACCCAGGCGACCGCGCAGCTGAACCGGGTCGAGCCTGCCTACGAGCAGGCGTGTGCGGCCGGGATGAGCGTGCTCAACGAGTTCGACACCGCGCGGTCGACGCTGTGCTGCGCGATCGACACCGCCGCGCAGCACTCGATCGCCCCCGGCAGCTTCCTGGGCACGCCGCAGGCGACGCCCACGGGCGGCGGCGCACAGCCGGTGAGCGTCGTGCATCGCGGCCATCCCGGCGACGGCGGCGCGCCGATCGGCGGCGGAGGTCGCGCCGCCGGCGACGGAGCGACCGTCCCCATCGGTGTCCGCGACAAGCTCGCCCGGATGGACGCCTACGTGAAGTCGGTGATGGGGACCCAGTACGTCTACGGCGGCGGCCACGGCTCGTTCAACCCCAACGGCGGGCTTGACTGCTCGGGCTTCGTGTCGGGCGTGCTGCATTCGGCGGGCTACCTCGACGCTCCGCAGACGACCGCGACGCTTCCCGGCCGGCCCGGGATCCTCGGCGGGCACGGGCGCTATGTGACGATCTACGACCGCACCGATTGCCCGATCGGCGACCAGCACGTGATCATCGACATCAACGGCCAGTTCTATGAGGAGGGTGGGATCTCCTCGGGCGGGGCTCCGGATGTCCATCGCTTCACGCCGAGCGCCGAGTACCTCGCCTCCTTCAACCAGATCCTGCATCCGGCGGGCCTGTGACGTCGTCAGCGGTCGGCGGTTAGATTTGGTCTGTGCGTGCTCAGCAGAGGGCGGTCCTCGGGGCCGAGATGAGCCCGACCGAGCTTCAGGCGCTGATCAAGGCAGAGCGGCTGCGCGTGCCCTTCCTGTTCCTGCGCGACGGCGAGGGCGCCCAGCGGCTGATCCGGCTCGACGAGGACCGGATGGTGATCGGGCGGATGCCGGGCAGCGAGCTGGAGATCTCCTGGGATCCTCGGGTCTCGGGGGTGCACGCCTACCTCGAGCGCCGGGGGCCGGCCTGGGTGCTGGAGGACGACGGGCTCTCCCGCAACGGGACGTTCGTCAACGGCGAGCGACTGCGCGGCCAGCGCACGCTCCGCGACGGGGACGTGATCACCGTCGGGGATACCGCGATCGGCTACCGGCTGCCGCAGGACCAGCCGCTCAACGTCACCGTGACGACGCCGACCGCGGCTCCGCCGGAGGTGTCGGAGGCGCAGCGGCGGGTGCTCGTCTGCCTCTGCCGGCCGCTCACCCGATCGGACTCGGCGCCGCCGGCGACCAACGAGCAGATCTCCGCCGAGCTGTTCCTCAGCCTGTCGGCGGTCAAGGGGCACCTCCGGGTCCTGTTCAGCCGCTTCGGTCTCGACGAGGCGCCGCAGAACCAGAAGCGGCTGCTGCTCGCCGAGCGGGCGCTGCAATCGCTGGCCGTGCGGCCGGCGGACTTCGAGTAACGCGCGTGGCGGCCCGCCGGCGGGGCCGGTCAGCCGATCGTCGTCGTGCCCGAGCCCTTGGTCGAGCCGCCGATCGACGTCGTGCCGGTGCCGCTGCCCGAGCTGTGATGGGTGGTTGCCGAGCTGCCGGCGCCACCGGAGGACGCGGTCGTCGGGGAGGGCTCGCTCGGGGCGGTGTAGCTCGGCGTGCTCGTGGTGTACGTCGGGGTGCTGGTCACATCGGTGGGCGACGAGGCGGCGGAGCTGTGAGAGACCTCATGGTGCGCGCGCCGGTGGTGCTTGGGCCGGGGGCGCTTGCGGGTGATCCGCTGCACGCCCGGGGCGAATTCGGCGGCGAGCTGGGGCGTGCGGACGCGGTGATGGACGGCGACCGCCTCGCTGGTGCGGCCGGTGGACGTCTGCGACGGCCCCCCCGCGGTGCGCGTGTCGGCGGCGACGGTGCCGCGAGGGCTCGGGCTGCCGCGATCGACGGCCCGCCGGATGAAGAACGCCGCGCCGAACGCGGCGACGACACAGAGCAGTGCGGCTCCCGCAAAACGCACGCCCCCCAGTGTACGCCTGAGATTCGGCATCCTGGAAGGCCCCATGGCCGATGATCTGACCCGCGGGACCGAGCTGATCGAGCAGTTGCTCGCCGACCCCGAGCTGCGGCGCAGCTTCCGCGCCGACCCGTCCACGGTTCTGCGCGCGCATGGCCTGCACGCCCTCGCGGAGGACTTGGCGCCCGGTGAGCGCGCGATGCTCACCCTCGAGTTGCGTGAGTCGCGCTCATCGCTGGCGGGGGTGATCGTCGCCGCGGCCGCGGAGGGTGTCGATTTCACCCATGTCGCCGAGCACGCCGCGCCGCGACTGGGGCGCGACGTCGGTCACGCGATCTCGCAGTTCGTCAAGCGGCTGTCGCCGCATCACGCACCGAAGCCCCGGCCCGTGCATCACGAGAGCCACCGGCTGCCCCGACTGCGCGTGCCGCGGCTGCAGCCCGCGCCGGTCGAGCAGATGGCCAGGCCGATCCGGCGGGCCGCCCCCCCGCCGTCGCCGGCCTCCGCGCCTCCGGGCCCGGCGGCCGCGGCCCCGGCCTCCGCGGCCCCGGCGACGGCTGCCCCGGCGCACCACGAGCACCCCGCGCCCGAGTTCGCGGCGGGGATGACGGCCCCGGATCCCGTCGCCTATCCGGGCAACGACGCCACCGCCCAGCAGATCGCCGCCTGGATGGGCGCGAACGCCCGCCGGGTCGGCCTGCCGCCCGAGCTGCCGGTGATGGCCTCGCTCACCGAGTCGGGGCTGCGCAATCTCGACTACGGCGACCGGGACTCGGTCGGCTTCTTTCAGATGCGAACCTCGATCTGGGACGAGGGCCCGTATGCGGGCTACCTCGCCGATCCCCAGAAGCAGATCGAGTGGTTTCTCAACGAGGCGCTGGCGGTGAGGCAATCGGACCCGAGTCTGGCGAGTGACCCCAGCCGATGGGGCGAGTGGGTGGCCGACGTCGAGCGGCCCGCCGCCGAGTACCGGGGCCGCTATCAGCTGCAGCTCGACGAGGCGCGGGAGCTCCTGGGCGGCGGGGCGAGCCTGCCGCCCGCCGACCACCACGCCCACCACGTCGCGCTCGGCGTCGCGGTCACGCACTCGGCGATGGCGCACCACCCCCGCCGCCACGAGGGTCACGCGGCCGGGCTCGTCGACGCCGGCGCGCCGCCGAGCGGGCTGTCGGCGACCGCCGGAGCGCAGCTCGTCCGCGCCTCCTATGCCGAGCACGGCGTGCAGCTGCCGGTCACCGCCGCCCAGCAGTTCGAGGTCGGCGCCGCGGTGCCGCGGGCCGAGTTGGCCCGGGGCGACGCGGTCTTCTTCGGGAGCGGGCACGACGCGATCTCGGGCGTCGGCATCTACCTCGGGGACGGCCGCGTCGCGGTCGGCGCAGGGCACGAGCTGCCGCTCGGGGCGCCCGGGCTGCACTATCTCGGTGCACGGCGCTACTCCGACCGGCTGCTCACCGGCCGCGACAGCTACGCGCGCACCCTACCGACCATCTCCAGGCACCACGACCATCGCCACGATTCCTGACGCCCTGTTGTTCGACCTCGACGGATGTCTCGTCGACTCGCTGCCGGCGATCCGCGGCTGTTGGGAGCACACGCTGCCGCGCTTCGGTGCCTCGCTGCCCGGCGATGCGGAGATCCGGAGGCTCGCCGGGCCGCCGGTCGACGAGGTCGCCCGCGCGCTGATGCCCGATGCTCCGCCGGCCCGGATCGCCGAGCTCGTCGCCGCCTACCGGCGCTGCTCGGTCGCCACCGCCGCACAGATCCCGGCCTTCCCCGGGATCCCGGAGCTGATCGAGGCGCTCACGGACCGCGGTGTCGTGATGGCGATCGCGACCTCCAAGTCGATCGAGGTCGCCGTGCCGGTGCTCCAGGCGCTCGGCCTGCACGATCGCTTCGCGGTGATCGAGGGGACCCGCGTCGACGAACTCGGCACCGCAAAGGCGACCATCGTCGACCGCGCACTGGCCGGGCTGGCGTCGCTCGGCGCGCCCCGTCCGGCGGCGCTCGTCGGCGATCGCCACCACGACGTCGCCGGCGCCCATGCCCATGGCCTGCGTGCCTTCGGCGCGCTGTGGGGCTACGGCGGGCGCGCGGAGCTGGAGGCGGCCGGCGCCGACGCGCTGCTGGAGCGACCCTCCGAGCTGCTCGACCTGCTCTAGGCAGACGGCCCCCGGGCGGGCCGCGGCGCTAGGGTGGCCGCAGTGGTGCGCTCGGCTCCCGTCGACGGTGTGACGCTCGCCTACGAGCGCGAGGGTGAGGGACCCGCGGTCGTGCTCCTGCACGGCTGGCCCGGGGATCGTGCCGACTGGCGCGCGGTCCGCCCGCGGCTCGGTGGCGACCTGGAGGTGATCGTCCCGGACCTGCGCGGGTTCGGGGAGTCCGACCGGCCACCGGGCGATCCCGCCGAGCTCTACGCGGCGCCGGCGCAGGCGCGCAGCGTGATCGGCCTGCTCGATGAGCTCGGAATCGCCGCCGCGGTCGTCGCCGGCTACGACGTCGGCAGTCGCGTCGCCCAGCGGGTGGCGCGCGATGCGCCCGGCCGCGTGCGCGCGCTCGTGCTCTCGCCGCCGATGCCCGGTGTCGGGCGCCGGGTGCTCGAGCCCGACGCACAGCGCGAGTACTGGTACCAGGCCTTCCATCAGCTGAGCCTGCCCGGTGAGCTGATCGACGGTCGGCCGGATGCGGTCCGGGCCTACCTGGAGCACTTCTGGTCGCACTGGTCGGGGCCGGGCTACACGCCGGCGGCCGAGGACATCGACCGTCTCGTCGGCCACTACGGCCCGCCCGGGGCGTTCCTGGCCTCGATCGCCTGGTACCGCGCCGGCGCCGGCACGGTCGCCACCAGCCTCGCCGAGCAGGCACCGGCGGCCGATGACCGATTGGCGATGGAGACGACCGTGCTGTGGCCGACCGAGGACCCGCTGTTCCCGCCCTCGTGGGGCGATCGTCTGGACGAGTTCTTCACCGCGGCGACCGTGCGCCGGCTTCAGGGGGCCGGTCACTTCACCCCGCTCGAGGCGCCCGACGAGTTCGCCGCGGCGATCCGCGCCGCCGCGCGATGACCGAGATCCGCCGTCTGGAGATCCGCTCGGTCACCGGCGAGGAGCTCGATCTGGTCGGGCGCCTGTTGCACGAGCTCAACCTCGAGGTGGAGGACGAGACACCGACCGCCCAGGTCCTCGCCGCCCGCGTGGCCGAGCTGCTCGGCGGCGGGGACACCGAGATCGTGATCGCCGAGGAGCCGCCCGGCGGCATCGCCGTCGTGCGGTTGCGCAAGGCGATCTGGACCCCGCACCTGGAGGCATCGCTCGTCGAGCTCTACGTCGTCCCTGAGCTGCGCCGCGGCCGGCTGGAGCGCCAGCTGGTGCAGGCGGCGATGGACGCCGCTGCCGCGCGCGGCGCCGACTTCATCGAGGTCGCGGTCGGCTCCTCGGACGTGCGGGCCCGCGACGTGTACGAGGACCTCGGCTTCGACAACCGCGAGGTCGGCTCCGAGGACGGGCGCACGCTGCACTACAGCCGCCCGCTCTGAGCGCCTCTGAGACCGACGGCACGGCGGAGGCGGGCCACACCTGGCAGGATGCGCCCCGTCGTCGTCACCAAGGAGCGCCATGACCTCATCCACCGCCGCCGTCTCACGCCCCGTCCTCGCCGACGCGCTCCCGGGAGCGCGTGTCCGTGATGTCCTGCTCGTCCTCGCCGGCGCGCTGCTCACCGCCGCCTGCGCCCAGATCTCGATCAAGCTCCCGGGCTCGCCGGTGCCGCTCACCGGCCAGACGTTCGCCGTCGTGCTCGTGGGAGCGGGCCTCGGCGCGCGCCGGGGTGGGCTGTCGATGCTGCTCTACGTCGCGCTCGGCCTGGTCGCGCCGGTGTATGCGAGCGGCGCGCAGGGAACCGGCGTCCTGTTCGGCGCAAGCGGTGGCTACCTGTTCGGCTTCATCCTCGCCGCCTGGGCGATGGGCGCGATCGCCGAGCGTGGCGGCGACCGCCGGGTGGTGAGCGCCGGCCTGGCCTTCGCGGTCGGGCAGCTGCTCATCTTCGGCGTCGGCGTGCCGTGGCTGAAGGCCTACGAGTCCTCGCAATCATGGGGATGGGCGATCCACGAGGGGTTCACGATCTTCATCCTCGGCGGCGTGATCAAGGCCGCGCTGGCGGGCGTGCTCATGCCCTCCGCGTGGCGGCTGCTGCGCTCGCTGCAGGGCTGACCTTCAGTCGAGCAGCTCGTAGGCGCCGAGGGTGAGGAACTCCGGGAGGTCGTCGCCGAGCGCGACGGCCTCCAGCACCTGACGGGTCTCCTCGGGACGGCCGCGCCGCCAGGTGTCGTCGCCGACCGCGGCGCGAATCTTCTCGGTCTCCTCGTCGAGCAGCTGGGTGACGAGCTCGCGCGTGACGGTGCGGCCGTCGTCGAGCGTGGCGTGGTGATGAATCCACTGCCAGATCTGGGTCCGCGCGATCTCGGCGGTCGCCGCGTCCTCCATCATGTTGTTGATCGCCGCAGCCCCGCGGCCGCCGAGCCAGAACGAGATGTATTGAAAGCCGACCGAGAGGTTGTTGCGCAGCCCGGCTTCGGTGATCTCGCCCGAGGTGGCCGCGACGTTGCGCAGCGGCGCGTCGTCGTAGGGGACGTCGGGGCGCCGCCGGTCGATCTGATTG
>Ga0070737_10004669_pt1 | contig 13559 bp, 11 predicted proteins | sample Coa_R1_10_FD_66438 | JGI IMG/M metagenome (GOLD analysis project Ga0070737, IMG submission 66438) | Surface soil microbial communities from Centralia Pennsylvania, which are recovering from an underground coalmine fire - Coalmine... | ecosystem: Environmental > Terrestrial > Soil > Unclassified... | reverse complement strand
GATGGCGCTGCTGGTCCCGCTCACCAACGGGGACATCGACCTGTCGGTCGGCGCCATGTCCGGCCTGGTGTCGATGATCGTGGTCGTGCTGAACGTGCAGCACGGCGTCCCGGCCGTGTGGTGCTGCCTGGCCGGGCTGGCCGTCGGCGCGGCCGGCGGCCTGCTGAACGGCCTGCTCGTGCTGCGGTTCGGCGCCAACTCGTTCATCATCACGCTCGGCACCGGCACCGTGTTCGGCGGCCTGCTGGAGTGGCTGTCCGGCGAGCAGACCATCAGCGGGGCCTCACCCGGCCTGGTCAACCTGGTGTTCGTGGACCAGTTCCTCGGCATCCCGCTGGAGTTCTACTTCGGCGTGGTCATCATGCTGGCCATGTGGTACCTGCTCACGTTCACCCCGTTCGGGCAGCGGGCGCTGTTCGTCGGCCAGTCCCGGGAGGTGGCCAGGCTCAGCGGATTCGCCGTGAACACCGCCCGGCTGCACGGCTTCCTGATCGCGGGCCTGGTCAGCGCGCTGTCCGGCATCCTGTTCGTGGGCACCACCGGGTCGGCCAGCCCCGGTGACGGCAACACCCTGCTGCTGCCCGCCTACGCGGCGGTCTTCCTCGGGCTGACCACGATCCAGCCGGGCCGGTTCAACGCGATCGGGTCCGGCATCTCGGTCTATTTCCTGGCCACCGGCGTGGCCGGGCTCGAACTGTTCGGCGCCCAGGACTACGTCCAGCAGGTCTTCTACGGCGGCGTGCTGGTGGTCGCGGTGGTGCTGTCCCGGGTGCTGGGCCGGCGCCGCTACGGGGCTCCCGAGGTCACCTGAGCGCCCGGCTCCCCCGGCGGCCTGGGCCGCAGTATCGCGGTGGCCGCGTCGGTCGCGACCTCGGTCAGGTCCTGGATGTCGCCGGAGTCCTCCACGATGACCGCGGTCAGCTCCCGGATCCCGCCGAGCAGGATGATCGCCAGCGGTCTGGTCATCGGCACCGCCCCGGCTTCCCTGAACCGGGCGCTGTTGGCCAGCTCGATGAGCAGGCCGGTGAGCGCGTCCATGGCCCGGCGCTGCACCTCGCGGCCGACGGTGCCGAGCGCGGGCAGCTCCCTGATCCAGCTCAGCGTCACCGCCGGCTCCGACACGACGCTGTCCACGTAGGCGACCACGGCCTGCCTGACCTGCTGCTGCCAGGGTGCGGCCGGGTCCACCGCGGCCGCGATCCGGTCCCGCAGCTCCGCGTTCAGCAGGTCGAGCAGCGCGACGTAGCAGTCTTCCTTGCCGGTGAACTCGGCGTAGAAGGTGCGGCGCGAGGTGCGTGCGTACCGGACGATGTCGGCGATCGTGGTGTCGCGGAAGCCGCGCTCCCTGATCGACTCGGCCAGGCCTTCGATCAGCCGCTGCCGGAACGCCGGGGCCGGGTCTTGCCGTTCCTGGTACGCCAGCGTACCATGTGACTTGGTACTCACGAGTACCAGTGTAAGGCGGTTCAGGCCGAATGACCGTCAGACCAGGCCGACAGGAGCTGAGGTCGCCGTGAGCACTGTGCACGACCCGCTGCCCCAGGACCAGGCCACGGCGCCCGGGCCCAGGCCCGCGCCGCGGATCCCGCCGGGCCCGCCGCTGCCCAAGCGGCTGCAGGGGCTGGCGTTCATCGCCTCCCGCCGCGGCGCCATGCGCGCGCTGCGCCGCCGCTACGGCCGCGCCTACTCGGTGCACGTCCCGCTGTTCGGCCCGGCCTCCGTGATCAGCGAGCCCGCGCTGGTCCGCCAGCTGTTCCTGACCAGCACCGAGCACGTGGGCAACCTCGAGGTCAACCTGGGCCGGGTGCTCGGCAAGGGCTCGCTGTTCAACCTGGACGGCGCGGAACACCATCGCCAGCGCAAGCTGCTCATCCCGCCGTTCCACGGCAAGCGGATGCAGGACTACGAGGCCATCGTCGAGGAGGAGACCCGCCGCGAGATCGCCTCCTGGCCGGAGGGCACGCCGTTCCCCGTGCAGCCGTCGATGATGCGGATCACGCTGAACGCGATCCTGCGGGCGGTGTTCGGCGCCGAGGGCGCCGAGTTCGACGCGCTGCGCGCCCTGATGCCGCCGATGGTGGCGCTCGGCTCCCGGCTGGCCGTGCTGCCAGTGCCCCGCACCGACCTGGGCCGGTGGAGCCCATGGGGCCGGTTCAACGCCTACCGCCGCGAGTTCGATCAGATCGTGGCCAGGCTGATCGCCAAGGCGCAGGCCGACCCGGCGCTGGCCGCCCGCCGCGACGTGCTGTCGATCATGCTCCAGGCCCGCTACGACGACGGCCAGCCGATGAGCCACGACCAGATCGCCGACCAGCTGGTGACCCTGCTCGCGGCCGGCCACGAGACCACGGCCACCACGCTGGCCTGGGCGGTGGAGCGGCTGCGCCGCCACCCCGACGTGCTGGCCCGGCTGGCCGGGGAGGCGGACGCGGGCGGCGCCGAGCTGCGCCAGGCCACCGTGCTCGAGGTGCAGCGGGTCCGCCCGGTCATCGACCTGACCGCGCGCCGGGTGAAGACGGACTCGTTCCAGCTCGGCGACTGGGTGTTCCCGCGCGGGCACACGATCCTGGTCGGCATCGGCCTGATCCACTCCGACGAGACGGTGTTCCCGCACGCGGACCGGTTCGACCCGGGCCGGTTCGCCGGCGTCAAGCCGGACCGCTACGCCTGGGTGCCGTTCGGCGGCGGGTTCCGCCGCTGCCTGGGCGCGGCCTTCGCCGACATGGAGATGAACGTGGTGCTCGCCACCCTGCTGCGCGAGTTCGACCTGCGGCCCACCACCGAGCCGGGCGAGCGCTGGCACTCCCGCGGCGTCGCCTACGCCCCGGGCAAGGGCGGCCTGGCCGTCGTCCGCCGCCGCGCCCGGGCTTAACCACGAGGAGTCAGCACATGCCCAGACCTCAGCGCCGTGTGATCCGCGGCCGCACCGCGATGATCTCCGGGGCCGCCTCCGGCATCGGCCGCAGCCTGGCCCGGCGGCTGTCCGCGGCCGGGTCGCCGGTGGCCATCGCCGACATCGACGAGCGCGGTCTCAAGGAGACCGAGGCCTCGCTGCCCGGCCCCGTGCTGGCCACCGTGCTGGACGTGGCCGACGCGGCCGCCCAGCACGCCTTCGCCGCCGCCGTGCGCGACTGGATGCCCAGCCCGCTCGGCGCCGTGTTCAACAACGCCGGGGTGGCCGTGGCCTCCTCGGTGCTGGACGCGGTGCCCGAGGACGACGAGTGGCTGCGGCAGATCAACTTCCAGGGCGTGGTCAACGGCACCCGCGCCTTCCTGCCCATCCTGGCTGAGCAGGACGCCGGGGTGATCGTGAACACCTCCAGCGTGTTCGGCCTGGTCGGCATGCCATACCAGAGCGCCTACTGCGCCGCCAAGTTCGCCGTGCGCGGGTTCACCGACGCGCTGCGCCAGGAGCTTCGCGGCACCGGCGTGGACGCGGTCACCGTGCACCCGGGCGGCATCACCACGAACATCGCCCGCAACGCCCGGATCCGCAAGGACCCCGAGGGCCGGGGCCGCACCCACGAGCAGATGGCCCGCGAGTTCGAGGCGGTGACCATGACCTCGCCGGACAAGGCCGCCGCGATCATCGTCCGGGGCGTGGAACGCGGCCGGTCGCGGATCCTGGTCGGCCCGGACGCCTACCTGTTCGACGCGCTCGGCCGGATCGCGCCGACCCACTACTACGACGTCCTGTCCGTGCTGGAAAAGCAGCTGCGCGCCCGGGCTGCGAAGTGAAGGAGAGCGGCATGCCCGCCCCCCCCGAGCACGTCGACGTGCTGATCGTCGGCGCCGGGCTGTCCGGCATCGGCGCCGCCCACCACCTGCAGGCCCGGTTCCCCGGCAAGTCGTACCTGATCCTGGAGTCCAGGGACGCGATCGGCGGCACCTGGGACCTGTTCCGCTACCCGGGCGTGCGGTCGGACTCCGACATGCACACGCTGGGCTACCGGTTCCGGCCGTGGACCCAGCGCAAGGCCATCGCGGACGGCCCGTCCATCCTCCGCTACGTCCGCGACACCGCCGCCCAGGCCGGCATCGACCGGCACATCAGGTTCGGCCACCGCGTCACCGGCGCGGCCTGGTCCAGCGCGGCCGCCCGGTGGACGGTGGACGCGGTCCTGGCCGACGGCGAGCAGGTCAGCTTCAGCTGCGGGTTCCTGTACACCTGCAGCGGCTACTACCGCTACGACCAGGGGTTCCTGCCGCACTTCGAGGGCACCGAGCGGTTCGGCGGGACGATCGTGCACCCGCAGCACTGGCCGCAGGACCTGGACTACACCGGCAAGCGGGTCGTGGTGATCGGCAGCGGTGCCACCGCGGTCACCCTGGTGCCCGCGCTGGCCGGCCAGGCGGCGCACGTCACCATGCTGCAGCGCTCGCCCACCTACATCCTGTCCGTGCCGGCCGCCGACCCGCTGGCCAACGGGCTGCGCAAGCTGCTCGGCGACCGGTTCAGCTACCCGGTCACCCGGTGGAAGAACGTGCTGCTGGCCACCACCGTCTACCAGCTCAGCAGGCGCCGCCCGGCGCTGATGAAGAAGCTGATCAGGGCCGGGGTGCAGCGCCAGCTGCCGGACGGCTACGACGTGGACACCCACTTCAGGCCGCGCTACAACCCGTGGGACCAGCGGCTGTGCCTGGTGCCCGACGGCGACCTGTTCAAGGCGATCAGCCGCGGCCAGGCCTCGGTGGTCACCGACCAGGTGACCACGTTCACCGAGACCGGCATCGATCTCGCCTCCGGTGACCACCTGGACGCCGACATCATCGTGACCGCCACCGGCCTGAACCTGCTGCTGCTCGGCGGCATGACGCTGACCGTGGACGGCCGCCAGGTCGCCGCGCCGCAGACCCTGGCCTACAAGGGCATGATGCTCAGCGGCGTGCCCAACTTCGCGTTCACCATCGGCTACACGAACGCGTCCTGGACGCTCAAGGCCGACCTGGTCAGCGACTACGTCTGCCGCCTGCTCGGGTACATGGACGCCCGCGGCTACCGGCAGTGCGTGCCGGTCGAGACCGACCCGGACATGACCAGGCGCCCGCTGATGGACTTCATGGCCGGCTACGTGCTGCGCTCCATCGACCAGCTGCCCAAGAGCGGCGCCAAGGCGCCCTGGCGGCTCGGCATGAACTACGCCCAGGACGTGCTGACCTTGCGCTACGGCCGGATCACCGACCCCGCCATGCGCTTCTCCAGCCCGCGTCCAGCTCCCGACCAGACCGCTGCGGACCTGTACCCCGTGCCCTGACCCGGGAGGGTGCCGTCCCCGTCGTTGGCACCGGCCGGGCTGATCGTGGTAAGCCTGCGCTATGAGCTGGCCTAGCCTTCCGCTGGAGCAATGGCAGCCGACCCGCGACACGGTGCACCTGTGGACCCAGATCGTGGGCAAGACCCGGCTGGTGCTGGCCCCCCAGGCCAACCACTGGTGGAGTTCGACGCTGTACGTCACCGCGCGCGGGCTGTCCACCTCGCTGATGCCGTACGCGGACGGCGGTGTGGAGATCGAGTTCGACTTCACCGGGCACGAGCTGACCATCACCACCACCGGCGGGCAGGTGCGGCGGATGGCGCTCGCCCCGCGCACGGTGGCCGACTTCTACGCCGAGTTCCGGTCCCACCTGGACGGCCTCGGCATCGCGGTCACCATCAACCCCCACCCGAACGAGCTGCCCGAAGCGATCGCGTTCGACGCCGACGAGGTGCACGCGCAGTACGACGCCGGCGCCATGCACACGTTCTGGCTGTCCCTGCTGGACGCCTACCGGGTGATGAGCCGGTTCCGGGCCGGGTTCCGCGGCAAGGCCAGCCCGGTGCACTTCTTCTGGGGCGCGTTCGACCTGGCCGTGACCCGGTTCTCCGGCCGCCCGGCGCCGCCGCATCCCGGCGGCATCCCGAACTGCCCCGACTGGGTGATGACGGAGGCCTACAGCGACGAGGTGTCGAGCTGCGGCTACTGGCCGGGCGGGGCGGGCGAGGGCATCTTCTACTCCTACGCCTACCCGGTGCCCGCGGGCTTCAGCGAGCACGCCGTCGCGCCGGGCGCGGCCCGCTACGACGAGCAGCTCGGCGAGTTCGTGCTGCCCTACGCCGACGTCAGGACCGCCGGCGACCCGGACGCCTGCCTGCTGGAGTTCCTCGAATCGACGTTCCAGGCCGCCCGGGAGCTGGCCGCCTGGCCCGCCACCATCGAGACGGTCTGAAGGGAGCCAGGCTGCGGCTTCTCTAGGTAACCGGGGAGCGGGGCAGGCCCTTGCCGAGCCGGTACACGCGCGTCCCGTCCGCGGCGTAGTCGAACCGGAAGCCGACCTCCCTCAGGTAGTCAGACACGGTCGGCAGGGACTTCCACATGATCGCCCAGCCGATGTGCATGCCCAGCGCGCTGCGCCGGTCCGCCGCCAGCTGGGCCGCGTCCACCACCCACCGCGGCAGGCGGCCGCCGCGGAACCGGCGCTGGGCCCGGAACTCCTGGAGCCAGAACAACTCGTGGTAGAAGGGGTAGCTCTTGACCCGGGCCAGCACCGAGGGCGGCAGCCGCGAGATCATCGCGGCGGTGCGCGGATGGCCGTCCGCGGCCGCCTGCACCTGCACCTCCGGGTCGAAGGCCGCGCCCTCGCCGGGCACCGGCACGCCACCGCGCACGCCGAGCGGTATGTCCACCACGATCGAGCGTGAATGGTCGGCGGCGATCGGGCCGTCCGCCCTGGGCAGCGCGAGCGGCATGGTGACCGGGGGCGTCAGCCCGATCCCGGCGGTGCCCATCTCGCACACCGCGAGCACCGACACCATCACCAGGGCCGGGGCGGCCCGGCGGCACAGCCAGTCCACGCCGGCGGCCGCCAGCAGCGCGGCCCCGACCAGGCCGATCTCGGTCAGCCGGTCGGCCTCGCGGAAAGAGGACAGTCCGGGCACCCGGATCAGCCAGGTGTACGGCAGGACCGGCGAGACCCGGATGTGGTCGAACGTGATCGCGAACGGCACCAGCCGCAGGTGCCGGTCGAGGTCGATGCCGGTGCCCAGCGCCAGCGCGGTGGCCCCGGCCCACAGCAGGGCCAGCGGCCTGGTGCCGGGCCGCCGCCAGCCGATGACCAGGCCCAGCAGGGCCAGTGCGGTCAGCACCCAGCCGTAACTGACCATGGTGTTGCTCGCCGGGCCCGAGTGGTAGTAGTACATCTGCAGCGCCCGCAGGCCGAAGGCGCCCACCCGGGGGGAGGGCGCGAACATCTGCTGCAGCGAGGCGCCGGAGTTCACGTAGTCGCCGGCCAGCGCGGCCGCCGGCATGCTGGCATCACCCGCCCGGGTCTGCGCCAGCGACGCCACCAGCTGCGGGCTGGCCACCACCGCGAACGCCACCGCGGCGAATCCGAGCGAACGCAGCTTGGCCAGGGCGGGGGTGCCCCGGCGGACCAGCCAGGGCGCCAGCGCCAGCCCGGCCACCATCGCCGCCATGATCGACGACTCCTGATCGACGAGCAGCGCGGCGCCCAGCACCACGCCCAGGATGATCCCCTGCCCCGGCCCGGGACGCCGGCGCAGCCGCACCGCCGCTTCCAGGGCCACCGGCAGGCAGGCCGCGCCGAGCGCGAGGTTCAGCTCGTACCAGTCGTTGAACGTCAGCATGGTGGACAGGCCGAACAGCGCGCCCGCCGCGATCGCCCCGGCCTGGCCGGGCAGCCCCCGCCCGCCTCCCCATCTGCCTGCTCTAGCGGCCCGGTACATCGCGTAGCACGCCAGGCCAGGCGCCAGCACCGACAGCAGGTTGTAGCTGGCCCCTGGGCCGAAGATCAGCGTGACCGGGGTCATCAGCACGCCGGGCAGCGGCAGCAGGGTGTGGAAGGCCAGCGGCACGCCGACCGGGGCCGCCTGGTAGCCACTGTGGTACGGGTTGGCCAGGTGCAGCACCGACTGCTTCATCCACCAGAAGTCCCAGACGAACAGCGCACTGTCCCGGCTGTACGGAATCACCTGCTGGAACAGGTAGAAGGTCCGGTTCCAGTTCACGATGCACCCGGCGATCAGGTAGCCGGCCAGCACGGCCAGGTGGATCTTCACCGGCCGTGGTATCCGGCGGCCCCGGGTGATCAGTGTGCCTGCTGGCCTGCGCTCGGGCGCGATCGTGTACCCGGGCATGGCTATAGTCCCCTCCGCACGCCGTAACGGTAGGAGCGCGGGTCTGGTCAGAGAAGGGATGCGGCCATAACTTGGCTGCGGTTTGCCAACTTCAGGCACATCCGGTGGGCCGGTTGACCGATCGCGGTGAGCTCGTTGACCGATCGCGGTGAGCGGGTTGACCCATCACTGAAGCTTCCCGGGCTGCACGGCCAGCAGCACACCGCCGGTGACGCTGACCGTGGCCCGCCGGCCGGTGAACTCGTTGCTGACCCCGAGCGTGGTGCCCGGCCGCAGGTCGTGGCCGTCGAGCGGGTAGCGCAGGCCGGACGTGGTCACCCCGCGCGCCACCGCGCCCACCGCGAGCAGCGACACCAGCTCACCCGGCCCGGCCGCCGTCAGCCCGGCCCGGCCGCGGACCACGGTGACCTTCGCTGGGCCGAGCCAGGCCTGCACCTGCGTCCTGGTCGCGTCGGCGCCCGCCCAGTCCGGCGAGGCGAGCAGCAGCGCCCCGGCCAGCAGGTGGTCGAGCCGCCCGCCGGCCCCGCCCAGCACGACCACCCGCCGCGGCGGCGGCTCGCGGCTGACCGCGGCGGCCAGCGCGAGTTCGAGGTCGGTGGCGTCCTTGGCCGTCGGGTACCTGTGCACCCGCCCGCCGGCCTCGGCCACCCGCGCCTCGTCCCGCGGTGACACCGAGTCGAGATCGCCGATCAGCTCGTCCACGCTGAGCCCGAGCTCAAGCGCGGTGGCCGCGCCGCCGTCGGCCGCGATCACGTGCCCGGCGGCCGGCAGCCGGACGCCGTCCAGCTCACCTGGCCCGATGCCGTTCGACACGACGATCACCGTGTCCCGCCCGGCCGGCTCCTCGCTCACCCGATCAGCTTGCCCGGCTCTGTCCCGGCGATCAACATGGGGACGGTGGGACCAACCAGCACAGCGCCGCTGGCGCTGATCGACCATCACTGCCACGGCGCGGTCACCGCCGAGCTGGACCCGGCCGGGTTCGAGGAGCTGCTCACCGAGGCGCCGGGGCCGCCGGCCCCCGGCACGTCGATGTTCGACAGCCAGCTCGGGTTCGCGGTGCGGCGCTGGTGCGCGCCGCTGCTCGACCTGGAGCCGTCCGCGCCGGCCGCCGAGTACCTGCGCCGCCGCGCCGAACTCGGGGCCGGCGAGGTGAACCGGCGGCTGCTGCGCGCGGCGGCCGTGGACGCCTGGCTGGTGGACACCGGTTACCAGTCCGGCCAGGTGCTCACCCCGGGCGAGCTGGCCGACGTCAGCGGCGCGCCCGCGCACGAAGTGGTCCGGCTGGAGGCGCTGGCCGAGCAGGTCGCGGCCGGGGGAGTCAGCGCCGCCGGATTCGCGGCCGCGTTCACCCGGGCCCTGGCGCAGGCGGCCCGGCACGCCGTCGGGCTGAAGTCCATCGCCGCCTACCGGTACGGGCTGGACTTCGACCCGGGCCGGCCGGCCCCGGCCGAGGTGGAAGCGGCCGCCGGGCCGTGGTTGCGGGCGGGCGACGGGGGCCAGGTGGCCACCGTGCAGAACCCAATCCTGCTCAGGCACCTGATCTGGTCAGGCATCGATACCGGGCTGCCACTGCAGTTTCACGTCGGGTTCGGGGATCCGGACGTGCGGCTGCATCGCGCCGATCCTTCGCTGCTGCACGACTTCCTGCTGGCCACGCGGTCGGCGGGCACGCCGGTGATGCTGCTGCACTGTTATCCGCATCACCGCCAGGCCGGGTACCTGGCGAACGTGTTCCCGCACGTGTACATGGACGTCGGCGAGGCGCTCAACCACGTGGGCGCGCGGTCGGCGGCCGTGCTGGCCGAGGCGATGGAGCTGACCCCGTTCCACAAGATGCTCTACTCCTCCGACGCGTTCGGGCTGCCTGAGCTGCACTACCTGGGCGCGGACGGCTTCCGCCGCGACCTGGCCGCGGTGACCGGGGCGTTCGTGGCCGGTGGGCTCTGGCCGGCCGGGGACGCCGGGCGGGTGGCGGAGCTGATCGGGACCGGAAACGCCCGCCGTGTTTACGGACTGTGAACGGGCCCTCCGGGGTGGTTTAACGCGCTTTTCACGGAGCATGAGGAAACACGGCCGTATTAGCCCCACTTGCACCGAGGTGCCCATGCGTCGCATGTCAGCGGTCTGCGTCATTTCAGCGGTGGCCGTGGCGGTGTCGGTCCTGCCGTCCCTGGCCAGTGCCTCGTCCCGCTCGGCTCCGGCCAGCGCCCAGACGATGGGCGTGATCAAGAAAGAGCCGGTGGCCGTGGGCACGGGGGGAGGCGCGGCCTCGATGAGCCTGCAGGCCAGCGCGGCCGCGATCCACGTGCTGAAGCAGGGCGGCAACGCCATCGACGCCGCGGTCGCGGCGGCGAGCACCATGGGCGTGACGATCCCGTTCGTGGCCGGCCCCGGCGGCGGCGGATTCATGGTGATCTACCTGGCCCGCACCCACCAGGTGATCACTATCGACGGGCGGGAGAACTGCCCGTCGGCGTGCACCTCGACGATGTTCATCAACCCCAGGACGGGTAAGCCGTACAACTACTACTACGCCTCTGACCAGCCGCTTTCCACCGGCGTTCCGTCGATGGTGGCCACCTGGGCCAAGGCGGTGCAGCGGTACGGGAACAAGACGCTGGCCTCCGACCTGCAGCCCGCGATCCAGACCGCGGACCAGGGATTCCGGGTGAACCAGGACTTCCGCCAGCTCGAACAGTCCGACCTGCCCGAACTGCGCTCGTACACGGCCAGCCGGAACCTGCTGCTCACCAAGTCCGGCGGCGTGCTGCCCAAGGGTTACCTGCTGCGCAACCCGGACCTGGCGCACACCTACCAGCTGCTGGCCAAGTACGGCCCGTCCGCCCTGTACAACGGGCAGATCGGCCAGGCCATCGTGGCCGCCGACGACCACCCCGGGCTGTATCCCGGCCAGAAGGTCGTGCACCTGGACGGCATCATGAAGATGAGCGACCTGCGCTCCTACCAGGCCTACGTCCGGGCGCCCACGCACGTGAAGTACCAGGGGCTGGACGTGTACAGCATGGCGCCGCCGTCCAGCAGCGGCACCACCGTCGGCGAGGCGCTGAACATACTCAACGGCTACAACCTGAAGACCGAGCCGAGGGCCGAGGCGCTGTTCCACTACCTGGAGGCGTCCCGGCTGTCCTACGCCGACCGCGACGCCTACGTGGGCGACCCGCGCTACGTCGGGGTGCCGGTGAAGTCGCTGCTCAGCCCCAAGTTCGCCGCCACCCGGCGGTGCCTGATCCACAACACGGCGCTGACCTCGCCGGTGGCTCCTGGTGACCCGACGCCGCCGTACCAGAAGTGCCAGACCAGCAGTACCCCGGCGCCCACCGTCAACGAGGGCATGCATACCAACAACATCGTCACCACCGACAAATGGGGCGACATCGTCACCTACACGAACACGATCAACTTCTTCGGCGGCAGCGGCCAGGTCGTGCCCGGCTACGGGTTCCTGCTCAACGACGAGATGACCGACTTCGACTTCGCCCCGCCGGCCCCGGGCGCGTACGACCCGAACCTGCCGGCCGGCGGTAAGCAGCCACGCTCCAGCATGGGCGGGGCCATCGTGCTGAAGGACGGCCAGCCCGACTTCACCGTGGGCGCGGCCGGCGGTTCGACGATCATCACCACGATCCTGCAGACCATACTGAACCACGTCGATTTCGGCATGTCGCTGCCGCAGGCGCTGGACGCGCCGCGGGTAAGCCAGACCAACTCGGCCACCTCCTCGGCCGAGCCGAAGTTCTACTACAGCGCGCTGGCCCACCAGCTCACCAAGCAGTACGGCGAGCAGTTCAGCCTGGTCACCGGCCCGATCCTGCCGCTGGACTACTACCCAGGCGACGCCACCGGCCTGCAGTTCCTCGGCCACGGCCAGGTCCAGGCGGTCGCCGAGTCCTACCGCCTCGGCGGCGGCAGCGCCCTGGTAGTGAACCCAGCCGGCGGGTGAGCCGCCCGCCCGGCCGGGCGGGCGCTGCCGCCAAGCCCTGCTTGACCTGCAGCCCGACGTCATGGTCGCGGTGCCAGCCGGCGACGGGGTGCGAATCCGCCCGATCAGGAAACTGCTGCCGGACACCTACTTCTACCCCGATGCGGACGCCCGCCCCACCGGCCCCACCGCCTCCACCACCGGCCCCACCGCCTCCACCACCGGGCCCGATGATCAAAGGAATGGTTGCTACAACGTACACTGAATCGCCCGATTCGCGATCAGGTGGTTGTGACAACGGCCTGACTATAGCCAGGTAACTGTCACCACCACCTGATCGTCAGGGTGGGTGACACGCCGCCGAGTCGAGACTTCATCAGCCCGTCCCGCACCGTCCAGCTCGTCCCGCACCGTCCAGCTCGTCCCGCACCGTCCAGCTCGTCCCGCACCACTCAGTCGGCCAGTCACTTCACCTCACCCTCGCGCTCCGGCACCCCCATCGGGCCGGCTCAGAGTTCGCGCAAACTCGTGGCGTGGCGGCGGGCCAGGTCCCGGTACAGGGCCGGGTTCGTCTGCACCCACTGCAGCGCGCCGCCCTTGACCTCGCCGGATACCTTCGCGGGAACCCCGACGGCCAGCATCCCGTCCGGGATCGTCATGCCCGGCGGCACCGTACAGCCCGCCGCCACCAAGGCGCGGGTCCCCACCACCGCGCCGTCGAGCACCAGCGCCCCGTTGCCGATCAGCGCCTCGGTGCCCACGGTGGCCCCGTGCACCACGCAGGCGTGGCCGACGGTCGCGCCCGCGCCGATCTCGGTGACGATCTCCGCGCCGCCGTGCAGCACCGAGTTGTCCTGCACGTTGGCGCCCCGCCGGATCACCACCGGCTCGTAGTCGCCCCGCAGCACCGCGCCGTACCAGACCGACGCGTCCTCCTCCACGACCACGGCGCCGACCAGGGTGGCCGTCGGCGCGATCCAGGCGCCGGGGTGAACCTCGGGCGCGCGTCCCTCGAATGCGAACAGTGGCATCCGCCCATCATGCCGGGAACCCCGGCTAACCGAGGCCGCAGGCCGGCCCCGGCTAGCTGAGCACCGGCTCGGCGGACGCCCCGGCGCACAGCTGCACGAACCGGCGCAGCACGGTCGGCGGATGGCTGGCCTCGCTGCGGCGGGCCAGCGCCTTCAGCTCGTCGGCCTGCTCCGGCTCGAAGTACCCGGCGTGCTTGTACACGTCGATCCTGGTGCACAGGCCGTCCGCGTCCAGTTCGGGGTGGAACTGGGTGGCGTAGACGTTGCCACCGATCCGGAAGGCTTGCACCGGGCAGCCGGGCGAACTGGCCAGCCGCACCGCATGACCGGGCAGCGAGCTGATCGCTTCCTTGTGACCCACGAACGCGCCGAAGCTCTCCGGCAGCCCGCCGAGCAGCTGGTCCCGCCGGCCCTCCGGGGTCAGGGTGATCTGGACGTGCCCGACCGGCTC
>Ga0070737_10004665_pt1 | contig 13567 bp, 12 predicted proteins | sample Coa_R1_10_FD_66438 | JGI IMG/M metagenome (GOLD analysis project Ga0070737, IMG submission 66438) | Surface soil microbial communities from Centralia Pennsylvania, which are recovering from an underground coalmine fire - Coalmine... | ecosystem: Environmental > Terrestrial > Soil > Unclassified... | reverse complement strand
ACCGATAGCGACGGTTTCATGTTGATCCCTGATGTAAAGGTTGCTTTCCTGGGCGATTTGCTGTTCAACAAAGCGCACCCGTCGCTCTGGGCGGATCGCCCGGATGGCTGGATTGATACCTTATCTAAGATCGAGCGAATGGACATTGCGACCGTGATACCCGGCCACGGGCAGATAGGAACGCTTGCCGATGTGTGGGCGCTGCGCGAGTATTGGGAAGAGATGCGTGCGTTGGCTGAGACGCTTGCGCAGCGTGGCGCCTCCGCCGATGAGATCGCAAAGACGCCTATCCCCGACGCCTACGCTGAATGGGAGTGGCCGGAAAACTATACACAGACGCTTGCAAAGCTGGCGCGCCATGACTGAAAAAGAAGTAACTGCGACAACTGAGACATTTGCTGCGACATTCCTTGAGCGCATCGTCGTCGCCGCCCGCGAAGAGCTTGCCGTGCGTCAGGCGCAGACCCCGCTGGTCGAACTACACGCCAAACTCAGCAATGCGCCCCCCCCACGCGATTTCGCGGCGGCGTTGCGGCAGGCGGGCGGCGCAGCGCGACTGATCGCCGAGATCAAATGCGCCTCACCCTCGAAGGGTGTGCTGGCCGAGACGTTCGATCCGGTGGCGCAGGCGCGCGCGTATGCGGCAGGCGGCGCGGCGGCGATCAGCGTCCTTACGGAACCGCGCTTCTTCCTGGGAGCGCTCGATCATCTGCGCGCTGTGCGGGCAGCGGTCAACGTTCCCGTCTTGCGCAAAGACTTCATTCTCGATCCCTATCAGATATACGAGGCGCGCGTGGCAGGCGCCGATGCCGTGTTGTTGATCTGTGCGCTGCTGGATGATCATCTACTGGCCGACCTGCTGGCGCTCACACAGAGCTTGGGCTTGGAGGCGCTGGTGGAGGCGCACAACGCCGATGAGACACGGCGTGCGGTCGCCCTGGGAGCCAGCGTGATCGGCGTCAACAGCCGTGATCTGCGCACATTCGCAGTAGATACCTCGCTGCCGCGTCGGTTGCGCGCGCTCGTCCCAACGGATCGCGTGTTTGTGGCAGAAAGCGGCGTGGCAAGTGTTTCCGACGCGGCGCACGCGCGCGCCTGGGGAGCCGACGCCATTCTGGTGGGCGAGGCGCTGATGCGCTCTGGCGATCCCGTCGCCTTCACACGTTTGTTGGCCACTGCGCCAGGAGGCGCCTCTGCTCATATCTTTGCCAGCGCCAACGGCCCCTTTGTGAAAATCTGTGGATTGGTGACGCCTGAACAGGCATTGGCCGTCGCCCAGGCAGGCGGCGACGCCATCGGGCTAAACTTCTGGGCGCTGGCGCCTGCCCATCGTTGCGTCTCCGTCGCGCAGGCGCAAGAGATCGTCGCGGCGCTGCATAGCCTACCTCCAGACATGCGGCGCCCGCTGGCCGTGGGACTCTTCGTCAACGAGGCCGGCGAGACCATCGCTCGAACGGCGCAGCAGGTGGGGTTGGACGCTATCCAGTTGAGTGGCGATGAGACGCCTGACGACTGCGCCATGGTGGCGACCCTCACTGGCCTACCAATCATCAAATCCCTGCGTTTACGCGAGGCTGCCGACATCGCCACACTCGACACCTATGCGCTGGCTGGCGCGACGCTGCTGGTGGATGCGCCGATGTTGGCGGGCGGCTACGGTGGCGGCGGCAAACGGGGCGATTGGGCGCTGGCGCGCAAGGCGATCCAGCGGACGGGCTGGCCGATCATCCTGGCGGGTGGGTTGACGCCTGAGAACGTCGCTACGGCGCTGACCAGCGTGTATCCCCGTGGCGTTGACGTGAGCAGCGGCGTGGAGACAAACCAGGCAAAGGACAACGCGAAGATATGCGCGTTTATCGCAATGGCGAAAGGTCAAGCATGACGATCCATATACCTGCCTACCGGCACGGTGTCTACCCCGACGCCAACGGGCGCTACGGCGAATTCGGCGGACGCTTCGCCCCCGAAAGCCTGATGGCCGCACTCAACGAGTTGGCGCTGGCCTACACTGCCGCCCGCGAAGACCCTACGTTTGAAGAGGAGCTTACCGCGCTTGAGCGAACATACACCGGACGCCCGACGCCGCTCTACTACGCCGAGCGGCTCTCGCAGCGGGTGGGCGCGCGCGTCTACCTCAAACGCGAAGACCTCGCCCACACTGGCGCGCATAAAATCAACAACGCCGTGGGACAGGGCTTGTTGGCGCAGCGCATGGGCAAGCAGCGCATCATTGCTGAGACGGGGGCCGGGCAGCATGGCGTCGCCACAGCCACCATCTGCGCCAAGCTAGGGCTGGAATGCGTCGTCTACATGGGCGAAGAAGACATCCGCCGCCAGTCGCTCAACGTCTTTCGGATGAAGCTGCTTGGCGCCGAGGTGCGGCCCGTCGCTAGCGGCAGCCGCACGCTCAAAGACGCCATCAACGAGGCCATGCGTGATTGGGTGACGAACGTCTCGACCACGCACTACCTGATCGGCTCCGCAGTCGGGCCGCATCCCTACCCGCAGATCGTGCGCGACTTCCAGTCGGTGATTGGACGTGAAGCGAGGGCGCAAACGTTTGACGCAGAGGAACGATTGCCCGATATGGTGATCGCCTGTGTTGGCGGCGGCAGCAACGCCATCGGCATGTTTCATCCCTTCGCCAATGATCCCGCTGTGCGACTGATCGGCGTAGAGGCGGGTGGCGCTGGTATCGAGACTGGCAGGCACGCCGCAACGCTGACCGGTGGCAGTCCGGGCGTCTTGCATGGCGCGCTGAGTTATCTGCTGCAAGACGACGACGGCCAGGTGATCGAGACGCGCAGCATCTCCGCTGGGTTGGATTATCCAGGTGTAGGGCCGGAACACAGCTATCTGAAGGCGACTGGAAGAGCAACCTATGTGACGGCGAATGACGATGCGGCGTTGAGCGCCTTCCAGGTATTGAGCCAGGAGGAAGGCATCATCCCCGCGCTGGAGTCGGCGCACGCAGTGGCGCATCTGCTGGCGCTTGGCGAACAGGGCGCGTTGCAGATCGATCAGATCGTCGTGATCTGCCTCTCAGGGCGTGGCGACAAGGACATCAACACCGTCGCCGACGCGCTTGGCGTGATGTTGAAGTAAACCTCTGAGCGAAGGAGCGCATTCCGTGACGAGAACTTTTCCACAGACTGAGCAGCCGCCCATCGCGGCGGCCTTCGCGCGCACCAAAGCTGCGCGGCGCATCGCGCTGATCCCCTACGTGATGGCTGGCTATCCCGACGAGGCGACGAGTGAGGCGCTGGCGATTGCGCTTGGCGAGGCGGGCGCCGACATCATCGAGATTGGCGTTCCGTTCTCCGATCCGCTGGCCGATGGCGCAACCATCCAGCATGCCAGCGAACACGCGCTGGCCAACGGGATGACGTTGCGTAAGGCGTTGGCGTTGGCGAGCCGTGTTTCTACACGCATCTCCACGCCGCTCGTTCTCATGGGCTATTACAATCCTATCCTTCGCTATGGGTTGGAGCGTTTCTGCTTAGATGCAGCGCAGGCAGGCATCGCTGGATTGATCATCCCCGATCTGCCGCCCGAAGAGGCTGAGACGCTACGCAGCGTAGCGGCAGACCAGGGCATCGAGCTGATTTTCCTGGTGACGCCCACCAGCACAGACGCGCGCATCGCCCAAGCCGCGCAGATGGCTGAGAGGACAGGTGGCGGCTTTCTCTATTGCGTCTCGCTCAGCGGAGTGACGGGAGCGCGTGACCGCTTGCCCGATGAGTTGCCAGCGTTCATCGCGCGTGTGCGTGCGCAGACGGCGCTGCCGCTTGCGGTGGGTTTTGGCGTCTCGCGGGCGGAACACGTCGCGGAGATTGCGCAGTTCGCCGATGGCGCGGTGGTCGCCAGCGCGCTGCTCAACGCTGTGGACGCCGCGCCGCCGGAGGAGCGCGTGGCGGCGGGCGGCGCCTTCTTACATGGGCTGCGTGGGGGTTGAGGATTGCCTGCTCACGCCCTACTGAAAATCGTCTCGCCGCCAGCGCCCCAGCCACCCCATTGCCTGCGCCACAAGCGCCTGGTGCGCCGGATCGTTCATCCAGCGGCTCACGCCGGAGGGATGGGGCAACGGCAACAGACGCGCATAGGCTACATCGGCATTGGTGGTATGCGAGGCAATTGACGATTCAGCCTCCTCATCGGAAGGAGCGATCTCCACCGGCCCCTCTGGTGTGGAGAGATAGGCGCGACCAACCACATCGTCGAGTTTCTGCGTGCCCAGGAACGCCGTGATTGCCATGCCGCCGACCAGCAAGATTGCCGCAGGGCGTACCAGTTCGAGTTCGCGTAGCAAGAAGGGGCTGCACAGCGCAAGCTCCGGCGCCGAGGGTTTGCGATCGCCATCGCCGCGTGGGTTACGTCCAGGATCACACTTGGTCATTGCCGAAAGGTAGGCCTCGCTGCGCAGTGCGCCCGGTTCGTAACCGGCCATTGTCAGCCAGCGATCCAGCGTCTTGCCGCCTGGGCCACTGAATGGCTCACCGCGCTCGACCGAGAGATGTCCCGGCGCCTGGCCGATCAGCATCACCCGATTGCCAATGCGCCCGCGATAGCCCGCCACCCCCGACGCCTGTGCCAGGTAGCCGGCGAGAACACACTGTTCGCAGGCGCGCATCTCCGCATGCAGTATGGCAAGGTCGCGCTCACGTTCGGCGCGCCGTTCGTCCGGGGGCAGTGGAGGCAGCGCGACGATCAAGGGGAGTGGCGCGCGGGTGGAGGGCGCGTGCATACTTGCCATTAGCTTGCGCGCCCATCGGCAAGCGTTCCGGTTTTGCCTGCGCCGTGTATGCTGTTCGCTTCGTTCGCGCCATTGGCCGCCTGTGGCTTACTCAGGCCGTTTGCGCCGTTTGTGTCGCTTATGGGGGAATGTGAATCGGCAAGCCTCAGATGATCGGGTGTTTCGAAGGGGGCATACACACCATACCTGGCGCGATAATACAGCAGCGGATTCTGCTCCGATCCATTGAGCGCCACTACCTCGCCAACGAAGATGCTGTGGTCGCCTCCGGGGAAAACATCTACCAGTCGACACTCGACATATCCAAGCGATTCATCGAAGATTGGCGCGCCTGTCACCCCAGGATGGTAGCGCACGCCGTAGAACTCTTTATCGCGCCTTTCACTGCGCACGGCAAAGCCTGTTGCCAGGTCGCGCTGATCCTCGGTCAGCAGATTCGCTGCGAAATAGCCTGCCTGCCGGATGGAGTCGTGAATATAGGAGTTGCAATCAATACAGACCAACACGAGCGGAGGATTGAGCGAGAGCGACGAGAGGGCGTTGACGGTGATGCCCAAAGGATGACCATCGCGCATGGTTGTCACAACGGCGACACCCGTGGCGAAGCGGCCCAACACCGCACGAAAATCAGCTTCACGAACGCTCATCACAACATCCTCACATCCTATGCTTCTTCACATGAAGTATAGTGTTACGCAGGGCGTTGGCGCAACCGTTGAGGCGTCGCCCTGATCGAATGGACAGCCTGATCTTTGAAGGAGGCGCATCATGCTCGCCACCCAGAAGGCGCTCGAAGAACTGGCGCGCAAACGCGATCAGCTCAGGGCATATCAAAGCCAGCACGGCGCAGGATTGAGCGCCTATCGTGAACTACTCGGCTCCCTGCGCGATCGTTTCCCCGACGCTGGCGCGCTCAACGCCGCGCTTGACGCCATTGCCAGCACAGGTGAAACACAGATCGGCGCCCGCCCCACCGCCGAATACGGCGCTTGGCGCAGCCAACATGCCAATGCGCTGCCAGTGTTTCCCTTCGCGCACGACTTCGCTCACCACGAGGAGGCGCGCGCCTGGGCCGAACTTCTGCGCGGTGTGACCACCTTTGCCGTGGATGGTAGTCAGCTTCCGCCCTGGCGCGACGCCTCCGTGCCGCTGGCGCTCATTCAGGTCGCTCTCTTCGAGAACCCCCACCAGCCGCCCGCGCCCTACATCAAAGATGCGACGGTGACGCTGCTCTCGCCGGAGGAGCTGGTGAGCGCCGAGCCGGACGAGGCGGACGCGCGTTCAGGGGAAGACTATGGCTATTCGGAGCGCATCACCCATCTGCGGCGCTACGAGCTTGAGATTGAGCTGATCGTTGCGCGGATGGCGGCGCTGGCGGCGAAAGGTATCCAGCGGGAGCGCGTGGTCGCCTTCTATGATGGCAGCCTGATCCCCTCGTTCGCGCTCAAAGCGCCGCCCGCCTATCGCAATCGCTATGCGCGGGCGGCCCGCAGCCTGTTATCGGCTTCGGCGCGCCATCGTATCCCGCTGATTGGCTATATTGATACCAGCTATGCGCGCGACATCCTGACGATGCTTGCGGCGTTGGGGGATGGGCGACAAATGGCAGGCAAACAGCCGTTGCCTGGCAAGGCGGAGTCGCGTAGCCTGCGCGATGCGTTGCTCTGGCATGGGTGGCTGCGCTGGGGCGACCGCACACCCGCGTTTCGCTCTGCGCGCTATGACCTTGCTCGATTGAGCCAGGCGGAGCCGAATCAGAGCGACGATGATGAGGCAAACCGGGCGACCGAGGTGGCGTTTGTCTACCTACAAACCGCGCTGGATCGTCCACCCGCGCGCCTTGAGTTTCCGCTGTGGATGCTCGACGAGGGACTGCTGGAACACGTCATGGACGTGACGCGCGCCGAGGTAATCGCCGGAGGTGGGTATCCGTATCCCATCGAGGCGGCTGACGCGACAGCGGTGATCTCTGCGGTGGATCGCGCGCAGTTCTATGCTCTGTTCCAGGAGTTCGCCGAACACGAAGGACTGCAATTTAGCTTCTCGCGCAAGGCGCTGAGCAAGAGCCGCCGCAGACTGTAACCTGCCCCCTCCCAGAGATGGGAAGACGGAGGCAGATCTACCCCCCTGGCTCCCTTCCCCACACAGGAAGGGAAAGGAGGAATATCAAGATGAGCGCAGTGATCCTCGATGGCAACGAACTGGCCAGCGCCTTACGGGCGGAGCTGGCGAAACAGGCGAAACAGGTGGCGCAGGCGCGTGGCCGTCCGGCGCAGCTTGTTCTTGCCCAAGCTGGGGAGAATCCCACAGCGTCGTACTACGCGACGCAGGTCATGCGTTCGTGCGAGCGGATCGGCGTCGCATGCAGCGTGCGCCGGTTCCCTGCTGATACCAGCGAAACGGCTTTGCGGGCAGCCATCGCCGCATTGAGCGCCCGCGCCGATGTGGATGGTGTGACATTGCTCTTGCCGCTGCCACGGCATATCCGACAGCGCGTGGTGATGGAGGCGCTCAGCCCGGAGAAAGATGTGGACGGTCTGGGGCCACGCAACGCCGGGCGGCTGATGTTGGGCTTTCCGGGCTTTGTCCCCAGCACAGCCGACGCCGCGCTTGAACTCTTGCGTCACGCGGGGATCACGCTTCAAGGGAAAAATGCGATTGTGCTTGGCCGGAGCAATGTGGGTGGGAAGCCGGCGGCGCTGCTCTTCCTACGGGAGAACGCGACGGTGACGCTCTGCCACTCGCGCACGCGCAATCTGGCGGAGATCACGCGCCAGGGGGAAATTATCTTCGCCAGCATGGGGCGCCCACGCATCATCACGGGAGCGATGCTGCAGCCGGGCGCCGTCGTGCTGGACGCAGGCATGACCAGCGTAGCCGGACGCATCCTGGGCGATGTGGACGAAGCCTCGGCGCGCGAGGTAGCTGGCTATCTCACGCCCACGCCGGGGGGACTTGGCCCGCTCACTAACCTGATGCTGATCCGCCACACGCTGGTCGGCCCGTCGTAGGTAGTAAAAACAGGCGATCAATAAACTATGCTATACTTGTTGGGAAGCTAACTGAAAGGGAGCCAGATATATCTCACATGGCGCTCTGGGAGGTTTCTTATGATAGATGCGCTCAAACGGGCATTTGACCTTGCCGCCCAACAGTCCGATGAAGAACAGGCGGCGCTCGCTGCGCTGCTTCTTGAACGGATAGACGCCGACGCGAAGTGGGAAGCGTTGCTTAACGATCCGCTCACACCTCAGGCGCTCGCTCTGCTCGCCGCAGAAGCGTTTGCCGAGGATGACGCTGGTCTGTCTGAGGAAATCAAAGGGGATAGTTTTCTCTCATGATAGCGCCGAAGCTTCCCTCTAAGCGCGCCTCGTCTTTCAAGAAGCTCTATGCGCAATTGCCAGAAAGCATCCAGCAAGAGGCTGATGAAGCCTATAGGCAATTCAAGATTGACCCTGACCATCCAGGCTTGAATTTCAAGCAGATTGTTGGCATCTACTATTCAGCTCAGCGCGTATTGGTCAGGGTCATCGCGCAATGGCTGCGCTCCGTAAAGGCTATTGGTTGTGGTTCTGGATCGGGCCACACGCAGAGTATGATCATTTTCTCGACCAATTGCGGCTCGGACGCCAAGGTATTTGATTCTGGAATACGCTGGTCGTCGGCGCGTCGTAGAAACACAGAAAGTAGGCAAGTGGCGCGCCGTATTATACATTGGGAGAAACGGCGCCGCCATAGACATAGACATAGACATAGACATAGACGAGGAGAGAGCACCATAGAGGGCACATAGAGAAAGAGAAGGAGAGGTGTTCCCAATGGTAGGCAAATGTGAGAAATGGTGGATACTCCCTTCCCAGCAGAAAATCAGTGCCTTCTTGTTAGGGCGAGCGTCGTTTCTCCTCGTTCTGGCGTTCTTGCTGGCATTCGCCGCTTGCGGGCAGGCGGGTGCAACGCGCCATACCGTCACTGGGGCATGTGATGATCAGGCAAACAGCGAACATGGTGGCCCTCCTTTTGTGATCTCCTGTGATGTGACCTTTCTGCCCACTGTATCCTACACGCAGGCGTTACGCGCCATCACTGACATTGGACTCGCGCTGTCCTTGGTTTGTCCAAGAACCGGGAGTAACGGGAACCTGATTCCTCGCTGGGTACCGGCAGGCCAGCAAGCCATCTTTTAGCAGTGGCACAGCTTGGTGGTGCTATATACACCGTTGGCGCGCATACCCCCCTTAAATCCTGACTGGCTGGCGCAGCTCCAACGGAGCGCAACGGTCAGCGCACTTCAGAAGATCATCAATGAAGATGACGCGCTGGGACGCTATGTCAACTCGCCGATTCCCCGCCTTGACCGTCAGCCGAATGGAACAATGATCTACGTCTGCTCACCAGGCATTCCTGACACCACAGCAGTTACACCGTCTACCCCAGTGCTACCGACCATCGGACAATGTTGTTCCTTTGTCCAGGTCGCCTTCACATCCTCGGCCAGCTACGACACAGCGCTGGTAGCAATGACCAACCTGGGCATGCGGCTAGCGAACCCTTGCCATGAGAATGACTTTCCACCACCGCCCGTCGGGCAAGAGGCCAACTTCGCCGCGACCCATACGCTGACCCTCTCCACTACCCCAGCCGCTTCCACCCTCTGGCGCAGCCAATTGAGCGCGACGCCTGGTGTGAGCAAGGTAACGGCAGTCGGTGCGTCGTACTGCGTGCCGTAGCGTTGGTTCTCCTGGGGCGCTGGCTACCATCTCATTTAACTCACGTCCACGCGCGGGCGATATTGCAGCGCCTCGGCCAGGTGGGGCGCGCCAATGATCTCCGCGTCGGCCAGGTCGGCAATCGTGCGGGCCACCTTCAGCACACGGTGGAACGCCCGCGCCGAAAGCTGGAGCCGCTGCATCGCCGCACGCATAAGGGGCTGCGCGCTGGCTTCCAGGTCACAGTAGCGCCTCACCTCGGCTGGCCCCATCTCGGCATTGCAGATGATACGCGGATGCCCTGCGAAACGCCTTGCCTGCCGCTCGCGCGCCGCCAGCACCCGCTTCCGCACATCAGCCGAGGTCTCGCCCAGGCGGCGATCCGCCAGCTTCTCATACTCCACCCGTGGCACGGTGACATGAATATCAATGCGGTCGAGCAATGGCCCGCTGATGCGCTTCTGGTAGCGTGTGACGGCTGACGGCGAGCAGGTACACTCGCGCGTGGGATCACCCGAATAGCCACAAGGGCATGGATTCATAGCCCCTACGAGGATAAAGTTCGCGGGGAAGGTGACTGACCCCTGGGCACGCGAGATCGTCACCACATGGTCTTCGAGCGGCTGGCGCAACACTTCGAGGGTGTTCTGCCCAAACTCTGGCAGTTCGTCCAGGAAGAGCACACCACGATGCGCAAGGCTGATCTCGCCCGGACGTGGGAAGCGCCCGCCACCAACCAATCCGGCATGGCTTGTGGTGTGGTGCGGCGCGCGGAAGGGCCGCTGGCGCACAAGCGGCTGAGCCGAGGAGACCAGCCCACTGACGCTGTAGATTTTTGTCACGTCCAGCGCCTCGCTGAGCGTGAGCGGCGGCAGGATGGAGGGCAGCGTGCGGGCGATCAGCGTCTTGCCCGATCCCGGTGGCCCGCTCATCAGAAGATTGTGTGCGCCCGACGCCACCACCTCAAGCGCGCGTTTGACATGTTCCTGTCCGCGTACGTCCGAGAGGTCGAATGGGTAGATGATCTCATCGGCGGCCATCAGTAGCGATTCGTCGGGCGTGTAGGGCGTGATCGGATGTTCGCCGTGCAGATGGGCGATCAATTGGGCAAGCGTCTCGACGGGATAGATGGCGACGCCCTCCACCAGAGCCGCTTCGGGCGCGTCGGCGGCGGGGACAAAGACAGTGGTGATGCGGCGCTCAGCGGCCATCGTCACCATCGGCAACACGCCGTGGGTGTGGCGCAGTCCGCCATCCAGGCTCAGCTCGCCCAGGAAGATCGCGCCCTCAGCGGAGGCGACGGCTCCCGTCGCGCTAGGCGGCGCGATCTGCTCTGAGGCCAGCAGGATCGCGATGGCGATGGGGAGATCGTAGGCTGGGCCTTCTTTGCGCAGGTCAGCGGGGGCCAGGTTGACGATGATACGCTTCAGGGGGAAGATGGCGCCGCTGTTTTTGATGGCGGCGCGCACCCGCTCTTTGGCCTCGTTGACGGCGGCGTCGGGCAGACCAACGATATTGAACGCGGGCAGGCCGTGGCTAATGTCCACCTCTACCTCGACGAGCGCGCCATCCAACCCCACCACCGCGCAGCTACATGCTTTCGCCAACATACGCGCCGTCCTCTCTTATCGCTCGATCCTGATCGATCCACCAGTCGCTTGCCATCTCCGCTCTATTATGAACGGCTGATGTGCGCTGTCAAGCAGGGTAGTAGGAATGGCGCGACCAACAATTTTTGCATCTGTCCAAGAGTAACTTCCGCTTTTTGTCCGTGGCGCTGTATTGAATAGTTCAGAGCATCCAGGTGAACAGCGCCACAGGTCTGATCTATATGCGTCAGCTCGCTACACTCAGTAGGTGTTCTCTCCCACGTGCGCGGAGTTTACCCAGACGTAAACGTTGTAGCACGTAACATAATGTATGTATCTGTGCCTTATATAACTTCATATAACTTCGAGGTCTGTTGATCATTCAGTAAGCGCAGGGCAACGAACGTCCAAAAACGGAGACCGGCTGCAACACAGAAAGGGTTCCACATGGCAAAGCTCATTCACGCAGGAGAGTTCGCGACGGAGAGCGAAAAGCGTACAGCGTATCATCTCAAAGACAACCTCCCGGCCAAATGGGTGATCATCACCAACAAGGTACTTCCCACGCAGAACGGCAATTCTTATGAGATTGATTTCATCGTCATTGGCGATCACCAGGTGTTTGTACTCGACGACAAAGCCTGGTTTGGCGAATTACGTGGGGATGATCAGTATTGGATACTCAACGGCGAGTCCAGGCGAAGTCCCTTGAACACCCTTGATATGGCGGCGAAGGTGTTACGGGGCCGCATCGAGAGCAAGGTTCCATCGGTTCGAAACCAAAACTCCTTTTATGTCTATCCAGGAGTCATTTTGCCATCGCAAGGAGTGAGCGTCAACCTGAGCGACTCCCGCAGCCGCGATCATATCTTTCGCTCTGATACAGTGTGCCACCAGTTACGAAGATTAGATGCAGATACCCCGCGAGGAAATGAACTGGTCGGCTTCCATTGCGCCGAAATAGAAAAGTGTTTGGTAGATTTGGAGAGGCGTGCTCAGACGCCGAGGCTGATCGGCGAGTATCGGATCGAAGAAGTGATCGCTCAACGGCCCGGCATGCGTCTGTTCCGTGCAACCATTGAGGAAGTTGGCGTTTCCCGACCCAGGCTGTTGTATGTATACGATCTGGGCAATCCAGCCGAGCGTGGCGACAGCGAGGAGTTCTATCGGCGGGAGTGCGAGGCGCTGCGCAAACTACGAAACACTGGTCTTTGCCCTGAGTTTAGCGATCCTTTTCGCTGGTCTGACAATTTCCTTGTGTTGCCAGTCACGCCGCCTGATGGAAAGTCGCTCAGTGACGAGCCTACGCCACAACGCCATAGTGAACTGCTCCAGGAGCTTGCGCTTGCCGAAGTAGCTCTCCGGGGCCTTGCAAAGATGCACCAGGAGGGCGTCATCCATCGGGCGATTGCGCCGGATGCGCTGTATGTCACCACGAAAGGCGCTTCTCCCAAGATCGTGTTCACCAACTTCTACGCCGCGCGATTGGGCGGCGCCTCGATTGCCGTCAACCTGGATCAACTCAGGCTGACAGACCCTTATGCGGCGCCGGAACTGGCAGGGAGCTATGGTGGGGCACAGGCGGCTTCGGACACATGGAGTCTTGCACTTGTTTTCTTTGAACGGCTCAGCGGGCGCTCGATCACCGAATTGAGCATCGACGCTAAAAACGGAGCGATTCCGCGCCTGGAAGATCGCTGGACGGACGAAGAACCAAAGATACTGAGTGAGATCACTAGCATCTTTCAGAGCGCGCTTGCGGTTGATCCCTGCGTGCGCTTCTCCCCAAGTGAGGTAGCGGACTTCCTAAGCGACCAGATCAAACTATTGCGCGCCGAGTCGGCCACCAAGTCAGATGCAGGGGAAAAACCTCTGTTGAATGGGAGATACAAGGCGCTTCGGGTAGTCGGCAGGGGGACTACTGTCATCACCTACCTTGCTTACGATGAAGTCACAGGCGCCAATATCGCGCTGCAAAAGTTCATCCGTCCTGAAGAGGCTTTTGAGATGGTCAGGAAAGAGTGGGCTGCGCTGGAAAACCTCACGAGCCCCTATATTGCCAGAATTCGCTATGTTTTTAGCGCAAAGGATGATGTGCAAATCGCGATGGACTACATCCCTGGCCCAACGCTTGAAGCCCTGGCGAACGAGTTTCCCTGGCCGCTGGATCGCTGGCGTTCATTGGCGCATGGCTTAATCGAGGGAGTCGCCGCCCTGGAAGGGCAGGGAATACGGCATCGTGATATCAAACCGGCAAATATTATCTTGCACACAGCAGATGATCGGCCTGTACTGGTTGATTTTGGCTTTGCCGTTCGCTATAATGAGGCAAGCCCAGCCGCTGGAACTCCCCGCTATTGGCCACCGGAGGCCAGCGGCGCAGCCACCCCACCGGAGAGCTGTGATCGCTATGCGCTGGCGGTGGTGTTGTATCAGACGCTGATCGGATCGTTGCCTGCCCCTCAGGACTCCATTGAGGACGACATGGGGTATCTGCAAATGGAGCGCCCTGAACTCAG
>Ga0070737_10004664_pt1 | contig 13568 bp, 10 predicted proteins | sample Coa_R1_10_FD_66438 | JGI IMG/M metagenome (GOLD analysis project Ga0070737, IMG submission 66438) | Surface soil microbial communities from Centralia Pennsylvania, which are recovering from an underground coalmine fire - Coalmine... | ecosystem: Environmental > Terrestrial > Soil > Unclassified... | reverse complement strand
CCGAGGCATTCTATCTTCCGTCCCTGGCCGTCGACCATCTGCCGCTGGCCAGCATTCCGGACGCGTCGGGCGCGCGCTAAAGACGCGCCGCGGCAAAGCGGGGGCGTGCAGCGCCATGAAATCCAACCCGGTTATTTCCCGTCAAGCCATGGGGCCAGGAACTGCGGCCGCGACCAGTCCAACATGATATCGGGGGAGGGTCCCTTGAAATTCCACGCCATCGTCTCCCACGACCATGCACCGACCGCGTTCATCGCGATACTAACTGCCAAAAGCAGCGCGCCGGCCGCAATCAGCGGACTTCGAATGCTGCGCCGCTGGGGCGGGATCCCAGCGATAGCCAGAATCGCCAGCAGCACTATCCATGGGAGTGCATCGCTCATGTAGCGCGGACCGTAGCACGCCCCACCCCACCAGTCCGCGTGGACAACGATAACCAGCCAAATACCCATGCTAGCCAACAACGCCATTGCCCCCAGACCTTTGGGCTTGAGCACTCGCCAGAATCGGACCACCACGAAGAGCACCCAGGCAACTATTGGGCAGTAGATAAAGAGTCCACGCGAAGGGCTTACGAGCGTACCATACAACGCGATGGCGGGCTGAAATTTAACTGGCGTCGCCCAGGGAAGATCCTGACCCGAGCTAAAGTAATAGAAGGGTATGAGCGTCCCAAAAAAGGCCAGAGAATAAGCGATGAATGCCGCCAACCATCCTGCGCCAACCACTGCGTATGACACAAAGCTTGACCGCCACATTATCCAGACGTAAGCGCTCACGCAGATCACAGTCACCGCGCCGGTGGGACGAACGAAGAACATCCATGATACCAACGTCGCCAGCAGGACCGGCCGCAGCCGCGCCGTCCGCGCCTCGGCCGTCAACAGTGAATACGCGACCCCTGCGCCCAGCATTATTTCCCAGGTGTGCTGCCACATCCCGCGTGATGCGGTGCTCCAGACTTGCGTTCCAAGCCCGGCCCCCAACGCTATCAGGACGCTCCAACCGGGGCTGAGAACCAGACTTGCTGTCAGAAAAAACATCGTAACCGTCGAAGCCGAGAGCAACGCCGCCAGGTCTTTCTGGATAGTCAGCTCCGCCCGCAGATTGAACGTCCCATCCCGCCCGGCAGGCGAGACACCGAATGCCGCCATTAGAGCGACAAACGGAGCGGACAGAACTGAACTTCCCTGCGCAAAACCGTAAAGTAATCTGCCATTCGTCCGCGCCAGCGGATAACCGCGATGGCGGAACTCCGACCAATCTGGAAGCACATAATGCGTCAAGTCCGGCGAATGATTTCTAATCAAGCTCTCGGCGGTCAACATGGAATAGAGCGAATCATTTACCTGCACTACCGGCGAAGACAAAAAGAGCATGAACATGCCTGCCCAAATCAAAGCCGAAAAAACGACGAGCGTGCCGGACCCGCGATGTTCGGCTTCAGGCCCGCACGCGCCTGTCACTGTGTCCACCCCCCCAATCTGCTCCGAAGCGAACAAAGCCTTTCCCACACGAATCTTGTCCTCTTCAGCAAAAGCCTATTATGGAAAACACGAGGGTGTGGCATCGGCATCCGCCTGCGACACTGCTCCCCGGGCAATCGGGCTACTGGCTCTGGCAAACAGCGCCGCCGTCCGATCCTTGTAGATAAGTTTCCAGCGGGGATGGGCCGCCACGCTCTGATAGGCTCTGGTATTGGCGCTAACCAAAACGAAATCGTGCGGGTAACGATCCAGGAATGCTTCCGCGCCAGGCCACTGATAGCGAAAGGCCAAATATGCGCGCAGCACAGCATCGGGGTAAACGACTTCCCAGCGTCCATCGACGAAGATCTTGTCTTCCGGCGTGCCATGCCAGACCAAATATCCTCCCCAGCTCAACTGGCTTAGTATATTTCCGTGCAGTCGCTGCCGCTTCATGTAAGCCACCGCTCCACTTGGCACCGGTTCCCAAGTCTTCAACCTGCTGGATAGGAGCCCGCCACAAGCACCGACAGCCAGAGCGGCCGCCAGCGGAAAGACCATATCCCGTATGCGCCACCTAGCATCTGGCCGAACAATTTCAGCCGGGAATTGTTCGAACGCCAGGCTCAGGTGCTGGGCCAATGGGATGCTCAGCGCTATCACGGCGCAGGGCACGTTGCGCGAACTGTAAACTGCGGCGGCGATGAACAGCAACGCGGTCCCGGCAAGCGAGGCATCCTCCGTCTCGGGCGCTGCTACAAGTGAGAGCGGTAACGCGATAAATAGTCCAACCGGAACCACAAACTGTGCCGCCTTCAGCGGCGATTGACTCCATACGTAGGCGATCATCCTCGGCAGGGAGATCCAGTCAACCACAAACTGCCTGATAAGCGGGTCTGACACCGAATGCAGAACGGTCGTCCACAACCCTGGACCAAAGGGATTAAGCACGGTTGCACCAGCGCACGCAGCGGTCAGGGTGGACACTCTCAATGCCTGCCACAGCCTTCTCTCTGTCCGAATCTCCTGAAACCCAACAACTGCGGCAGTGATGCCCAGCGCGCCCAGGCCAACGACGAAACCGCCGTGCAGGTTGGCCCACAACGCGAACATAGGAATCAGCGGCCACAGCCGTGCACGTCCGTCATATACCTGACCGGCGAGCACCGCCATGACAATACTCAGCAATGCAATCGTGAATACCTGCGGTCTGAACTGCGCATATGGCGCGGTTGCAGCGGCGGCCGCCAGCAACACAACTCGCTGTATCGTCAACGAGGCCTTGGTCCGCGACAAGCCGGCGGCAAGCGCCCCCATCGCAATCGTCAGGCAGAGCAGCTTCAGAATCTTCAGTCCAACAACTCCAAGCGTGTCATAGGACAGTGCGAGGATCGCCTGAGCAAGCCACACGTGATTATGCCAGGGCTGGCCCGGTCCCGAATAGGAATATGCGTTCTGCAGCGGAATGTGACCAGTGCGCACAATCTCCCGCCCGACCATAATATGCATCCAGAGGTCAGGATCGGCAAAGTTATCACTGGCCGCGACGGCAACCGCAAGAATCAAAAAGGCAGGTGACGACCGTAAGAGTGTATGACGGCCAGCCGGCGGTTCGTGTTTAGCCGCCACTGTGGAGATCCCCTGACTGCCGATCTCGGTTGGCACTTGCGCTTTTGTCATATATTTGCCGCATCTTATGGGAAAAAGAAGCCGGCGCCAGTCTCATCCGTCGGCACATTATCAGGCGACTTGCTCGCAGGCGTAGGATTCCTGGCGTACAGGGAAGACATTGGGTCGCGATAGATCAACCTCCAACCCCGGTCTGAGCCTACAAATCGCTCGGCACCGGTACCTGGCTTGACGAGCACGAAATCATGAGGGTAAGCACCAAGCAGACGTTCGCCGCCCTGCCACCCATAGAGAAACGCGAGATATTGGCGGCGCAGATTCGGCGGATAAACAAGCTGATAACGCGAGTCGATGAAGACCTTGCTATTGGGTGAAAGGTGCCAAATCAGATAGCCGCCCCAGTCGAAGTCATTGAGGATGTTGCCTCGCAAGCCATGCGATTTCATGAACGAAACGGCACCACTCGGGACGGCATCCCACGTCTTTAGCCGGTGACCAGAAAACTCCCCACCAATTACTATGATCAGCACCGCGGCCGCGATGACAGTGGCGCCGCGAGGTTCACGGTGGTCGATTCCCCGGCCGCCGGCGACGGATAAGCTTCTTTTCGCGGCAACCCCGAGGTGGTGGGCGACCGGGATGCTCACAGAAATCACCGCCAGCCCTACATTGCGATTCGAGTAAAACGCGCCAGCCGTGAAGACGAGCGCGACCGCCACCAGCGCGGCGTCGTCGAACACCGGCGCTTCGAGCAACGCGGCCGGGAGTGCGGCAAATAGCAAAAGCGGTACTGCATAGGCCAAGGGCTCAGATGCCGAACGCTGAGCGATGTAAGTTAGGAACTTGATCAACGGCGCCCAATCCGAGATGATTGGGCGCATCAGCGGGTCTGACGCAGATCGTATAAAAGTCGTCCACAACCCGATGCCAAGCGGGTTGACAAGCGTGGCTAGTGCGCATCCTAAAGTAACCGCAGCGATACGGGCCGCCCGTCCAATGGTGTGTTTGTCGATGGCTTCCTGTATGCCAACTGCTGCTGCGAAAATAGCCATGCTACCGAGCCCCGCAAAACAGCCGGCGTGGAGATTGGCCCACAGCGCAAACAATGGTATAAGGGTCCACAACGTGACAGGTCCCGTATAGCTCTCGGCCGCGAGCTTCGCGACCACTATACTCAGCATCGCCAACGTGAACATGGTTGGACGAAACTGCATTTGCGAGATGAGCCCCGTGGCGGTTGCCAAAAGGACGATCCGCTGGATTCGGGGCGCAGCCGCTGTCCGCGACAGTGCCCGCGCCAGGGCGATCATTACCACTGCTGCACAGGTTAGCTTGAGCAGTTTCAGACCAAGCACCCCCAACCATCGGTAGGATGCACCCAGCACCACCTCCGCAAGCCATTCGTGGTTGTACCAAGGCAGAGCCGGCGCGGCGTATGAATACAAATCGCGAGTCAAAACACGACCGGTATCAATGATTCGTTGCCCTGCCAGCACATGAATCCAGAGGTCCGGATCCGCATAGTTGCTGGCGCTGGCAATCGCAACCGCCAACACCACGAAGGCCGGGGAGCAGCGTACCACATCGTAGGCACGCCCCCTTGGGCACGGGCGTCCACTCGCCTGCGGTGCTGAATCCTCGCCGGACTCCCCAATCACCTGGGGCTCGTCGGTGACCACTTTGCTGAACCGCTTACGCAGCCGTCGAACGCCGACGGCCGCATGTTCATGAGCAAAAACCGGACCCTATCATCTGCGGGGACGGCTGCGCTGTATTGATGCGGATAAGGATACAGAATCGCGGCAGCGTCGGATCGATAACGCTCCGCTAGCGCACGTGCGGCAGCACCGGAAGCGGGGACACCCACTGCGATTGTGCCGCTAGGACCGGGGCCGACCCACAACCCATTGTAGGCATTGTGCGGAAGGCCGGCGCGCAAAAAATCGAGATCATCGCTCCAGTCCGAGTAATGCAGCAAACCAAGTTCATAAGCCTTGCGCGGATTCAGATGCGCGATGGCTCGCCCATCGGCGAGATAACGCTGGCCTGCACAGAGCATGTACGAGAACCACTCCTCAGCGGTGTCTACTTGAAATTCCGTGAGGTCTGCAATACCAGGGCGTGCCCAATGTTCGCCGTCCAGCCTGTAGAGCGAAACTCCGCCCACTCTCAAAGGCCGGATTCCAAGCGACGCCGGCAGCTCTCGAGCGCTTCCTTTTGCATTGTCGGCAACTACGATTGCGTCGACACCGTAGGCGGCGGCAAATGCTCGAAGCTGGCGGCCTGCGTCCGGCAAGGGCAGCGAATTCACCAGCGCATTTACAATCGGCCAGCGCCGGAATTCTTCAGGAGTCGTGCTAAGGTGCCCTCCGGGCATCCGAAAGTACATCCATGACTCGGCCTGCCACGCCATGCTGGGACCGCTGCGCCCGAAGGGAATAATCAGAACGTTCTCACCCGGGCGCAGATAGTCGCGGTAGAGTCCGTGGCTGAAAAACACGGGGGTATCATAGGTCGAGCTGGGCAGAGACCAGGCCGGAACCGGTAACAGCGCCACGAGTGTCGCAGTGGCCCAGACCTTCTTGAAGCCGAAATCAGGCTCGCAGAGCCATCTGGAAAAGATGACTGCCAGGATCAGAAAGGCGTAGTTCGCGAATCTGACCGGCAAAGCATGCTGGAGCAGCGGCACCTTCGCCGTCAGGGCCCACGGGAGCGGTATAAACTCGCGCCGCTCAATCTGCAGGACCGGACCCAATTCCGCTACCATCACCACTAGCAGCATAAGGCCCAAGAGCCGTGCCTGTGGCTCGTGGCGATGACGCCACAGCCACATACATGCAACGGCGAGCAGCGGGATACTCAGGTAGGAGCCGTTTTCCCACAGATTTCCGGTAAAGCGCGAACTTATAGCCTCAGCGCCGAAAGGATGCACCAGCGTCAAGCGGGCCGGAATGATGAAACTCAACAAATCAGCCGAGAACAACCTTGTCGGGAAGACGGGGTCTTTGGGAGCGGAACCCCTGACGAATGCGTAGTACAAGAAGGGCGCAAGGATGAGCGCCGCCCCTGCGTAAGCGGCGCCAATGTACGCCGCCGCCGCGATTAGACGCCGCCGCTCCCCGCGCAGAATCAGTACGCCTGAGATGAGCGTTGTGGCGCCGAACATGGTCATCGTTGCCAGTACCTCGGTGGAGATCAGGCACTGGAGCACCAATGCCAGTGCAAACGCCCCGGTCAGCCACCCGGCCGACTTCCGGTTCTCGATTAGCAACAGCGCCAGCAGCACGCATAGCGGCGGAATGAAGTTGACGGTCAGAACCGGATGACCACCGATGACATGCGCCGCCTCATAGGGCGAGAAGCCGAATACGAAGCCCCCCGCAAGCGCCGCGCCGAAGTTGTGCGTCAAGTGGCGGCATAGCAGATAGGCGGCACACGCGGACACGGCGGGCGCGATGAGCGAAGCCGCGTTGTAGGCAACCGTCGGCCCAAATGCGACGGTGATGGGCGCCATGGCAATCGCGACCGCCGGCATCGAAGTTGCCCAGGTAAGGTTGTACCCGCTCCTCGGCCAGACTGCATGTGTGACGAATGGGTTAAGACAGTTTCCGATCGCGTGCGGCCACCACGCCAGGTACCACATCATCATCGCGGGGTCGCTGAAGTAGCCGATGTGCAGCCTGGCCGGATGCAAAATGACCGGCACCCCGAAGATGGCGACGGAAATAACGAGGTAACCGGCAAGGGCCGGGATTTTTTCCCTTCGCAAGTTGACCTCTGCCTCCCCTTTCTAGCCTTAATTACACACAACACACAAACACACTATATCCATAATACACACTTATATACCGACGATATCGAAGTCCCTATTCCGATTTCAGGCACCACCGAGCTTTCCCTTTTGAGATTGACTTCTAGCACCTGCTGCCACATCATGAGGCCCATGAGCTTCCTTGATGGTCCAGGAAAAGATTGCAATGTAGAGCATCAGAGAGCCGGCAAAATACCCTTCAAGCGCCACCGCGTTGAGCAGGTGCACCCACCTCACTGGTAAATCATCTTCTATCAGCGACGAGGGTGTTAGAAGAAAGAGCGCAGGTATGGCCAGAGCGTAGCTTAATAGCGCCAACCATTGTGCACATGTAACCACATTCCCGTCATTTGCAGCAGATGCCAGCTGTGTAAACGGAATCAGGAAAAGCACCATGTAGTGAGGCCACGCGGTCGGCGAAAGCAGAACCGAAGCGACTATCCACACTGACAGGGCGCACCAGTAGGGATCTTCGTCGGCCCCAAGCCTGAGGGTCGCCCAGATGGCAGAACCCACCAGAGCGGCGTCTGCTACGCCGATTGCAATCGCTCGCACCCAGTCCGACACGGTTCCCTGGCCCAGCAGACCCCAAAGAAAACGGGAGATCGCTGCGGAAAGCGCGATATTCGTGTGTAAAGCTATGGCATCGTGTCTCAAGTTGAGGGAGACGCCCTTGCTGAAGGACAGGGAAGAGGTGAGACCAAGAAGTTCGATGGTAACAATACCACCGATGGCCAGCGCGATCAGAGTCCAGATGAGCGTTTGCCATCGGCGCCGCATCACCAGATAACCGACCAGTAACAATGGAAAGACCCTGAGCAGACCAGCAAGCCCGAGAAAGACGCCCGCGGCCCGATTCCATCCCCACTCCATCGATCGCATCATCAGTACCAGAAGTAGGAGGATCGGAATCTTGCTCTGAGCAAGGTAAAAATGAAAATGAATAGGAGGATAGAACAGGGCAAGAGCGGCCAGAGACAATCTGGCCTTTGCATTCAGCCCGCAGGAATGGCCCAGCAGAAGCGCCAATGCAGCTATCAGCAAAGCTGCGTTGAAACCCTGCCAGACATAGTACGCAACTCTAGGTGGCATCAGGGCCAAAGGAAAAATCGTGATCAGGAAGGTCGGAGGGTCAGTTGCATGCTCGATATCGCCGACTTGTAGCCCAAACCCGGCCGCGGCAGCCGGGAAGTCTGTTTTGTAAGGGTTGTCGCCATGACGTACAGCCAGTGCGGACAAATAATAGACGCTAAAGTCAAGATTCATGGCGTGTTGTGACATTTGGCGGCAGATGGTCGAAATCTGCAGGATAGTTACGAGCCATAGAAACGCTAAGACCGGTGTCTGATTGAGGGTAGCAGCCAGGCGTGTCGGAGTTGTTCGGAACATCGATTTTAGTATCGAGTCTTTCCGGCTGTGGTCAGCCTGGGTGAACTGGCTCGCATATCCCTTTTCGGTCGAGAACTGGCGAGGTGTTATGACCCCTTGCGGTCGCAGCCCACACTTGGTTTCCACGGCGACGCTGGCTGAGTCGGCGCTTCACCGGCAGGACGTCACTGCTCTTGAAGGTTGTCAGAGAAAAGCTTCTGCGTCTCGTCTCTTGCGAAAAAGCAGGTAGCAAGATACAGGAGAATCGATGTGACAAGCCATTCTTTGACAACCACATCATTGAGCGAAGCTACCAACTCCGTTTGGTCAAACTCTATAGAGGGCACTGCAATACGCAATATCATGGTCACAGCGATCAGGGCGTAGCTGGTAAGCGCGAGCCATTGCACGCGGGTGCTGGCGTGCGAGCGGCAGGCCGCGGCCGCTATCTGCGCGAAGGGAATCAGGAACAAAACCATGCAGTGCACGCCCGCCATCGGCGACAGCAATACCGAGGCGACCACCCACATCGAAAACGCAGCCCAATCAGGATCACGGCGCGGTTCGAGTCCCAAAGTCACCCAAATGGTGACTCCGAGCACGGCAAGGTTCACAACGGACATTGAAAATAACCTTGCCAACCTGAGCGCGGATCCAGGATTGTTTCCGGCCTCATCCAGGAAAAGGCGCGATACGTTGGCGGCCAGGCCGATGTTACCCCGTATATTGAGCCAGCGCTGGCTGGTCAGCAGCGCAGCTCCGTCGCGGAATGACAACGAGACATCCACGCCAAGCCAGGCAATTGTTACTATGCCACCTGCGGCAAGTCCGATGAACGTCCACAGCAGCGCCCGGCGGCGCCGCTGGACAGCGAGGTAGCCGATCAGCAACAGCGGGAAGGCTCTGAGCAGCCCGGCGCAAGCAAGAGACAATCCCGCCGCACGGTCCCATCCCCGCTCCATCGAACGCATCATCAGCACCAGGAGGAACAGGATGAGAATCTTGCTCTGCGCCTGAAAAAAATGAATATGGACGGGAGGGTACATCAGAGCGAGCGCGGTCAGCACCAGGCCGGCCCTGCCGCCCAATCCGGCGGTCCTGCCGAACAGAAGCCCCAGCGTTGCGGCAAACATGAGCGCATTGATCCCGATCCATGTGTAATACGCAACCCGCTCGCGCATCAGCGCCAACGGCGAAATCAACAACACGAAGGGCGGCGGATCGGTAGCGTGATAGATGTCCCAAGCCTCCAAGCCAAGCTGCCGTCCAAGAGATCGGAAGTCGGTCTTGTACGGATTAAGTCCCTGGTGGAGGGACACTGCTGACATGTAGTAGATACTAAAATCGCAGCGTGTGGCACGGGCCGGCAGCAGGGCACATATCCTCCACATCTGTGCCAGAGCCGCCAGGCACAAAAGGGCCGCTATCACGGGCTTGGTGGCTGCCGCCCCGAAAGTCGCAGGACTGATACCCACCGCTTCTTGATTCAAACCGGTTGTGTCCTCGCCTCCGCCCCATCGTTGCGGCTCTTGCTTGCTACAATAGTCCATCTCTTCACCGGAAAAGAGACACACTGCAGTGCTTACCGAGAAGGAGCTCCGGCCCGGGTTGAGGTCTCGGCTGACGGCAGTTCATTGCGTCAAAGTGATCGCCAAGGCGCCGTTGCTCGGCGACGTGCCGGTAAGGTCGAGCGAGCCACTGACTCCGTTGGCGATCCAGTAGGAGCTGATGTTTCCGTTGGAGACGGATTCCAGCCAGACCTGGGCAAAGCCCTTGATTCTGCAGCACCCTCCTGTAGCCCCCCAGTCAACCAGGGGCACGGTTACCGCTCGCACGTCGTCGATCATATATTCCGGGGGCGGAACGGGCGACCCGGAGGGATCTTTACTAATTCCAAGATTGATCCGGGCCTGAATGGCGGCGCTGACCGGCCCGGTCAGGATTGCGCTTTTGTCGGGCGCAACCGGATCGTCAATTGAGACCTTGCCGTTATAGCCCGAGGGCATGACGGTAGTAAACGGCTTGCCGCCCAGTGCCAGCGCGCTCCAGTACCCCGCGGGAATCGCGCCGGTCGGGTTGGGCCTGAAAAGAAGCGTCGTGTGAGTACCGTAGGAATACACGGTAGTGTACTGCAGCCCGATCGGCACCAGTCCGTAGTTAAGCGAACGCAAACCGAGAGTTTCGCTGACCGTAGCGGTAGCAATGACATTGATCGTGCCGTGATCGACCCCGATCAACCGTGCGAAGTAAAATGGCACGGTCCTGCGTGCCTGGATTGTCAAGTTGCAGCCGGGCTCCGCGGAGGCCGGCGGAGCGGGCAGCGTACATCCGGCAGGGGCGCGCGGCGTCGTGCAGGTCGATGGGGCGGGCGGCGATATGGGGGCCGGACAGGCACTGCCATAGGATGTCGTCGTTGACATTACCTCTGCGGAAGCAACGCCGTTGAAGCATGTGGCATAGATGTCGGCAGTCGCTATCGCCGCACAGGGCTGGGAGGGAAGGTACTTCGCACCGGACAATACCGAAGCATCGGCGGCAATCTGCAATCTCTCGTAGTTGAAGTACAAGTTGCCGACATCCGTTGCTAGACCGAGACTTCCGATAAACACAGGCAAGGCGATGACCAGTACAACCAATATTTGACCGCGGCCGCGACGCTGGGGTCGCTGCGGTTTGGACTCTCCCATAGGCCCCCCCTTTGGAAAATCCAAGTCCGATTGTCCGTATCCTTATGCCATCAGTTGTCTCTCCCGTCCAGCGTTTCCACCAGCCGTCCCGCCGGCAGCACCTTTTTATTTACTGAACCAATTGGATCGCAATGGCGCCGGTGCCGGCTGCCGGATCGCAAGGAGGACTACCGCTCGGTCCTGCGCAAGCCGGAGGTCCGCTGGCGCTGATTTCACCGCCGGGCACGCTGGCACGGATCCATGTCGCCTGGATATTGGATTTGCTTCCACCCATCGAGACGGAATTAATCCACAGTTCAGCGAAACCAAGCACGGGTATTTCTGACGGACACCTGCCCGCACTGGTACACTGACTCCAGTCGACCAAAGGAACAGTGACCACGCAGGGGATGGTCGGATCCGGAGGAGGACAGGTGGGACACGGGGTGTATACGGAACAGGCGGCATTGGTATCCGCAGCGCGGTATGATTGAAAAGTGGCGAAAGTCGATTCGCCCGCGCCAGGTTGCGGCAGAACGCAACCCGGAGTGGCACCTGAACATGTGGTGCCCGGGGCCACCTGGTCAACTTCTCCCGTGTAGCCGCTTATGATTTGGCTATTTACCGCGCTGTGACCGGTGGCATCAAATGAGAGCCACCCCCAGTCGCCGGACACACATGTGGGCGGGCACGCGTCGGTTCCAAAAAATGCCAGGTTGGCCACCGGCATACCCATCGAAAAGCCGGCCACGGTGCTGTACTGCAGGCCGACCGGCATCAGATTGGGCGAACCCTTGACTTTGTTGATCGAACCTCCGATCGCGGAGGCGGTAACGTCGACCGTTGCGTTGCGCACACCCACCAGCCGGGTGAAATAGAATGGGACTGTTCTGGTCGCGGAGACGGTAATTTTACAATTGGAGGAAGGACAGTAGCTGGCATCGCTGGTTGGCGAGGCAACCGGATTGGGGACCAACTCCGAAGAACTCAAACCGTTGTTGGTCGCATAATTGCCCGCGACCGTACTGGGTCCTGCAGTGCAGCTTGGCGATGAGGGAAAAGCGATGCAGGTAGCGCCGGCCAGCGCAGAGGCATCCGCCGCCGTCTGTAAGGCGCGATGGTTGAAATAGAGATTGCCGACGTCCATTGCCACGCCCAGCACCCCGATAAAAGCCGGCAGGGCGATCGCAATAAATACCATCGACTGGCCAAGTTCGCGGCGCGATTTGAGACGGAACAACTCTTTTCTGTTCATGGCAGGTTCGGTTATGTGCTCCTTTCTCATCTCCCCCTTTCAGGCGGCAACGAACTACTGGATCAATTGGACAGCAATTGCGCCCTCCTTCAGGGCTGGCGGACTACCTGGGTTGAAGGACCCGCCTTTGCACAAATGATGGGTCCAGGTGGCGGTGACCGTACCCGAGGACCCGCGGTCGGTCACGCCGGTTACGAAGAATTCAGCGAACCCCATGATCGGCACGGTGCACTTTCGGTAGCAGCCGCCCCCGTAACCCCAATCGACCAGCGGAATACATATTACGCACGGACTATCCGCCGGATAATTGGCCGGTCCATAGCCAACGCATGGGTCGTAGCGATAGTTCTTCATATTCGAGAAACCGGTCTTGACACCGGGTTCGCTCTGGACGAATTCGGTGGGTTTAACGCTGGAGGTGGATATACCGTCCCATATCGCCATCGCCGCCGCAGCCCCATGCTGTATATTCAGTTTTAAAACCTTGTCTCCGTTGCCGCCGATCGCCAGGAATCCCCAATCGCCAGGCGAGGGAGAAGAACCGGGACCGCTGCTGCCGCTGACAAACTTGTAGTTGAGTGTAACCGCACTCGCATCGGCGTAGGGAGTCGTATATTGGAGACCGATCGGCATCATGTTGCCGTTGGCAGGCGGTGTATACGCGGTTATCGGTCCTCCAACCGCAGTCGCAGTAACGTTCAATGTGCCGCTGGTCACACCGACCAGCCGCGCAAAGTAGTAGGGGACGGTCTGGGTTGCCGATACCGTTACCTCGCAGGGTGTATCCGGCGAGGGACAGTAGGCAGGGTCGTTGAACGGCGCCGCAACCGGGTTCGGATTGAGTGTCATGCTGGAATTGTTCGCAGTGGCATACGCGGTCGCCACCGCGCCTCCACCGTCGGTGCAACTGGTGGACTCCGCCTGGCAGATCGCGCCTGCCAACGCCGCGGCGTCCACCGCGGTCTGCGCCCGATAATACTGAAAGTAGAAATTTCCAACATCCATGGCCAGGCCCATTGCGCCGATTAAAGCCGGCAAGGCAATCAGCATCAGCGCTAGCGTTTGGCCCCGTTGTTCATCAGTTCCCGTCCCGATCAAAACAATGGCCCTCAAGTGCCCGGCCTGGACTACTCTTCCGCAGGAGCGGGTTCAGCGCGAAGTGAAAAAGCGGAAGATCGTAATCATTGCCGGGCCGAGCAGGACCAGCATCAACGCGGGCAGCAGGAACAGGATCATCGGAATGATCATCTTGATGGGCAGTTTTTGCGCCATCTCTTCGGCCCGCATGCTGCGCTTGGTACGCAGCTGCTCGGCGGTATGGCGCAACGCCTCCGCCATCTCGCTGCCCAATTTTTCGCTCTGAATCAGGATCG
>Ga0070737_10004658_pt1 | contig 13581 bp, 9 predicted proteins | sample Coa_R1_10_FD_66438 | JGI IMG/M metagenome (GOLD analysis project Ga0070737, IMG submission 66438) | Surface soil microbial communities from Centralia Pennsylvania, which are recovering from an underground coalmine fire - Coalmine... | ecosystem: Environmental > Terrestrial > Soil > Unclassified ... | reverse complement strand
ACGCACCAAAATAAAAAGGGCGCGTTCGGCGACGCGCCCCTTTCATCAGTATTGTCTGCTCGCTTTAGAAACTCAGAGTAAGTCCGAGTTGCAGAACGCGCGGATCATACACGCTTGTGACTTCTCCCAGCGTGCTCTGCCCGAAGGTTTGCCCTACAGTGTCAAACTGCGTGTGGTTGAACACGTTGAAGGCATCAGCGCGGAATTCGAGATTGGCGCCCTCGCGGAAGCCCAAACCGAATTTCTTGATGAGCGTCATATCCCAGTTTTGACGTCCAGGACCGATAATCGAGTTGCGTCCCAGGCTTCCGAATACGCCGTTCGGAGGAGCCACCAGGTCCGCCGTATTGAACCATTGATAGAACGTCGACGGGTAGGTGACGGGGCCCAGCGTATCGGGGCGGTTCGACGTATTATTTGTACCCAGTCCGACGGAGTTGCCGTTCGGCATGTAGACGGTGAGCGGGAAACCGGTCTCGGCGGTGACGATGCCGGACAGCTCCCAGCCGCCTAATACGTCCTTCACGAATCCATTATTTGCATGGCGGAAGAACGGCAGCTCATAGATGTAAGCCAGTGTGAAAATCTGGGTACGATTCATATCGCCCAGACCGTAGTCGTAGCCGCGATTGAAAGGATCCGTGATCTGAGTCTGGTTATCCATCGTTTGGCCATTGATGTTGCCGCCCAGATCCTGAGACATATAGTCGAGAACCTTCGAATAGGTGTAGCCGGCATTGATCGTCAGGCCGTGCATGTCGCGCACCTGCAGACCGACTTGCAGCGAGTTGTAGTTCGAGTTAGTCGCATCCTCCACATATTGAATGTTCGAGAAGCCCGGATAGATATTGTAGGGCTGGTTATTGGCGCTAGGAGAGATGGTTCCGTTTGCGACACCAGTTTGGTAATAACCGCCGAGCGGAGGCGTATTGATGTTACGGACATCCGGCTGATGATAGTTTTCGTTTCCAACATAGGCGATCGACAGGATCGACTTCGTCGAGAGCTGCTGCTGGATGTTGAAGCTATATTGCATCGAGGTCGGAATCTTGAAGTCGCTATTGGCGATCGCGGTCAGCCCCGCGGGGAAGACCGGAGTGGTGGCCGTGGTGCCGTTCATGTAACTTACGCTTGGGTTCGAAAGCAACACGTTGTTGGCGCTGGGCGTTACGGCGAACGGCGGATTGCCGATCATATTGTAAAGGTCGTTCCCTTGAATGCGCTCATAGAACATGCCGAACCCGGTGCGGATCACGGTTTTGCCATTGCCGCCGACATCATACGCGAATCCCACGCGCGGGCCCCAGTTGTTCCAGTGGTTTTGTACAAGCTGGCGCGGGATTCCCGGTTGGCCCGTCAGTCCCAAGCCGTTCTGGTAATAAGGAATCGACGTGCCGGGCACGTAAGCGAAGCCAGGCGCTAAGCTTCCAGTTGACGTGAACGGATTCAAAGCGCCGCTGCTGGTAAAGCCTGGGACGTTGGCGTAATTGTACCTGTTCGGATAAAAATCCGACACGCCGTTGTCAAGAACATCCGTCTGCGGAAGGCCTTCATACCGCAGGCCGAGGTTGACAGTTAACTTACTGCTGACGTGCCAATTGTCCAGGGCGTACAGGCCGAAGGTGTTGGCGGTGGTGTGAATGCGCGGCTGCGCACTGGCTTCGGCGTAGTTAGAGGCGTCGCCAAGCAGGAAATCCGCAAAGGCATTTCCATTGGGGTTGAGAGCGCCGGCCGTCGCGCTGCCGTTGAAGCTAAAGGTGCCTTGCGTGTCCGTGAACCCATCCTGGTTTTTGGCGAAAAACATATAGCTCCCGCCGAATTTCATGTTGTGATTGCCCTTGGTGATCGTAAGGTCATCGCCACCCTGGTAAGCGTTATACGCATTCCACCAGGGCTGCCAATACGCGCCGTAGTTGATCCCGTAAGTGCCTTGGACCTGAACATTTGGCAGCCGGTTCAAGTTATCTCCGGCAAAGTACTGCGGAATCGACACTCCCGAGTTCGAAGTCAGACCGGTGGGCGCGATGAGCAGGCGATTGCCGTCATACTGCAAAGTGATCTCATTCACCGCGCTTGGACTGATCATGTCGGTCAGGCGAATGACTCCGGCATAGGACGGGGTATGCAGCTTTGTGCCCACAGTCGGAACGTTTGTCGCGTTCCACAGCGTTGTCGCGAAACTCTGATTCGTCATGTCATCGATGAAATGAGCCATCAGCGCCAGCTTGTCGCTAAAGTTGTGATCAATGCGTATGATCTCCTCGTGCAGCTTCAGCGGCACTGCGGGGGCCGAGCTGTACTGGCCGGCTCCAGTCGAACTGTAAGAGGTCGGATTCGGGAAAATGCCGGCCGACAGTAACGCGCTCGCTTGCGGATTGATCAAGCTCGTCGGAATGATATTGCCGGGGAACGGAGTCCCGGCGGTCAAACCGGCAGGCAGATTGGGACTGTTCGGCACGTAGACGGCTGCGTCTCCGCTAAAGTTGCCGCTGCGCTCCGCAGGCGTGGGATCGTTGACCGTGCTGCTTTGGCTGCCCTGAATGTCGCTGCGCCATTCTTCGTTCCAGAAGAAGAAGGTCTTGTTGCGGTCGCGGTTGTAATGCCCGGGGATAAATATCGGCCCGCCGAGATTCCAGCCATAGACGTTGTAGCGCAGCTCGGGAACCGGCTCATGATTCAGGTTCGCAATGTAGTTGTTGGCATCCAGATCGTCGTTCCGGAAAAACTCCCAAAGCTGGCCGTGAAAATCCTTCGTTCCCGATTTCAAAATCATCGACACCGTGCCGCCGGAAGCGAAACCGTAATCCGCGCTGTAATTGCTCGTCAACACGCGAAATTCGCTGATGGCGTCCTGAGACGGCATCGTAGAGACTTTGCCGCCCGAGCCGCGATCATAGTTTTCGCCGCCGTCGATCAGCCAGATATTGTGGCCCGGCCGCTGCCCGTTGAAGCTGATGTTGTTGTCGGCAGTCACAGACGTGGGCTGGTTGAAACTCGGCAGCGCGCTCGACACGCCCGTGCCCAACACCGTTAGGCCGATTACGTTGCGGCCGTTGGTCGCCAGATTCTCGATCTGCGTTCCGGTTATCAGATTGCTTTGTTCGTTCGATTCCGTCTGCACTTGTACGGCTTCGGCCGATACCGTAACGCTCTCACTAGCTTGACCGAGCGTCAGCTTCGCATCCACGCGGACCGTCGCGCTGACATTCAGAACTACGCCCGTCTGTTGGTACGTTTTGAACCCCGGGCTGGTCACCGTCAGGTTGTAAGTCCCGATTTCAAGCTGCGGAATCTGGTATGCGCCATCGGAATTCGTTGGCACATTGTGCGAAACACCTGTTGCCGAGTTCGTCACCGTCACCTGAGCGCCCGCAATGGTCGCGCCGCTCGGGTCCGTCACGGTGCCGAGAATCGTTGCTTCCTGCTGTGCGAACAGCGGAAAAGCGAATAGGAAGAGAAATAAGCCCGCACAGAGCGCCAGCAGCCGGACTGGAATTCTTATTTCAGCCCGGACATTGGACTGCTGCTCGAACTTGGAGTAAGTCGTGCGATACATAAGCGATTACCTCGTAATGGATGAAGCGGGCCAGTGGCAGCAGATGCCGGGCACAGGCGCGGCAAAGTCATACTGCGCAGATCCGCCTCAACTAACCTCTAAAAGAGCCTTTCAGTAAGTATCCCTGTATTGCCCCACATGCGCTAGGTTACTACTGTTATCTTCAGGTTAAATCTCTATAAGTTCACTGTACTCAACAACGTACAAACCGGCGTGTAACAGAGTTTAACGTCGCTCCGCGGCCCTCGCGTTCGCGGTGATATACTCGGTCTGGTCAAATGCCCTCCACGAATGAGGTGCCGCTCGCCTCCGGACTCGAGGCCCAGCGAGCGGCGTTGGACGCTGTCTTGCGCTCGCGCACATTGTCCAAGAATCCACGCCTCAGCGCACTCCTGGAATACCTCTGCGCCCGTTGCTTCCTGGGCGCTGCGGATTCCATAAAGGAATACAACATCGCGACCGACGTCTTCGGCCGCCCCCCCAATTTCGACCAGAGCCAGGACGCCATCGTCCGCGTCGAAATGCACCGCCTGCGCAAGAAGCTGGCCGAGTTTTATGCCACTGAAGGCGAGCACGAGCCCATCGAGATCGTTATCCACAGCGGCCGTTACCTGCCCGAATTCGTGGCCCGCCAACCTATTCCCGCAGTACCGAAAGAAGTCGCGCTGCCGGCGATTCCGTCTCGGCAGGCGCCGCCAATCCTCCTTTGGTTGATTGCGGGCTTGCTCGCTGCCGCCCTGGTGGCGACTTTCGCTTTATTGTGGCCCGGCCGCGCTATCAATAAACGACCGGCGCCCGCCCCGCATAGCGCAGCCGATTTCCCTGCCCCCGCAGTTCCCTCCGCGCAAGGTGTTTACATCCTGTGCGGGTCGTCGAAATCCGCTCTCCGCGACCGCCAAGGCAATCTCTGGGCGGCCGATACTTTTTATTCCGGCGGTTCGGCCATCGCGCTTGCCGATCAGCCTGTCTATCGCACTCGCGACAGCTTTCTTTTCCGCTCTGCGCGCACCGGCGAGTTCTCTTACAGGATCCCGCTCCACCCAGGCGTCTACGAGATGCGCCTCTACTTCGCCGACCAGTCCTACAGCCCCGGCGTGGCCCTTGACGGTGGCGAAAATACACGCGTCTTCGATGTCACACTCAACGGCGATACGCTGCTTCGCGACTTCGACATCATGGCCGATGCGGGCCCAAACACCGCCGATGTGCGCGTCTTCAAAGACGTGCGGCCCGCCGCTGACGGCTACCTCCATCTCAGCTTCGTCAAAGCGCTCGGCGCTCCTTTGCTCAATGCCATCGAGATCGTACCCGGCATCCCGCACCGCCTCCGCCCCATTCGCATCGTGACCCAGGACCGCAGCATCACCGACCGCGCCGGACTTACCTGGCACGCGGACGACTATTTTCTGAATGGACGCGCCATCTCGCGCCCCACCACCGTGCCCGGAAACGAAGACCCCCAGATCTATGAATGCGAGCGCTATGGAAATTTCTCCTACGCCATCCCCGTCAGCCAGGGCCGCTATCGCCTCACGCTTTACTTCGCCGAAAGCTATTGGGGCCCGAACGCGCCCGGCGGCGGCGGTCCAGGCGTTCGCGTCTTCGACGTATATTGTAATGGCACAGCCCTGTTACGCAACTTCGACATGCTGAAGGAGGCGGCTCCGCGCTCCCAAATCGTCAAAGTCTTCGACAATCTCCAGCCCAATTCCCAGGGCAAGTTACTCCTGTCGTTCGTCCCCGTCCGTAACTATGCCAATATCTCGGCCATCGAAGTTACCGACCAACCGGAAACTCGCGAGTAACTACGGCCCGTTCTGCTTTTCCTGCTCTCCGCCTATCTTGTCGAGCAGATCGTCGCGCGTCTTCTCGTGTAACTGTTTCACGATCGCAAGCTGTTCCTGCGCTTCTCCTCTGCGCCCAAGCTGCTGATAAATGCGTGCCAGCCGGTAGTGCGCGTCCGGGTCCTTCGGATCGAGCAAAACCGCCTGCTTGAATTCGTCGATCGCGGCCGTGTAATGCCGCTCATCGCTCGCCATCACACCCAGATCGAAATGCGCGATGCGCGTACCGGCCTCCAGCTCAACCGATTGCCTCAGCCGCTGTTCAGCCTCCGTCCGGTTCCCCTTCTTTAGCTCGATATCCCCCAAATAGGCAAGCGCTTGCGCATTCTTTGGGTCGTGCGCCAGCTCGCTCCGGAACTCTACCGCGGCCTCCTCGTAGCGCCGGTCCGCCCAAAGAAGATATCCCAATCCGAAGTGCGCCAGCGGAACATACTGTTTGCTCGTCGCTGCCGCCCGAAACTCTCGAATCGCCTCATCCCGCCGGTTCTCCGCGTCATAAGCTTCGCCTAACAGCATGTGCACTCCCGGAGCGTCCGGGTCCCGCTGCAGCATCTGCTCGAATTCCGCTTGCGCCTTCCTATACTCGCCGCTATACAAGTAGCACTGTGCCAGCACGGACCGCAGCTCCGCATTCCCATCGCTCCGCGCCACCACCTTTTCCAAATACGAGCTGGCCTCGCGATAATGCCGCGTCCCGTATAAACTCATCCCCAGAAGGATTTGCACCTGCGCATTGTCGGGCAGCCCCTGCGCCGCTGCGCGAAGCGGCTGTACCGCCTCCGGAAGCTTCCCCGCCTTGAAATACGCGAGCCCCAGATCCAGCTCCGTTTGCGGCGCCTCCGGATGCAGCATCAACGCCTTCCGATACGCCGCGACAGCCTCCTCGTAGCGCTCCTGGTGCGCCAGCGCCACCCCCAAACTGGTCCACAGCCGGTAATCTTTCGGGTCTTGTTGCGCCAGCGCGCGCCACGCCGCTTCAGCGCCCTTCCAATCTCCCCGCGCTTCCATCTGCTGTGCCTGCGCCGTACTTTGCGGCGCCCCTTCAGCCAGCATTGTTCCTATCGCGCACATGCCCAGCAGGCATTTCCACCGCATCGATTCGTATCATAGCGGCAAAGGCTTAAGGCCGCCCATGAATCATCCCCACTCGGTGCGTATCGTCGAGGTCGGCCCGCGCGACGGCCTGCAAAACGAGTCCGCAGTCATCCCCGTCGAAATGAAAGTCTCGCTCATCGAGGCGCTCGCCGGAGCGGGTCTCAAAACGGTCGAATCCGGCAGCTTTGTCTCGCCCCAATGGGTGCCTCAGATGGCCGGCACAGGCGACGTCCTCGCGCGCCTTCGCCGTCTCGACGGCGTCTCGTATCCGGTTCTGGTGCCCAATCTCAGAGGCCTTGAAGACGCCATCCGCGCGCACGTGCAAGAAATCGCTATCTTCGCCGCTGCTTCGGAAACTTTTTCCCACCGCAACATCAATTGCACTATCGCCGAAAGCCTGGATCGGTTGCGCCCTGTCGCCGCTGCCGCGCTCGCCCGCGGCATCAAACTCCGCGGCTACGTCTCTTGCGCCTTGGGCTGCCCCTTCGAGGGCGAGATCGCACCGCCAGCCGTCGTGCGCGTCGCCCGCGATCTCTACGCCATGGGCTGCTACGAAATCTCCCTCGGCGATACCATCGGCGCCGGCACCCCACTCAAAGCGCAACGCATGCTCCAAGCCGTAGCGGAACACATCCCCATAGGCGCCCTCGCCGTCCACTTCCATGACACCTGGGGCCAGGCGCTCGCCAATATTCTGGCCGCGCTCGAACTCGGCGTCGCAGTCGTCGATAGCTCCGTCGCCGGCCTCGGCGGCTGTCCCTACGCGCCCGGAGCCACCGGTAATGTCGCTACCGAGGACGTCCTCTATATGCTCCAAGGCATGGGCATTCACACCGGCGTCGATCTCGAAAAACTCGCCGCCGCCGGACGCATGATCTCCCAGCACCTCGGCCGCCGGCCAGCCTCCAAAGCCGCCCTCGCGCTGCTCGCCCGCCACGCCTAGTTGTTATCATCTCCATGATCCCAGGAGCGCACACGTAGTGAACAAAGTCGTTCGCAGCTCGGATGAAGCCGTCGCCGACATCTTCGACGGCGCCACCGTCATGATCGGCGGCTTCGGCATCTGCGGCATCCCCGAAAATCTCGTCGCCGCTCTGGTCCGCAAAGGCGTCAAAGGCCTGCATACCATCAGCAACAACATGGGCATCGACGGCTTTGGTATGGGCAACATGCTCGAAGCGGGCATGGTCGCCTCTCACATCGGCAGTTATGTCGGCGAAAACCGCCTGCTTGAATCGATGGTCATCTCGGGCCGGCTCCAAGTCACCCTCATCCCCCAAGGCACTCTCGCCGAACGCATCCGCGCGGGCGGCGCCGGCATCCCCGCCTTCTACACCCCTACCGGCGTCGGCACCGTCGTCGCCGAAGGCAAGGAGGTCCGCGACTTCGACGGCCGCAGCTATCTCCTCGAGCGCGCCCTCACCGCCGACTTCGCCCTCATCAAAGCCTGGCGCGGCGACCAGCTCGGCAATCTCGTCTATCGCAAGACCGCTCGCAACTTCAATCCCATGATGGCCACCGCCGCCCGCATCACCATCGCCGAGGTCGAGCAGCTCGTCGAGCCCGGCCACATCGAACCCGACCAGGTCATGACGCCCGGCATCTATGTCAAGCGCATCCTCCAGGGCGAGCACTACGAGCGCCGCATCGAACGCCGCAGCCTGCGCAAGCCCGAGGCCGTCGCATGAGCGCCCAACGCAACGTTCTCCCGGCTGCCTCCTACCAGCAAAGGGACGCCGAAAAACGCGACCGCATCGTGCGCCGCGCCGCGCGCGAATTGCAGAACGGCTTCTACGTCAACCTCGGCATCGGCATGCCCACGCTCGTCGCCAATTGCGTCCCGCCCGGTATCGAGGTGACCCTGCAATCGGAGAACGGCATGCTCGGCGTCGGCCCCTATCCCTTCGAGGGCGAGGAAGACCCCGACCTCATCAACGCCGGCAAAGAGACCATCACCGAACTCCCCGGCTGCTCTTATTTCTCGAGCGCCGATTCCTTCGCCATGATTCGCGGCGGCCACATCGACCTCAGCATCCTCGGCGCTATGGAAGTCGATCGCGAAGGCAATCTCGCCAATTGGATGGTACCCGGCAAAGTCGTCAAGGGCATGGGCGGCGCCATGGACCTGGTCGCCAGCACTCGCCGCGTCATCGTCGTCATGGAGCACACCACCAAAACCGGCTCGCCCAAAATCCTCAACCGGTGCTCGCTCCCCATCACCGGCCTCAAAGTCGTTCACATCATCATTACCGAGCTCGCCTTCATCCGCGTCACGCCGCAAGGCCTGGTCGTCGAAGAAATCGCCCCCGGTCTTTCGCTCGACGACGTCCAGCGCGTCACCGAACCCACCCTGATCGTCAACGAACCCCTGAAGATGCTCGGCTGAGAGCAGCGCCTCTGCTACCCTGAGGCCGAATGCTCGCTCGCCGCTCGCTGCTCGCTGCACTCTCTCTCATAATCTTTCTTCCTGCGCCCGCACTGTTCAGCGCCCCAAACTCCAAACCCAAACTGGTCGTCGCCATCATCATCGACCAGTTCCGCTACGACTACCTCACGCGCTTCCGCGCCGATTACCACGGCGGCCTCGACCAACTCCTCACCAACGGCGCCGACTTCACCAATGCCTTCTATGCCCAGGTCCCCACTGTCACCGCCGTCGGCCACAGCATCTTTTTGTCCGGCGCCATGCCGGCCGTCAGCGGCATCGTCGGCAATGCCTGGTATGACTCCGACGAAGCGAAAGTAGTCACCAGCGTCTGCGATTGGACGGTCAAGACCATCGGCGGCGGCGACCAACCCCAACCAGGCGCCAAGTGCACTGACGCCGATCCCGCCTCACCCAAGCGGCTGCTGGTGACCACGCTTGGCGACGAACTCCGCAGTGCCAACCCCGCCTCAAAGGTCATCGGCATCTCGCTCAAACCCCGCGCCGCCATTCTGCCTTCCGGCCATAGCGCTGCCGCCGCATACTGGTTCGATGACGTCAGCGGAAACTTCGTCACCAGCAGCTTCTATCTCAACCAGCTCCCGGCCTGGGTCAACACATTCAATCAACGGAAACTCGCGGCCGCGTTCGTGGAGCGCCCATGGGAAGGCTTTCCTAAATGGAATTTCCACGGCTCCACCAAAGCGCCGTTCGATAAGCTCCCCGCCAGCCCCTGGGGCAACGAGCTCGTCGAGCAGTTCGCCGAACAATCCCTGGCCGCCGAAAACTTAGGCCAGCACAACTCGACCGATCTGCTGACGGTTTCTTTTTCCTCGAATGACTACGTCGGTCACGCCGTCGGACCCGACGCCCCCGAAGTGCGCGACATGTCGCTCCGCACCGATCAACAGCTCGCAAAACTCTTCCATGCCATCGACCAGCAGGTCGGCCTCAAAAATGTCATTGTCGTTCTCTCTGCCGACCACGGCGTCGCGCCTGTGCCCGACCCCAACAGCAAGCTGCCCGGCGGCTACCTATCCACCGACGAGATCGGCCGTCAAATCGACGCCGCTCTTACCGCCCGCTTCGGCCCCGCCGACTGGCTGCTGCCCGGTGGCGGAGAAAACGTCTACTTCAACCGCTCAGCCGTCCAGAAAGCCAAAACCCGCGACGGCCAGCCCGTCACGCTCGACCTGGTCTGCCGCATCGCCAAGGAAGCTCTGCTGTTGAACCCCGCGCTCCACATCGCCCGCGTCTACACCCGCGAGCAGCTCGATTCCGGCGTCACCGGCGACTTCATCGCGCGCGCCGAAATGTTCGGCTACAACCCCAAACGCAGCGGCGACCTAGCCATCGTCCTCCAGCCCGGCTACGTGCCCGGCCGCTCCGGCACCACTCATTTTTCACCCTACGCCTACGACACCCACGTCCCCGTTCTCTTCATGGGCCCTGGCATCAAACCCGGCCGCTACGACCAGCGCATCGAGCCCAACGACATCGCCCCCACCCTCGCCACCCTGCTCGACGTCCAAACCCCCAGCGGCTCCTCCGGCCGCGTGCTCACCGAAATGCTCACGCAGTAATCTTCACTTCGCCGCTCGCGCCGCCCGCTCCCAATGCGTCTGCGCCCACATCTCGAGCGTCAGCAGGTTCGGCCGCTCCTCGCGCAGCGCTGAAAGATCCAAGTCGTAACCAGTCGTCTCAAACCAACGGAACATCACCGCCATTTCATGCCCCGCGTTGCGCTCAAAATCTTCCCAGGGAATCTGCCGGTACGTCACCTCCCGGCCCGCCACCCCGCTCAGCACCCGCGCCGTCTCCTCCATCGAATGCTCGTCCCCTGCGATATCGAGCGCGCGCCCGCGCCACTTACCCGAATGCTCGAATGCCGTCGCCGCAAACGCCCCGATATCGTCCACCGCAATCATCTGCAACCGCGTCTCGGGTTTGAGCGGCAGCGCAATCGTCCCCTGCTCGATGCTCTCCCGCATCCCCAGCCAGTTCTCCATGAAGAACACCGGCCGCAAAATCGTATACGGAACGCCCGTCGCCCGAATCCGCTCTTCAATCTGAAATTTGCTGTCGAAGTGCGGAATCCCCGTGTTCCGCTCCGCGCTCGCAACCGAGCCATACACGAAGTGATCCACCACCTCCCGCTCGGCAGCCTCTACCAGGTTGATGCCCTGCCGAATCTCCGCCTCTGCTCCGCCACTCCAATCCTGCACCGAGTACACGCCGTACACCCCATCGAGCGCCCGCGCAATCGACGCCACATCGTCCAGGTCGCCTTTTACTACCTCCACCCCCTGGTTCTCCATCGCCCGCGCCTGCGGCTGCTCCGGGTCGCGCGTCATCGCCCGCACCGGGAATCCTCTCTCCCGCAAATGCCGCACCGCCGCGCCGCCCTGCTTACCGGTCGCCCCGGTCACCAGAATCAATCTGTCCTTCTTCGCCACTCGTGTTGCCTCCTTAGATGGGACAGAGCTTCCCCCGTTTGGTTTCCGCCGCCGTCCTACATCTTTCGTACTAAACCCGAAGGCTCCCTGCGTCTGGTCTTGTGTGAAACGGGAAACCCGCCTCCTCCTTTTCGCCTTTCTGTTTGCCGCGGGTCTTCTCGCGCAAACTCCTCCATCCCCCGGCACTTCGGCGCCGCCTCTTGTCCCAGACCTCATACAGCGCGTCCCCCCGGCTCACTCCCATTCCGGCTTTCTCAAAAACCTCACGCTCAGATCATTCGGCTACAGCCTCGCGCCTCTCGCGCCCGGCTACGAATTTGAGAGCCGTCCTTTCACTGGGCCCTTCGATGCGACCAGCCTCGAATGCCCCCGCTGCATCATTCGCTCGCCGGTAAACCGCACCCGCTACAGCCTTCCGGCGTTTGGTTCGGAAGCCACGCTCAAGCTCTGGAGCGGCCACGCCGAGATGTTCACGGGCTTTGGCGGCGTCAATGGCTGGCGCGCGGACAACACCGGCCTCGAGACCGGCGCTCTCTCTTTCCGTCGCGATTCTTCTTTCAATGACGCCTGGTTAGTCGAATCCTCGGCGGGAGTACGCGTTGCGGTAGATCGCGGCAAACACGTTTGGCTCGGCGCCGCCTACGGGCACGTCGAAAATTACAGGTCCGACGGTCCGAGGCGCTGGCGCACCCTTAGCGCCAACGTAACTTTCGTATTCGGACACTAGCGTCGAATGCGGCCGCCGGGCCTGTCAGCAGCCCGAGATTGGCCGCCAGTCTGTAGCGCCTGCGCCGCGCCAGCGAGTCCGCCCTCGTATTCCGGTCCGCACTCCCGGCCGAGGCTATACACGCACTGATCCGCCACCGCCGCCCGGTAGCCTCTACCGGTCCAAACCTCATACTCTGGGAGTCGCCGTAATGGTCCGGTCCGGACAAGAAGCCAATTGGCGGAGGAAGAGGGATTCGAACCCCCGTGCGCCTTTCGACGCAAACGGTTTTCAAGACCGCCGGTTTCAACCACTCACCCATTCCTCCGCTACCAAACTACCTGATTCCGAATGGCTTAGCAACACGGTCACTACTCAACTGGCGCGGTTTTTAACAAGTATCACTATTTTGTCACTATCGCTTGCACCGAGCTTCGCAACTGCCCGCCGCTTGCTTTCAACTTTCGAGAACTCGCCGCGTGCAACTTCGGAAAGCCGCAGCAAAAGAGAAGACCCGCAAGACTTCAGAGCCGACACACTGACCTGTACGCAATCTGCGTATACTCATTAGGTGAGGTCCTCCCTGATCACCGTTGTTGAAACAGACCGGTTCCTCAGGGACGCAAGCCAGTTGATGCCGGAAGCGGAAGGCAAATCTAACCAAACGCTGAGCGGAACGCGATAGCCAAACTCGTTCCAATCCTGATGGAAGGGTATTCGAGTGGAACTGGGAGGAAATGAATGAAAAAGAAAACGCTAGCCGAGAGGAACGATAAAGCCAAAATGGAAACGAGCTCCGCCAGTCGGTCAGCGGATTATCGAGGGCTTAGAGGAAGCGATCGCGTGGTTCCCGCGGTGATAGTGATCGGGTCCGCGTCACAGTAGTAACGGTTCCTGAAATAGACGTGCGCCAAGTGCGCCGGCGAATGGGATTGAGTCAAACTGAATTCGCAACGAAGTTCGCTTTCCCGCCCGCCACACTCCGCAACTGGGAGCAAGGGCGAGCTACCCCGGACGCGCCTACTCGTGTCCTGTTGGCGGTAATCGCAAAGCACCCTAAGGCTGTTGAGGATGTACTCGGAAAGGCGAGTTAGAGCGCTCGGCGTCGGACAAAACAAGCCGCTGAATCGTATACTGCTCACTCCGCACAGCTTCCATATGCTGTCAGCTACTCAAAAATGCTCGCGTCGCCAGTGTCGTAATTCAGCTTTTAATTCTCGCAAATCGTCTCGGCTTCGCGGCCACTTTATTCGAAGCCCTAACCTCGCGGGCGCAGTTTCAGAGTTCCTGGTGCAAATATCTCGATGTTTCGACCTCCGATCTCCTGCGGTGGTCGGACGCCGTTCTCCGTCTTTAACCAAAAATTCCCCACTGAATCGCGAAACACTGGTTCGGGCGCGGTTTCGCGCGCTTCCAGCCCTTCCACCCGCCACACCTGATACTTGTCATAATCGCGGCGACGATAGCTGATGTCCTGCAAGAACTCAAGATAAGGCTTC
>Ga0070737_10004652_pt1 | contig 13609 bp, 9 predicted proteins | sample Coa_R1_10_FD_66438 | JGI IMG/M metagenome (GOLD analysis project Ga0070737, IMG submission 66438) | Surface soil microbial communities from Centralia Pennsylvania, which are recovering from an underground coalmine fire - Coalmine... | ecosystem: Environmental > Terrestrial > Soil > Unclassified ... | reverse complement strand
CAAGGCCTTGGCTTCCACCTCCGCTGCAAGCTTGAATTTGCCATTGGCAGAAAGCGCTGCGGCGAGCGTATCAATGAAGTCAGGCTGTTTCCAGCCGGTGAGTTGAACCGCGCGGAGCGCGTGCTGCAGGGCGGCGCGGGGATCGCGATAGTGGGGATTATCGGTAGTTGCCAGGAGCCAGGCCAGATTGTTGTGAGCTATTGAGGAATTGGGCGCCTTCTTGAGCACTCCCTCGTATTGGCGGATCGCATCAGGATCAAGTTTAAGACTCGCGTAAATATCCGCAAGCGCTTCCTGCGTGCCCACATCCTGCGGCAGCCTTTTCTGGGCTGATTCGAGAATCTGCCGCGCTTTAACAAGGTCGCCTTTCCCCTGGTAAGCTGCCGCAAGGCGGAGCGTATCTTCAGGGGAAGAGGGATTAAGGCGAAGAGCTTCTTCGAGTTCTCGAATGGCGGGGGCATATTGCTTCATCCCAAGATACAAAGCTCCGAGCCCTTCATGCACGCGGAGGTCGTGCGGAGCGATTCGCCGCGCTTCTTCAAGGAGCGCCAGCGCGCGGTCTGGCTTATGAGCAGCCTCCAGGCTCGCGCTATCCTTAAGCAGCCTTGTGACCTGTTGTGTCTTCAGGTAATGATTGGCAGTCGCGCCCATGGCAACGGCAACCAGGATGACGGGCAGCGCGAGAATCGGCTGCGCTGAACGCCTGAGCGGTAATGTTGTCCGAGTCTCAAGGCGCGCCGGCGGAACAATCCATGCCAGGATGAGACCTGTGATCAATCCACCCAAATGCGCCCAATTATCGATATGGCGGACGAAGTGGCCGAAAACCAGGTTGGCCACAATCACCAGCAGGATGCCAATTCCAAAAACGTTCTTCCACCCTCGCGGAACCGCTTCGGGATGAAGGAGTCCGGTCACGAGCATGGCTCCGGCGATTCCGAAGATCGCGCCTGAAGCTCCTGCCGCGATGTGAGGGGATGCCTCCATTGAGAGCAGAGAACCTCCCATTCCTGAGACTACATAGAGCAAAGCGAAACGCCCGTATCCATAGAGCGGCTCCAGGAAATTGCCCAGCAGATAGAGCGCGAACATATTTACGAACAGGTGAGCCCAGCCAATGTGTAGAAACATCGGCATGACGAGCCGCCAGTATTCTCCTGATCGGAAAAAAGGCCCGTAAGATGCGCCGAAATTCAGCAGAACATCGACATTTTCAGAGCCTCCCTTAACCGTCATCAAAATGAAAATCAGGACATTGACGAAAAGAATGACGTAGGTTGCAACCGTGGGATAGTAGCGCCGTCCGACGCGGGTATTCGTAGGGTGTTGACGATGGGTGAGCTCAGGCTCCATAGGCTTTCGACATGGGGATCGCAGAATGCGAGGGATCAATCCATCAGGTTAGCGCGAAGAAGGAGGAACATCGCGGCAGCTTTCAGAGTCAATGTGAGCAGAGCGCTTAACCCTAACGCTTCCCCTCACCCTTATTGTACCATTCCGCATTTTTCGCGCGCCGATTGGAACCGGGCATCGGCAGGGAAAATCAGTAGGATGAGCCTTCCGCCCTGGCCTTGGCTGTTTGAGTCGGACTCTTGGCAAGATTCGGCATGCCGATCCAGGTGATGAGAGCCTTATACTGCCACGATTCTTTCTTGTCTGGCCAGCGGACGCCGCCTGCATGAGAAAGCCCGCCCGGAACCCCTTCGCGCGGGCTGGTGGGTTTGCGAACGATGTAGCTGTCTGAGGGCGCTGCCTCATCAACCACGCGGTGTGCCGACTGATAGTTGTTGATCAGTTGCTCGATTGAAAACTTGCCGTTGCGGGTTTCCGGCGATTCAAGGTGCAGGATGGCGTGGGTGGAGTGGCAATTAATGCAGGCGAATCCATCGGGGCCGGGAGTGGAAAAGATCGGCTCGATGCGCTTTTCAAAATACGCAAAATCCAGTTGTTTTTCCGGAGGCGTTTGAAGCCTGGCTCCCTTAAGCCAGTCAGCCACAATTTCGAAGTCGGGAGAATATTGATTTTCCCAGAACACGCCGCCGTCATGATTCAAGCCTCGGATCGTGCCTTCGCGCGTGGTGGGATCGAGCGGCTTGAGCAGCAGCTTGCTCTTCATTGGATCTTTGCGATTGATCACTGCGAGTACGGAAACAAAATTCACCCGCGACTGCTCCAGCGTATAATGGCCGCCCGGCCCGGGGGCAAGGATGCGAAATTTTCCCGATGTGTTCGATTCCGGCGTGTGGCAGTCCACGCAGGCGGCGTTGCCGTAACGCTTCACGAATAGAGGCTGAACGAAAGCAGTGAAGAAGTTAAAGTCGAAGGGCACATCCGCCATGGAAACTTTTTCGCCCGTTAAAGAAACCAGCCGCGGCTGGGGGCGAGGCGGGGGAACCGGAATGCCCAACGCGCGCGACGCTCGCAATTGAACATTGGGGTCGCCGGTCTCAAGCGCCGCATGCAGGCGGTTTTTCGCTTGCGCTCGCAGACTCGGCGGGCCTTGCTGATAAATCTTGACCAGCAGATCGACGGCATCGCTCCTCACGCTCAAGTCATCGTCATTCAGAGCGGCAGCTACCGCTCCCACCATCGCCGGGTCAGACTGCAGGCTGGGCGATCCGCTGACCAGCCGCAGAAGCTGCGGGCGAAGCGAGCTTTGAGGATTTGCCAGCATGGAAACAAGCAGGCTGCGAATCGAGGGGTCAGAGATCAGCAATGGATCTTCGTGAGTTGCGTCCGCATTGTAGTAGACTCCTCCCTGCCCGGAGCCCCCGATCAGGTCGAGAGCGGCCAACTGAGCTGCGTGATCCGAGGTCTGTTTCAAAGCCTTCTGGATCGTGGAAAGCGCCTGGTCACCGGTAGTCGAACCGTGATATCGATCCAGGATCCAACCCATATTGGTTAACGCTTTATCTCGAACGTTCCCATCCTTGTCTTTGAGCGCCGCAAAAATTTGAGAGACGAATTCAGGATTCTGCGCCCGCTTATCTCGCGCGATCCACTCAAGGGCTGAGGCTCTTACATCGGGTTGTGGGCTGCGCAGCAGAACTTCCAGAGTGGAGACAATCCCATAATCCGTCGTGGGATGTGTGGCAGGGCTTGAAGAACTAGTTTCCTGAGTGGGCTCCGGGTCTGTGGGTGTTGATTTCGACTTCGGTCCGCTCAGAACAAGCGCGACGCAGACGGCGAGCAGCGCGGGGAAAATGAAGCTCCGACTCTGAACCCAAAACCTCATGAAATCCGTTCCTTAAATGAAAATTGGTACAAGAATGCAGCCGTGCTTGGCAGCGACGGGAAGACCTATCGTCACCGGCCCCCGCCCGCGCCGCTGGCTGTTGTTTGAGTTGCAACCTGGAGGTTTGTCTTCCCTGGATGAGCCTTCCGACTTGGGGTTGTCCGATCTTTTGCGAGCGCCGGACTGAAGGGCGCGTATTGCGTTGGGAACTTGCTCAACTCTTCCTCAGCCACTTCGCGCGCGCGCGCATCCTTTGAAGTCAGATGGTCCATCACGGCCAGCAACAGGTCGCGGTCCTGCGCATCGCGCGCAACGGCTGCCGCTTCCAAAGCTTTGCCGGCAATCAATGGGTCCGGCGACTTGATCAGCGGCAGAAGCGCGCGGGCTACGGTTTCAGCCGCTTCGCGATCATAAAACATGATCGAGTCATAATCGTTGCCGATGCCGCCGCGCATGAAGTAGTAATCCAATGCGGTCAGGACAGTCTGCCGTGATGTGACATTTGGAGAACGAAGCGCCGCTGCCAGTTCTTGAGCGAGCGGCCGCTCGACGTTGGCGATGCGCGCGGCTTCCGCCCGGTCGCGGTCCTTCTGAAGGGCCATGGATCGCAGCCAGTTGCGGTGGAATTGGACCGTATTATCGTCCAGGATGTTGTAAAGGGCCTGCGCTACATTCAGGCGCACCACGGGATCTTCGCGCTGGACCGCAGCGCGCTCCAGAAATGCGTGTTCAATCTGCCGACGCAGAGCGAAATCCGGCGTCCGATACCACCACCGCCAGAGCGCCTTCAGGCTCTCAATCCGCACCAGCATATCCGGATCGTTCACGCGCTGGACGAGAATTCGGGCTACGTCCTCCCGCGGAATCATGTGATACCAGTATTGATAAAAGATGCGGGCGGCGCCCCTGCGCGTGTAATCGTCCGGGCTATTGAGCGCGACCTTGATCGCGTCAATGCCCACACCGTCATTGCCCAGTTGCCTCAGCGACCACGCAGCGGCGCGGCTCACCATCTTGGTGTGGTCACCAAGCAGCGCGATTAATGGCTGAACGGCCATGCGGAAAGGAGCGGGATTTGGCGCATCCACCGCCATGCGGCCTATTGCTGAAGCCGCCGACTCGCGGATGAGCGGTTCGGGGTTTTTGAGCAATGGCAGAACGAGTTTTAAATCGGAGGTATTCCGGTCATACCAAACCCGGTCCAGCCATTGAAGGGTTGGAACCAAGGGAGGATTCTGCGCGTCGCGGATGCCGGCAGGCGGAGCGGGCGCCGGCGCGAGCGGCGGATTGGACTCCGGATAGACGCTGGAAAGCGCGATCAGCGCCCAGCAGGTCTCCTTGTGCGGCTGAAGGAAAAGTTCGCCTTTATTGTCAAGCCAGCCGCCGAAAGGTTTCTGCAAGCCAAGCAACCAATGGATGGCTTTCTGAACGCGCGGGTCCTGCATGTTGTAGCCGGCGATCTTCAAGGTGTAGAGCACTTCACCGGTCATGAATTGCAGGCTCGGATCGGTCTTCTTCTCAAAGGGGGCGCGCGCGGCGGCATCGAAGAACTGCTCGTTGGACATGTACTCAGCGGTCACCCATCCGCCGTCGGTGTGCTGTTTGGCAAGGATCTTTTGAATGTTCTGCGCGATAATCGGCTTGAACCGCGCGTCGCCCATATCGACCATGCCCTTCGTCTGCTCGACGATATCTTCAAGATCGTTGGTGGGCGCCGTGGTCATCAGGTACTTCAGGTGAGCGGCGCTCTGGGCATAAGCGGCGTTATGGTCTCGGTGGGCGAGGTCGTTCAGGTCAAACCACGAGTCTGAGGCCACCCGGAAATCGCTGATGGGACGATTGCCGTCGAATTCATAATTGCGGGTCTTGGCGGGCTCAAACTCAGGAACAAAGTGAGCTTTATCCACCCGGGGTAGAAGATTGCGGGCATCGTAGACCAGCCGGATGTAATTGGCGCTGTCGCCTGGAATTTCAGTCGGATGGTGGCTTACCCCGTCTTCATACATCAGCAGCAGTTTCCCGAGGCGGCTGATGCCGTTGGTGGGCGCAAGTTCAAACCGCAGCCAGTAAGTATTGGGGAATCCGTAAAACGGCGCGGGCGCGTTATAGAGCTTGTCGATCATGAACTTGTATTCCGGTTTATTCACCACGGAATAACCGTGATGCTGCGCTCTCAGAACGCTCAGCATGGTGAACTGTGCGGGATGGCACGTGATGCAGCGTTCCGTTTCATCGGTCACATTTTCAGCCCGCGTTCGCACCGCGCCCTTGCGAGGCGTGTTTGAGAAGAAGGAATCTCCCACATCCACCATGTAGCGCATCGCCACCTGCACGGCTTCATGCGGGTCCTGATAAGGCGGCACGTCGTAAAGCGCTGTGCGCAGGCTCCAGCGCGGATGGTTAGACTTGATGCTCAAATAGTAGCGGCCGGGCGTCAGCACGCGGGTGATCATTTTGAAGTCCACCAATTCATCCGATTGGTCATCATGCCGGATTTCAGTGGGATCTTTCCCCTGCGTGTATTCCACCAGATGTGGCCCCTGCAGGCCGTTTTCCAGGCGATAAATCTTCAGTGTACAAGGCACGTCGCGGTCAAGCAGGTCAAGCTCAAAGAAGACCAGCTTGGGCTTGGGAAGATTGTAATCAAAAGTGAGCCACTGCCACCCGACCTTCCCTTCATCGGTGTTGTAAAGATATTCGATGTCGTCCGAGGTTCCAAAAACAGTCTTGCTCAGAACCATGGGCGAGGCGTGCTGCCAGTCGCGGGCGGTATTGGGAACAATTTGCACCTGATTCTGCTGGCTTACACTGAGCGGCCTGATTTCAGCCTCGAAGTGAATGGGCGTTGATGAGGCGCTGGCAGGCGCATCCAGCGTAAGGCGGGCAGGGCTGGACTGAGCTGCGCGGATAATAAAGTAGGTTCCCGGGTCGCCTGAATGGAGTTTCTTGCTGATTTCCGGGTTGCCGGCGGAATCAAAATGGACCACAACGCGCGGCACGATGGGGACGATATCCTTCTTCACCACATTAAAGGTAATGGGCGAAGCAATTTTGCGCGGTACGAGTTCGTCGGGAGTCGTCAGGCTGGCCGGCGAATCCAGGCTGACGTTGACCGAGTAAAGCGCGCCAGCTTTCAGCTCCGGAGTCTGCCAGGCAAGCGTCTGCCCAGGATGAATAGAGCCTTGGAGCGTATGGTCAAAGCTCAAAGAAGAGGTTCCGGGATTTGTCGAGAGCGAGCCTCGGGATGCGGCGCGCGAAGGAACAAGATGCCAGGCGCACAAGATGATTACCGCCGTCACAACATAGAGCGCAATCGCTTTCTTTCGGAAGATGTGCCCGCGAGCTGAACTCATAGCGATTCCTCTCGAATCATTAATCTAATGTTGAACTATCATGCTGACGCTCAGTATATCGCTGGCCTTGGGAAGGGTCAATAAGCTCAAAAATAAGATTTTATTAGGAAAAATGCTCTGGAATTTGAAATCCGGCTTTGGTTCTGTCCACGCCGCGCTGTGTGAGTCATGGCATAAAAAGCGTCAGCGCGTCGGGGACTACCTCAAAACGGGCGGGAAGCGTTCCCGCAAGTTCTCCGTCCACTTCAAAATAAACCGGGGGTTCAGGCCGCACCGCTGTGAAGCTCAAGTTGCGGGTCTCGATCTCGATAATGTCCCGCACCCGTCGCTGGCACAAGATGCCAAGAGCATAAGCGACATATCGGAGGCGACTGGAACTGGTGTAGAGAGAGACGCCAAAGTGAGAATTGATGATGGACTGCTGAGGAGCCGTGCGAAACCATCCTGCATAACGGCTGGTTCGCTGTACGATCGCGAAGGTGACTTGCTGCTCGCGCCCGTCCACGTGGCACATTACAGGAGGAAATGAGTAGCGCGTCCATTGCCGCGCGCCTTCCAGGATGTACGCCGCCACGCCCAGAGACATTTTGAAGCCAAAGGTCAGCCGATGAATGACGTAGGCATCGAATCCCACACCGGCCACACTCAAAAAGTATCGCTGGACGGGATCGGAAGCAGCGCTCTGAGGAATGGGATCCCCCGTGACGCGTCCCAGCGCGATTCGGCGCGGCTTCCAGGCGTGGAACTCCCGGGCCGCGCGCACGGGGTGATGAGGGAGTCTTAATTCCTTGGCGATGATGTTGGCCGTGCCGCCGGGCAAAATAGCCAGGGCCGCATGGCCCGGACACATGCCATTAATCACTTCGTTGATGGTTCCATCGCCGCCGCAGGCCAGAATAATTTCATCGCCGTGAGCCGCAGCCTGGCGCGCCAGTTCCGTGGCGGAGCCGGGACCGGCGGTGCGAGCGAGTTTGACCTCCAGACCAGATTTTTGCAGGATTTCGCCCGCGTGTTGGATGTGGCGTTCGCGGCGCGAGGGATTTCTGCCGGCGACCGGATTGTAGATCAGGGTGGCGCGTTTCAAGGCGGGTGTCAGGGCAGCTTCAGGTTCCCTCCCTCTTCGCCCCGCTCCGGGACGGGGTCGAGGTGAAAAAGATCGCGGTTCGCGGGCATAAAACGAGCTTCAGAATGCGCGGAGCTTATGACGATCCACGAGTCGCGTTGACTCCGCTCACCACTTTTTTAGCAAACATGGAGCCGGTTTTCTTGTCCGTTTTGACGTCGACATATACAGGATCGCCCACCTTGATGTCGCTCAGTGAGCTGCGCTTGCCGTTGTGAATGTACTTGGTTTTTCGGTCCAAATGGATGGTCTGCGGGACACCGTACTTGGTCTTATCGAGCACCAGTTCATCGGGTTTAATCTTGGAGACCACGCCGAAGAGATAGTCCTGATAAACGGCGGGAAGCCCGCCCGTGGGAATTCCAAAGCGCGCATTATCAGGCGGCTGGGGAGCGGTGGTGCGCTGCGCCCACCCTGGGAGAGCAAGAGTTAAACTGGCTAACGCAATCAGAGATGAAATAAGGACTTGTTTCATTCCTTTCTATCTTCCCTTGGATCAAAATTTTTTCGGAATCAGCGCCTGTGTTCCTCAAAGCCAGATTCCATTTCAAAAGTTAGTTCTGAAATTTTATCGTGTCAAGACGGGCAGACCCGACTTTCGCAGTCCGCAATGCGCCTCGGAGTGGCGCATACATCCCGTCGTTCAGGATGTGTGCGGCCATTGGCGGGTTGCTGCAAAACGACCTTGCATATTGTCATTCCGAGTCCTTCGCTTGTCATCCTGAGCGTAGCGAAAAATCCCGGCATTTTCGCTGATGACGGGTTGGATGAGTTTTTCAGCAACGTGTCAGAGGGGCCTTTTCCACCCTTGAGCTTCAATGCGGCTGTGCCATAATCCTTAATGAATTCAGATATTCCAATAAAGTGAGGGCGCTTTGGCGACTTCAGTCGAGAAAGAAATTGAAAAGCTGCGGGCAGAGATTCGTTATCACGAGCACCGCTACTACGTGCTGGATGATCCTGAAATCTCCGACTACGAGTTTGACCAGCTGATGCGCAAGCTTCAGGACCTTGAGCGCGCGCATCCGGAGCTGGTGACGCCAGATTCTCCGACCCAGCGCGTGGGCGGCAAGCCTGCCGAGCAGTTTCCCAAGGTCCGCCACCAGGTTCCCATGATGAGCCTGGACAACACCTATTCCGTTGAGGAACTCCGGGATTTCGATCGCCGGGTGCGCGAGCTTTCCGGGCGGTCGCGCGTGGAATATGTCGCTGAGCTGAAGCTGGATGGCCTTTCCATGTCGCTCATCTATGAAAAGGGCGTTTTAGCGCGCGGCGTGACGCGTGGAAACGGCGTGGAAGGCGAGGACGTGACCGCCAACGTGAAGACCATCGGCTCCGTGCCCTTGCGAATTGACGAAAGAAAGTTGCAGGTCATCGGCCATCCGGAACGATTTGAGGTTCGCGGTGAGGTGATCATGCCGCTTAAGATGTTTGAGCGGCTGAATGCGCAGCGGGAGGCGGCGGGCGAGCCCAAATTTGCCAACCCTCGCAATTCGGCGGCGGGAACCATTCGCCAGCTTGATCCCAAGATGGTCGCGCAACGCAAGCTGGATATGTTTCATTACTACCTGCTGGTCGGGGGGGATGTCCCTCTAAGGGAGCACTGGAAGACTCTGAATGCCCTGGCGGAAATGGGGTTCAAGGTGAATCCTCACCGGCGGCTTTGCGCGTCGTTTGATGAATTGCTGGAATTCGTCCAGGAATGGGAAATGAAGCGAAATGAGTTGGAGTATGAGACCGATGGCGTGGTGGTGAAGGTGAATGACACCAGGTTATGGGAAGAGTTGGGCAAAACCGCCAAATCCCCGCGATGGGCGATTGCCTACAAATATCCCGCGCGTCAGGCGACGACCGTCGTGAAAGATATTCGCGCTCAGGTAGGTCGGACCGGAACCCTGACGCCAGTCGCCGATCTTGATCCGGTGAATGTGGGCGGCGTCACCGTGAGCCATGCCACCCTTCACAACATGGATGAAATTGCGCGCCTGGGAGTGCGCATCGGCGATACGGTGCTGCTGCAACGGGCGGGAGAAGTGATCCCCCAGGTGGTGAAAGTTGTGAAGCACGCGCCGGATGGCCGCGAATTCCATATGCCCAAGCGGTGTCCCGTTTGCGGCGGCGACGTGTTTCGCGCCGAAGGCGAAGTGGCCTATCGTTGTGTGAACGCCGCCTGCCCGGCCCGGCTGAAAGAATCGCTTCTTCACTTCGCGGCGCGTCACGCGATGGGGATCGACGGATTGGGCGACGCTCTGGTCGATCAACTCGTCAATCGAGGCCTTGTGAAAGACGCCGCAGACCTTTATGCCCTGACCCAGGAGCAACTCGCTGCCCTGGAGCGGATGGGGAAGAAGTCTGCCGCAAACCTGATCGCGGAGATCGAAAAGAGCAAGAAAGTCGATCTGGCTCGCGTAATCTTCGCAGTCGGGATTCCTTTTGTGGGCGAAAGAACTGCGCAGTTGCTGGCCGAACATTTCGGCTCATTCGACCGGTTGGCGAAAGCGAGCGAAGAGGAGCTTGAGCAGGTGCATGAGATCGGCCCCAAAACGGCGCAGGGGATCGCCGAGTTCTTCGCCGAAGAGCGGAATCGAAAGTTGATCGAGAAACTGCGGGCTGCAGGGGTTCGCATGGAGCAGGAAAAGGCTGCGAAGAAAGGTCCGCAGCCGCTCGCTGGGAAACAATTTGTGCTGACCGGGACGCTTCCCCATTATTCGCGCGAAGAGGCCAGCCAAATGATTGAGAAGGCGGGCGGGCGCGTTGTGGGCTCGGTGAGCAGGAAGACGGACTATGTGGTGGTGGGCGCTGAACCGGGATCCAAACTGGAGAAGGCGCGCGCCCTAGGCGTGAAAACCATCGATGAAGGCGAGCTTTTGAAGTTACTGAAGTAAGCCGCGATCGGTCTCTGGTTACGGCAAAAGGTTAAGATGGGTTGTGATGTCGAGGGGCGCTCTTCAATCCTCATGGAAAGGAATAATCCGATGTTGCTGACTGAACAGGTTGATAAGGATCTTGTCCAGGCTATGAAGAGCCAGGACGCGGTGCGACTCAGCGTCCTGCGCATGATGAAATCCGCGCTCAAGCACAAACAGGTTGAGGACGGCAAGCCGCTCAATGATGAGCAGGCTCTCGCCGTTTTCCGGACGCTGGTGAAGCAGCGCAAGGACGCCGTGGAGTTGTTTCGCCAGGGCGGGCGCGATGAGTTGGCTGAGAAAGAACTTGCGGAACTTGTGATTTTGGAAAGCTACCTTCCCGCCTCGGCGACAGACCAGGAAATTGAAACTGCGGTAACCGAAGCTCTCGGCGAAACCGGGGGCTGCTACAGCCAAGGATATGGGCAAGGTGATGAAAGCGGTGATGGCTAAATTGGCCGGGAAGACCGTTGATGGCAAGCAGGTCAGCGAAAAAGTCCGGGCGCGGCTGACGGGGTGAGGCTTTGAGAAAGCTCCGGTTTTCTTGTTGGAGCGCAAAGCGCGGCCAAGCTGCGTCATTGCGCCGATGCTCCTGCGCGACAGCGGGCAATTGAGGTAAGCTTTAAAGATGGTTCGTTATCGTGAATATTCCGTATCCTTTGGCCCTCCACTTACTCCCAAGGTTAAGGGGCTGATCATCGCCACGGCGGTGGCGTTTGTTCTCACTTATTTCCCGGCTCAAATCGCGCACTGGGGGTATCCCTACTTCTTCTTCGGCCTCCGTCCTTACCTCGTCACCCACGACTTGTTTTTGTGGCAGCCTTTCACGTACCTCTTCCTCCACGCAGGCTTCTTCCACATCATTTTCAATCTTTTTGTTTTGTGGATGTTCGGTCCTGACCTGGAGAGCCTTTGGGGCGGCAAGCAATTCCTTTTTTACTATTTTCTGACGGGCGTTGGCGCCGGTGTGGTGGATGTTCTGCTGGGTCCCCACAGCATTGTGATGACAATTGGCTGTTCGGGAGCCTTATTCGGGCTGATGTTGGCGTACGGACTCCTGTTCCCTGAGCGCCCCATCTACATGTACTTCTTCATTCCCATCAAGGCCAAATGGTTTGTGGTGCTGATGGGCGTCATCGAATTTGTCAGCCTGTTCGGCCAGGCGGGAACAGGCGTCAGTTATATCGCTCACTTGAGCGGCATGCTGATTGGGTATCTTTATCTGCGAGGATTCAGGCTTCCTTCAGGGCTCCGGCGAAATTACGAGGATTGGCGTCGGGCGCGGCTTCGCAAGCAGTTTGAAGTTTATATGCGCAAGCATGAGAAAAAGGATGGTCCCGATCGGTGGATTAATTGAGAAGGGAAATGGGAGAATGAGTGCGGGACGCTTTGCGGAAGTTGCCTTACGCTGGAATGCAGGGATTCTTCGCTATCGCTCAGAATGACAGACAAGGTTCAGCAGGGCATGCCCAAATGGGTTTTCAGTAACCTGCCTAGAGGCTCAATAAGTATTCCGAAGCCGTCATGTTGCCAAAACGGATCTTGCTGACGCGCTCACCCAGCACGTTGCTGAAATACTGAAGAATGGAAGCCAGCTTCAGCATAAAAATCTTTTCGCCAACGCCTGCCAGGTGGAAGACCCCCAGGAAAAAGAAGAGCACTCTGAAGTTCAGGATCAGCAGTTTTTCATCCGTCGAGAGTTTCTGGCTGGAATTCGCGGCATTTTTCAGCAAGTAAGTCAGGGCCAGGAAATCGCACTTCAACTGCATACGAAACCTTGAATAGTCAAGCGGGGCGTCGTAGTCTTCGATCGCGCTGCGAACGAACGGAAACTCCAGGCGATTGGCGTTGACAATCGAGTGATAGAATTCCTGATGCGCGCGGCGCTGCAAGATCCTCTGACAGATGGCCTGGAGATAGAACAGCAGCAATGCTGTCGAGAGAATCAGAATAAGGGTTGCGACAACCATTTTAGACCTCGCTCAATCTGCGCATTGAAACTTTGGCGAAAGCAGACGTTTCTTTACGCTCTTCAGTGGAGGTGGATTCCGCGCTCCGCTTGCAGGTGAAAGTGTAAAGCCACGTGAGCCACGTAGCCAGGGTGCAAGCTTGAGCGCAAAGTTCAAAGAATGCAGGGGCATGTACGCCTATCCCGGTCAGGTAGATCAGCGCCATGACCGCTGCAGGCCCGGCAAATTGGACCCCAAGACCGCAGACCAGAAGATTCAGATCCTCGTCCACCTTTTCCATCTGCGCCAGCGTGACGTAGAGCACAGTGTTGAGCACCAGGCAGGTGAAATAGAGGTTTTGCTGGAATTCAACGATGAAGTCGCCAATCAGATGATGGTAATGCGAAGAGATTGAGAAGGCGGAAATCAGCGTGATGAGGATGAAGACGGAGCTTAAGATGGAGCGGAGAAGAGGCCAGATTTCCTTCTTTTTAGCTAACGCCCGCCTGAAAAAGAGGGAAATCAGCAAAAAAGCGCCTAACGTCAGCGCGGCATCAGAGAGCCAATAGCAATATCGGTACTGAAGAGAAGACTGGCCGTAGTGAAAGAGAATGATAGGCCGCAGGATTGCATCGATCGATGCGTAACCTACCGCAAAAAGCGCAAACTCAGGATACTTTCTCCACTGCCCGCGAGCCACCACGGCGATCACGAGGCATGCTTCAACTGCGTAACACGAGTATTGCAGGAATTGGGCAAAGACCGAAGCCATCATGAGCGACGCCTCCTGTCGAGGGCGCGCTCAGTAACTATAGCACAAATAGCTTGGGCGCTAAAATATAATTGACTGTAAAAGCGAGCTTCGGTGGAGCCTGGATCAACTACACCGTTGCAATTGCCCCCCCCCCATTGCCTGCCAGACTGCGGAAGGGTGGAACCGGCGATCCTCCGATGGAAGCGGCCAGACTGCGGAAGGGCGGAACCGGCGATCCTCCGATAGAAGCGGCCAGACTGCGGAAGGGCGGAACCGGCGATCCTCCGAT
>Ga0070737_10004651_pt1 | contig 13610 bp, 9 predicted proteins | sample Coa_R1_10_FD_66438 | JGI IMG/M metagenome (GOLD analysis project Ga0070737, IMG submission 66438) | Surface soil microbial communities from Centralia Pennsylvania, which are recovering from an underground coalmine fire - Coalmine... | ecosystem: Environmental > Terrestrial > Soil > Unclassified ... | reverse complement strand
CCGAACCTGGCCTGGTTGCTGGCCGCCTACGGGATTGCCGGCCTGGTGGCGATGCCGGTGGTGGCCCGGCCGTCGGACCGTCGACCCAAGGCCGCCGTGATCAGCTGCATGGGCGCACTGTGGGCGGCGCTGTTCCTGCTGACCGCATTGGCATTCGGCTCGCCGAGCGCGGTGACCGCGGTGATCGGCACCGGTGCAATCGCGCTGTGGGGCGCGGCCGCCAACGCCGTGTCGCCGATGATGCAGGCTGCTGCGATGCGGGCCGGCGCCGACGATCCCGACGGCGCGTCGGGGTTGTACATGGCGGCCTTCCAGATCGGGATCACCGCCGGGTCACTGGCCGGCGGTCTGCTCTACGAGCGCAGCGTGCCGGTAATGCTGGCCGCCTCGGCGCTGCTGATGGGCGCCGCGCTGAGCGGCATGGCGGCCAGCCGGCAGCTGTTCGTGGTGCCTGCGCTGGCCGAACAGCCGTAACGTCCGTGCCGTTGCGTCGATTAACAGCGCAGCTCAGGACGGCAATTGTGGCAGTTGCGCGACCGGTCGACGCTCGCCGAGCCGAAAACCCCTCGCCGTGCTATGCCACACTGGGCTACAGACTGTGACTGGAGGTATGCATATGTCGCGATCGACGAGAGGCACGCTTCTCGCCGTTCTCAGCACGGCGGGACTGGCCGCCGTGCTGGCCTGGGGTCCCGGTCCGGCCCTGGCCGACCCCGACCAGCCGCCCGGCGATCCGACCGTGGTCGATCCCGGCCCAGGTGACGCACCGCCACCGCCGCCGATCGGGCCGCCAGCGCCCGCCGCGGGCGATCCGGTGGCGGCGCCGCCTCCCGCGGACCCTGCGGCCCCGCCGTCGGCACCGATCGCGGCCGCTGCCGCACCGGCCGGTCCCGTCGCCGGCCAGGACCCGACACCGTTTGTCGGCGAGCCGCCGTTCCTGCCGCCATCGTTCAATCCGGTCAACGGCGCGACGGTCGGAGTGGCCAAGCCGATCGTCATCAATTTCCAGCGGCCGATCGCCGACCAGGCGATGGCCGAAAAAGCGATCCACATTTCGTCGGAGCCCCCGGTGCCCGGCAAGTTTTACTGGATGAGCCCAACCCAGGTGCGGTGGCGTCCATTGAGCTTCTGGCCGGCCCACACCATCGTCAATATCGATGCGGCCGGCACCAAGTCGAGCTTTCAGACCGGTGACGCGCTGGTGGCTACCGCCGACGACGCCACCCACATGATGACCGTCACCCGCAACGGGAAGGTGGAGAAGACCATCCCGATGTCGATGGGGATGTCGGCGGGCGGGCACCAGACCCCCAACGGGACGTACTACGTGCTCGACAAGAAGGCCACCGTGGTGATGGACTCGTCGACCTACGGGGTGCCGGTCAACTCGACGTACGGTTACAAAGTCACGGTTCAGGACGCCGTGCAGTTCGACAACAGCGGCGATTTCGTGCACAGCGCGCCCTGGTCGGTGGCCGACCAGGGTGTGCGCGACGTCAGCCACGGGTGCATCAACATCAGCCCGGCCAATGCCAGGTGGTTCTTCGACAACTTCGGCGCCGGCGATCCCATCGTCGTCAAGAACTCGGTGGGAACCTACAGCAAAAACGACGGCTCCAACGACTGGCAGATTTAACCGCCGAGCAGACGCAGAATCGCAGCGTCAACGCAATTTTCGTGCGACTCTGCGTCTGCTCGCCATCAATTCCAGATGCGCACCCGCTGCTGGGGCTTCAGGTAGAGGGCGTCGGATTCGGTCACACCGAACGCGTCGTAGAAGGCGTCGATGTTGCGAATCACGCCGTTGCACCGAAACTCTGGCGGTGAATGCGGGTCGATCGCCAGCCGCCGGATCGCCTCGGCGTCGCGCGACTTGGCCCGCCATACCTGCGCCCACCCGAAGAACACCCGCTGCACGCCGGTGAGACCGTCGATGACAGGAGGCTGCCGGCCGTTCAGCGACAGCTGATAGGCCAGCAGCGCGATCGACAGCCCGCCCAAATCGCCGATGTTCTCGCCGACGGTCAACGCTCCGCTGACCCGGTGACCGTCGCCGAGCGCTCTTGGCGTGTAGTCGTCGTATTGTTCGATCAACGCCCTGGTGCGGGCGGCGAACTCGTTGCGGTCCTCGTCGGTCCACCAGTCGACCAGATTGCCGTCACCGTCGTATTTGGCGCCCTGGTCGTCGAATCCGTGCCCGATCTCGTGTCCGATCACCGCCCCGATGCCACCGTAGTTGGCGGCGTCGTCGGCGTCGGCGTCGAAAAACGGGGGTTGCAGAATCGCTGCCGGGAAGACGATTTCGTTCATCCCCGGGTTGTAGTAGGCGTTGACCGTTTGCGGCGTCATAAACCACTCGTCGCGGTCGACCGGTCCACCGAGCTTGGCCAATTCGCGCTCGTAGTTGACTGCGCAGCCGCGCCGGTAGTTGCCGTACAGGTCGGCGCGGTCGATCACCAGTCTGGAGTAGTCGCGCCACTTGTTCGGGTAGCCGACTTTGGCCGTGAACTTGTCCAGCTTGGCCAGCGCGCGCTCGCGGGTCTGCGGGGTCATCCAGTCCAGGCCCTCGATGCTGATCCGATACGCTTCGCGCAGGTTGTCCACCAGGGCGTCGATGCGCGCCTTCGCCTGCGGCGGGAAATGCCGCTGCACGTAAAGCTTCCCAACGGCGTCGCCCATCAGGGTTTGCACCAGGGCAACGCCGCGCTTCCAGCGGTCCCGGATCCGCTCGGCGCCGGTCAAAATGCGCCCGTAGAAGGCGAAGTCTTCGCGCACCAGCGCATCGGTGAGCATCCCCGCCCGCGAGTGGATCACCCGCCAGCGCGCCCAGCGCTTCCAGTCGTCCAGATCCTCGCTGGCCCATAGCCGTGCGAACGCGGTCAGGTAATCTGGTTGGCGCACAACGAGTTCCGCCACCGCCTCCGGTGTGCTGCCTAGCATGCTGATCCAACGGGTCCAGTTGAACGCGGCTGCCTCGGCTTGCACCTCGGTGAAGGTGCGCAGGTTGTAGGTGAGCTCGGCATCGCGGCGTTTGACCACGTCCCAGTGCGCCGCGGCCAGCTTGGTCTCCAGTGCCACAATGCGGTCCGCGGTTCGGGCATGCTCGCTGGCCTCACCGCCGTACACCAGCGCAAACATCCGGGCGATGTGCCCGGGGTAGGCGGCCAGAATCTCGGCGTGCCGCTCGTCGCGGTAGTAGGACTCGTCGGGCAACCCGATACCCGATTGCGTCACATGCATCAGGTAGCGGTCCGAGTTTTTGGCGTCGGTGTCCACGTACGCCCCGACGCCGCCGCCCACCCCGGTGCGTTGCAGGGCGCCGAGCGTTCCCGCCAATGCGTCGGGATCGGCGGCCTCGTCGATTGCCGCCAGTTCCTCCAGCAGTGGTTGCACTCCGCGCTGTTCGACGGTGTCCTCGTCGAGGAAGCTGGCGTAAAGGTCGCCGATGCGTTGTTCGTCGGTGCCCGGATCGGCTGCGGTGTGCGCCGCGTCGGTGATCAGGTCACGCACCTGGGCCTCGGCGCGGTCGAACAGCTGCCGGAATGCCCCGTCGCTTGCGCGGTCGGGCGGCATCTGATACTCGGCCAGCCAGCGACCGTTGACGTGGCCGAACAAGTCGTCTTGGGGTCGGATACCGGTGTCGAGAAAGCTCAGGTCCAGGCCCGAGCGCAGCGCTTCTACCGTCACCCCGCCATCCTTCCATCCCCGCCGGGTAGCCTCTCGGCCATGCCTGACGACGGCGAAGCAACCGCGCCACCCGCCGACGGGCGCATCTTCTCGGCCTACGGTGTCGCGTCGGCCGCGCTGGGGGCGCTGTGCATCGCGGCCGTCGCGTTGGGTGCCGCGATCTGGTCGGCGCACCGCGACGAGGTTGCAGAACGCTCCTACCAGAGCAGAGTCCTGCAAACCGCGGCCGACTGGACCGGTGTGCTGATCAACATGACCAGCGACAACGTCGACGCCAGCTTGCAGCGGCTGCATGACGGGACGGTCGGTGAGCTCAACGCGGACTTCGACGCCGCTGTGCGCCCGTATCGCGAAGTGGTGCAGCGGCTGAAGTCTCGCAGCACCGGTCGGATCGAGGCGGTCGCGATCGAGTCGGTGCATCACGATCCCGACGCCCAGCCACGTGCTCGGCCGTCCGCTTCGGAGCTGCCGCCGGTGGCCCGGCGCACCGACACCGTCATGGTGGTCGCGACGTCGGTCGCGGAGAACGTCGGCGGCAAACCGCAGACGGTGCATTGGAATCTGCGCCTGGATGTCTCGGATGTGGACGGCAAGCTGCTGATCTCGCAGTTGGGATCGATCCGATGAGAAACCTCTGGCGGGTGCTGGTGTTCGACGTCGCAGCGCCGCTCGGCACGATCGGCGCGCTGGCGATGATCGGGATCATCCTGGCGTGGCCGCTGTGGTGGGTGGCGCTGTGCTCGGTGCTGATGCTGCTCATCGTCGAAGGGGTGGTGATCAATTTCGTTCTGGCGCACCGTGATTCGGTAACAGTCGGAACCGATGACGACGCGCCCGCGCTGCGACTGGCTTTAGTCGCGGTCTGCGCGGCGGCCCTGGTGGCGGCCGTGCTGACCGGCTTCGCTCGCTGGACGATGCCCGATCGCGACTTCAACCGCGACGCTCGAGACGTGGTTCGGATCGCCTCAAGCATGGCGGAGGCGACGGCGACGTACTCCCCGCAGGATCCGACGGGATCGGTCGACCGGGCCGCGGCGATGATGGTGCCGGAGCGGGCGACGGCGTTCAAGGACCAATTCGCCAAGTCCACCGCCGATTTGGCGCAGCGCCAGGTCACCGCGCAGGCTTCGACGTTGTCCGCCGGAGTGGAGGCGTTGGGGCCGTCGGCGGCCAGTGTGGCGGTGGTCGTGCGTGCGACCCAGAACACCCCGGGTCAGCAGCCGAGCCGTACCGTGCTGGCGCTGCGGGTGACGCTGACCAAGAACAGCGGTCACTGGCTGGTGTTCGACGTGTTGCCGATCCACTCGCGATGACCCGCGCCAACCGCTCGCGTCAGCTGTCCGGCCTGGCTTTGGCGAACCGGTCGGATAGTCGGCGCATGCGGATCATCAGCGACGCCGAAGGGCTCACCTTCGCGTCGAGGTAGGTGGCGAGCTGCTCGGCGGTGACCCCGATGCGCGAGGCGAATTCCTGCTCGCGCAACCCCGACCGGTCGATCAGCAACCGCACGTGGCGGGCAACCTCGGCGCGTTCGTCTGCTTCCAGGTGTGCCCGGGCGCGCTCGAGCACCTCGGCCATCGCCTTGGAGATGCCGTAGGGCCGCGAACCCGCGAGCACCTCTTCGACCTGGCGTGCGGTGCGTCCGTACGGGTCACGCTTGAGCGCAACGGCGATTTGCTTCCAGGTGCCGATGTCCCCGCCCTCCAGCGCGGAGCGGATCGCGGCGGTGGGCCAGAATTCGACGGGCTGGTCGGCGTACCGCGGCCGGGGAGCGGGCCGATGCGGCACCGGTCCAGGGCGTCGGTCCGCGGTCAACGTCACCTCGCCTCCTCCAGCATTGCCACAGCTACCGACAGGCAGCGTTGCCTGACGTCTTCCCACTCGGCCCGCGCATCCGGGTCGGACCAATGGTCGTCGTCAAGGTCAGACGGATGTGGGTCCGCGAGCCGACGGACCAACTGGCTGGCGACCCATTCTCGCCTAGGTTGTCGACAACAGTAGTACCTGTCCATCCCAGCCAGGATCATCGCAGCGGTTTCCGGTTCCATCGTGGCGACGAGCTCAGCAAACTCGGCGTAGTCGCGGCTGCTGTTGCGGCACATGATCAGGTAGCCCTTCAGCCGCAGCGTTTCCGCGCCGGTCGGGATCTGCAGCCGGTCGCCGGTGGGCAATTGGACGTTGGTGGTCTCCACCGGGCTGCGCCGCTCGACGGCCGGCTCGACCGCGTCGGCCTGGGTCTCCAGCGCATCGAGGGCCACCGAAAGCCGGCCGCGCCAGACGGTGACGGGATGTACCGGGCGCGACGTGCCCCGGCTGACGCCGTTGCGGGACGGCAAGCCGCCGACGAACTTGCGGGCCAGCGCCGGCGTGTTGGCCGTGACGTTGGTAGCGGTCAGGGCGGTGTCCTCGGCGCCGCCGTTGTCGCAGCCGCAACCGGTGAAGGCCAGCGGGTCGGTTACCGAGATCGCGTCGGGAACCAGCCGCTTGAGCCGTGCCGCCGACTTGATCACCGTTCGCAGGTCCGCGCTGGGCACCGCCGGGGCGGGGATGTCGTCGGGAATCATCACGACGTCGCCGAGGTCGACCTCGGGCAGCGGCTTTTCGACGTCGACCGAGGGCAGGATGCGTGACAGCCAGCCGGGCAACCACCAGTTCCACTGGTCGAACATCGCCATCAGCGCCGGCACCAGCACCAGCCGCACGACGGTGGCGTCCACAGCGATCGCGACCGCGCATGCCACGCCGATCTCGGCGACCAGTGGCATGCCGGCGAACGCGAAGCCGATGAACACCGCAATCATGATCAGCGCCGCGCTGGTGATGGTCCGGGCGCTGGTGCTCACCCCGTAGGCGACGGCGTCGTGGGTGTGTCCGGACTGCAGGAAGCGTTCCCGGATACGGGTCAACAGGAAGATCTCGTAGTCCATCGACAGCCCGAAGGTCATTGCCAGCACAAGCGGCGGAACGGTGCTGTCGATGGAGCTGATCCGCTCGAAACCGAGCTTTTCCAGCCAGCCCCATTGGAACACCATCACCAGGCTGCCGTAGGCGGCGGCGACCGACAGCACCGTCATCAGCACGCCTTTGAACGCCAAGAACACCGATTGGATCGAGATCAGCAGCATCACAAAGGCGATCAGCGCGACGAAAACCAGTACCAGCGGCTCGGTTTGGGCCACCCGGTCGTCGAAGTCTTTGATCAGCGCGGTGGGTCCGCCGACGTCGACCCGCAGCGCGCCGGCACCGGCAGCTTCGGGTAGGTGAGTGCGAATCCAGTCGACGGTATGGCGCGCACTGATGTCTTCGGGATCAACCGACAGCACCGCGCTCAGCAGCGCGCTGCTGTTGTCGTCAGCGAATACCGGCGGTGTCACCGAAACGATGTCGGGAGCGTGGGCCAGCTCGCGACCGATCGCGGCCAGTGTCTCCTGGTGCGCGGGCGACGACGCGTGCCCGTCCGGGAAGCTCACCAGCACCTGCACCGGGCCCAGCGCCCCGGGCCCGAGCGCCTGGGCGGCCGACGCGACGCCGGCGCGGATCTCATGGGTGGAGTCGAATTGGCGCAACAGGCTATTGCCCAGCACCATCGACAGCGACGGTGCGGCCATCGCGAGAAGCACCGCCGCGGCGGCGAGGGCCGATGCCCACGGGCGGCGCATCACCCAACCGATCCAGCGGGCCCAGAACCGCGACTGGGTGGACTCGGGCCGGCGCGACCAGTGCAGCAGCGCCGACCGCTTGGCGACGGCGCGGCCAAACGTCGCCAGCACCGCCGGTGTCAGGGTGGCCGACGTCAGCATCGCGACCGCGACCGCGAGAATCGCGCCGGTGGCCATCGATGCCAGCGCCGGGGTATCGATCAGGTAGATCCCGGTCAGCGAGGCGACGACGGTCATGCCGGACAGCACCACCGCCAGCCCCGAAGTGCCCATCGCCGCGTCAATCGCCTCCTGCGGCTGGCGGCCGGCGCGCAGCTCCTCGCGGAAGCGCATCAGGATGAACAGGGAGTAGTCGACGGCCAGCGCGATACCGAACATCGACACCGTCGAGGTGACGAACACCGACATCGTGGTGTAGGTCGACAACAGATAGACCAAGCCCATGGTGATCGCGACGGTGCAGATGCCCAGCGCCAGCGGGATGGCGGCCGCGGCCAACGAACCGAACACCGCGAGCAAGACAATCAAAATGATCGGCAGGTTCCACCGCTCTGCCGCGGCGATGTCGTGTTTGGTGTTTCCCGCCGCGGCGGTGCTCAGCGCGCCCTGCCCGATGACATACAACCGGACCCGGCCATTGTCGATCTTGCCTGGTTGGTCACCGTTGACGCCCACTTTGTCCCGCAGTTTTCTGGCGACGTCGCTGGCGCCGGTGTTGTTGAAGTCCAGCCGCAGCGACACCACGTACGGCCGGTCGGGCTGCGGGGCCGGCTGGCGTGAGTCGGCAACCACCGACACGCTGGGCACCTCGCCGGCGACCCGCTTGAGCAGGGCGACGGCGTCGTTCATGTCGGCGTAGGTGGCGTCGGCGCGCGGCGCGGCCACCAGGGCGAGCGGGGACGCACCCTGGTCCGGGTAGTGGTCCTCGAGTTGGTCGTGAACAAACAGCGACTGGGACCCGGCTACCTCAAAGCCGCCACCGGTGAGGTGACCTGACTGGGTCGTCGTCAAATAGATCGCGGGCACCAGTGCGAGCAACCAACCTGCGAACACCAGCCAGCGGTATCTGCGCAGGTTGCTGCTCAGACGCATCATGAACTGCTGGATTTCGCTCTCCCCGCCTTCTCCCGCGTTGCGTGGCCGTGAGCCTACCGCAGATGGGCGTAAAGTAACTCTACTTATCGGCTCTGAGCTGCGGTGACTGTCGAATTGTGATGGTATTGATGCCGCGATCCGGCACAGCGTTCCAAAGCAGATTCTCAGCCGCGCCGATTGGCGGTGTCGCCGGACCGGATGGCACGATGTCAGGGGCCGAAGCGGGCACATGCCGTCGAACACAGCCGGTTGCGGGACGGGAGGGCGTTCGCAAGCCGTGAGGAGTTGTCCATGAAGATGACCGCTGCAACGTTGCGTCACGGGCTTTTCGGCGTGTTGGCCGCCGCCGCGGTAGGCGGCACGGCCGCGGCCGTGCTGGCCGTGCCGTCGGCCAGCGGGGCGCAGGATCCGTGCGCCGCCAGCGAGATGGCAAGGACGGTCGGCTCGGTGGCCAAGTCGGCGGGCGACTACCTCGACTCGCACCCTGAGACCAATCAGGCGATGACCACGATCCTGCAGCAGCCCGCCGGACCTCAGTCGGTGACGTCGCTGAAGAGTTACTTCGAAGCCAACCCCAAGGTGGCCAGCGACCTGCAGACGATCTCGCAGCCGCTGACCGGCCTGGGAGCAAAGTGCAAGTTGCCGATCACGATTCCGCAGGTGCTCGGGCTGATGCAGGGCGCGCAAAACGGTCTGCCGGGCGGCTTGCCCGGCGCTGGCGTGCAGCCGGTTGCCGGGATGCCCGGCGGCGCACCGGCCGCACCGGCGGCCCCGCCACCGGGAACCGGGCCGCTGCCGGGTCCGGCCGGCATGTCGCCGATCACCGCCGTCAGGTAGGCGTTAACTGGCCGGCGAGCTGCGTCGGTCGCCGGGCGCACGGTCTGGATTAGCCGGGGGTTGTGCACCCGGCAGGGCCGCGTCGGCCGGATCCGGTTCGGGCCGCGGCGGGTTGTCGTTGCTGCTCGACCCGTCGACGCCGGCGTCAATCGTGTCGGGGTCGGCTTCGTTTTCGGTGCGGAACATGACGAAGAACACCGCCCAGCCGATGGCGGCGATGAGCAACCAGCTGATCACCCGGTAGACCAACATCGCCGAGATGGCGTCCGGCAGCGACATGCCGCTGGATACCAAGCCGGGCACCAGCACCGCTTCGACGACCAGCAAGCCGCCGGGCATCAGCGGGATCGTGCCGACCGCGCGGGCGGCGGCGTAGGCGACTGTCAAGCCGGCCAGCGACGCCTTGTCGCCGGCCGCGTAGGCGGCGAAGCCGAGGCAGGCGACGTCGGCGATCCAGTTGAAAAGCGACCAGCTGAACGCCACGCCGAGATCGCGCCGGCTCAGGCTGACCGCCTCAAGCTGCGTCAACGTCTCGCGCCACTTCTCCAGACCGGTGTCAGCGGGCTTGCCGCGCACCGAATTGACCCACGAGAGCACACGAGCTCCGATGCCGTCGATCAACTCCGGCCGCGACGCCACCGCCTGACCGAGCAGCAGTAACGCGACGAAACCACCGACGGTGAACAGCAGCGAGAACGGGTTGTTCTTCGCGCCCAGGAAAAATGCACCTCCCAGGCCAAGCAGGGCCAGCCCGCCCGCCTGCAACACCCCCGACATCACCAGCTGCCATGACGCCACCAGCGTCGAGGCACCCCAAATCCGTTGTTGCCGAAGGAGAAATGTCGCAGACAGGACGGGACCGCCGGGAAGCGTGGTGCTCAGCGCGTTGGCGGCGTAGTAGGCGGCCTCCGATCGCCATTGCTTGACCCGCACGCCGGCCGATTTCAGCAAGGTGCGCTGAATCTGGGCGAAGCTGTGCATCGACGCTCCGGCTGCCAGCACCGCGGCGACCAGCCACCACCACTTGGCTGACAGCAGGCTTCTCCAGGCCTTGGCCAACTGATCCCAGACCAGCGCCACCTCGATCGCGAGCACGATCGCCACGATCGCGAGAATGACCCACCGGATCCACCAGTACTTGCCGCGGACAGGCTCTTGCTGCTGGCGAAGGTTGCCGGCCGGCGCGTCACCCGACACGTGCTTTAGGGTAGCGGTGCAGATCGCGCCGTCAGCGGTGCTTGGCTTCGCCGCCGTGTCGTTGCCGGCGCAGATCGTCGCCGTTTGAGTCCCGGTGAGGCGGATACGCTACCGGAATGCCGGTCCCGGAAGACGAATCCGTTCACCCGCTTGTGCGCAAGGCCGCGGCATGGTCGTGGCGACTCCTGGTGCTGTTGGCGGCCCTGGTGGCAGTGCTGTGGTTGATCAAGCGGCTGGAGTTGATCTCCGTTCCGCTGGCATTGGCGCTGATCCTGTCGGCACTGCTGTTGCCCGGGGTCGACTGGCTGGACCGCCACGGCGTCCACCGCGGGCTCGCGGTGTTCCTGCTGTTGCTGACCGGGTTCGCCGCGATCGGCGGGGTCCTGGCGTTCGTCGTCAGCCAGTTCATCGACGGGTTGCCGGGGCTGGTCAACCAGGTGACGCGCCTGATCGACTCGACCCGTAAGTGGCTGGTCGAAGGTCCGGTGCATCTGAGCCGGGATCAGGTCAACAACCTCGGCAACACGATGACCGACGTGCTGCAAAAGAATCAGGCCAAGCTGACCAGTGGGGCGCTGTCGACGGCCACCACCGTCACCGAGATCGTCACGGGCGCGTTCGTGGTGCTGTTCACGCTGATCTTCTTTCTGTACGGCGGCCGCAACATCTGGCAGTTCGTGGTCAAGATCTTCCCCGGCGAGGTGCGCGACAAGGTCCACCAAGCCGGCATCGCCGGGTTCCAGTCGCTGATCGGTTATGTGCGGGCGACATTCCTGGTGGCGCTGGTCGACGCGGCCGGTGTCGGCACCGGTCTGGCGATCATGAGCGTGCCGCTGGCCTTGCCGCTGGCCTCGCTGGTCTTCCTCGGCGCGTTCATTCCGCTGGTCGGCGCAGTGGTCAGCGGGTTTTTGGCCGTGGTCGTCGCGCTGATCGCAAAGGGCTGGGTTTACGCGTTGATCACGCTGGGGGTGATCATCGCGGTAAACCAGTTGGAAAGCCACGTGTTGCAACCGCTAGTCATGGGGCGCGCGGTGTCGATCCACCCGCTGGCGGTGGTGGTGGGCATATCGACGGGCGGAATACTGGCGGGCATCGTCGGCGCGCTGCTGGCCGTGCCGACCATTGCGTTCATTGACCGCGCGGTCCGGGTGCTGCTCGCATCGACGCCCGCGCCCGAGGCACCAGCCGGGCCAGCCGACGGCGGCAGCACGCTTGTGCACGCCGAACCGGATAGCGTCGACGCGCGGCCGGCACCCGCTGGGGGCGACGCCACGGAGCGTGGCGCAGACCGGAGTTAGAACCGGCCTTCGCGGCGCAGCAGTTCCTGTGCGCTGATGCTGCCGCTGCGACGCTGGCGGGCCTGCTCGGCGCTGTTGCCGCTTTGGCCGCGGGAGTTCAGCTTCTCGGTGGCCACATCGGAGTCGTCGTCTGGCGGCGGGGTAGGGATGGCAGTGGTGGGATCACCTGCATCGCTTGGTGTTTGGCTGCCGGTCTGGTTTGCGGGGATGGGCATCGCGCGGGTCTGCTCGGCCGACGGCTTGGGTGTTGGGTCGGCGCCCGCCTGGTACCGGTCGGCGGGACGGCCACCGGCGCGATCCCCGTCGCGGGGGCGTGGCGGTGGTGACGGCACGTCGCCGTGGTGCGGCGACCGGTCCTGGGGGAGGTCCAAGCCGTCGCGCAATTCGCTTAACCACGACTCGATTTCGCGGTCGCGCGGCGGTGGGGATGCCTTGGGCCGCCGGTTGGCGGGCGCCGCGTGCTGGACGGTGCTTTTGGGCGTCGACAAGCGGGTGGTCGGCGGTTCGGTTGGCTCGCCACCGCCGGCGGGCATCCGGGTGGTGTCACCACCGGGCGGTCGGGTTTGCGCCACCGGCCCGGGTGCGGGCCGACCGGCTGCGCGCGGACGTGATGTCCCTTCCGCGCCGGGATGGGTGGGGTCGTGCGGCGGACGCGGTGAGCGGGCAGGGGCGGCCGGAGGCCGCCCGGCGACAGGATGCCCTGCTCTGCGCGGCGCCGGTAGCTTGCGCTCGTCGGGCAGGTGAATTTCGCCCAGCCCGATGCGGTTCTGCAGGCGTTTCATCCACAGCGGAGCCCACCAGCAGTCGTCGCCGAGCAGCTTCATCACCGACGGCACCAGGAACATCCGGATGACGGTGGCGTCCAGCAGCAGCGCCGCCATCAAACCGAACGCCAGGTACTTCATCATCACCAAGTCGGAGAGCACGAACGAGCCGGCGACCACCGCAAGCACGGTCGCGGCGGCGGTGATGATGCGACCGGTGGTCGCCGTGCCGATCCGGATCGCTTCCGCGGTCGACATGCCGCGTTCTCGTGCCTCGACCATCCGGGAGACCAGAAACACCTCGTAGTCGGTCGACAGACCGAAGACCACCGCGATGATCAGGCCGATGACCGGCGCGGTCAGCGGCGTCGGGGTGAAATTCAGCCACTTCGACAGGTGCCCGTCGACGAAAATCCACGTCAAGATGCCCATCGTGGATCCGAGGGTCAGCGCGCTCATCACCGTCGCTTTGAGCGGCAGCACCAACGAGCCAAACGCCAGGAACATCAACAACGTGGTGGTGGTCAACAGGATCACCAACATCAGCGGCAACTTGGCGAAGATGCCGTGAATACTGTCCTGCACCAGGGCCTGGGTACCGCCGACCATGATGTTGAGCCCCTTGGGCACCGTGATGGCCCGCACCTCGGCGATCTTCTTCGCCGCGTCGTTGGGATTCACCAGGCCGTTCTGGATCACCCGGACCGAGTCGTCCTTGGGGTGAGTCGTGCCGTTGGGTCCGGCGACACACGGATTGCCCGCAATGTTGGGGCAGGGACGTTCCTCCCACTGCTTGGAGGTGAATCCGTTCAGCGGTGCCTTGCTGCGGATGTCGGCGACCTGCTGATCGGTGACCTTGCTGTGATTGGTGCTCTGGATCACCAGGGTCAGCTGCTCGGTGCGGTAGCCGGGGAAGAGCTTGTCGAAATGCTCCTGCGCCTGGCGCACCGGGTTGCTGGGCGGCAGGTACTTTTCGCTGAAGCCACCGAGGGACAGGTTGAACAGCGGAATGATCAGCAAAATCATCGCGACCACGATCGGAATGGCGAACAGCAGCGGTCGCTTCATCACCC
>Ga0070737_10004650_pt1 | contig 13610 bp, 7 predicted proteins | sample Coa_R1_10_FD_66438 | JGI IMG/M metagenome (GOLD analysis project Ga0070737, IMG submission 66438) | Surface soil microbial communities from Centralia Pennsylvania, which are recovering from an underground coalmine fire - Coalmine... | ecosystem: Environmental > Terrestrial > Soil > Unclassified ... | reverse complement strand
CGCCGAGACGCTTGGCTGCGGCGCCCGTCGTCCACCCGGCCCGCGAGAATACTCCACATAATAGACACGCTCATCCGGCTGGGTGACGCCAAACACCAGCCGCAAGTCACTGGCAAGCTGGCGTGTGCGCTTGACCAGCTTCTCAAACAGTTGCTCTTCTTTGTCGTCCATCACCAGCGGGCGATGGTGTTGCAGACTATTCGCCAGCGTATCTATCTCGCTGGAAAGGCGCAATCCCTCTTGCAGGGGTTGGCGCAGGTTCTGGCGTCCGCGCGCGTCGGGTTTGGCCACCAGCAGCAACGCCTCCCACAGGGCAGTATTGGCGATGGTGGCGTTCATGATGGCCTGGGCGTCAGCGTGTTCGCGCAGGCGACGTAGCGCCAGCAGGCTTTGCACACGCGATGGCGTGACCGTCGCGGTGAAGGCGCGCGTAGCCTCTTCTTCCAGGTGATGCGCCTCGTCAATCACAATGAGATCGCGCTCCGGTAAGAAGTAGCCATCCATCACGGCGTCGAGCAGCAACAGCGTGTGATTGACGACGATGATCTGCGCCTTGCGGGCGGTCTCGCGCATCTGACGCACATAGCAATCGCCAAAGTGGGGACACGACCGCCACGCGCATTGATCGCTATCGGTCGTCAGCCGCGCGCGCAACTCGCCAGGGAGCGCGGTCGGCAGCAGATCGAGGTCGCCATCCCACACGCTGAAATCGCCCATGAGGTCTTCCATCCGGCTGAATGCGAGCGTGGGAGCCAAGACCTGGAAGCCTTTCTCTTCGGTGTAGCGTTCCAGGCAGAGGTAGTTGCCCATGCCTTTGACAAGCGCCGCCGGAAACGGCTGGATGTGGCGCTGAAGAAACGGGATGTCTTTGTAGAAAAGCTGCTCCTGCAACGCTTTGTTTGCCGTGCTGACGATGGCCACCTTGCCGGAGCGCACGATGGGAAGCAGGTACGCAATTGACTTGCCTGTACCTGTTGACGCTTCGCAGACGAGATGGTGATTGTTGGTGAGCGCATCTACCACATGGCGCGCCATCGCGAGCTGCGCTGGGCGCTCCTGGTAGCCAGGGAGCGAACGCGAGAGCACGCCGCCCTGGCGCAGATCGGTCTCGATGGCGTGGCGCAGTTCATCGCCGGTCAACTCTACAGGCTTAGGCGGCTTCTCGGCGTTGCGCTGAACGCGACGCGAACACGGCGACGCTTCATCAAAGGGATCGCCCTCAGACACATCGTCGAAGAGCATATCTGGCTGGGGAGCGTGAAAAGCGGCGGCAATCTCCTCCGGCTCGTCAGGAATGCTTTCGATCAGAACGTCGTCTATGGCAATCGCTGGCTCCGCTGCGCCTTGCGTTGGCCCGTGGATTTGAGTGGGCAATGGGTCTGATGGGTCTGGCTGCTGGTGGTTGCTGGCTTGGTTCGTCGTTTTGCGCTTCGCCATCGTCGCCCGTCTCTTTTCGTGTGGTGTGGTTCCCGCCCGTCGTCCATCGCCCGGTAGAGTACCTTCAGTGTATCATGCCTGGATCGCTTGCATGCTGCTTTTGGGACTTTCGTGAGCAGTTTGGCTGCTCTTAATCTTTTCCAACCGATTTCCAACAAATTGAGAGCATGCTGAGAACATGGCGCAACGCCGCTTTTGCGGCGTTTTTTGTGGCGCCTGCTGGCAGCGCCAGACGTACATGTTGATGTGAAGTATGAGAAAACGCGAGGGCTGCTCACGCTGATGTGATGGGCCATGCGCGGCGATTGTCAGACCTGATAGGAACACTATCTTTGAGGGACATGGCTCTACGGAAAAGACCATGCCCGGTTGAAACTTGAAAAGAAGGGGAGCCATGAGCGACCGAAGAGTATTGCAACGTGTGTTGTTTGGAGCAGCGGGCGCCGCATTGTTGATCGTTGGGATAGCCATTGGCGCCTTCCTGGGCGGCCCGTTGAGCGCCTTCGCGGCAGGCACAACTGGCGGAGCCACGACTGCGACATCCACGCCCGCGCCCGGTTCGCGGCAAGCGTATTGTCAGCTCTATGTGCAAACGCTGGCCAGCAACCTGGGTGTCAGCGTGAGCAAGCTGGAAAGCGCCAACCAGGCCGCTGCACAAAAGGTGATTGACCAGATGTACGCCGACGGCAAGATCACCGCCGCGCAGAAGGCGAAGCTGGAAGCCAGGCTCAAAGCCAACGCCTCGAATCCATGCGCGGCGTTGAAAGACTTCCCACATAGGCATGGCGCTGGCCCTAACAGGGGCTTCGTTGCTAGCGCCCATGCCGCTATCGAGGCGGCTGTCGCCAAGTCGCTGAACATCTCCACCAGCGCCCTGGAGAGCGATTTGCAGGCGGGGAAGACGATTCCGCAGATCGCCAGCGCGCAACATGTAAGCATCAACACAGTCAACACGGCCTACCTCAACGCCGTGCAGACACAGCTCAACAGCGCCGTAAAACAGGGATTGATCACCCAGACGATGGCCAACAACGCCTATACGCAGGCCAAGAACGCCGTCGCCCAGGGCCACTATCCGCTGCTGGATGGTGGCCCGCATGGCGGCCGCCTTGGAGGGCCTCGTTTCTAACCTTACCTATCTCCCAACCCCCTTCCTCTCGCTGGGAAGGGGGCTTTTTGTTGCCTATCGAGCGTCCGGTAGCGCCTTCGCCCCAATCCGCTACAATCATAGAAGCATCGTTTTTTCTGAGGAGGCTTCCCTTGCGCTTGGACTATAAATGGCGTGCGGCCATCGTGATCGCCGTCGGACTCTTTATGGGCGTGCTCGATGTGACTATTGTGTCGGTTGCGCTGCCCCAAATGCAGGCATATTTCCATACCGACCGCGACACAATCACCTGGGTCGCGACGGGCTATCTGCTTGCGCAGGCGGCGGTGATTCCGATCACCGGCTTCGTGAGCGACCGCATCGGCAGCAAAACAGTTTTTCTGACGGCGCTGGCGCTCTTTACTATCGGATCGGGGTTGTGCGCGATTTCACCCACAGAGCAGTGGCTGATCGCGTTTCGCGTGTTCCAGGGGATCGGTGGCGGCGCGCTCTTCCCGGTTGCCTTCGCCATTATCTTCCGCGTCTTCCCGCCCGCCGAGCGTGGGCCGGCCAGCGCGCTGATCGGCGTGCCAGTGTTGCTGGCGCCAGCCTTTGGGCCGACCATCGGCGGTTATTTCACACAAACCTTCGACTGGCGTGCAATCTTCCTGATCAATCTGCCGGTCGGCGTGATCGCCTTCATCGGCTGCCTGCTCGTGTTGCATGGCGGCGCGCGTGAGCGTGCGGAGAGCGGCCTGACGGCGCAGGAAGGACAGGAGAGCCAACCAGTCGCTCGACAGCGATTCGACGTTCTCGGGTTGGCGCTCTCGATGATCGGTTTCACTGCGCTTGTCTACGGCATCTCCGAGGCGGCGTTGACCAGTTGGACAGATCGCAATGTGGTGATCGCGCTTGTGGCGGGCGGCGTCTTGCTGGTCGCTTTCGTCGTCAACGAGTTGCTTGTCGGCGATCCGGTGATGGATGTGCGGCTGTTCCGTAACTACGCCTTCACAGCGGCGAACGTGCTCACCTGGGTGGTCTCCGGCTTCCTCTTCGCCAGCCTCTACCTCCTGCCGATCTTCTTCCAGAATGTGCAGGGGTACTCACCCCTGCAATCAGGTGAGTTCGTGATTGTGCAGGGGCTTGGCGCTGCACTTGCCACAGTCATCGCCGGGCGGCTCTACAATCGAGTTGGCCCACGCTGGCTCGTCACCATCGGTTTCGTGCTCGTTACCACCGGAACCTATGCCTTCACACAGCTCAACGTCAACACGAGCTGGCAATCGCTCCAGGCGTGGCTGCTGGTGCGCGGCCTGGGCTTGGGCTTCACCAACATCCCCTTGCAGACGCTGGCGCTCTCGGCGGTGAGCAACCGTGCGATGGCGCGCGCCTCGTCTCTCGTCAATGTGACACGCCAGGTCTTCGGCGCCGTTGGCATTACCGTCCTCACGACCATCTTCGTCCAACAGGCGCAAGACAATGCGAAGACCTATGCGCCCCAGGTAAAGGCGGCGACGACCACCTATGTACGGCAGCAGGTGCAGGCGGCGACAAAGCAGGCGGTGCAGCAGTATACCAGCGGTTCCCCAAGTGATCCGACGACTCCTCTTGGGAAATTGGCCGCTGGGTGCGCAAGGCCCTTTGGCAGAGCAGCGCAACAACACACGGCGCAGATTCAGGCGTGTGTGCAGCAGGCGGCGCAGAACTATGGTCAACACTACGCGCAATCCTATGCCGCGCAGCATGGTCATCAGATTGCGGCGCAGTATGCCCAGCACTACGCCTTGCAGCACGTCGCCCCGCTTGCGCAGGTGTACGGCATCAACTATGCCTTCCTGGTCTCGATGATCGGCTGCGCTGTCGCAATCGTGCTGGCGCTCTTCGTTGGCACAGACCCGGCAGTGGAGGCGGCAAAACGCGCCGCAGCCAAGGGCGAGAAGCCGCCTGAGGCGCGTCCGGTGATGGTGGGCGAGTAAAGGCTGGTGTGGCGGGCGGGCGGTTGAAACCGCGCCTAGGGGCTACGCCACAAAGGCCGCCTACGCGGCCTGGAGATCGTGGGGGGAGCGGGGGCCGCGCGTTTACCTGCCTGCCAGCTTCGCCAGGATGTCGCCCGCGCTGGTTTCGCCTAGCCAGCTTGCGCGCACGATCCCATGCCCATCTACCAGGATCAGCGTGGGATAGTAGCGTACGCCATAGCGCCCAGCCACCGTTTCGTTACGATCCAGCAGCACGGGCGGCGTGAACAGCAGGCGCGCGAAGTAGTTGGCGACGATCTGCGCGCTCTCCCCTGGCGAGTCAATATAGACGACATGCAGGTGTGGGCGAGCCAGCGCGACGTTGTGCGCCGTTTGCAGTTCGCTCAGGCAATGCACACACAGCGTGTTAAAGAAGACGAGCAACGTGGGGCGATCCTGGCCTGGGGCGAAGGTGTAGGGTGTGGCGGCAAGCTGCGAGCCTTGTGTGACGGGTAACGTGAACGCGGGCGCGGAATGGGCGATCAATCGTTGCGGCCCATCGGCAGGGCCAGCCACCGGGCGCACAAGCAACGCCAGCGCAATCGCCACCAGCGCCGCCGCAATCACACCCGCGCGCAAGGCTCCCAGGGGTGTGCGTAAAGCACGCCCATATCGCCGGATAGCCTCCCGCCAGGGTTGTTGGTTCATTGCCTTCGCACCCTCCCAATTGCGGCATAGCTTGTCTATCTATAGAGTATACCAACGACGTGACAAGCGGATACGGGCAAGCTGCTGGTCAGCATGAGACATACACTGTAGGACGGCGCCAACAAAGTACCACCGTCGTCTCTGGCGGCGAGTGTCAGGCGATACGTTGAGCAAACAGGAACGCGCACGGCTAGCGTGGCAGGCGGGTAAACCCGCGCCTGGAGGCGGCGCCAGAAACGCTGCCTGGAGAGCGGACGTCGCCGCCTCATCACACACTGGAATAGGCGTCATCCCCTGGCGATCCGAGGCGCCTCATCTCTCCAGTCCGCGTAGGCGGACTTCGTGGCCAACGGCCCTTAGGCGCGGTTTCAACCGCCCGCCGCGCTTCGCCCCGCGCTTCGCCCCGCGCCCACCTCGCCCGCCCACCTCGCTCCCCATCCGCGAACCCGCTTTCCCGATGATCCCTCTCCCGCTGGGGGAGGGGTGGGGCAGCCTGACACCATAAAAATACGCTATAATGACAGGGGAGAAACCAGCCACAAAACATCATCACGAGACGTCATTGGGAGTTATCTGGCGCGCATCTTCCCTCTCCCGCTGGGGAAGAGCAGGGGTGCGGGCCGCATGTTCTCATTCGTCAAAGAAATACGAGCAGTCGTACATGGATCAGCGTCACATCCGTAATTTTTGCATCATCGCGCATATTGATCATGGCAAATCCACCCTGGCCGACCGCCTGTTGGAGTTCACCGGCGCGGTAGCCGCCCGCGATATGGAAAACCAAATCCTCGATCAGATGGATCTCGAACGCGAGAAGGGCATCACCATCAAGGCGCAGGCCGTGCGCATGCGCTACACCGCCGACGATGGCGAAGAATACGAACTCAATCTCATCGACACTCCAGGCCATGTGGACTTCACCTATGAAGTGTCGCGCAGCCTGGCCGCCTGCGAGGGCGCGCTGCTGGTAGTTGACGCCACCCAGGGCATCGAGGCGCAGACGCTGGCCAACCTCTATCTCGCGCTTGACGCTGGACTTGAGATCGTTCCCGTTATCAACAAGATCGATCTACCCAGCGCCGATCCTGAGCGTGTCGCCAAAGAGATTGACGAGGTGATCGGCTTGCGCCGCGATGAGATGGTGCTAGCGAGCGCCAAAGAAGGCATCGGCGTCAAAGACATCCTCGAGGCGGTCGTCACGCGCATGCCCCCGCCAAAGGGCAGCGTAGAAAAGCCGCTGCGTGCGCTGATCTTCGACTCCAAGTACGACGCCTACAAGGGCGTGATCGCCTATGTGCGCGTGATGGACGGCGCGATCAAGCCCGGCTCACGTATCCTGATGATGCAGCTTGGCACAACAACTGACGTATTGGAGGTTGGCTACTTCAGCCCGTCGCTCGTGCCCGTCAAAGACCTCTCGGCGGGCGAGGTGGGCTACGTCGCCACTGGATTCAAGAACGTGAAGGATTGCCAGGTCGGCGACACCATCACGCTGACGGCCCATCCTGCGCCTGAAGCGTTGCCCGGCTACCGGCCCGCCAAGCCGATGGTCTACGCGGGCATTTTTCCGGTGGAGGGCGATGACTACTCGCTGCTGCGGGAGGCGCTGGATCGCCTGCGCCTGAACGACGCCTCGCTGGTCTACGAGCAGGAAAACTCAGTGGCGCTTGGCTTTGGCTTTCGCTGCGGCTTCCTGGGTCTGCTGCATATGGAGATCATTCAGGAGCGCATCGAACGCGAGTACAACCTCGACATCCTGGTGACGGCTCCCAGCGTGGAATACCTCGTCACGCGGACAAACGGCGAGGTGGTCAGCGTGCATAATCCGGCGGAGTTGCCGCCGCCCAACGAGATCGCCAAGATCGAAGAGCCGCTGATGGACATCTCGATCTTCACGCCTGCGCGTTACATCGGCACAATCATGGACTTGGTGACGATGCGGCGCGGAGAGTATCGTGAGATGAGCTATCTGGAAGCCGACCGTGTGCATATGCAGTATCGCATGCCGCTGAGCGAGCTGATCGTTGACTTCTACGATCAACTGAAGTCGCGCACACAGGGCTACGCCTCGCTCGACTACACCTTCGCCACCTATGCCGAGGCCGACCTGGTGAAGCTGGACATCCTGGTGAACGGCCAGCCGGTGGACGCGCTCTCGCTCATCACGCATAAAGACAAAGCCGCCAATCAAGGACGCGCGCTTGTCGAGCGGCTGCGCGAGTTAATCCCACGCCAATTGTTCGAGGTGCCCATTCAGGCGGCGATTGGCAGCCGCATCGTCGCGCGCGAGACGGTGAAGGCGATGCGCAAGAACGTGCTGGCGAAGTGCTATGGCGGCGACGTGACACGCAAACGCAAGCTGCTGGAAAAGCAAAAAGAGGGCAAGAAACGCATGAAGATGGTCGGCAGCGTCGAGATTCCCCAGGAGGCGTTCATGGCGCTCCTCAGCCTGGAGGAGAAACAATCGTGAGCGCCGCACATGATGCAAAGCACGCACAGCGGCGCGGCCCAACGCTCGCCGTGCTGGCCGACATCCACGGCAACGTGCCTGCGCTCGACGCCGTGCTGGCCGACCTGGAGCGTGTTCAGCCCGATCATATCGTGATCGCAGGCGACTTCGTGAACCGTGGGCCACAGAGCCGCGCCGCGCTCGAACGCATCTCGCCATATCATTTCCCGGCGATCAGCGGCAACCATGATACCTGGCTGGTCTCGCTGGCGCAGGGCCGCAATCTGCCCGATGAATGGGAATCGTCCTGGTGGACGCCAGTGCGTATGGCGGTAGCCGAACTCACCTCCGACTGGCAATCGTGGCTGGGCGCCCTGCCGTTTAGCATGCGGGTGGAACTACCTGGGACTGCTCCCGTGCGCATCGTTCACGGCAGCCCACGCGACTCGCGTGAGGGGATGGGCCGGATGATGAGCGACGCCACGCTGGCCAAGGCGCTGGCTGGCGTTGAGGAGTCGCTGATCGTCGGCGCACATATCCACTATCCCTACGAACGCTGGCTGCGTATGGGGGCTAGCAGCGCCGAAGGCGAGCCACAAAGCGAGACAAAGCATGTGGTAGTGATCGGCGCAGTGGGCTGTCCCTTCAACGGCGACATCAACGCGCAATACGGGCTGTTTCATTGGGATGGAACCGAGTGGCGTTTCGAGCATCGCTCAATCCCCTATGACCACGAGCCACTCTACGCGATCTGGCGCGAAAGCGGCTATCTGGCGGACGGCAGCCTCTCCTCAGCGTTGATGATGCTGGAGCACCGAACCGCCCGCACGCAGTACGTCCCCTTCTGGGAGTGGGCGCTCGAACGCGGCCTGCCGCTGACGCGCGAGAGCCATACGATCTTTATGCAGGAGCGCGAGCCATTCATTCCGCCGCCCATGCTGCGGAAGATTGGAGAGTAAGCAGCAGAACAGAACATCACGACGCCTACAAATAGTTTCTGGTAGTTTCTGGCGTGTTGTTACTCATTCACATCCAGCACAACGTGGCCGCGAATCTGCCCCCGCATAATCTCCTCGGCCAATCGGGGCGCCTCACTGAGTGGCTCCACGCGCATCATCAGGTCGAGCGTGCGTTTGGGCAGCGTCGTTGCGATGCGCGCCCAGGCTTCACGGCGTATCTCGATGGGCGTGGGAAGCGAGTCGATCCCCAGCAAGTTGACCGCCCGCAGGATGAACGGCAGCACCGTCGTCGTGAATTCCATGCCACCCGCGTTGCCACAAGCCGCCACACTGGCGCCATACGCCGCAGAGCGTAGCGCGCCCGCCAATACTGGGCCGCCGACGGTATCCACCACACCGCCCCAGCGCGCCGAGGCCAGTGGCGCGCCCGGAGCCGTGAGCGTCGCGCGGTCGAGCAGTTCATGCGCGCCAAGCTCGGTCAGGTAGTCGCGCGCCTCGTCAACACGGCCGGTCGCCGCGACAACACGATAGCCGCTGTTGGCCAACAGCGCCACCGCCATGCTGCCCACGCCGCCAGCCGCGCCCGTCACCAGCGCCTCGCGCCCGCCGGGAGCGAAGCCATGCTGCTCCAGCGCCATGATGCACAGCATCGCCGTGAAGCCCGCCGTCCCAACACCCATCGCCTCGGTCAGACTCAGCTCATCGGGAACCTTGACCAGCCACTCGCTTTTCAGCCGGGCGTACTGCGCCATGCCACCCCAGTGACGTTCGCCCACGCCCCAGCCGGTGGAGACGATGCGATCCCCAGGCGCGAAGTCGGGCGATGAAGATTCAACCACCTCGCCAGCAAGGTCAATGCCTGGAACCATTGGGAAGCTGCGCACCACCTTGTTTCTGCCGAGAATCGCCAGGCCATCTTTGTAGTTTAGCCCCGAGTAGGCCACGCGCACAAGCGTATCGCCCTCCGGTAGCGCGGATTGCTCAACGGTCTGCATGCTCGCATGTGTCTTGCCATCCTCTTCAGTGAGGACAAGCGCCCGAAACGTGGCGGGCGCGTTTGGAGTCGTCATTGGCTTGCTCCTTATGCGTCAACAAGCGTTGTGTGCATAGTGCAATAGTGCTTAAAGAGGGGTCGGCGGGCTGTATGGCGAAACAGAGTGAAGCCCCTGGGCGCGGGTTCACCCACCCGCCGACGTATCATCCCTAGCGTAGCACATGCGCGCGTGCCTTTTCACGATCCTGCTCCGGGCGCCGTCTCGTACAATTGCCGCCGCCTCCGTCCAGCCACCATGCCAAGCGCGGTCTTGTACGCCGGGATTGAGACGGCGTACCAGAAACCAGGAATCGCCATCGAGGAGAGTGGCAACGTCTGCGCCAGCAGCACTGAGATCAGACCGACCCCGCACATCAGCGCCTCATCGGCTTCCTCAACGCGCCAATGTCCCACTCCATCACGATTGTTGAGACGCTTCCCTCGCCCCATGCTTACAAAGGCATTGAGCGCATAGGGCAAAAAGCAGTCGTGTGGGAGATATGGCGCAGGCGCAGCGACAGAGCGGCGCGCATGGCGTACAATACAGACAAACAAACTGACAGCTACGGCGACGAGTAGAGACAGCAAGGGATGTGTAGATGCGAATCGAGGAGCGCGGCGCAAAGCGGGCGAAGGGCAGCAATCAGCCAGACCAGCCGGATGCGCAATCACTAGCGGACGCGCAGGATATTCCATCTGGCGCGCGCCAGAATGCCTTTAGCGGTGGCGGCTGGCCTGACCGCGAGTCGCTCGAACTCAGTCCCATCCGCCAGCAATATCTCAGCGTCAAGCGGCAGTATCCCGACGCCATTCTCTTCTTCCGCCTGGGCGACTTCTATGAAATGTTTGATGAAGACGCCGAGCTTGTCGCTCGCGAACTTGAACTGACGCTTACGCGGCGGGATTTTGGGCGTGGGCAGAAGTCGCCGATGGCGGGCGTGCCCCACCACGCCGCAGAAGGCTACATCGCCCGGCTGATCGGTAAGGGCTACCGCGTCGCCATCTGCGAGCAAACAAGCGATCCCGCGCTGAGCAAGGGGTTGGTCGAGCGCGAGGTAATGCGCGTCGTCACGCCAGGAACGGTAGTTGATCCGGCGATGCTGGCGGCCAAGCGCAACAACTATCTGGCCGCCGCCGTGCTGGGGCGCGACGCCGTGGGCGTGGCCTATGTGGACATCACCACCGGAGAGTTTGCCTGCGCGCAGTTCTCCGCCGCCGAACCAGAGAACGCCCTGTTGCAAGAACTGGCGCGTGTCCAGCCTGCCGAGGCGCTTGTGGAGGCGGCGCAAACACCACGCGCGCCGCTGCCTCGTCGCCGCACGCTTCCTGCCGATGCGATAGAGAACCTGGACGACGCCGAGTTTTCCCAGACAGAGGATGAGCAAGAAGAAGAGCGGAGCTTGAGCGAACGGCTGGCAGCGCGGCTCGATGCGATTGATGCACGGCTGGGGACGGTGGTCACGCCCTACGATGCGCGCTTCTTTCGCGAGGATACTGCCCGCGAACGGCTGCTTGATCATTTCCACGTCGCCACGCTCGACGCTTATGGCTGCGCCAGTTTGCCGCTGGCGATGCGTGCGGCCGGAGCGGTTATCGCCTATCTCAACGAGACACAACGCGGCGCGCTGGCGCAGATCACCGCGCTGGAGACCTATAGCGTCGCAGAGTTCATGACGCTTGACGCGCATACACGCCGCAACCTGGAAATCTTCGAGAGCGGACGGGGCGGCGGCGTCAAAGGCTCACTGTTGGGCGTGCTTGATCTCACCCGTACTCCAATGGGCGGGCGCATGCTGCGCCGTTGGCTCAGCGAGCCGCTGCTCGATCTCGAACGCCTGCGCCAGCGGCAGGAGGGCGTCGCCGCAGCCGTCGCCGATGTTGCGCTGCGCACTCGCCTGGCGAAGCCGCTTGGCCGCGTGGGCGACCTGGAACGGCTTGCGAACCGCACCCTGCAACGACTGGCCACCCCACGCGATTTGATCGCCCTGGCCAACGGTCTGCATGCGCTGGAAGAGACCTCTCCCCCGAACGGTGAAGGGAGTGGAATTGTGCTGGCCCAAAGTGGAAATATCTTGCCCCACAACGAATCTACTTTCCCTCTCCCGCTGGGGGAGGGGCAGGGGAGGGGGCTGTCCCACCTCCTCGCCGCCATCGATCCCCTGCCGGGGTTGCAGGCGTTGATTGGGCGGGCGCTGGTGGAAGAGCCGCCGCTGACGCTGACCGACGGCGGCGTGATCCGCCAGGGGTATAGCGCCGAACTGGATAGGCTGCTTGATGCTGCGCGCAACGGTCGCCAGTGGGTTTCTGAGCTGGAGCGCAAAGAGCGCGAGCGCACCGGCATTCCCAACTTGAAAGTGGGCTATAATCGCGTCTTCGGCTACTTTATTGAGGTCTCCAACTCGTATCTCAGTCGCGTACCAGGCGACTATATCCGCAAGCAGACGATCTCGACGGGTGAGCGGTTCATCACACCTGACCTCAAAGAGTATGAGGCGCTGATCCTCAACGCGCAAGAGCGCAGCGTGAAACTGGAGCAGGAGTTGTTCGCGGCGCTGCGCGCTGAGGTGGCAGCGCAGTGGGCCGAGCGTGTTCTGCGGACGGCGCGCGCGCTGGCCGAACTCGATACGTTGCTGGCGCTGGGCGAGGTGGCGGCGCGTCGTGGCTACTGCCGTCCTGAACTCGACCTGGGGGATACCATCCACATCGTCGCGGGACGCCATCCCGTCGTGGAGGCCAGCCTCACACAACAACCGACGCAGCGTGACGCAGGCTTCGTCCCCAACGATACCGAGATCTCCACCAGCGAGGCGCAAATCCTGCTGCTGACGGGGCCAAACATGGCGGGCAAGTCTACCTATCTGCGGCAGGTGGCGCTGATCACCCTGCTGGCGCAGATCGGCTCGTTCGTTCCGGCGGAGCGCGCGCGCATCGGGCTGGTGGATCGCATCTTCACCCGCATCGGCGCGCAGGATGACCTCGCCACCGGCCAGAGCACGTTCATGGTGGAGATGGTCGAGACGGCGAACATCCTGCACCACGCCACGCCGCGCAGCCTGATCATTCTCGATGAAATCGGGCGCGGCACCAGCACCTACGACGGGCTGGCCATCGCCCGCGCCATCGTCGAATACCTGCATAACAACAAACGCTGCGGCGCGAAGACGCTCTTCGCCACTCACTACCACGAGCTGGTGGAGCTTGCGCGCACACTGCCCCGCGTGCGGGCGTATAATGTGGCAGTGACGGAGGAGCAGGGACGGGTTGTTTTCCTGCGCAAGATCATGCCGGGCGGCGCTGATAAGAGTTATGGTGTGCATGTGGCGCAGTTGGCGGGCATCCCGCGCCAGGTGACACGACGGGCCGAAGAGGTGCTGGAGGAGCTTGAACGCAAAGGTGACGCCCGCGAACGCCGCCGCGTGATGCGCGATCTGCCCACACCCACCGCCGTCCAACTGACGCTCTTCTCAGCCGCGCCCGACCCGCTGCTCGAAGAACTGAAGACGATGGCGATAGACGAACTCACCCCGCTCGAAGCCTTGAATAAGCTCTATGAGCTTCAGCGCAAAGCCCGCGAAAAAGGATGACACTTCCCGCATGACCCCTGAGCAACCTCTATCGCAGAACGACTACGCCGACGCGCTGAGCCCGCCGGTCGTGCAGCCACCACAGGTGACACACCTATCCCCCCGGCCCCCTTCCCATCCGGGGAAGGGGGAGTTTGGTGAATTGCCTGGCCTGCGACTGCCTGGCTCGAAGTATTTCACCTTGCGCTATCTGCTGGCTGCGGCCCTGACTGACGGCGAGAGTCTGGTGATTGGGCCAGCCATCAGCGATGATACTGCTGTACTGGTTCGTGCGTTGCGCTCGCTTGGCGCACGGATCGCCTGGGAGCGTATAGGCGACGATGGAGAGTGGGCATTGCGTGTGGTGGGTGTCGCCGGACGACCACAGCGGCCACCGGATGGCAGAATCCAGGCGGGCA
>Ga0070737_10004648_pt1 | contig 13617 bp, 8 predicted proteins | sample Coa_R1_10_FD_66438 | JGI IMG/M metagenome (GOLD analysis project Ga0070737, IMG submission 66438) | Surface soil microbial communities from Centralia Pennsylvania, which are recovering from an underground coalmine fire - Coalmine... | ecosystem: Environmental > Terrestrial > Soil > Unclassified ... | reverse complement strand
TATATGGAAAAGGCCTCGCGCGAGGCCAAGCAGCAGACGAGCTGGACGCAGCAGAATAAGGAGTTTGAAGACGCGCTGCACGCGTTCATCGATTGCCTTCTCGGCTCGCAGGAGTTTCTTTCCGATCTGGACAGCTTCGTCAACCTGGTGCTTGCCCCAGGACGCATCAACAGCCTGGCGCAAACGCTGATTCGCTATACCGCGCCGGGCGTGCCCGATACCTATCAGGGCAGCGAGCTATGGGATTTGCGATTGGTCGATCCCGACAACCGCGCGCCGGTGGATTACGAGGCGCGATGCGCGATGCTGGCCGAGCTCGAAGGGGGATTGAACGCGGAGCAGATTCTGGGGCGCATGGACAGCGGACTGCCCAAGCTCTGGGTGGCCTATCGCTCGCTTCGGCTGCGGCGCGATCATCCGGAGTGGTTCGGCTCGGAGGCCGAATATACTCCGATAATCGCCGAAGGCGCGAAGACGGATCACGTGATCGCATATCTGCGCGGCGGCAGAGTGGCTGCGGTTGCGCCGCGATGGAGTACAAGGCTCGGCGCCGGGTGGGCGTCAACGGCTGTCGAACTGCCCGGCGGTCGATGGCGGAATATCCTGGCCGGAGACGCCGTCGACGGCGGACGCGTGCGCATACAGGAGCTGTTCCGGCATTTTCCTGTTGCGCTGCTGGTTAAGGAAGCGGACTGATGCACAGGTTTAACGTATGGGCGCCGCGGGCGCGGAAGATGGCGGTGAGTATCAACGGCCGGTCGCGGCCGATGCACGGGCCGGGCGAAGATGGCGAGAGCCGGGGCTGGTGGCGTCTCGATGTGGAAGACGCCGGCCCGGGAACCGATTACGGATATCTGATCGACGAGGACAGGAGGCCGTATCCCGATCCGCGGTCGCAATGGCAGCCTGACGGCGTCCACGGCCTGTCGCGCATCTACGATCAGCACGCATTCGAATGGACGGACGAGGGATTCCAGCCCCGTCCTCTCGCCGGCGGCATTGTGTACGAGCTGCATGTTGGCACATTCACGCCCGAAGGCACGCTTGATGCGGCCATTGGGAAGCTGGACTATCTTGCCGATCTGGGCATCACCCACGTGGAGCTGATGCCGGTGGCTGCCTTTGCCGGCGCTCACGGCTGGGGATATGACGGAGTGGCTCTGTTTGCCGTTCACCAGCCCTACGGAGGTCCGGATGCGCTCAAGCGATTCGTGAATGCCGCGCATGAGCGCGAGCTGGCGGTACTGCTGGATGTTGTTTACAACCACTTTGGCCCGGTAGGCAATTACACGGAAAAATACGGACCGTACATCGTGCAGTCGCACCACACGCCGTGGGGCGGCGCGGTGAATCTCGAAGACTCGGGCGCTTACGAAGTGCGCCGGTTCTTCTGCGACAACGCGGCGATGTGGCTGCGCGATTATCATATCGACGGGTTGCGCCTCGATGCTGTGCACGCATTCGTCGATCGCTCGGCCATTCATTTTCTGGAGCAGCTTGCAGGTGAGGTGGAAGCGCTTGCGGCATCCACAGGACGGCGAAAGGCGTTGATCGCCGAGAGCGACCTGAACGATCCGCGTGTTGTCATGCCGCGCGAGGCAGGCGGCCTGGGCATGGACGCGCAATGGAGCGACGATTTTCATCATGCGCTTTTTGCCGCGCTCACCGGGTTGAGGGAGGGGTATTACGCGGATTTCGGCTCCATGGAGCAACTGGCCAGGTCGCTCCGGCAGACATTCGTATATGACGGCATCTACTCGCGCTATCGCGGGCGCGTGCATGGCCGGCCGGCGCGGGGGCTTTCGCAGCACCGCTTCCTTGGCTACATCCAGAATCACGATCAGGTGGGCAATCGCGCCATTGGCGACCGGATCGGCCACATCGCCGGAATCGAAAAAGCGAAAATCGCGGCGGCGATCGTGCTCACCAGCCCGTTCGTGCCGATGATCTTTCAGGGCGAGGAATGGGCCGCTTCTTCGCCGTTCCAGTTTTTCGCCGATCATGAGCCGGAAATGGCCAGGCTGGTGTCCGAAGGGCGCAGGAGAGAATTTGCCGCTTTTGGGTGGACGCCGGAATCGATTCCCGATCCGGAGAGCCGCGAGACCTTCGAGCGGTCGAAGCTCAATTGGCAGGAGCATTCCGGCGCCGATCATGCCCGGATGCTCGCCTGGTATCGCGAGCTGATTCGATTGCGCAGATCGAGGCCGGCGCTGAATAACGGCGAGCCCGGCAATCTGCGGGTCATTTTCGACGAGCAGGAAAAGTGGATTCGGATCGAGCGGGGAGATGTGACTGTTGCCGCCAATCTGGGCCAATCGGAGCGCGCATTCGATCTTCCGGCGCGGCTTCGGATTCTATTGGCTTCGGACGATCGGATCTGCTTCCGCAACGGGCGAATCGCGCTTCCGCCGGACTCGGCAGTTGTGCTGGAGAATCCCCAATCTTAAAAATGACGGATGGTTTCGGCCGAAGCGGAGGACGCCCCCGGCGAAGCCGCGGTCCGCTCGGCGCGTTCGATCTGGGTTTCGATTGACCGGCTGACCAGTTGACGCGAACCGAGGCCGACGGCAAGCGCCAGCGTAAGAACGATGCCGCCGAACAGAATGCTGAAGGCAAGCTCAACGATAATTCCACCGACTTCCAGGTGCGCCAGCACCATGGCCGCGGTAAGGACAAGGACCAGCCACTTGACGCCCAGCGATAAAAAGCGTGCGTAGGGAACCTACGCGTTGACGGCGCCGATCAGTACCGAGCGCGCGAGGAAGCGCGCAATCAGCGTGCCGACAATGAGAAGAACAACCGCGCCCGCAAAACGAGTTACGTATGGAAGCAGCGAGAACGTCATCGCCGAGCCGACGGCGTAAGAAGTGTCAAACGCCGAAACGCCGACCAGCAGCCCCAGAAACACAAAGACCCAGAATGTGGCGCGCACGGCGATGGCAGTGGGAGAAGTGGCAGGCGTCCAATCGGGCGGCGCGCCGGTGCGGGCGATGCGCGCGTCGAAATTGAAGGCGTTCAGGATCGCGCGCATCATCCAGGAAGCCAGTTTCCCGAAGAGCGCAAAGACGACGAGCGCGACAAAAAACGCCAGAATGCCCGGCAGCACCCCGATGAGCAATGAGAAAACCCGGTAAAAGGAAACGTGAAGCGCCTGTGACATCTGCCGCCAGACCGATTCATTCGGAGTATAGGGCAGCAATGGAAGCATGGTTCCCTCCTGCTGGAGTGCGATCGCGAACAGGCCGATCATAGATTGCATCATGGAACGAACTCCTTGGAACTCGCGCAGGCCAGAGCCGCATTATGCGGCGGCCGCCGCGGCATGAGCCCGGCCTGGCCGGATCGTTGCTTTGCGAAAGCAATCATGCGTTGAACCGGTCCGGCCATCGCCAGCGCGAGACCACATAAGGTTTATCCGCCTCGAAGGCTGCAGCCAGGGCCTCGATGTGCGCCTCGGCGCCCGTTCCGGCGGCAGTTAAATTGATGTGGCTGGCGACCCATCCGCGGTAGAGCGGGAGGAAGGCGCCGAGAAGATGACTGCGATTGATGGTGCGCAAACGGTAAGCGATCAGAAAATCGTAGACAATGCGCGCCCACAAGCTATCGGCCATGATGAACTCCGCCGGGGCCATGAGGGAGAGACGTTTCAGCGCGAGCAGAGACTGCGGCGGCAGCACCAGCGACCAGATCTCAAGCAGGTTGCTGTAGGCGTAGCGAAAAGACTCAACCATGCGCGGCACTTCGGAGGCTCCGTCGGCTGGCGGAGGTTGAGGCGGCATCGGGCGCAGCGTGGGAGCGCGGCGGGCGCGCTGCCAAAAGGCAGCTTTGGTTTCGATGTCGGAAAAAAGCGAGCCGGTGACGCGCGCCAGGATCGTGTTGACTTCACTTTCTGCCGGCTGCGGCAGCGTGCGCGGGCCCACGTCGAAGTCTTCCATAGCAAACCCGGCCACACAGGCCTCGTTGACGGGCCAAAGCAGCGCCTCCGATGGTTCGGGTTGCGTGATTCGTTCGGCCGCGAGAGCCATGCGTTGCGCCATGCGCGGCGACAGTGCGAGGTCGGTCGCCAGCGGAAACCGGATCCGCGCGGCGAACAGAGCCCGGGTCAGCGGATAAATAATCGACGAGCCGATCATGCCGGCGTGCGAAGGCAGCAGGTAGCGGGGAACGGCAAGGTCGATGGACTCGGCCAGCACCGCATTGCCGAGCATATGCAGCGCGGACGCGCCCAGCGAATCGGAACCTGGACCGAGAATGAGAACCCCTCGGGCGTGGTGCTCCTCGGCCAGCCGCCATGCCTGAACAAAGATGGCCGGCGGCAGGCTCCACTTGACCGCTGTGGCAGGCGCAGCGATCAGGCGCAGCGAAGGATTCTGCCGAGCCGGCGCCGGATTCTCTGTGGCGATGAGCAGGCCGGCCGCGGGGAATGCGGAAGAGAGCTGGATCAGCAGAGATTCAAAATGTTCAGGCAGCATGGCCGCGACCAGCACCAGAAGATCGGTCGTGGCCTGGGTTGCAGTAGAGCCAAGCTCGGGAATCGGGTCTGCAGTTGCCATCGTATTCATTGCATGCTTGCTAAGCTTGCCTATCCGGCTTGCTGCGGTTTACAGAGACAGGATGCCGGCTAATGGAACGCTGAGCCAGCCGGGACGGTTATTCAACTCGTAAAGCAGCTCGTAAAGCGCCTTCTCCAGAAGATACGCCTCCAGCAACGGCTGTGCTATCTGGGGCGGCGGCAGCAGGGAGGGATGGGCAGCGACGGTTTCCCGATATGCGTATAGAAATTCATTGCCGGCGGCCGCCTGCCAGGCGCGCGTCCAGCCTGCCAGCTTGTCTGCTTCGGCCGGGCCGGCTGTTTCGCCGCGGCCTGTCGCATAGCGGTCGAGAGCAGCCTGAGCTGCATAGGAAAAAGACCGAATCATGCCCGCGACATCCTTGAGCGGCGACTGTTTGCGCCGGCGCTCGGCGAGCGGCCGCGCCGGCTCGCCTTCGAAATCGATCAGAACAAAATCGCCTGCTTCGGCCTGGCGTTCGGCGTCCGGGCCAGGAACGATGCGAAGCGTCTGGCCAAGATGAAAATCCCCGTGGATGCGAATCTTCTGCCCCGCGGGCGGCAACGCGGCAACTTTTTCAATACGGCGGATAAGGCTCATGCGCCGCGAAAGAGCCAGGGCTGCTGCGTCCGCAATTGCGTCGTCCAGAATGGCCAGATTGCGCCGGAGCACGTCGAGATTCGAGCGGATCTGCGCCTCAATGCGTTGTGCTTCCTGCCTGAAATCGTCGTGCGTGAACGGCTCCGGAGAGAAGGCTTCGTTTTCGCTCGAACTGGCGAGCGCCAGATGCAGCTGGCCGGTGCGGCGGCCCAGCAGCGCGGCTGCATTGAGCAAAACGCGGGCGATTTCCAGCTCGGCCGGCGGAGCCGGTTTTTCAGACGAGAAACTGATCGGAGGCGGTTCGGGAACGGCGGACAAAGTTGCAGCTTTGGAAAGAGCCCCGGCAAGCTGCGCCAGGAACCACTCCCATCCATCGCCCTCGTTGGCAATGAATCCCTGCAGCATGGCGACGGTTGTTTCGCCGCCGCGCTCGGGAGTAATGGAGATTTCGCCAAGCAGCGGGGCGACATGAGCGAAATGAGCCGTTTCGGTGAGAAAGCGGCCCACTTCGACATCCGGGTTCCGGCCTGCTTCGAGCCGGCGAAAGAGCTTGAGGATCAGCTCGCGGCCATAGTGAATCGAGGTATTCGATTGTTCCGCCGAACCGAGACGGGTGGCCAATCTTTGCGCAGGATGCGCTTCGGCGAATGCTGTTGAAGCGCGCGCGTCAAGCCTGCCCCTGGGCGGTATGGGATTTCCGGCGGTAGGAGATTCGCGCGGCTGCCGGCGATCCGCTCCCGGAGCCGGCGTGGTCTCGATGCTTCGAGGCGGAGCGGCCGCTTCTCCGGGCTGCGCGCTCAGCGGGGCAGGGGAGAGGGAGCTTTCTGCTACGGTCACAGAAGCCGGCGGCAGCAGTGCATCGCCCCAGGCCTGAGCCTGGGCATTGGATGGCATTCCCGTCAAAGCCGCGGGCGCATGAGACTGTTCGGCAATGCCGTGCGGAGCAAGCGCCAGCGTGCTGTTGCAGACGATGAGATCCAACAGATCCCGATGGAAGTCTGAGGCGACTGAAGCATCGTGCAGAATGGCGTAACCGGAAACCGAACGGAAGGTAGCAATGATGGCCCGCGGGTGGTTCTGCGAAATCTCGTCGAGCTGAGCGCCGGTGCTGATCGCCAGCGGCGCCTGGTAGAAATCAGGCGGCCCGTCGGTATACTCCACGTCGAAGTAAAAGAGGGCAAAGGGAAATGAGCCATGGCCGTGCGGGCCGGGCACGAAGCTGCGCGCGCAGGCGGAGTTCGATGAAGGCAGCTCGGTCCACTCGCGCACGCGCACGGCGCGAATCACGCGCACTTTGCCTCCGAACCAGCGCTGCTGCGGCAGCCAGCCCGGCAACGAGGATTCCAGCAGCGAGCCGCCCCCTGCCCGGAGGAACTCCGCCCATCCTTTTGTGGATAGATCGAAGGCGGGCTGCTGCTGCGCGACCGTTCCGCTTTCGGCGGCCAGCGCCGCCTGTTCTATCTCCGGCGCATGCAGCTCCAGCCAAAGAAATGAATAAGGGGCCAGTGACAGCTCGTAGGGTTTTTCGGTGATGACCGGGAACGGTACATAGCCCTGCATCTCTACAGGCTGCATGCCCGCGTAATTGGAGAGATCGAGCGCCACGGGCTGCGCAAACCGGCTGAGGTTGGCGACGCAGAGCACGGTTTCGCGAGCGCCGTCTCCCTGGTCGAAGTCGCGCAGGTAAGCCAGAATCTTGCGATTGGCCGGGTTGAGAAAAGTGAGCGTGCCGCGCCCGAAGACCCGAAAGAGCTTTCGCAGCGCGATCATGTTGTGCGTCCAGTGCAGCAGGCTCGACTGGTCGCTGAGCTGCGCCTCGACGTTCACGACCTGATAGCCGTAAATCGGATCCATGATGACAGGCAGGTAAAGGCGGGCAGGATCGCTCTTGGAAAAGCCGCCATTGCGATCCGAGGTCCACTGCATGGGCGTGCGCACGCCGTTGCGGTCGCCGAGATAAATGTTGTCTCCCATGCCGATCTCGTCGCCGTAGTAGAGAACGGGCGTTCCGGGAAAACTGAGCAAAAGGGAGTTGAGCAGCTCGATGCGCCGCCGGTTGTTATCGACCAGCGGAGCAAGACGCCGGCGAATGCCCACATTCACGCGCATGCGCGGATCGGCCGAGTAGGCGAAATACATGTAGTCACGCTCGTCGTCGGTGACCATCTCCAGGGTAAGCTCATCGTGATTGCGCAGAAAAAGCGCCCACTGGCAGGAGTCCGGGATAGGCGGCGTCTGCGCCATGATGTCCGTGATCGGCAGGCGGTCTTCCTGCCGCAGCGCCATGTAAATGCGAGGCATGAGCGGGAAGTGAAACGCCATGTGGCACTCGTCGCCGTCGCCAAAATACGGGCGCACGTCGGCCGGCCACTGGTTGGCTTCGGCGAGGATCAGCCGGTTGGCGTATTCCGCGTCGATGGCGGCGCGGAGCTTTTTGATGACGGCGTGCGTCTCGGGAAGGTTTTCGCAGCTGGTGCCGTCGCGCTCGCAGAGATATGGAATGGCGTCCATGCGCAGCGCGTCGACGCCCATATCGAGCCAGAAGCGCATGGCCTTCAGCACTTCCTCGAATACCAGCGGGTTGTTGTAGTTCAGGTCGGGCTGATGAGAGAAGAAGCGGTGCCAGTAGAAAGCCTTCGCCGACTCGTCCCAGGTCCAGTTGGACTTCTCCGTGTCGGTGAAGATGATGCGCGCATCCTTGTAGAGCTGGTCGGTCTCCGACCAGACGTACATTTCGCGCTGCGGGGATCCGGGCGGAGCCATCCGCGCGGCCTTGAACCATGGATGCTGATCGCTGGTGTGGTTGATGACCAGTTCGATCATCACCTGCATGTTGCGCTGATGCGCTGCGGCAAGGAACGCCTTGAAGTCGCTCAGCGTGCCATAGGACGGATTGACGTCGGTGTAATTGGAGATGTCGTAGCCGTCGTCGCGAAGCGGCGAAGGGAAAAACGGCAGCAGCCACAGGCAGGTAACGCCCAGGTCCTGCAGGTAATCGAGCTTGGAAATCAGGCCGGGAAAGTCGCCGATGCCGTCGTTGTTCGAGTCGGCGAATGCGCGAACATGCAGCTCGTAAATGATCGCGTCCTTGTACCACAAGGGATCGGTGGCGCTGGCTAACTTCTTCACGCTCCGGTTCTCCGGGTTATGGCTGGCGGATCAGGCGAAAGATGTGCGCCGGACGCGAGCCGGGCTGCAGCGCCACATAGTTGCTCTGTCCACGCCACCAGTATTGCTCTCCGTCAAGCAGGTCCTGCACAATGAATTTCTCGCCGGGCCGCAGGTTGAGACGGCTCAGATCGAGCTGCGTCCACCCGCTCTGCTCGTGAAATGAATCGAGATTGACAACGGTCAAAACCACATTCTCGCAGTTCGGCGTCGATTTCGAATAGCAGATCAGGTTCGGATTCTCTATCACGTGAAAATGCAATGAATCGTTGGACTGCAGCGCGGCGTTTGCTCTCCGGATTCGATTGATCTTCGTGATCAGCGGAACCAGCGAGTGCGGCGCATTGCGATCGCGCTGGCGAATCTGGTACTTCTCACTGTCCATATACTCTTCCGATTCCGTTCTGCCCGGCGCGGGCCTCGCCGGAGCGTTCTCCATCAGCTCGTAGGCCGGACCGTAGATTCCGTAACTGGATGAAAGCGTAGCCGCAAGAATGATGCGCTGCGCGAATGCAGGCGCGCCGCCCTCCTGCAGCGTTTTGTGCAGAATGTCGGGAGTGTTGGGCCAGAAGTTGGGGCGGAAAAATTCGCTCACCGGCGGCCGCGTGATCTCCTGCAGATATTCTTCGAGTTCTGCTTTGGTGTTGCGCCATGTGAAATAAGTGTACGACTGCGTAAACCCGCGCCTGGCCAGGCCATACATCACATGCGGCCGCGTGAACGCCTCGGCAAGGAAGATCGTTTCAGGATATTTGCTGTTCAGTTTACCGAGGCACCACTCCCAGAAGGGCAGCGCCTTCGTATGCGGATTGTCCACGCGAAATGCGCGCACGCCGCGTTCGATCCAGAATTCAAACACTGAGCAGAGTTCATCCCAGAGATTGCGCCAGTCCTCCGATTCGAAATTCAGCGGATAAATATCCTGGTATTTCTTCGGCGGATTTTCCGCGCACTGGATCGAGCCGTCGGGACGAATCACGAACCAATCTGGGTGTTCCTTCACCCAGGGATGATCGGGCGAGCACTGGAACGCCATATCGAGCGCGATTTCGAGCCCGTGCGATTTTGCTGCGGAAACCAGCCGGTCAAAATCGGCAAAGGTGCCGAGCTCGGGATGAATCGACTTGTGCCCTCCGCAGCCCTTTTCGCATTCCTTTCCGTCAGGCCGGATATCGCGCGCTGCAGTGTCTCCAATAGCCCACGGACTTCCCGGCGCGCCCGCAGGAGCCGGCGTTGAGTTGTTCGGGCCCTTGCGAAACGTGCGGCCGATGGGGTGAATCGGAGGCAGGTAAAGAATATCGAAGCCCATCGCCGCAATCTCCGGCAGTTGCCGCTCCACATCGGCGAATGTGCCATGCCGCCCGGGAATGGGCGAGGCTGAGCGCGGAAACATCTCGTACCACGCGGAAAAGCGCGCCCGTTCGCGATCCACGCGGAGCGGCAGCTCGAAATCGTACTGCGTTGCATGGCTCAGATCGGGATAGAGGGCCATGAGCCGATGAATCTCTTCGTCCAGCGGATATTCGGTTACAGGCTTTTGCTCCTGCGCCATTGTCTTGAGCAGGCGCGCCGCACGATGGAGCTTTTCTGTCTCTGCGCCCGGTGCGCGCCCGGCCCCCTGCTCAAGGAGCATGGCGCCTGCGCGCAGAGCAATGGCGATCTCCGCTGTCGACGGGGCTGCTCCGGGTTCAGGCGGCGGATCGTCCTGCGTTCCGCTCTCGCAATCGGCTGCCCGGGCCGCTATCCGTTTGCGAAAGTCGCTTGCCCAGCTTTCGAAACGGTCGATCCATCCCTCGACCGTAAAGCTCCACATTCCCAGCCGGTCGACCGTGAACGAGCCGCTCCACAGATCGTTGCCGAGTTCCTTCATTGCGGCATAGCGCCAGCGGCTTTCGCTGCAATGCCGATAGAGTACGCGTGCCGATAGGCGGTCATGGCTGTCGGCATAGATTGCCGCGCTGACCTGAACCGTATCGCCCAGAATGCGCACGGCCGGATGCGCGCCGCAGTCAACCCGCGGTGCGACGTCTTCAATCACAACCCGGTTTCGTCCGTGCGAGGGCTTGTTCATGCTTGCGCCCCGCGCAGCCGGAGGTTCAGGTTCGGACCGGCAATAGGGGAACTGGAGAACATTGCGGAAAATCTACCGCGATGAAAAAGATGCAGCATGTGCGGCTCGGGTTACTCGATGCCGCGAATGAAGGATATATGTTTTCGCGGCTCCCGCTCAATGTTCGGCTCTCGTTCCTGCCGGGCTCTCCGCAGATGCGGAGACTGCGTTCATCGGCAGCTCCAGCGCGAAAATGGATGCGTTTCCCCGATCTGCGTGCAGCCACATGCCGTGGAAGGCGCTCTGCAACTCCGGATGGATCGCCAGCAGCGCAGCCATCAGGTCAGTCACCTGTTTGCGCGCAACCGCAGGCGAACGGAGATCGGCGGCCTGGGTGGCGTCAGGCGCGTAATGCACTTCCAGGTCGAGCGGCCCCAGGGCGGTTGTCGTTCCCACGGAGGTTACTTTGAAGATGGCTCCGTGCACCTTCAGCGCAAGAGGCGCAGCCGCAGCCGGCAGGTCCGCATGCACCTCGCCGGCCTCCCGGCGCAGCTTCTCAAGGTTTGAGCTGGCGAGGAAATCGACAGGATCCAGCAGGTCAGTAGCGATTTTGTAATAGAAGGCAGCCGTCCAGGCGCCCTTGCTTTGCGCATATTTGCGGGCCTGCGTCCAGTACCAGGTTCCATCGTGGCCGCCGAGAACCATGGGCTTAAAAAAGAAGCCGGCCATCAGCCAGCGCCCGGAGCTCTTTGCAAGCACCAGCGCCACCTGCTGAGGTTCCTGGACGCCCGTGGCATGCAGCAGCGCCATGGCATAAACGCCCGGCGGCAGGCCATTGAAGTCGAAGCCCACCACCGGCGAGCCGCAGAAGAAATCCGTCTGCTGTGCATTGGGCGGGTCCATAGAGGCATCCAGCAGGTACAGCTCATCTACCGTGATGGTCGCCGTCCGCACCTTTGGCTCGAGGTATTGCACGGACTGCTGAATGCTATTGAAATCGGCATCGATGGCCGGCAGCGTATTGGCTCGCAGTCCCGCCAGATCTCCGGTCTGCACCTCTGTGAGGATGGTCCGCGCCGCGCCGGCCAGTATTTGCCGTTGCGCGGCGGTCATCTGCGCCTGCGTTGTGCAGGACGCGGCCTGCGCGCGCTCCCCCCAATCACCCAAAACCAGTAGAGCCAGGCAAAGCAGCGCAGCCGGTGTTGCATGTGATCGTAAGGACATGACGCCAGAACTTCTCCGCAATGATTTTGTTCTTCGGAAGGCAGCAATATGCTGCGCGCACATCGCTCCGTGATGTTGCAATGTAAGATGCCGCTGCCGGGAAATTCGGCTAATCGTCTGCAACTTATGGGCAATTTCTCCAAATGTTTCGTTCCGGAAGCCTGTAAGGTGTGCACCGGATGACGCCTGTAGCTATTTTTCCTGATCTGCACACTTAAGCCTCAGATAGTGAAAGTCTTTCTCATCTGACGGCGAAAAGTTCTATTCCGCCCTCGCGGTGCTGTTGACCCCGTGCGACCGTGCAAACGGCAATTGCGCGGCGCTCGAAAATGTGTATTATCTCTCCCGTAGTGATTTTCAGAATTGGTTGCCTGCACTTCGCAAAAGAAAACGAAAAATGGCGAATCGTAATCGCCATGTAAGCCGGGACGAAAATCCCATAATCTCCCGATGAGGTGCTCGCCGTGAAAAAACACTTCCCCCGACGCTGCTTGTTTTCCCCGTCGAAGGAACCGCCCTGGTTGTCCCCAGCGGCAGCCAGCTACAGACTGGCAAAGTGACAGATCTCAGCGTGCAGTCGACTTAGTTGGCAACTCTTACGACGCCCGACGCAGCAACACGCGGCACAGTTGCCAGCCGGCGGTATTCCTGCCGTCGTGTCACCCGCTCTTGTGATCGCAAGCAAACTTAGCAGCCAATTGATTTCCGCCAGCCCGGCCGCGCCGTAAATTGTCGCGTCCCCGGTGGCGCGGGCCTGCGCAAGCCAGAGCAGGCTCTCATTGCAAACTTTTACTCCACAGGCGGGCCTTCGCCCGCCACAGGGATCCCCATGACCTTTTTCTGTGCAGTTCCAGTCCTTTCTGCGTTTAAGAAGTTCTCGTTGCTCTCCGTCCTTCTCCTGATGCTCACCGCGGCGCCGGCGTTTGCTGGCGTCAGCGTCAGTAGCCCTGCCAACGGAGCGGATGTGTCCTCGCCCTTTAACTTGTCCGCCACCGCCTCAGCGTGCTCCTCGCAGCCAATCTCCGCCATGGGATACTCGCTTGACAACAGCAGCGACACTACCATCGTCAATAGCTCGTCGATCAACACTTCGGTTGCCGCGCCTGCGGGCGCACATACCTTGCACGTCAAATCCTGGGGCGACAAAGGGGCCTCTTGCGTGACGGATGTTGCGATTACTGTGGCGGCAACTACGGAAGCTGCTACCGGTGAGACTGTTGTTCCATCTGACGCAGCCAGCGTAAGCAGCCTGCAGACGATGAGTGGCTGGACAGGCATTCATGATTGGGGAACCGGAGGCAGTTCGAGCGGGTGGACAGGTCTGGTCGGTTCTCCTTCGTATAGCGGCACGGCGCGGCAATTCGCCACCAGCTTTTCCGGCTCCGGCGGCGAGCGGTACGAAGTCAGCTTCGGCGACGATACGGCCTCGACAAACTTCTTCTATGACGGATGGGTTTACATCTCAGGCTCTGCGTCGAGCATCGCCAACCTGGAGATGGATATCAACCAGGTGATGGAAAACGGTCAGACTGTGATCTTCGGATTCCAGTGCGACGGCTATTCGGGAACGTGGGATTACACGGAAAATAAGGGCACTCCATCCAGCCCCGAAGATACGTGGGTGCACTCAGGCGCCACGTGCAATCCGCGTAGTTGGTCCGTCAACACCTGGCACCACGTGCAAGTCAGTTACTCGCGCACGACCGCCGGCGTTGTAACTTACCACGCGGTTTGGTTCGATGGCGCCGAATACGCTATCAACGCAACTGTATCTTCAGCTTTCGCTCTGGGCTGGAGTCCAACTCTGCTGACGAATTTCCAGATAGATGGCCTTGGTAACGGATCGGCGACCGTTTATCTGGACGATTTAGTGGTTTACCGCTGGTAGACGCGGCCGAAAAGTCCTGGCAGAACAAAGGCCCGGCGAATTCTGTCGGGCCTTTGCTGGCTGTAACTTCCCTGCGATTGCTTTTTCAATCGAGCCGCGCTGGCTGCTTCGAGCAGATTGCAGATGCGCGATCCGAT
>Ga0070737_10004647_pt1 | contig 13617 bp, 7 predicted proteins | sample Coa_R1_10_FD_66438 | JGI IMG/M metagenome (GOLD analysis project Ga0070737, IMG submission 66438) | Surface soil microbial communities from Centralia Pennsylvania, which are recovering from an underground coalmine fire - Coalmine... | ecosystem: Environmental > Terrestrial > Soil > Unclassified ... | reverse complement strand
AACGACCTGAAGTTCGGCGAAGGCATGAAGTACCGGCCTTCCGCGTACGGCGCCGAAGACTTCCATTGGGACTTCAAGCACAAGTCACCGGGGATGCAATTTGCGTGGCCGAGCGTCAACGTCATGCTCGATCTCGCCGACGCGATGAAGTACAACCCGAACTTGAAGGTGATGTTGAACGGCGGATTCTATGACCTCGCCACGCCGTTCTACGCGGCGATCTACGAGGAAGAGCACCTGCCGATCCCGGAAAGCCTGCGCAAGAACATCTCTTACGCGTTCTACCCGTCGGGCCACATGGTGTACGCGCACGTCCCGTCGCTGCAGCAGTTGCACGACAACGTCGCCAGATTCATCCAGGACACCGACAACCAACAGAAGTAGGACGGGTTTCAACCCGCCAGCGGAAAATGTGAAACTGCGGGCCGAGACCCTGTTCGAACCGGCGCGACGCGAGTCGCGCCGGTTTTTTTGCGGGTGCAATGCCAGTAACTCGATCCGTTGGCGAAGCAGGTGTTCGCGAAAATTCGTCACGAGGTTTGGGGATGGCCGGCGTGCATTCGATGGGCATCGCGCTCGTGAAAGTTCGAGAATTTCAAGCCCAAATCTCGATTGCCCCCTCACCCCAACCCTCTCCCCACAGGGGAGAGGGGGACAAGCGCGCAGCGCTTGGCGGGTGAGGGGGGCGTTGCCGGAGTACGCGCACACCTTTTGGCTGAGCGCGGTCGCCGATCGCGTCGAGGCATGACTTGTCGCCTATGGGCTCAGCGAAGCGAAAGCGCATACTCGCGGGGACTCCGGACGCGCAACACGCGTTCCTGCATGTCCCTCCACTCGCAAATTGGAATGAACCCATGAACTTCAATCGTCTTGCCGTCGCCCTTGCGGCCGCGTTGATGTGCGCCGCTCCCGCCTTTGCCGCCCCGCCGTCCAGCGCCAGCACCTCCACGACCGCCAATGCCGCCCCGAACGCCGCCAACACGCCGAGCGAAACCCTGGTCCAGCGCCTGATGAAGCCGATGTCGTCCACCACCACCGGCACCGTCACCGTCGAAGGCAAGGCCATCAGCTACAAGGCAGTCGCCGGCACGCTCGTCATCGACGGCACCGGCGCGAAGGAATCGACGCCCGAAGTGGCGATGAGCTACGTCGCCTACTTCAAGCAGGGCGCCGATCCGTCCAAGCGCCCCATCACCTTCCTGTACAACGGCGGCCCCGGCTCCTCGACCGTGTGGCTGCTGATGGGCGGATGGGGACCCGAGCGCGTGGTGACCAACGACCACACGCACACGCCCGCGGCGCCGTACCAGATCGTCAACAACGAATACAGCCTGCTGGACGCGAGCGACCTCGTGTTCATCGACATGCCCGGCACCGGATTCGGCCGGCTGCTGCCGCAGGGCAAGACCAGCGCCGAGCGCGACAAGGACCGCGAGGCACTGGAAAAACAGATCTGGGGCGTGGACGGCGACGCGCAGGTGTTCTCGCGTTTCATCACCCAATTCCTGTCCCGGTACGGACGCTGGAACTCGCCCAAATACCTCTACGGCGAAAGCTACGGCACGACGCGTTCGGCGGTGCTGGCCGGAATACTGGAACTGCAGGACAACATCGACCTCAATGGCGTGATCCTGCAGTCGCAAATCCTCAACTTCAACCTCAGCATCGACGGAACGCACGCGGATCCGGGCGTCGACATGTCGTACGTCCTGGGGCTTCCCACCTACGCTGCCACCGCGTGGTATCACAAGCGGTTGCCGAAATACGACAACGGCAAGTTGGGACCGCTGATCCAGCAGGTGATCCAGTTCGCCAAGACCGATTACGAACAGGCGCTTTTCGCGGGCTCCACGCTCAGCGAAGCCAAGGAACGCGAAGTCGCCGAGAAGTTGCAAGACTTCACTGGCCTGCCGGCCGCGTACTGGATGAAGGCCGACCTGCGCGTCAGCGGCGGCATGTTCGAACACGAACTGCAGAACAACGACGACACCACGACCGGCCGTCTGGACACCCGCTTCTCCGGTCCCAGCATGGATCCGCTTTCCGAGCAGGCCTACTACGACCCGCAATCCGCCGCGATCAGTTCGGCCTACATCTCGGCGTTCAACGAGTACGTGCGCAAGGACCTCAAGTTCGGCGAGGACATGCATTTCCGGCCGATGATCTACGGCATCGAAGGCTTCCACTGGGACATGAAGCACAAGGCGCCGGGTTCACGCCGCGCGCGCCAGGGTTCGCTCAACGTGATGCCGGATCTCGCGGCGGCCATGAAATACAACCCGGATCTCAAGGTGATGATGAACGGCGGCTTCTATGACCTGGCCACGCCGTTCTATACGGCGACGTATGAACTCGAGCACCTGCCGATTCCGAAGAAGCTGGACAAGAACATCACCTATGCGTTCTATCCGTCCGGGCACATGGTGTACGTGAACATTCCATCGCTGCACATGCTGCACGACAACGTCGCGGCGTTCATCGATGCGACGGACAACCAGGGCAACGACAAGTCAGGTGGCAAGTCGTCATAAGCTTGCGAGGACGTCACTTCGTTCGACCGGCGCGACGCAAGTCGCGCCGGCTTTTCCATTCCCGTCCCGATCACGAGGCGCATCGAAAGCGCCGCGCGTGACATGCCACACGCTGTGCCGGCACTCGAAAAATCACACTGCACCACATCGGCGAGCGCGCCCATCGCCTACAATGCACGAACCAAGGGGCTATCGTTCGTGCCGACACCCGATCTTCACATCAAGCGCTACCTGATCACGGGCCTGCTGGCGTTCATCCCGGTCTGGATCACCTGGGTCGTGTTCAAGTTCCTGTTCACGCTGCTCGCTGGCGTGGGCGCGCCGCTGGTCAACGGGATCATCGGCCTGATCGGACTGGCCGCGCCCTCGGCGGCCAATGCGCTGCACCGCGACTGGGTGGAGTCCATCCTCGCGTTCGTCCTCACCGTCGTTGCGTTGTATCTGCTCGGTTGGCTTTCCACGCGCATGCTCGGGCGACGCATCCTCGGCGCGGTCGACAGTCTGCTGGAACGCATCCCGCTGGTGCACACGATTTACGGCGGCGTCAAGAAATTGATGACGTTGATGCGCAACAAGCCGGGCGGCACCCAGCGCGTGGTGCTGATCGACTTTCCCTCGCCTGCGCTGAAATCGGTCGGTTTCGTGACCCGCACCTTCATCGACGCAGCGGGCCGCGAGGTCGCCGCGGTGTACGTGCCGACCACGCCGAATCCGACCGGCGGTTACCTTGAACTCGTGCCGACGGAACGCCTGATCACGACCGACTGGAGCATGGACCAGGCCATGGCCTTCATCGTCTCGGGCGGTGCGGTCGGCCCGGAGCAACTGCCGGATGTCGAACGCAACGCCTTGCGCCGGGTCGCTGCCGCGGAACGGGTCGAACAGTGAGCGCGCCGATGGCGGGTGAAGCGTCAGGCGAGACCCGCTGTTTCGTTGCACTGCTCCCCGACGCGGCGAGCAGGCAAATCCTGCAACGCTGCCGCGAAGCGCTGGCGCGAAGCATCGCCGGAATCGCGCGCGGCGTGCGCTGGGTCGAACCCCCTGCCCTGCACCTCACCTTGCGCTTTCTGGGTGCATCCGCACCCGCGCAAATCGCGTATCTGAAACACCAGTTGCCGACGCTTGCGCCCACGCTGCCCGCGATCGCCACCCGCCGCTACGCCATCTGGCCCAACCGCGCGCGGCCGCGGCTGCTGGTGCTGGAACTCGAATCGGAGCCGCAGCTTGTCGCGCTGGCGCACGATTGCGAAATGCACGCACGCAAGGCCGGCTTCGCGCCCGAAGGCCGCGGCTTCCGTGCGCATGTCACGCTGGCGCGGCTGCGGCCGGGTTGCGCGTTCGGCATCCTGCCGAATCCCCCGCCTACGATCACCTTCGATTCGGTTGCATTGATGCAGAGCAAGCTCACGCAGCCCGCTGCGACGTATACGGAGCTCGCGCGCATCGAGTTGGCCGGCAGCGTGATTTGAACCCCTCTCCCTCCGGGAGAGGGGAAAATCTCAAACCATCACACGCATCCCCGGCATCGGCAGCGTCACCTTGCTGCCCCATTTCGTCTTCAACTCCGCAGCAAGCCTGGATCGGCCCGGGTCCTCGCCATGTACTAGGCAAACCGGCGGATGTCCACTGATCTTTCCGTACCACGCCGACAACCCATCCTTGTCGGCGTGCGCAGACAGCCCACCCACGGTGTGCACGTGCGCGCGCACCGGGATTTCATCGCCGAACAGGCGCACCCGTTTCGCGCCTTCCACGATCGTGCGGCCCAGTGTCCCGCTGGCCTGGTAGCCGACGAACACGATGTGCGCGGCGGGATTGCCGAGGTTATGGCGCAAGTGATGCCGGATGCGCCCGCCGGTGCACATGCCGGAGCCCGCGATGATCACCGCGTGGTCGTGGATGTCGTTGATCTTGCGTGACGACTCTCCGTCGGTCGTGAGGGTCAGGTTGGGCAGCCGCAGCGGATGCGGACGTGTCGACCACAACTTTCTTGCGTCGGCGTCGAACAGGTCTTCATGACGGTCGTAGGCCGCGGTGACACGGATCGCCATCGGGCTGTCGAGGAACAACCGGAACGCGCCCAATCCCCACGCGTCGAAATGCCCGGCGAAGAAATACAGGAGTTCCTGGGTGCGTCCGACCGCGAATGCAGGGATCACGACGTTGCCGCCGTCCTTGTGCGCGGCGGCGAAGATCGACGCCAGTTCCGCGATCGTGTCCTCGCGCGATTTGTGCAGGCGATCGCCGTAGGTCGATTCCATCACCACGAGATCGGCCGAAGGCACCGGCGCGGGATCGCACAAGATCGGTGTGTTGTCCGGACCAAGGTCGCCGGTAAACACGAGCTTTCGCGGACTGCCACCTTCTGATGCGTCGAGCTCGACGGTCGCCGACCCGAGGATGTGCCCCGCGTCGCGCAAGGTCAGCCGGATGCCCGGCAGGATTTCCGCCGGCGTGGCGTACGCAACGGACTGCATCCGTTTCATCGCCGCGTCCACGTCGTCCTGGGCGTACAACGGCACGGCGGGTTTCTCGCCAGGCAGCAGATGCCTGTTGTGCTGATCCGTGTCCACCGCGGCGATGTTCGCGACGTCGGCCAGCATGATCGCGGCGAGGTCGATGGTCGCGGGATGCGTGAAGATCGGTCCCGCAAAACCGCGCTTCACCAGCAGCGGCACGCGGCCGGTGTGGTCGATGTGGGCGTGGCTCAATACCAGCGCGTCGATGGATTTCGGATCGAACGGGAAGTCCGCGGCGTTGCGTGCATCAGCTCGGCGGTCGCCTTGGACCATTCCACAATCCAGCAACACGCGCTTGCCGCCGGCTTCGACGAGATGGCACGAACCCGTCACTTCGCCCGCCGCGCCATGAAACACGATGTCCATGCGATTCCCCGTTGCGCAAAAAAGTCGACGCAGTATGCAGGTGTTGGACGATCTGGGTAGACAAATCGGAGCCCGCTGTATCTGCCCCCTCACCCTTTGCGCTCTCCCGTCCCCTCACCCCAGCGCTACGCGCTCGGCCTACGGCCGCCTCTCCCGCGCGCGGAAGAGGGGAAGTGATCGTCGCGCGTCGCGCGACAGCATTATCGATTGGAGCGGGGGAGAGGGGAACAATAGGAGTCGCGCTGCGCGCGACGCTTTATTGAATGGAGCGGGAGCGGCCATGACTTTCGGCAGGGTGGTACACCTTTCGACAATGGCACACTCCGGGATTCCGTGGCGCGCCCGCGCCCCTTCCGCAACGACAGAGGGACGACCATGCACAAGCATCTGCTGACCCCGATCGCGTTGGCCATCGGCGCCGCGCTCGCCATTTCCGGTTGCAGCAACTCCGCACAAAACGCGAACGCGCCGCAGTCGGCGCCGCCCGCTCCCACCACCGCGGCGGCACCCGCGCGCGCGCAAACCGCACCGGCCGCGCCGGCCCCGGCATCCACCGCGGCAGCACAGCCGATCGCGTTCACCCTCGACGACCAGTACGACCCCTGCAACGACTTTGCCGATTACGTCAACGCAAAATGGAATGCGGCGAATCCCATTCCTGCCGATGAAACCAGTTGGGGCGGCTTCTACATGCTGCGCGAACAAAGCCTGCAGGACCAACGGCAGATCCTCGAAACGGCCGCCCGGGACGCGCAGGAAAACAAGGGCAGCCAACTCGAACAGAAGCTGGGGCGCCTGTACGCCGGCGGCATGGATACCGCCGCCATCGACAAGCTCGGTTACGACCCGATCAAGCCGCAACTGGCGAAGATCGAGGCGCTGAAGACGCCGGCCGACATCCAGACCTTCCTCGATGAGAGTTTCAACGACGGCGACACCTACGTCTTCCGATTCTTCGCCCGCGCCAACCTCAAGGACGCGGCCACGCAGATCGGCTACATCAACCAGGGCGGTCTCGGATTGCCAACCCGCGACTATTACCTCTCGCCGCGATACAAGGACATCCGCGACGCGTACGTGAAATACGTCGCCAAATCCCTGGAACTGATCGGCACGCCGCAAGCCGACGCCAACAAGCAGGCAAGCGAGGTGCTGGCGTTCGAAACCGAACTTGCCAAGGCTTCGTTCTCGCCTACCGAGCTGCGCAACATCGACAACCGCTACCACTTCGTCACGGTTGCGCAGGCCGACAGGATCACACCGCATTTCAACTGGGACAAGTTCTTCAAGGCGCAAGGCGTGGACGTGGGCAAGGGCTTTTCGCTGTCGCAGCCGAAATTCATGGCCGAGTTCGACAAGCTGCTCGCGCGCGCGCCGGCCGCGCAATGGCAGGCCTACCTGAAATTCCACCTGGTCAGCGACGCCTCGCCGGCGCTGAGCCAGCCGTTCCAGGACAACCACTACGACTTCTACGACAAGACGCTTTCCGGCCAGCCCGAGCAGAAGCCGCGCTGGAAGCGCGTGGTCGACATGACCAACGATGCGATGGGAATGGGCGTGGGCGAACTGTACGTCCAGAAGTACTTTCCGCCGGAAGCCAAGCAGCGCGCCGAGCAACTGGTGACCAACGTGCGCGCCGCGTTGAAGGAGCACATCGAGAACCTCGACTGGATGAGCGAGGCGACAAAGAAGAAGGCGCTCGAGAAATGGGCGCTGTTCCTGCCCAAGATCGGCTATCCCGACAAGAACGAATGGCGTGACTGGTCCGGACTCGACATCCAGCCGGGCCATTTCTACGCGAACCTGCAGGCCGCGGACAAGTACAACTACCACTACAACATCGGCAAGATCGGCAAGGCGACCGACCGCAAGGAGTGGTTCATGACGCCGCAGACGGTCAATGCGTATTACGACCCGACCACCAATACCATCAACTTCCCTGCGGCGATCCTGCAGCCGCCGTTCTTCTATGCCAAAGGCGACGACGCGGTGAATTACGGCGGCATCGGCTACGTGATCGGGCACGAGTCCAGCCACGGCTTCGACGACCAGGGCAGCCAGTTCGACGGCCACGGCAATCGCGTCAATTGGTGGACGCCGCAGGACAAGAAGAAATTCGACGAGCGCACCGCCGCGCTGGTCAGGCAGTACGACGGCTACACGCCGATTGCCGGCAAACCCGACCTGCACGTCAACGGCAAGCTGACGCTGGGCGAGAACATCGCCGACCTCGGCGGCCTCAACATCGCGTACACGGCGCTGCAAACCGCGCTCAAGGCCGATCCCAGGGAAGCCGACGCGAAGATCGACGGGATGACAGAAGACCAGCGCTTCTTCCTGAGTTCCGCGCGCGTATGGGAAGGCACGACGCGCGAGAAACGCGCGGAGTTGCTGCTGAACATCGATCCGCACTCGCCCGGCAAGATCCGCGCTTTCGCTTCGGCGACCAACATGCCCCAGTTCGCGCAGGCATTCCAGTGCAAGCCCGGTGACAAGATGGTGCACACGGGCGACGAGCTGGTGAAGATTTGGTAGGGGGTCGCAGACCGGGGCTGGGGACTGGGGCCGGGGACTGGGGCTGGGGACTCGGTGAAGAGTAGGTTCGTCATTCCGGGGCCGCCGCGGCTTCATCGGGGCGGAACCCGACTGCGGAGGCACGATGCCGGAGCGAACATCGGCGAAGCCGATGGCCCAACGGGCGAGCCGCGGGAAGCGGCGAGTCTATCCAGTGTCTTTACATCTTGAAGAGTTACACCAAAGACACTGGATTCACTCGCGCCATCCGTGGCGCTCGCGCATCGTGCCATGACTTCTGGCAGGGGTGCCGCAACATCGCGTGGCATTGCTGGCACAATCGGGGGCCCCTGCGGCGCCCTCGCGGCGTGTCGGCAATCGTTTCCCACCAAAGGAAGAATCCATGCACAAGCACCTGCTGACCCCGATCGCACTCGCGGTCGGCGCGGCGCTGGCCGTTTCCGGCTGCAGCCACAACGCGCAGAACGAAAGCAAAACCACATCGGCACCCGCCGCTTCGAGGACCGCACCTGCTCCCGCGCATACCGCGCCGGCACCGGCACCCGCGTCGACGGTGGCGATCACTCCGGAACAGCCGATCGCCTTCACGCTGGATGACCAGTACAACCCCTGCAACGATTTCGCCGAGTACGTGAACGCGACATGGAACAAGGCCAATCCGATTCCGGCCGACCAGACCAGTTGGGGCGCGTTCGGCATCCTGCACGAAAGAACCATGCAGCAGCAGAAGCAGATCCTCGAAACGGCCTCGCAGGACGCGAAGGACCACAAGGGCAGCGCACTGGAACAGAAACTCGGGAACCTTTATGACGCCGGCATGGACACGGCGGCGATCGACAAGCTGGGTTACGATCCCATCAAGCCGCAGCTTGCCGCCATCGACGCGCTGAAGACCCCGTCGGACATCGAAAACTTCCTCGATACCAGCTTCAACAACGGCGACAGCTACGTATTCGATTTCGGCTCGGGCGCCGATTTCAAGGACGCCAGCAAACAGATCGGATACGTGTTCCAGGATGGCATGGGCCTGCCGACCCGCGACTATTACCTGTCGCCGAAGTACAAGGAACTCCGGGACGCCTACGTCAAGTACATCACGAAATCGCTGGAACTGATCGGGACGCCGGATGCGGAAGCGCAGAAGCAGGCGGGCCAGGTGCTGGCATTCGAAACCGAACTCGCCAAGGCCTCGCTGTCGCCGACCGAACTGCGCAACCTCGACAATGAATATCACTTCGTCACGGTCGCCGAAGCGGACAGGATCACGCCGCACTTCAGTTGGGACAAGTTCTTCAAGACCCAGGGCGTGGCCGTCGGCAAAGGATTCTCGCTGTCGCAACCCAAGTTCATGGCCGAGTTCGACAAGCTGCTGGCACACGCGCCGGCGTCGCAATGGCAGGCATACCTGAAGTTCCACCTGGTCAGCGATGCATCGCCCGCCTTGAGCCAGGCGTTCCAGGACAACCATTTCGATTTCTATGACCAGACGCTGCGCGGCCAGCCTCAGCAACAGCCGCGCTGGAAGCGCGTGATTTCAGCGGTCAACCATGCGATGGGGATGGGCGTCGGCGAACTTTACGTGGCCAAGTATTTCCCGCCGGAATCCAAGCAGCGCGCCGAACAACTGGTCACCAACGTCCGCGCCGCGCTCAAGGAGCACATCGAGAACCTCGACTGGATGAGCGAAGCCACCAAGAAGAAGGCGCTCGAGAAATGGGCGCTGTTCCTGCCCAAGATCGGCTATCCCGATAAGGGCGAGTGGCGCGACTGGTCCGGCCTGACGATCCAGCCGGGCCAGTGGTACGCGAATCTGGAAGCCGCGTCGAAGTACAACTACCACTACGACATCGGCAAGATCGGCAAGGCGACGGATCGCAAGGAATGGCAAATGACGCCGCAGACGATCAATGCCTACTACGATCCGACCACCAACACCATCAACTTCCCGGCCGCGATCCTGCAGCCGCCGTTCTTCTATGCGAAGGGCGACGATGCCGTGAACTACGGTGGCATCGGCTTCGTGATCGGCCACGAGTCCAGCCACGGCTTCGACGACCAGGGCAGCCAGTTCGATGGGCATGGCAACCGGGTCGACTGGTGGACGCCGCAGGACAAGAAGAAGTTCGACGAACGTACCGCGGCGCTGGTCAAGCAATATGACAGCTACGCGCCGATCCCCGGCAAGCCGGACCTGCACGTCAATGGCAAGCTGACGCTGGGTGAAGACATCGGTGACCTTGGCGGCCTCAACATCGCCTACACCGCCCTGCAGACGGCGTTGAAGCAGAATCCGAAGGAAGCCGACGAGAAGATCGACGGCATGACCGAGGACCAGCGCTTCTTCCTGAGTTCCGCGCGGGTCTGGGAAGGCGCTACCCGCGAAAAGACCGCGGAGCTGCGCCTGAACGTCGACCCGCACGCGCCGGACAAGATCCGCGCCTTCGCATCGGCTTCCAACATGCCGCAGTTCGCGCAGGCGTTCCAGTGCAAACCAGGCGAGAAGATGGACCGCGAGAACCCGGTCAAGATCTGGTAACGCTCGTCGCAAGGCATACCTTTCGAAGCGCCGCACATCGTGCGGCGCTTTTTTGTGCCTGCGGTTGCTTCGCGCGTGCTGGTGAAGCCGGCAATGGTGCAAATCGCGCCGGCCCTGATGCAATCATTATTGCGAATTATTCTCATTATGTATAGTATTGCCAGCCAGAAGGTGCGCGGCGGGCGTGCCGAAACACATCGTCGTATGCGCCCGCGAAGGTCCTGCGGATACGACACAGAACAAGCGCACCCATGCACGGCATCAGGCACCGCAAGCACCGCTCCGGCCACGGCGTTTCTTCCCCCATGGCCCTGACGACGCTGATGACCGGCATAGCCTTGGGATTGCCAACGCTCGCCGCGGAAGCGCCTTCTGCTGCTCGCGCAACGTCCGCCACCACCCCGACCGAACTGCCGACGATCAATGTCGTCGCAACCCGCAACGCCTACAAGGTCGACGAAGTCAAATCGCCCAAGTTCACCCAGCCGTTGCTGGACACGCCGCAGACGATCAACGTCATCGACACGCAGATCATCGAGCAGCAAGGCGCAACGACGTTGACCGAAACGTTGCGCAACAGTCCGGGCGTGGGCACGTTTTACGTCGGCGAAAACGGCAGCACCTCCACCGGCGACGCGGTGTACATGCGCGGCTTCGACGCTTCCGGCAGCATCTTCGTGGACGGGGTGCGCGACCTGGGTTCGATCTCGCGCGACGTGTTCGACACCGAACAGGTGGAGGTCGTGAAGGGGCCCGACGGCACCCTCTTTGGCCGCACCACGCCCACCGGCGCGATCAACATGGTCAGCAAGCAACCGCTGATGGACAACGCGGCATCGGCGACGCTGGGTTACGGTAGCTGGAACCAGAAGCGCGGCACCGCCGACTGGAACCAGGTGATCGGCCGATCCGCCGCGTTCCGCCTCAACGTGATGGACCAGAAGAGCGGGATGCCCGGTCGCGATGACGTGAGGAACGACCGCTGGGGCATCGCGCCGTCTCTGGCGTTCGGGCTGGGCACGCCGACCACGGTGTACGTCGATTACCTGCATGTGACGCAAAACAACGTGCCCGACGGCGGCGTTCCCACGATCGGCTTGCCGGGTTATTCGACGCCAGACCTGGCCCGGCCGTTCCTTTCTGGCGCTCAGAGGGTCGATCCCTCCAATTTCTATGGCACCCACGCCGACCATGATCACGTCAAGTCCGATCTGGCCACGCTGATCGTGCAACACGATTTTTCCGATGCCGCCGCGCTGCACGACACCTTGCGCTGGGGCCGCACCCACGAGGATTACCTGCTGACGTCGTTCATGGGCAGTGCGGCGAATCTGCTGACGCCCGATCCGCTCGATCCTTCCACGTGGACGATCGTCCGCAGCAATCCGACCTTCAAGGACCAGACGAACCGCATCCTCACAAGCCAGAGCAATTTCACGGCCAGTTTCGTCACCGGTGGCATCCGGCATGACCTGAGCGCCGGCGTGGAGTTGACCCGCGAGGAAATCGGCACCGGCGGACTGGCCGCGCTCGATGGCAGCGCGTGGACCCCCGCCAACCTGTACGCTCCCGACCCTGCTACCGCCGCCGGCCTGATCATCGGCGACGACGGCACGTGGAGCCGCGGGCGCACCGACACCGCAGGCGCATACGTGTTCGACACGATGGAGTTCAGCGAACGCTGGTTGCTCTCGGCCGGCGGTCGCATCGACCACTACACCACCGAATTCGACAGCGTGGTCGCGTGTGGCAGCAGGAACAATCCCCCTTGCGGCAACCTGCCGGCCGGCGCGCCTGTGCCAGGCCTGGACCTGGACAAGAGCGGTAATCTTGCCAGCTACAAGCTGGGGCTGGTTTACAAACCTGCCGCCAACGGCAGCGTGTACGTCGACATCGCGACGGCCAGCGAACCACCCGGCGGCAACAGTCTCGCGTTCAGCCCGGCGGCAAGCAATGCGGACAACCCGATTTTCGATCCCGAGAAGGCGCGCACGATCGAAGTCGGCACCAAGTGGAACGTACTGCACGACAAACTGCGCCTGACGGCCGCGTTGTACCGAACCATCGTGAGCAACCTCGTGGTGCAGGATCCGGTGGACCTGCAGTACTACCAGATCGGCCGCGAACGCGTGCAGGGCATCGAGCTCGGTGCTGTCGGCCAGATCACACCGCATTGGGCGGTCAGCGCCGGCTACACCGTGTCAAACGCCCGCGCGGGGAACGATATCGTCAGCAGCGCCACCACGACCTCCGCGCCCGCCGCGGACGGCTCCGGCACGCTGGCGTACACGCCCAGGAGCGCGTTCACCGCCTGGTCGACGTGGAAGCTGCCGCGCCAATTCGCGCTCGGCGCCGGCGCCCGTTACTCCGGCGAAATGCAACGCGGACACGACGGTGCCATCGGCACGCCGGCCTCCACCGACGCTTACTGGGTGTTCGACGCGATGGCGAGTTACGCAGTCACGCGGCACGCCACGCTGCAATTGAACGTATACAACCTGTTCGACAAGCAATACGTGGCTGCGATCAACAAGAGCGGGTATCGCTACACGCCAGGTACGCCGCGTTCGGCGTTGCTCACGTTGAAGATCCGATACTGAAAAATTTCCCGGAGATTCGAGGGAGGATGTCCAGCAACAGCATCTCATCCACCACAACCCTCGCCGAACCGTTAATACGGCAACGATTCGGCCGCCCCTTGACTCAAGGCGCAGACGAAACGAAGGCTACCGACCTCATGTTGCTGCACATCGAAAAGGTGCTGGACGGCGCAACCGTCGCACACATGCGTACGCGCCTCGACGGCGCCGAATGGACCGACGGACGCGAAACCGTGGGTCCACTAGGTGCGCAGGTCAAGCGCAACCAACAGCTTCCGGAAGCTTCGCCGGTGCGGGACGAACTCGGACGCGAGGTGCTGGCTGCGTGCGCGCGCCATCCCGTGTTCCATGCGGCGACATTACCCGTGAAGATTCTGCCGCCACGATTCAACCGTTACGCGGACGACGGCCATTATGGCAGCCACGTCGACGGCGCTGTGATGGCGCTGGCCGACGGCAACCAGTTGCGCAGCGACATCGCGTGCACGCTGTTTCTTGCGGAGCCCGACGGCTACGACGGCGGCGAGTTG
>Ga0070737_10004644_pt1 | contig 13620 bp, 14 predicted proteins | sample Coa_R1_10_FD_66438 | JGI IMG/M metagenome (GOLD analysis project Ga0070737, IMG submission 66438) | Surface soil microbial communities from Centralia Pennsylvania, which are recovering from an underground coalmine fire - Coalmine... | ecosystem: Environmental > Terrestrial > Soil > Unclassified... | reverse complement strand
TTTTTGAGCAGCCTGTCGAGCAGCCCATCGAGTAACTCTTTTTCTGTCGGATTCCGCGTCTTCGTGTCCATGTTGTTCTCCTATTTTGAAGGAGAACAGCGTTTACACAAAATGTTTTATGCCCTCAGCCTTATCGGCTCTACCGCGACGCCGGAACCCTTCTGCGATGTTGGCCGGAATCGATACGGCGGCCCGTCGCATCTGCACAGACAGACCGTATGTTTCCTGCTTCGGGAACCCGGCCGTAAAGCTATAAACTGCCAGTACAAATTGGTGCGCCTTACGCCATACAACCAGATCGCGAAAACTGCGCGCGGCTACTCTCGAAAGCATTCTGACTCCCGACTCCTAACTCCTCCTCACATCCCTCAGCACCACCGCAAACCCTCCCGCATACGTGTCCTCTTCAATCGAAAACGCCACGTCCACGCGCCCGCCGGCCGGCAGTTCCGCCGCTCTTTCCGCGAAATTCCATGCTTTGAAAGCCAGCGTGCGGCCCTTCTGGCGCAGCAACACACGCAGGTGTTTTCCGTTCCAGGGCGCGGGCGGGCCGGCCACTTCCACTTCCATGGCGGCGAACACCGGCACGGGGTTGCCGTGGCCGAAAGGCGCGAGCGCGAACAGGCCGGCGGCGCTCCGCTCATCGATCTCGGAGAATTCCACCACGGCATCGATCGCCAGTTTTGGCTCGAGGTCTTCCGGCAGCAGGCACGACGCGGCGTACTGGTGGAAGCGCTGCCGGAACTCCTCTACGCGCGATGGTTCCAAGGTCACTCCGGCCGCGTGCGCATGCCCGCCGAAGCGCACGAAAAGATCGGGCATGGCTTCGAGAGCTTTCAGCAGGTGGAAGGCCGGGATGCTGCGCCCGGAGCCTTGCGCCAGACCGTCGTCCGGATTCCGGCTCAAGACGAAAACGGGACGGTGCAGCCGCTCCACTAACCGGCTCGCCACGATGCCCAGCACGCCCCGGTGCCAATCCTCCGCGTAATAAACCAGCGCCGCGGCGGCGGGGTCCACCGGCAGGCTCTCGCAGGCTTCGCGGATGCCCACTTCCACCTGCTGCCTTTCCGCGTTCTGCTGCTGAAGCCGCACGGCCAGCGCGCGAGCGCGCTGTGGGTCCGAAGTAAGGAACAGCTCGATTACGGCTTGCGCGGTATCCATGCGGCCGGCCGCGTTGAGGCGCGGCGCAATCTGAAACGCCACCTGGCGGGCGGAGGGAACGCGCGCGCCGGCGAAACCGGCGGCATCCAGCAGCGCGCGCAGCCCCGGATTGCGCACTTCGGAAAGCCCACTCAGCCCGTGCTTCACGATGATGCGGTTCTCCCCAGTGAGTGAAACCACGTCCGCCACCGTGGCAACGGCCACCATCTTTAGAAACGATTCCACTATGCGCCCGCGCCGCTCCGCGGACCAATCGAGCGTGCCTACCAGCGCCTGCACCAGCTTGAAGGCCACTCCAGCGCCGCACAGGGACTTATCGGGGTAACTGCAATCCTCCCGGTTAGGGTTGAGCACGGCCAGGGCCGGCGGAAGCGCGGTTTCGGGCAGATGATGATCGGTCACGATCACGTCGATACCCAGTTCGCGCGCGCGCTCCACCACCGCCGTGGCGCGAATGCCGGTATCCACGCTGACGATCAACCCTACGCCTTCGGCGGCCGCGCGCTCCACCACCTCCGGCCGCATGCCGTAACCGTCGCGCAGCCGGTGCGGCACATGGAACCGGGGCGAACCGCCCGCCAGCTCGATGGCCTTCGTCAGGATCACGACCGACGCGGTGCCATCCACATCGTAGTCGCCGTAGATCAGCATCCGCTCGCCGTTGCGGATGGCCCGCCGCAGCCGGTCGAGCGCCCGATCCATATCGCGCATGGCGAACGGGTCGTGCAGGCCGCCGAGGGATGGCGCAAGGAAGCTGCGCGCGCGCTCCGGGTCTTTCAGACCGCGGTGTGCCAAAACCCGGGCCGCGGGCATGCCGATGCGCAGAGCGCCATCCAGCGCGGCGGCGGTCGCAGCATCGGGCGGGGGAATTACCCAGCGCGAACCAGGCGGCATGCGCGCTCAGTTCTTCGAAAAATAACCGCCTAAGGAATTGCCGGCGTCAAGATCGTTTTCCTCCAACCGCGAGTTGATTTCTTCCTCCAGGTTCAGGAAATCGTCGTACCAGTCGGGCCGCACTTCGTAAACGTAGAGCCGGGAACCGTGATCGAAGGCGATTTCGAGCGAACAGGTGACGCCTTCGAAAATGCGCAACTCGCGCAGCCGGCGTTCGTAATCGCGCTGCTCGTCGCGCGCCAGATCGCAGTCTTCCAGTTGTTCCAGCAGATCGTCCACATCGGAGGACTTAAATTCCCGGCTGGCGAAAATGATCAGATTCGCGCCAATTTTGCGGGCAGATTCGAGGAACATCTGATAATCCGGATAGTGCTCTACGTCCCAGAGCACCATGGGCAGCCCCTCCAGGCCTCCCGGGCTGCCGTGGAAGATGGCAAAACCGCCGGCTTCCAGACTATCGAGGATTTCGCGTTTGAGCGTGTCTAGATTCAGGTCCACTTTCACCTCAGCGGGTGCCTTCCGGGCCCGGCATCACCAGAATATCAGAGGGTTCGGCGAGGTCGCGGGCGGCAGGCGTGACGATGGTTTTCGGTCCGATGTAGATTTTGCGGTTTTGGCGTATGGCCGCGCGCACGTCGGCCTCGGAAACGAAGTCGACAATAGGCAATTGGGGACTGGGATCGGGCGGTAGGGCAGGCGATTTCGCCTGCAAACTGGAGCCGCGCCGCGCCAGGAACCGGTCCACCACTTCCGCGGCGGTGGCGCTAGTGGCTGGTATCTGAGTCTCTGCCTGTCCGATCCCGCGCGCGGCCAGGTATCGTTCCACCGCGGCAGCGACGGTTGCCCGGTTCGGCGCTCCGGCGCCGGCCACCTTGGCCAAGGCCAGCGGTTTTTCAAATGCTTCCGCCGGCTTACGCACCTCGTAGGCGAGCCGCTTAATATTGATCAGATTTAGAGGGCCGATATTATCGGAAGTCGCGTTGCCCGCCGCCGCGCCGCAGCCCAGCGTCATCGCCGGGAAGACATTGGTTGTGATGCCCGTCGAGCCTTGCGGCGAAGAAGTGTTGACGAGCACGCGCATGGCCGGCACGGAGAGGCCGAACTGCCGGATACGCGCTTCGTCGCGCGCGTGAATCACCGCCGTATGCCCGAGGCCGCCAAATTTCAGCAGCGCATGGCAGCTTTCGAGCGCGGCCGCGAAATCTTTTACAAACAGAAGCGAAAGCACCGGCGAAAGCTTCTCCGCCGAGAGCGGATGCTGTTTGCCGACGCCCTCGATTGCCGCGCAGATGACCGGCGCGGCCGGCGCAATGGCGAAGCCCGCCATCTGCGCGATCTTTTGCGGCGATTGGCCCACGCACCGCGGGTTCACCGTCCAGTTCGGCAGGATGAGCAACTTTGCCAGCGCGGCCTTCTGCCCTTCATCGGCCAGATGCGCCCCCAGCGCTTCGAGCGCGGCCAGGATGCGCGGCCGGAGAGATTCTTCCGCCACGATCGCCTGTTCGCTCGAACACACCGTGCCGAAATCGAACGATTTTCCGGCGACGACTTTCGCCACCGCCTCTTCCACATCGGCCGAGGTGTCGATCAGCGCGGGAACGTTCCCCGGCCCTACGCCCAGCGCCGGCTTGCCGCTCGAATAGGCGGCCTTCACGATGCCCATCCCGCCCGTGGCCAGAATCAGACTCACGCGGTCGTGCCGCATCAGCGCCTGGGTGCCTTCGAGCGTGGCGCCATCGGTGCATTCCAGAATGCCTTCCGGCGCGCCGGCTGCGAGCGCCGCTTCGGCCAGCATGGCGGCCGTGGCGCAAGTGCAACTCCGCGCGCGCGGATGCGGGCTGATGACGATGCCGTTACCCGACTTCAGACAAATGAGGCTTTTATAAATGGCGGTAGAGGTCGGATTCGTGGTCGGCAGAATCGCCGCCACAACGCCTACGGGCACCCCGATCTCCACTACCTTTTCTTCCGGGAACTCCCGCAGCACGCCGACCGTTTTCAGCCCGCGCATGCGGCGCGGCAAAACTTCGGCCGCCAGCAGGTTCTTCAGATGCTTGTCGCGGGCGTTTCCGTATCCGGTTTCCTCCACCGCCAGCGCCGCCAGCCGCTCGGAATGGGCCCGCGCGGCCGCGGCCACGTGCTCTACGATGGCGTCGATCTTCTCCTGCGGATACGCCCGATACCGCTGCCAGGCGGCAAACACCTTTTCGACTTTGTCGCGCACCTCCTGAATGGAGAGGAGGTCCTGATCCGCCAGCATTAATCGGTGCTTTTCGCGGCCTTCTTCAACCCGGCCGTGGGCAGGGCGCGCTCCACCTCTTCGTGCGGCCGTGGGATGACATGCACGCTGATCAATTCGCCGACGCGGCGGGCGGCGGCGGCCCCGGCGTCGGTCGCGGCCTTCACCGCGCCCACATCCCCGCGGCATGTAATGAGCACCAGCCCCGCGCCCACGAACTCCTTCCCGGTCAGCACCACGTTGGCGGTTTTGACCATGGCATCGGCGGCTTCGATGGCGCCCACCAACCCTTTCGTTTCGATCATGCCCAAGGCATCCATGCGGTCTCCTGCATTCGTGAAGTACTTAAACTAGCACAAAAGCCCTAAGGAGCGGGTCTTCCCAATGCGGCGTCGTAGCCAGCCTGAACAGTACCGCTGAATTTCCATGAAAACTATGTCGAATTCGTAAACTTTTCGTGTACCCGCTGCTATAATTTCGCTTCCGGTTTTTCACACATTTCACCACAGGAGACTCTAGTGGCATTGTTCAGATTGCGAATCGAAACCCTTTCAGTTCTACTTTCGCTCGGAATGAGCGGTACTGCGCTGGCGAATCATCTGTGTGTGAATCCGATGGGTTCATCGGGATGCTACACCACCATCGGCGCCGCGGTTTCCGCTGCCCTGGCCGGCGACGAAGTTGATATCGGCGCGGGCGAGTACAACGAAGGAGTGGTCATCACTAAGCCGCTCTCGCTGGTCGGCGCCGGCGCGGATGCTTCGATCATCAATGCCAAGGGGCAGGCGAACGGAATCTATATCGATGGCCTGGATAATTCCGGCTTGTTCAGTGTGCTGGTGACCGGTCTTACGGTCAGCAATGCGAATTTTGAGGGCATTCTGGTCACCAACGCCTCTTCGGTGGTGATTGCCCAGAACCACGTGGTTGGCAATGATCAGGCTCTGAACTACGCAGCGGGAACCTGCCTCAATCAGCCCGCGTTTGAGACGAATGAAGGAATGGACTGCGGGGAAGGCATTCACCTGGTCGGCGTTACGTTCGCGACCATCGCAAACAATGAAGTAGAGATGAATTCAGGTGGAATTCTTCTCAGCGACGAGACTGGCCAGACTTACGAAAACGTGATTACAAGCAATTCCGTGCACGATAACGCGCTCGATTGCGGCATTACTTTGGCCTCGCACGCACCATCTCCGCAGGCGTCTTCGAAAATCCCGTATGGAGTCTTCAGCAACACGATCTCCAACAACAGCGTTATGCGCAATGGCTTAGTGGGAGCCGGCGCGGGTGTCGGGATCTTCGCGCCGGGGCCGGGCAATTTGGCATTCTCCAACAAGGTGATTGGCAACGTCATCATGAACAACGGGCAGCCAGGGGTGACTGTGCACAATCACGCCGTTGCGCCCGGAGCGCCCAGCCCCAACCTCAACGGAAACGTAATCATGCACAACTATATTGCCGGCAACCACGCGGATACCGGGCAAACAGCCACGCCAGGCACGGCCGGCATCAATATTTTTAGCCTCGCGCCCATTTACGCCATGGAAATTTCAGAAAACACCATCCAGGATGAAGATAATGACGTGGTGTTTAACTCCCCTGGCGCCCTCGACGTGCATCTCAATAACCTGCTGGGGAGCGGCACCGGAGTGGCGGACTTGGGCGACGGCCAGGTGAACGCCACCATTAATTATTTTGGTTGCCCCGGCGGCCCTGGGACGGCGGGATGCACCAAAATTAACGGCGTACCGGTGAATTCCTCGGCGCCGCTCGGCACGCCGGTGGGAAGCGCGCCAACCGGACCGCGGAAGAGCCTGTAGTGTAGCGCTGCTGTCCGGCGCTGGATTGGAAGGGGCGCGCGGGAATGCGACAAGAACCGTGAGCCTCTTTTACGGGCGGGCTACTGAAATGTCCGGCAACGTGAACACCAGTTGGGCCGCGGCCGTATTGGCTAAAGTGCCGCGATACTCGTCGCCTTTTGTGATCTGGTATTCCACTTTCAACAACGCGTACGTGCGTGCACGGAATCCGGCCGCAATTTCGTAGGTTTCCGAGAACCGGGAACGGTTCCGCTCCTCATAGCCAATTCGCGTGGCGGCGTACCACCGTGGCGTGAGAACGCGCCGCACTTCCGTGTAAGCCGCCTGCCACCGATAGGACGGCATGACACGATAATCGTTTTCGAAGTGTTGCCATTCGGCCCAGAGATTCCAGTGTCCCGCGGCCCATGCAAAATCAGCACCGTAGGCTGTTGCCGGAAGATCGCGCATTCTGCCTTCGCCCGGAAGGTAATAAGGGTATTGGGCATCCAGGTACGGTCCGTAATATGCCGATGCTCCAATGCGGACGCCTTGCCGGATGGTATAACCCACGCCACCGGCCCAGTTGCCGTACTGATCGTGATCGAAAATGCTCCGCGGGTTCGCCGGCGACGAGTTGACGAACTGGGCGCGCACGTCGAACTTTCCCTGCGTGACATCGACTTCCGCGCCCGCAAGCCCGAGGAAACTCACGCCGCTGTAGTAATATCCATACGCCGCCGGCATCCCGATCAGCGGATTCATCGCGTCGTCGTAACGGAGCAGAAACGAGCCGAATGCGGACGACAATTCCCCCACGCGGAAAACCACAGAGCCTCTGTTCCAGAAACGGCTATAGTTCAAGCTCAATTGCAGAAGGTTCCCTTTGACCCCTTCGCCTTGGGTTTCGAATTCGTCCATGAAGTACGGACGCGAATGAACCTGTACGACGCCTGTCAGGGACCAGTGCGGATTAAGCTTCCATGTTGGATACAACATAGCGCGGAAGCCGCCGCCAATCGGTTCTCCTTCACGCGGCGAATCGCTAAGCTGATGGGTATAAAACGATTCAAGGCTGAGCGTGGTGCTGAGATTGAACCCGCTTTCCGCCTCTTGTCCGAACGCCGCCAGCGCCAGCGCTGTAGCCATTCCAAATCCAAAAATTCTGATCACGGTTCCACCCTTTCGCGGACTTCGCCGTCCGCCTGAACTGCCAGAGCGAGACGCGTGAGGGCCGATTCCGCCGGTGCGGCCTCCTCTTCCCTCCTGCCGCTGCTTTGCACAAAAGCCTCTACCACGGAGGAATCGGTCTCCGAACCGGAGACTTTTCTTAGGATGGCAGTCGCCGCCTCGTGGCTCATTCCCCGCCGGTAGGGGCGGTCTGAGGTCATCGCATCGTACGCATCGGCTACTTTGACAATGCGCGCGTGGAGTGGAGTCGCTTCGCCTCGAAGGCCGTGGGGGTAGCCAGTTCCATCCCAGTTTTCATGGTGGAGCTCGATAATGGGCAAATACCGCTCGAACCCGTGCACATTTTCGAGGATCCGGCGTCCGATGGTGGGGTGTTGCTGGATCACCTGGTTCTCCTCCGGTGTTAGCCGTCCCGGCTTTTGAAGCACGAGATCGGAAATCCCAATTTTGCCGATATCGTGCAGGAGCGCCCCGACGCGAATGGTTTCCACATCTTCCTCGCCAAGGCCCATTGCCCTTGCAATGTTGCACGAATATTCGCTGACTCGCCGGCTGTGGCCGGCCGTGTAAGAATCACGAGCGTCGAGCGCCTCCGCAAGGGAACCCACAAACTCGACGTAAGCCCTGGTCAAACGTTCCCGGCCGTCACGAACAGCTCGCGCCGCTTGGTCGAAACCTCGTGCGAGGTCCAGGATCTCGTGGGGACCGCTCGTTACCTGATCGAATTCAGGCAGATCGCCCGTCAGGCTGGATTTCTGGAGTTTGGACGCCATCTTCGCAAGTGGCCTCGCAATCGAGCTCGACGCAACAATGCTGATGCTGAGTGCCGCTGCGAGCGCGATCAATCCGGCGAATAGGAAGATTCGCTTCAAGACGGCTTGCAGGCGGCCGCTTGCCGCATCGACATTTTGGAGACTTCGGACTTCATAGCCATCTCCGGCGCTGGCCGTTCCCAACGGCACGGAAAGAAAGAGCCGGTTCTGAATGGTCACCTGGCATTCGGCGTTAAACGGACAGGCGCGAAGAGCCGAGCCGATTTGCGGCAGGGGAACGCCGGTTGCATGCGACAACATCGCGACACCCTCGTGCAATAGCACGGCTGGTATTCCGAACCGCTTGATATCGAACGGTTCCCCTACCGACAAGGTGGCAACCTCTTCCGATCCTTCAAAGATCGGCACCGAGCTGATCTCATAAACCTGACTGCCCTCCAGGAACAATCCCCGTTGGGGAGTCCGGATGCGGCTGAGATCGATGGGCGCGAACCCACGTGATTGCCGGAGAACACCCGCCAGAGGATTTCCGTTTAGGGAGCTGACTAGTACCAAATCGAATTTCAGTGAGTCAGCAACTTCGCTCAGTTGATCTTGGACCGTGTTCCGCGCCTCCTCAGGGTGACGATTCTCATGCGCTAGTAATTCCAGCCCCGCCTTTAGTGTCGGGTTTTGGGCAACACCTTGCAGGATGCGGCGCTCCCGGTCCTGGCTGCGAGCCTCAAGGCGGGCAAAGGCATCCTGGTTCTCCCGCACCTCCACCCGAAGTCCGTCGCGGACAGTCTCGATTGCGGCCACGTTGATTGCCCAAAACACGGCAACCAGCAATGCGGCAAAGGGCAGAAACGATCCCAGGAAAATCCGGGTCGAGAATCGCATGCGTCACCGATGTGCTTGTATTTCGCCGGCCGCCGTGGGGCCTTTGTAGGGAATTACGAAGGTTACCGAAGCATCATTTCCTTCGGAAACTTCCACCCGCTGCCGAAATGTTCCGGCCACTCGGTGCCACGCAACTATGCTGTAAGTGCCTGCGGGGACGCCACTGATTACGAAGCTGCCATCGCTTCCGCTCCGCGTTGCCCAACGGTTTGGCGTCACCACAATCGAGGCAGCCATATTGGGGTGGAGGTGGCAATTGAGAGCCACGACCCCAGGCCGGGTGAATGTTACGTGACGCGTTTCGCCCATCGGATAATTCCCGAGATCGAAACTCTTGCTGGCAGACAGGGAAAATATATTGTGGAAAATTGGATCGAGGTTCGGAAAAGAGACGGTTGAACCAACGGGAATGACAACGAGATCGGGAACGAAACGCCGATCTTTCTGTTCCATCGTTGCTACTACCGGCCCACCGGGGTCTGATGTCTGCCCGCCGGGTCCTTCGATGTACACAGCCACGCGGGAGCGCTCAAAGGAGATGGGATCACGCTCCGGATCTCCCCCCAACGGAACCGCCGTGCCCCGCTGATAGAGACCCGCCGAGACCGTGACGTTATACCGGGTCAATTTACGTTTGATCACAATCGAACCCCGGATATCACTGGCCTGAAGCAGAACGAAGCCGGTTAGAGATGCGGCTACCGCTCGAAACAGCATACTCAAACCTTATCGGCAGAAAATCGCCCGAACATTAGTGAACTGAAAAGTCCAGGAAAGCGGGCGAACTCCGTTACGCAGCCGATCGCGCCGGCGCGGCGTTTGGCGCTGAATTGAAGCGGCCCACGGGAATGCGATAAAATCCGATAACCGTGAGCTATCTTCAACGGAATCTTAAAGTGAACCATCTTTCCATCCGTACTATCGCGGCAGCCAGCATGCTGTGGGTAGGAGCCGCTTCCGCCCAGCAACTGAACCGCCCGGCAACCATTCAGGGCCACCCGAACCTCAACGGGATCTGGCAAGCCATCAATACTGCCTATTGGAATCTCGAAGGCCATTCGGTCGAAGGCTTCGGGTCGGATTTCTGGCAGCTCGGCGCTATCGGAGTGATTCCCGCGGGGAAGAGCGTGCTCAAAGGGGGAGGTAGAATTCCCTACCTGCCGGAAGCGCTAAAGAAGCGCGACGAGAACCGCGCTCACTGGCCCGAGGCCGATCCCGAAGCCATGTGCTACATGCTGGGCGTCCCGCGTGTCACCTACCAGAACCGTCCATTTCAGATCTTCCAGGGCGATGGCGACCTGCTTATGGTGTATCCCTTCGCCGCCACCAACCGCATCATTTACATGAAAGACCATTCCGAACTCCCCGTCGATTCCTGGATGGGCAAATCGAATGGCGATTGGGATGGCGATACGCTGGTGGTCACGACCACATCGATGAACGGCAAGTCCTGGCTCGACCGCGCCGGAAACTTCGCCAGCGACGAACTGAAGGTCACCGAGCGCTTCCGGCTTCTGGACGCGAATCACATCTGGTACGAGGCCACACTCGAAGATCCGAAAACGTTTTCGCGTCCTTGGACCATCGAGATGCCGCTATACCGGCTGATCGATGACAATGCCCAACTGCTCGAGTTGAAGTGCGTTCCGTACACGGACATGCTGCGCTACCACGATCTGCTCGAGCCGAAGCAGCCTTAAGTAGCCGGAACCGGGTGCCGTAGAATCTCATATACTGAATGAAATAGGAGTCAGGCCAAATGCACAGCAGACTGTTGAAACTTGCGGTTGCCGCAGGCACGTTCACGGCGGCGGCGCTGCCCTTGGCGGCGCACCATTCGTTTTCGGCGGAATTCGACCCGACTAAAAAGGTGGTGCTCGAGGGCACCGTGGTCCAGTTTGAATGGGTGAATCCCCACTCCTGGTTGGATATCGACGTTCCACAACCGGACGGCACTGTGCAGCACTGGAAACTGGAAGGCGGCTCGCCCTCCGTGCTGCTCCGCCTTGGCTGGAACAAACATTCTCTTCCGCCGGGATTGAAGATCAAGGTCACTGCCTTTCAGGCCAAGGATGCCTCTTTCCGTGGCAGCACGCGGGATATCGAGTTTCCAGATGGCAGAAAGTTGAGCCTGGGCGGGTCGGGAAGCCAGGACGGGGAAAAGTAGTTGATTGAGGGCAGGCAAAACGCCTGCCCTCGGTTCGTTTATTTGGGCGCTGGATCAGCCGCGGCCTTCGGGTACGCCCGCTCGAAGCGCGACGTCTCAATGTACCCGCGAATGGCCGTGTTCCCTTCGTGGCAGGCGTACTCGTACATCTGATACTTGTTATCCAGCTTCATCGGATACGCCACCGTAAACGGGCTGACGATCACGTCGGGATCTTCCACCCTCATTTCATAGTCGATCGTATCCGGGGCGGTTCGCGTGAAGCGCTCCACGATGTGGGCCTTGTCCGATTCCGGTGTAAGCGGCGGAGAGCCGGGAACGCCTGCGTTCGTCAGGTCGCCCTTCCCATTGAAGTTGGTCGTTTCCACTACCAGCGTGTTCCCTTCCCAGTGCCCGCGCGATTCCCCCAGCCATTCTTTGATCGATGGATCGAGAGCCGGCATTCCATTGGTGGGAATGATGCGAACCTCGTGCGCCATTTCGAGCACGATCAGAACGTATCCCGGCGATTGCATGATGCGGATGCCGTTGTTGTAGTTGCGCGGCTCCATGGATACCGGCATGCCACGTGTGATGCAGCGGTCCCATTCATCGAAATCGTTGGGAGTATCGAATACCTTCTGGCCCGGCTTGTAGCTGCCACGCATCGCGGCGTAGAGTTCCTGGCCGTGTGGGGTCAGCGCGGGGAAGCGGCCATCCGGCGGATCCACCAGCAAGGATGTTTGCCGCATTACCTGCGTGCCGGAATCGGCCTGCGGGATGGCTCCCGATTCGAACCGTTTATTGCGGGCCTCGGCGCGCTTCTGCGCGGCGGCGTACTCCTCGTCGGTCATGTAGCGGCGATTGCCGAAATTCGCCGGCCGCTGGAACGGCGTCGCAATCAGATGGTTCAGCGGCCAGATGCCCTGCAGGTCGGGCTCGCCCCATGGCGTTTTTGGCGGCGTATAGTTCGTTTTGGCCCCCGGCGCTTGCGCGGCCGCGGGTTTGGCTGCCAGGCACAGCACTAGCCCCAGGCCGATGCCCGAACCCCATGCCCAAATCTGTTTCCTCATCCGCATTTCCTCGCTCCGAAAAGGGATCATATCATGTACGGATGGGAGGCGTTATGAAGATCGCCATCGGACTGCTCGCGGCCGCCGTATTATGCGCGCAGGAGGCAAGCGGTCCGGCCAATCCGCGCCTTGCGGCCGCCAAAGCCGCCGCCGGAGAGGACTTTCAGAATCTGTTCCAGTTTCAGTGCTACGGACCCGGACCAGGCGGCACACCCGGGGCTGCGCGGCCCGCGCCAGGCCGCGCCCGCGGTGGGCAACGTCCCTCCGGACCGCCCGACCGCTCCACTTGGCACGCCGATCCCGTAAAAGTTTTCGATAACCTCTACTTCTTTGGCCAGACCGAATACTCTGTCTGGGCCCTTGCCACTTCCGCCGGCATCGTCGCCTTCGACACGATCTTCGACTATTCCGTGGAAGACGAGGTCGCCGGCGGCATGAAGAAAATGGGCTTGGACCCGGCCCAAATAAAGTACGCCATCGTCAGCCACGCGCACCCCGATCACGATGGCGGCGCCCGCTTCCTGCAGCAACACTACGGCACGCGTGTAATCATGTCGCCCGCGGATTGGGATGTGCTCGATAAGCGAACCTCCGGCACGAAACCCCAGCGCGATCTCGAAGCCACCGACGGCCAGAAACTCACCCTCGGCGACACCACCATCACCCTCTACATCACGCCCGGCCATACCCCCGGCACCATTTCCAGCATCTTCCCCGTAAAAGACCACGGCGCAACCCACATTGCGGCCCTGTGGGGCGGCGTGGGCCTCAACCGCGACGCGGAATCCATTCGGAAATATATCCAGTCGGCCGAGCGGTTCCAAGAAATCGCCCGCCAGGCCGGCGCCGATATCATTCTCACCAACCATACCGATTGGGACCGCTCCAAAATCAATTTGCCGATGCTGGCCAAGGGCACGGCCGGCGCCCGGAATCCCTACATCGTGGGGAACGCGAAGGTCTTAAATTTCCTAAAGGTCGCCCAGGAATGCGCCGAAGCACGCCTGCCTCAAGCGAACTGAAGCGCCGTGACATAATCGCGGAATGACGCTACAGTCCGGCCCTTCCCGGTTGGCCATTGCATTCGCCGCGTTCGCTATATGCGCCGCCGAGTTGGCCGGCGCCAGCGGTACAACGGACCAGGCCAAAGCCGATGAAATCGCCATCCGCCATCTGCTCGCCACACTCGAGCAACAGATCAATCGCGGCGACCTTGGCTTCGTGAATGTATTCGCCAAAGACGCTGTCATCATCGCTCCGGGCGCGCCGGACGTGGTTGGCTTCAACGCCATCCGCGCCCTCTACGCCGGCCTGATGCAACAGAACTCATTGACAGTCCACTTTTCCACCCAGGAAGTTGTTGCGCTTGTCCCCTGGGGTGAGACAACCAGTTAAGAGACTGGGTGCCGTTCGATGGTAAATCATTCCATTCGATGCGGCAATAGTTTTAAGCTGATGATGC
>Ga0070737_10004640_pt1 | contig 13625 bp, 16 predicted proteins | sample Coa_R1_10_FD_66438 | JGI IMG/M metagenome (GOLD analysis project Ga0070737, IMG submission 66438) | Surface soil microbial communities from Centralia Pennsylvania, which are recovering from an underground coalmine fire - Coalmine... | ecosystem: Environmental > Terrestrial > Soil > Unclassified... | reverse complement strand
ACGGGGCCCGCTTCTCCAGGATCGACAACGATGGCGGTGCCCGCCGGCGTGTCCGCCAGCATCCAGATGTAGTTGTCGCGCAAGGCGGGTAGCGGTCGCAGGGACAGCATGGGACATCCGGCCGAAAAAAAGACCGTAGCAGCGACATCGCGATCGCTCGTTAGAAGGAAGTTAAAACGGATCGACGCTTATCGCGCACTCACAAATCCGTCACAATGCGCTCAGACACATGTATGCGAACGAACCGGTGCCCGCCGAGCAACCCACCCAAAGATCGGATCGTGACGCGGCAGCCTTGGCCGCGATGGGCGCCGACGTGTCGGCGTTATGCGCTAAGCGCCTTGCGCGCGTGGCCGGCACGCACGGTCTCCTGCTCGACGGCTTGGGAACACCATCGCCCGCCGTGCCGGGCGTGGCGCGTTGGGCCACGCTGCAACCGGCGCAGGACGGCGCGGTCTGGCAGGGGCGGGTGCGGGCAAATCTCGACGAGCTTCCATTCGCGGACGACTGTTTCTGCGCCGTACTGGTACGGTTCGCCGGCGGCTTCGACGCGGCAGGCGTGTCGGAATTGGCGCGGGTGCTCGCTCCGCACGGAACGCTGCTGGTCGCGGGATTCCATCCGCGTTCGCTGTGGCAGCGTGGCATCGCACCGGGACGCTGGGAGCGCGCACTGCGTGCCGCGGGGCTCGATGTGCTGCCTGCGGTGCGCTGCGGATCGCCATGGCCGCGGGTGCGCGGTGCGGAAGGGCTGCCGCGCTGGCTGATACGCAGTGCGGGCGGCGCATGGTTGATCGAGGCCCGCCGCAGTGTGCTGGCGATGTTGCCCTTGCGCAAACCGGCGGGTCGTCGCGCGATGGAACCCTTGTTGCCTGGCGCGCATCGGCAGTGCGCATGAAGGATGCCGATGGGACCGTGGCGTTGTTCACCGATGGCGCCTGCCTTGGCAACCCGGGGCCGGGCGGCTGGGCAGCCCTGCTGCGATGGAATGGCATCGAAAAACTGCTCTCGGGCGGCGAGGCTGCCACCACCAATAACCGCATGGAACTGATGGCGGCGATCGCCGGCCTCGAGGCACTGAAGCGCCCGTGCGGGGTGGTGCTGACCACCGATTCGCGTTACGTGCAGCAGGGCATCGAGCAGTGGCTCGCGAAGTGGCGCGCGAACGGTTGGCGAACCGCCGGCAAGCAGCCGGTCAAGAACCAGGAACTCTGGCAGCGACTGGGCGAGGCGTGTGCAAAACACCGCATACGCTGGGCGTGGGTGCGCGGGCACTCGGGGCATCCCGAGAACGAACGCGTCGACCGCGCCGCACGTGCCGAAGCCGAGCGCATGGCAAAGCAGCAAGGTACGCTGGTGCGAGATGGTTAGGGGCGCCAATGCCGTCATTCCCGCGAAAGCGGGACTGCGTTTGCAGGATTGCAAACGCGAACGCCGTAGGCGGTCCGGAGGGCGAGCGCCAGGGATGGCGCGAGTAATCCAGTGTCTTTGTTGATCGGCCCAAGTCGGCAAAATGAAAGACGTTGAGCGAAACAGGGTGCGTTGAGGATTTGAGGAAAACAACGTGACACGCAAGGTCGTGCTGGACACCGAAACGACGGGGCTCGAGGTCGAGCGCGGACACCGCATCATCGAGATCGGCTGCGTCGAGTTGATCGACCGGCGACTCAGCGGGCGGACGTTCCAGTATTACCTCAACCCCGAGCGCGCGATCGACGCGGGCGCGGTGGCCGTGCACGGTATTACCGACGAATTCCTGCGCGACAAGCCGCGCTTCGCGGACATCGCCGAGGAATTCGTCGCGTTCATCAAGGGCGCCGAACTGCTGATCCACAACGCCGCGTTCGACACGGCATTCCTGGACTTTGAACTGCAACGCGCCGGCGTCGCGTTCGGGCGCGTCGCGGATCATGCAACCGTCGTGGATACGCTCGCGCTGTCGCGCCAGAAATATCCCGGCCAGAAAAACACGCTGGATGCGCTGTGCAAGCGCCTCGGCATCGACAACAGCCGTCGCGAAGTCCACGGTGCGTTATTGGACGCGCATCTGCTCGCGGACGTCTGGATCGCGATGACGGCGGGGCAGGGCGCACTCGCGTTCGGCACGGAACTCGCCGTTGAAGGCCGCGCCGGCGCACGCGTCGCCGTCCTGGATGCCAGCATCCGCCCGCGCGTGCGTCGCGCAACCGAAGCGGAAAACGCGGCCCACCTGGCGCGTCTTGCCGCGCTCGACAAGGCGAGCACCGAAGGCAGCCTGTGGAAACGCGCGCAAGCTGCCGACGAAGCGCACCTCAACGCGGAAGCTGTGGCTTCGTGACTGGGATATAGGCGCGCAACCCGCGAAGCGGTTTTCGCCAATAGAACAAACATTCAGTGGCGGAAGCCGCTGTGCGGATTCCGCCTCAAGCGCACGTGAACCGCGCCCGATGGACCGAATAGTCACGTTCTTCGTTTCCAACGTTGCGAATCGCGGCTGCCATGCATCACGGCGACTACAACGATGAAGCCAGCCTCAACGCGGTAGAACACACCGAAGGGAAAACGCCCTGTCAGCGCGCGACGTGTATTGCGATGGATGACGGATAAAGCTCAGGCTGCTCGGCAACCCGCTGTAAAGACCTATGAACCTCATCAAGGAACTCGTATCCCAGACCTCTGCTTTGGCCTTCGTACCAAGCCGCCGCGTCTTCGAGATCTCGCGCGGCCTCGGGGCGGATACGGACCGGGAAGCTCACAGGCGCTTGCGAATACCCGCCAGCGCATCCTCCAACGATTGCCTTGGATTCCGGTCCGCCTCGTACGCATCCAGGCGCCTGTCGAGCTCTCGGCGTTGCGCGTCGGTGAGCGCAAGCGCGCCTTGGTCAGCGGCGATGCTGTCCCATAGCTCCTCCACCAAGTGGAGTCGCTGTTCCACCGGAAGGTCACGTAGTGCTTCCACATTCATAGGCACCTCCTCGAGACCAGAGTCGACCCGAAGCCTCTCCACAGAATACGGATCGGCGTGCCTAGCGCGTCCGCGGGAACGGGTGCCAAGTCGCACACACAGCGCGGTCGCTACTTCTCCTGATACTCAGATTCCTCTGACGCATCTGTCGGGCCTTCGAAATGACTGCAGCGTCAGGATCATCAAGCTTCGAAAGATCTTATGTGCCATCAGTCCAGGCGCGAAGCAGTTGAACAGGCACTCACCGAATCCGCACCAGCACGACCGTGATGTTGTCGCGCCCGCCCGCATCCAGCGCAGCCAGCACGAGTTGATCCACACATTCCTGCGCGGCGAGATCGGTGCGCGACACAATCGCGGCGATGCGGCGGTCGTCGAGTTCTTCGGTGAGGCCGTCGCTGCACAGCAGGAACTGCGTACCCGGCGCGCAGCGGCCAGTGACGGGCTTGGCGTCGAGCTCGATCGTCGGCGTGATGCCCAGCGCGTGCGTGGCGCGGACGCGTGTTGAAGCCGTGGTTGGTGTCGCGTCGCTTTCGGCGCGTTCGCCGTCCATGACGGCGCGGCTGATCCGCATCAGCGCGCCGTCCTGCCAGCGGTAGATCCGGCTATCGCCGATGCGCGCCAGTTCATAGCCGCCCTGATCGTCCAGCTTCAGCGCGGCGAGCGTGCTGCCCATGGGCGTGGCGGAATTCTGCTGAGCCGCGTGAGAGGCGACGGCGGCGCCGGCGCGGCGGATCGCATCGGCCATGCCGATGCCGTTGCGGATCGCATTCACCACGGCATCCACCGCGGTCCAGCTTGCGACTTCGCCGCGGCCGTGACCGCCCATGCCGTCCGCCACCAGCCACAATCCGTGCTCGGCGTCGGCCCAGTAGGTGTCTTCGTTGTGTTCGCGTCGCAGACCCGTATGGGTCGCGTGGCCGTGTTCGATCATCGCGGGGCAGGGGCTGCAGCAACATTACTCCGCTTGCCGGCCGGCGGCACGGCGGGGATCACGACCCCTCGCCTTCGGCGCGGGAAGAAAATACCTTGAGCTCGCGCATCAGACGCAGGATGCTGCGGTGCAGTTCCTGGGATTCGGCCACCTTGGCGTCGCGGGTCTCCTGGTACACCAGCGCAAGCCACAGGGCCAGTCCCCGCATCCGCACCTGCACGTTGTCCGAGCGCGCACGTTCCAGACCGAGATCGAGCCCGGTCGTGGTGGCGCCGTTTACGGTCTTGGTGCCGTATCTGGAAGGATCGGGGGATGTCGCGACGTTTTCGCACTCGCGCCTGATCAATTCGGAAAGCTGGTCGCGATAGGCATGCGGCACCTCGAGACTGCGACGTTCGATGTCCCCGAATTGGCGCCGCAGGCGCGCGGTACGCCCGAGACTGGTAACCCGTGTGACCAGGCGTCGGAGGTAGGTGTCTCCGGATTTCTGATATTGCGAGATCAAAGAGACATTCCTCACGCGTGCCTGCCATGGCCCGGTATTGTCAAATTGTGCCTTGATTGGGGGTCGGCCACAAATGTCCGAGGCTCTGGCCCAGCATGACAGCGGTCTCGGCGCCGCGCGCCGGATCAAACCGGCACTCCGGCAGCAACACGATCACCGTGGAACCCATCTCGAAGCGCGCCATCTCGGCGAAGCGCGCCAGCCATACGCCTCGCCCGCGCCAGTCGCGGCGCACGATGCTTCGGGCATATGGCGGAACCTCCGGGCCGCTCCAGACCGTGGTGATGCCGGAAACCAGCATCGCGCCCACCAAAGCGACCACGAAAGGACCGTTCGGGCCGTCGAAATGACAGACCAGCCGTTCGTTGCGTGCGAACAGGCCGGGAATATCCGCAACCGGCCTCGGCGCGACGCTGAACAGCCGTCCCGGAACGTGCACCGTCTCGACGAGCGTGCCGTCGAGCGGCATATGCACGCGGTGGTAGTCGCGCGGCGAGAGATAGATCGTCGCGAAACAGCCATCGCGGTATTTTTTCGCGGCATCTGCATCGGCCAGCAACTCCGCGACCGAGTAGGTGCGGCCCTTGGCCTGCAGGATGCGGCCCTCGACGATGCGCCCGATCTGGCTGATACGACCATCGGCCGGACACAGGATGGCGTCATCGCCGCCTTCGGGATGGCGCGCGTCCTCGCGCAGCGCGCGGGTGAAGAAGGTGTTGAAGCTCGGATACGCGTAGGGATCGGGTTGCGCGGCTTCCGTCATGTTCACGTTGTACGCGCGCACCACGCGTCCGATCAGGAAATCCTTCCACGGTCGCCAAGTCCAGCGCGTGGCCGCGCGTACGAGACGGCTCAGCGTTTTTTGCGGGACGAGGTACTGCAGCAGGGTCGGTGCGTGCATCGCGGCAGTTTAGCGGCGTGCAACATCTATACTCCGCGCTTTCGAAGTTGCCCCGCATGACGTCCGAACTCGCCACGATCGTCGACTTGATCCGTTACGCCGCGAGCCGCTTCAATGCGGCGGGGCTGACGTTCGGCCACAGCCACGACAATGCGATCGACGAAGCGACGCACCTCGTATTGTCGAGCGTGCACCTGCCGCCGGATCTTCCTCCGGCGTATGGTGCAGCGCGGCTCACGGCTGACGAAAAGGCGCGCATCCTGCGGCTGATCGAGCGCCGTGTCGAAACCCGTGAACCCGTGGCGTATCTGGTGGGCGAGGCGTGGTTCGCAGGCATGCCGTTCAAGTCCGACAAGCGCGCGCTGGTGCCGCGTTCGCCCATCGCGGAGTTGATCGAGGACGGTTTTTCGCCGTGGCTGGACGGGCGCGAGGTCGAACGCGCGCTGGACCTTTGCACGGGTTCGGGTTGCATCGGCATTGCGATGGCGGCACACAACCCGCACTGGCAGGTGGACATCGCCGACATCAGCAAGGACGCACTCGCGCTGGCGCGCGAAAACATCGCGTGGCACCAGCTCGATGACCGCGTGCACGCCACCCGCTCCGATTTGTTCGACGGCTTGCGCGGCAAACGTTACGACCTGATCGTGTCGAATCCACCGTACGTCACCGATGCCGAATACGCGGCGCTGCCTGGCGAGTACGCGCACGAACCGAAGCTCGGCCTCGCCGCGGGTACAGATGGTCTCGACATCGCGCTGCGGATCCTGTGTGAGGCCCCGGAACATCTGAACGAGGACGGATTGCTGATCGTCGAGGTCGGCGAAAGCGAGCGCGCCTTGAATGCATTGCTGCCGGACGTGCCGTTCGTGTGGATCGAATTCAAGGTCGGTCCGATGGGCGTGTTCGCGCTGGAGCGCGGAGATTTGATGAAGCATGCCGACGCGATCCGCGCCGCCGCGGAAGCGCGCTGAATGGAAATCGTCACCGCGCGGCTGCGGCTGGATGCCTTGCGCGACGAGGATGCCGAAGCGCTGTTCGCCTACCGCAGCGATCCCGCGGTGAGCCGCTTCCAAGGCTGGAAGCCCGCTTCGATCGAGGATGCTGCCGGTTTCATCGCGGCCCAGCGCGGGATCGCGGTCGACACGCCGGACACCTGGTGGCAGCGCGCGATCCGCCTGCGCGATTCTGGCGAGTTGATCGGCGACCTCGGATTGCACTTCATCGATGGGCGGGCGGTCGAGTTCGGGATCAGCCTTGCACCCGCGCACCAGCGCCGCGGCTACGCGCGCGAGGCGCTGGAGGTCATGCTGGATTTCGTGTTCGGGGGATTGCGCAAACAACGCGTGATGGCGTGGGTCGAACCGCGCAACTTCATGTGCATGCGGTTGCTGGAAGGCGTGGGCATGCACCGCCGCGACGCCAAGGCCGGCGACGTGATGTTCGAATTGCCGGCAAAGGAATGGCTCGCGCCAACAGATGATTGACCCGTGCACTTGCGTGGGACCTGCTGGCCTCCGATGCTCTCCCGTCTCCCGTCTCCCGTCTCCCGTCTCCCGTCTCCCGTCTCCCGTCTCCCGTCTTCCGTCCATGTCCTCCAACACTTTCGGCAAGCTCTTCTCCGTCACCACCTTCGGTGAGTCGCACGGGCCGGCGATCGGCTGCGTGGTCGACGGCTGTCCGCCCGGAATCGCGATTGCGCCGGAAGATTTCGTGCACGACCTCGCGCGGCGCGCCACTGGCAAATCGCGCTACACCTCGCAACGGCGTGAAGCCGACGAAGTGGAAATCCTGTCGGGTGTGTACGAAGGCAAGACCACGGGCACGCCGATCGCCTTGCTGATCCGCAACATCGATGCGCGTTCGAAGGATTACGCCGAGATCGCGGGCACGTTCCGGCCCGGCCACGCCGATTACACGTACTGGCAGAAGTACGGCATACGCGATCCGCGCGGCGGCGGCCGTGCCTCGGCGCGCGAGACCACGATGCGGGTCGCGGCCGCGGTGATCGCGAAGAAGTGGCTGAAGCAGACCTTCGGCATCGAAGTCCATGGCTGGATGGCGCAGATGGACGACATCGTGCCCGACATGCCGGAGGGTGCCGCCATCGATTTCGCCATCGTCGAGGGCAATCCTTTTTTCTGGCCGATCGCGGCGCAGCTGCCCGAATTGGAATCGCGCATCAATGCATTGCGCAAGGCCGGCGATTCCTGCGGCGCGCGGATCAATGTGGTCGCGACAGGCGTGCCGCCGGGCTGGGGCGAGCCGGTGTACGGCAAGCTGGATGCGGAATTGGCGTCCGCGCTGATGTCGATCAACGCAGTGAAGGGCGTAGAGATCGGCGCCGGGTTCGCGAGCGTGGCCCAGAAGGGCAGCGGACATCGCGACGAGATGCGTTTGGATGGCTTCATGTCCAATCGCGCGGGCGGCATACTGGGCGGCATTTCCAGTGGACAGGACATCGTGGCGTCGATCGCCCTGAAGCCCACTTCCAGCATCCCGGCGCCTGGCCGCAGCGTGAACGCGGCCGGCGAAGAAGTGGAAGTGCGCACCAAGGGGCGTCATGATCCCTGCGTGGGCATCCGCGCGACGCCGATCGCGGAGGCGATGGTCGCGCTGGTGCTGATGGATCAGGCGCTCAGGCACCGGGCGCAATGCGGCGACGTGCGCGACGTCCGACCCAGGATCCCCGCGCACCGGCCAAAGCATCACACGTGAGCACTTGAAGGAGAACGCCATGAAGACACCCGCGCAACAGTTGCCGTCAGGCCCGCTGCACCCATCGATGCATGACGCGTTGAGCGATGCCATCCGCTTCTGGGAGCCGAGGCGGATCATCTACAACGCCGCGCTTGCCGCGGTGGTGCTCGTGTCGGTCACGATCACCGGATGGACCAGGGTCCACGGCAGCCTGACGTTCGAGAACCTGCTGGCGATCCTCGTACTCGCAGTGCTTGCGAACGCCTGCTACTGCACCGCATATTGTGTTGACATTCCTGCCCAGCTCTCGGCGTATCGCGGTGTCTGGGTGCGCGTGCGTCCGCTCCTGTGGCTGTTCGGCAGCCTGTTCGGGATGGCATTGGCCTGGTATTGGATGGCCGATGAAATCCTGCCGGCGATCGCTCGCTGAGCAAATGAATAAGCACAAGAACAGTTACAACGTCGCGATGGTCGGCGCAACCGGTGCGGTGGGCGAGACCCTGTTGTCGATCCTGGAGGAACGCGAATTTCCCGTCGGCGAGCTGGTTCCGCTGGCCAGCGAGCGCTCGGCCGGCGGCAAGCTGAAATTCGGCGGCAAGCAGGTGACGGTGCGCGATCTTTCGAAATACGACTTCGATGGGATTGACATTGCATTCTTTTCGGCCGGCGGCTCGGTCAGCCGCGAACACGCGCCGCGCGCGGCCGCGGCCGGCGCGGTGGTGATCGACAACACCTCGGAATTTCGTTACGTGGATGAGGTGCCGCTGGTCGTCAGCGAGGTCAATCCGCACGCGATCGCGGAATACACCAACCGCAACATCATCGCCAATCCCAATTGCTCGACCATGCAGATGCTGGTCGCGCTGGCGCCGATCCACCGCGCGGCGACGATCGAACGTATCAACGTCGCCACGTATCAATCGGTCTCCGGTGCCGGCCGCTCGGGCATGGAGGAACTCGGTCACCAGACCGCCGAGCTCCTGAATTTCCACGACATCGAGCCCGAAAAGTTTCCGGCGCAGATCGCGTTCAACGTGATCCCGCACATCGACGTGTTCCTCGACAACGGGTACACCAAGGAAGAAATGAAGATGGTGCGGGAGACGCAGAAGATCCTGGAGGATGATTCCATCCAGGTGAATCCGACCTGCGTGCGCGTGCCGGTGTTCTACGGCCACTCTGAAGCCGTGCACATCGAGACGCGCGAGAAGATCGACGCCGCCACCGCGCGCGAGCTGCTGGAATCCGCGCCCGGCGTGGTGGTCGTGGACGAGCGCAAACCGGGCGGCTATCCCACCGCGGTCGGACACGCGGCGGGCAAGGATCCCGTATTCGTCGGCCGCATCCGTGAGGACATTTCGCACCCGAACGGCCTGGACCTGTGGATCGTGTCCGACAACATCCGCAAGGGCGCGGCCTTGAATGCGGTCCAGATCGCGGAAATACTCGTTCGCGAGTATCTTTGAGCACCAACGGGCGGGGAGGCGGACCAATGAGACGTACCGGATGGCTGGTGGGTATGGGTGGGGTATTGCTTGGCGCGGCGATGGCGGTGGGTGCGGCGCCACCCTCGTCTCACCACATAAATCGTGCGGGAAACCTGCAGGCGCAGTTGAAGGACGTCGACGCGCAGATCACGACGGCGCGTGCGCATCACGACAGGTTGCAGGCGCAAGTGGCCCGGATGGAACAACAGAACGCTGCCCAACAGAAGCAGGTGCAGCAGCGCGATGCCGAGATCGCCGCGCTGCAGCAAAAGTTGCAGGCTGGGGGAAAGCCGGCCGCTTCGGCGTCGGGGCGCTGAGCACGGCAACCTCCCGCGCCGGACTTGGTGATTGGCCCATTCTGCAATACCCTTGCGCTCGCGCAGGGCAGCGCTTGAACTGATTTCCGCGCATTCTGTTGCCGGACGGGGTGTTGGTCCATGAAGTCGAAACTTTCCATTGCAATCGCCGCGTTGCTCGCCGCGGCCGCGTTGCCCGCGATGGCGCTCCAGCTTGGAGAAATCCAGGTCAAGTCGGCACTCAACCAGCCACTGGTCGCCGCGATTCCCCTCCATCCCGAGAACCTGACCGAACTCGATGGCTTGACGGTTGGTTTGGCTTCCGCCGAAGACTTCACGCGCGCGGGCCTGCCGCTGACGCCGACGGACCAGACGCTGCGTTTTCACGTGGTCTCGGACAACAACGGCCAGAAGCTGATCCTCGTCACCAGCAGCCAGCCGGTCACGGATCCCTATCTCGATTTCCTGGTCCAGGTGAATACGCGCCAGGGCAAGCAGGTGCACGAATTCGTGGTGCTGCTCAATCCCGTGATTGCGTCGCCGGCCCCGCCCGTGCAGACGGCACCGGTGGCGGCTGCGCCGGTTGCGAGTGCGCAGCCCGCGACGCAACAGCCGGTCCCGGTTGCCCCCGCATCTCCATCCGGAGCGGCCGCGAACCCGCCGGCAGAATTGCCCGCGCCCGCGCAATTCCCGCAGCCGCAGATCAAGCCTCAGCCACAGCCACAAGCGGCCCCCCCGCCTGCCGTCCGAGCCGAACCCCAGCCGCAGCGGCAGCCTGCGCCAGCAACGTCTGCTACCGCGTCGGCGGGGCAGGTCGACGTCAAGCGCGGGGATACCTTGTATGGCATCGCCAAACAGGCGACCGAAAACACCGCCGTCAGCATCGACCAGATGATGCTGGCCTTGCAGACGGCAAATCCGAAGGCATTTTTCAAAGACAACATCAATGCGCTCAAGGCGGGTGCGATCCTGCGCATCCCCACCCGCGAAGAAATCGACCGGCGCAGCCTCGCGGCCGCGGTCGCCGAGGTACGCCGTCAGTACGAAGCGTGGCAGGCCGCAAAGCCGCAGCCTGCCACGATCGTCGAAGGCACGGCGGCGCATGCGGCAGCCAATGCCGCGCCCAGGCCCGGAAAGGCGCCGCAGACGTCTGATCACCTCACCTTGGTGCCGCCGACCCGCGGGGCCGGGGGCGCGAACAGCCGTCCGGGTGTTGCCGGTGGGACGGGTACGGCCACCGTCGCCGGATTACGGCAGCAATTGCAGACGAGCCGCGACACCCTGATCAGCCTGAATCAATCCAATTCCGATCTGGAATCCCGCGTCCAGAGTCTCCAGGCCATCTCGGAAAAAACCGGCAAGTTGCTGAGTTTGAAGGATGCGACGATTGCCGAACTGCAACACAAGCTGGCGCAAGTGCATTCCGGGGCGGTTGCCGCCGCAACTGCCGTGGGAACGGCACCCGCCGCGAGTACCGCTACGACGCGCGCAGCCAAAGCCGTCGCCGTACCGGCTGCCGGCGCAACCGCTGCGCGGAGCCGGGCCGCAAAGGCCATTGCGAAGCCAATCGCGTCCGTCACGCCGTGGTACATGCGTCCCGTGACGTGGATCGTCGCGGGGATCATCGTGCTGGCGCTGATCCTGCTGGGCTTGCTGGGCCGGCGCCGACCCGCCGCGCCGGAAGCCGCGCCGCGCGGACCCTTGGCCGATCCCGATGATGTCGCGCCCAAAGCGGACGCCGCGACAGCTCCGGAGTCGGAGGCTGCCGCGATGGCCCTCGCGGAAGGGCCGCTGTCGGAGCACCAGCCGGCGTCCGAACCGGAACCGGCGCCGGCGGTACCGGACCCGCTGCGCCCGACCGGCGCGGCCGGTGAGCCCTACGGGTTGACTGCGTGGTACGAGCCGCTTGGCGAGCCTGCCGCCGTCGTCCAGCAGCCAGTGGTGATCGAGTCCACCGAACCCGCATCTGCGCTGGCAACCGCCGAAGCGACGCCCGCGCCGGCAACCGGCGAGTCCGCACTTGCCGCGGAACCTGCCGAAGCCGGGTACGCCTACAGCGACGATCCCGTCGACACCAAGCTGGATTTGGCGCGTGCCTACATCGACATGGGCGATCCGGTCGGTGCGCAGGCGATGCTGGAGGAAGTGCTGGAAGAAGGCACCCAGGTGCAGAAGGACGAAGCCAAGCGTCTGATGGCCGACGTCGCGGAATGACGCGGCGCGATGCGCGTCGCGCTGGGCATCGAATACGACGGCACCGATTTTTTCGGCTGGCAGCGGCTGGGGCACGGGCCGAGCATCCAGGCCGAGATCGAGGCGGCGCTGTCGTTCGTGGCCAATCACCCGGTCGAGGTCACCTGCGCCGGTCGCACCGATGCCGGCGTGCACGCGCGCTGCCAGGTCGCGCATTTCGACACCACTGCAGAACGCGAGGAACGCGCGTGGGTGCTGGGCGCGACCACGCGCCTGCCCCACGCGATCGCCGTGTTGTGGGCGCGGGCGATGCCGCGCGACTTTCATGCCCGCTTTTCGGCGCGGGCGCGGCGCTACCGCTATGTGATCCTCAATCGTCCGATCCGTCCCGCGCTCGAGGCGCGCTTCGTCGCGTGGGAGCGCGTGCCGCTGGATGCCGACGCGATGCACGCGTCGGCGCAAGCGCTCCTGGGCGAGCAGGATTTTTCCTCGTTCCGTGCGGTATCGTGCCAGGCCCGCCATGCGCTTCGCCATGTCGGCGCGGTGAGCGTAAGGCGCGAGGGTGAGTGCGTCACCGTGGAGATCGAAGCCAACGCTTTCCTGCACCACATGGTGCGCAACATCGTGGGTTCGCTGCTGGAAGTCGGGCGGGGCGAGCGGTCGGTCGGGTGGATTGCCGAATTGCTGGCCGCGCGCGACCGCAGCGTCGCCGGCGTCACCGCGATGCCGCAAGGCCTGACCTTCGTCGGGCCGCGTTATCCGCCAGAATGGCAACTTCCTTCCAATGTAACGTTGCAAAAAAGCTGAGCATCTTTCCGCGAAGCACGCGAAGTACGCCAAGTACGCCAAGAGAATCCAATGTTTTGCTTCTTTCGCGTACTTTGCGTCCTTTGCGGATGACGTGCTCTTTGGATCTTCTCTCATGTCGCGAATGCGCGTAAAAATCTGCGGCGTCACCCGCGTCGAGGACGCACTGCTCGCGTGCGAGCTGGGTGCGGATGCGATCGGCATGGTGATGACGCCAACCAGCCCGCGCTGCGTCACGCTGGAACGTGCGCGCGCGATCCGCAAAGCGCTGCCGGCGTTCATCGACGCGGTGGTGCTGACGCACGGACTTGCGGCCGAGCGCGTGCGCACGATCATCGACGGCGTCCAGCCTGACCTGGTGCAGTTCCACGGGATGGAAGATGCGGCGTTCTGCGAGTCGTTCGGCGTGCGTTACGTGAAGGCGATCGGAATGGCGGGCGACCTCGACGTGCGCGCGATCGCCGCCGACCACAAGCATGCGGCCGGTTTCGTGCTGGACGGCCATCCGCCCGGCGAGCAGGGCGGGAAGGGGAAAACGTTCGACTGGTCGCTCATTCCGCGCGATCTTGGCCGCCCTGTCATTCTCGCGGGTGGCCTTCATGCCGGAAACGTGGCGGATGCAATCCGCGCCGTGCGACCGTGGGCCGTGGATCTGGCCAGCGGCGTCGAATCCTCGCCTGGGATCAAGGATCCTGCCAAACTGCGCGCTTTCTTTGCCGCTGTGCGCCAGGCAGAGCCAAAGTTTTGACACGGATCGACGCGGATCAACGCGGATAAAAGCAGAAAACTGGCTTGGTTTGATCCGTGTTCATCCGTGTCCAAAGGCTCTCGGCAAATGACTGAAATGATCGACTACTGCAA
>Ga0070737_10004639_pt1 | contig 13628 bp, 10 predicted proteins | sample Coa_R1_10_FD_66438 | JGI IMG/M metagenome (GOLD analysis project Ga0070737, IMG submission 66438) | Surface soil microbial communities from Centralia Pennsylvania, which are recovering from an underground coalmine fire - Coalmine... | ecosystem: Environmental > Terrestrial > Soil > Unclassified... | reverse complement strand
ATCGACAAACTAAAAAGTAAAAACCAACTAATAGCCGGATTGGCTGCGATCCAAAAAGAAGCGCCGGACCAACAGCCAGTGCCGTTCTCGGCCATCGACGGCCGGGGAGTGAGGGAAATTTGGCAAACCATCTCGAAGATCAAGAACAAGCAGTAGCCCCCGCGGCTGCCACCGAAGGTACGCCCACCGAGAAGCCATTGGAGACGAACAACGGCGAAGGCAAATCTGCTAGCGAAACGAGCGAAGTGAAGCCCGCCGAAACGGCGAGCGAGAACAAGAGGCCCGCTGAGACCGCGGTGGAAGGCAAACCGGCGGAAACACGGACGGAGGCGCCGCCCGCACCTGCCCGCACGCGCGTGGGTGGGGACGGCAAGCATGCGCCGTCCAAAGGCAATGGGAGGCCGCCGGTCCCGACAGACGGGCCGCCGAGACGTGCCGCGGTGGAAGCGAAGCCGGCGGCTGAGGCCAAGACCGCTCCGGAAAACAGTTCGGCTGCGGTGGTCTCGGGCGCGGCATCACCAGCTGCAGCGCAGCAGGGAGCGACCCAGGGCTCGATCCAAAACTCAAACCAGAGCTCAAACCCGGGCGCAGCGCAGCAGGGTGCAGCCCAGAGTGCAGTGCAGCAGCAAGGCGCGGCACAACCGCCGCAACCGGCCGCTGTGCAACAGCCGGGTCCGCAACCGCGCCGCGGGCGGCATTCGATCGGCAATACGGGCGCGCAGGGGCAACGGAACGGAACCACCACGCTCGATCTGGTGGAGTTGAAAGACATGAGCATTCAGGCTCTCAACCAGATCGCAAAAGACCTGGGCGTGCCTGGAGCCGCCGGATTGCGCAAGCAGGAGCTCATTTTCAAAATTCTGCAGACGCAGGCCGAGAAGAGCGGTCTCATTTTTTCGGAAGGCGTGCTGGAGTGCCTGCCGGACGGGTTCGGATTCCTGCGAGCGCCGGAATACAATTATTTGCCCGGCCCAGACGATGTGTATGTATCGCCGTCGCAAATCCGCCGCTTCGATCTGCGCACCGGGGACACGGTTTCCGGCCAGATTCGCCCTCCGAAAGAGGGCGAGCGCTACTTCGCGCTGATTAAAGTTGACGCCATCAATTTCGAGCCGCCGGAGGAAGCGCGCAATAAAATTTTCTTCGACAACCTGACGCCGCTTTATCCCGATGAGCGGCTGAAGCTGGAGACCTCGAAGGACAATTTTTCCGGGCGGGTGATGGACCTGCTGACGCCGCTCGGCAAAGGCCAGCGTGGTTTGATTGTCGCACCGCCTCGGACAGGTAAGACGATGATGCTGCAGAGCATCGCGAACTCGGTCACGACTAATCACCCGGAAATTAATCTGATCGTGCTGCTGATCGACGAGCGGCCGGAGGAAGTTACCGACATGCAGCGCTCCGTGCGCGGCGAGGTGATCAGCTCGACGTTCGACGAACCGGCCTCGCGTCACGTGCAAGTGGCCGAAATGGTGATCGAAAAAGCGAAGCGATTAGTGGAGCACAAGCGCGATGTAGTGATTCTGCTCGATTCGATCACGCGGCTGGCGCGCGCTTATAACACGGTGGTTCCGCCATCGGGCAAGGTGCTGTCCGGCGGCGTGGATTCGAATGCGTTGCAGCGGCCGAAGCGCTTTTTCGGAGCGGCGCGCAACATCGAAGAAGGCGGATCACTGACGATCGTCGCAACGGCGCTGATCGACACCGGCAGCCGCATGGATGACGTGATTTTTGAAGAGTTCAAAGGCACGGGCAACATGGAAATTCATCTGGACCGCAAGCTGGTGGACAAGCGCGTGTTTCCGGCGATTGACATCAACAAGAGCGGCACGCGAAAAGAAGAGCTGCTGCTGCCGCGCGAAGAACTGAACCGGGTTTGGGTGCTGCGCAAGGTGCTGAATCCGCTATCGCCGGTGGAATCGATGGAGCTTCTGCTCGACAAACTGGGGAAGACGCGCAGCAATGCGGAGTTTTTGGCTGCGATGAGCGGCTGATAAAGCCGGAATACACCTCGATTCGGTAATGGGCCGCATCCGCGTTCTCTCCGACAATGTGGCGAATAAAATCGCCGCCGGAGAAGTAGTGGAGCGGCCCGCTTCAGTTGTCAAGGAGCTGCTCGAAAATGCGCTCGACGCGGGTGGGACCGACATTCGCATCGACGCGGAAAACGCCGGGCGGCGACTGATCCGCATACAAGATGACGGCTGCGGCATGCTGCGCGACGACGCGCTGCTGGCGTTCGAGCGGCACGCAACCAGCAAGCTAAGCGACGTCAAAGATCTGCTCGCCATCGAGACCCTTGGTTTTCGCGGCGAAGCGCTGCCCTCTATCGCGTCGGTGAGCAGGCTGGTTCTCGAAACGCGAGCCGCCGAAGAGCAGACGGGTACGGTTGTCGAGATCGCGGGCGGCAAGATATTGCGGTGCGACGAAATGGCACGCCCGGTCGGCACGACCATTTCGGTTCGCGATCTGTTCTTCAATGTTCCTGCGCGCAAGAAATTTCTACGCTCCGATCAGACGGAGCTGGCGCATATAGGGTCGCTCGTGACGCACTACAGCTTGGGACACGCCAACAAGCGCTTCGAACTGTACCACGAAAACCGCGAGTTGCTAAGTGTGACACCGGTTTCTTCGCTGCGCGATCGAGCCTTTCAGATATTTGGCTCGGAAACAATGGAGGACCTGGTCGATTTAGGCCCGCGCACCTTTGAGCTACGACTGCCGCCGCCGTATATTCCGCCGAACTCGCGCGCGGCGTTGGGCGAAAGGCCTGAACCGGAAGTGGCGCAGTTCGTTCTTGAAGGCTTGATTTCAGGACCGCACGTACAGAAGGCTAATCGTAACTCGGTTTTCCTATTTGTGAATGGCCGGCTGATTCGCGATAAGGTACTCTTGCACGCGATCTCGGCGGCGTATCACAATCTGATGCCTGGCGGCTGTTTCCCGTTCGCGCTGTTGTTTCTGAATTGCGGTGCAAGCGAGGTGGACGTCAACGTTCATCCCGCGAAAACGGAAGTACGCTTTCGTCATAGCGCGGCGGTTCATGATTTCGTGCGCGACACAATTCGCGACATTCTGATGGAGAGCCGGCCGGTATCGAGCATGCCGATGCCGGCGAGTTCTCCGGTTATTCCTCAGCCGCGGGGTTCACTATCGGGGCCGCTGGCGCACGCACAACGCGGAGCCGCGCTTCCGTTCTCGGAGTTTACGGCAGTGATGGAATCGATGGCCGTCGAATCAGAATCCAGCGAGCCGGAGCCGGCGGGGTTACCGGAGGTGATCCTGCCGGAGGTGACTGTCAGGACCCCTGTTGAGCGGGCCGCTACACATGATTTCGGCGCCGCTGTGCCGGCCCCCACTATTCGCCGGGTGCCCGATACGCATGGAGCGCTCGACCAGCTTCCGGCCGATTGGGACCGGGTGGATACGCTGGGCGCGCTGCCGGATCTGCGGCCGCTCGGGCAATTGCAAGATAGCTTTATCGTTGCCGCGGGGCGCGACGGACTGTGGATCATCGATCAGCACGTCGCGCACGAGCGGATTCTATTTGAACAGGTGTTACGGCAACGCGCGGCGGGCACGGTGGAGATTCAACGACTGTTGGTGCCGCTGGTACTCGAACTCAGTCCGTCTCAGCAATTCGAATATGCACGGATCGCGGACGAATTGAATGCACACGGACTCGAGACGGAGCCTTTCGGACAACGAACTGTCGCGATCAAAGCGGCTCCGGCGGGCGTGGGACCCGGCGACATCGAGCGAATTGTCTTTGACATTCTGGAGATTACCGAACGCGAGCTGCGCTCCGCCTCTCTCGAGGAGATCCGCCGCAACGTGTGCGCCACGATTGCCTGCCGGGCCGCTATCAAAGTCAACACGAAGCTCGAGCCGAAGAAGATCGAATGGCTGTTGCGGACGCTCGCCGCCTGCGAGTATCCCATGACTTGTCCGCATGGCCGCCCCATCGCCCTACGCTACAGCACGAAGGATATCCTGAAAAGCTTCCATCGCATTTAGCCCTGCAACTTTGCTCAATTCCCAGTAACATTACTGGATAGGCAATCCGCACAGGTGTTTAACTGGCGCGTGAGCATTGAGAAGAAATGACGGGATTTCTGTTTTTAGTCGTGATAGGGCTGGCGATCTGGATCGCGCGTTGCGCGTCCAGAATCAGCAAAGCCGAATCGCTGATTGCGCAGCTCACCTCACGTATCTTCAGCCTGGAACAAGAAATAGGGCAGCTTCACGCACGGGGCATTGAACGGCCGGCTGCGCCAGTGGCTGCGCCAAGACCAGTGCCTGTCAAGCCACAACCGGCGCCAGCGCCACAGCCGGCTGCGCTGCCGACGCCGGTGACATCTTACACGCTCCCGGTCAGTCCGCAGCCGCTGCCGGAGCCGCCGATTGAGAGGCCTGCCACTCCGCCCCGCAAGTTAGTAAATCTAGAAGAAACTCTCGGCACTAATTGGCTGAATAAGTTAGGAGTCGTAATTCTAGTAATCGGCATCGCGCTCTTTCTTGCGTACGAACTATCGGAGCTTGGGCCGGCCGGGAAAATCACGGTGGGCTACTTAGTGAGCGCTGTGATGATCGGGGCCGGTATCTTCTTCGAGCGACGGGAGCAATGGCGAATTTTAGCCCGTGCCGGAATCGGCGGCGGATGGGCGTTACTTTACTTCACAACATACGCGATGCAGCATGTGCCCGCGGCACGTGTCCTCTCTTCGGAAGCGGTGGATCTGACTCTGCTGCTGCTGGTGGCGGCCAGCATAGTGCTCCACACGCTGCGCTACAACTCTCAAGCGGTCACCGGGCTGGCTTTTCTGCTGGCATTTACTACGATCAACATCAGCCACGGCAATGTTTACAGCCTCATGGCCGGCGCCTTTCTCGCCGGCGGTTTGGCGATCGTCGCCTTACGCCGCCGCTGGTTCGAGATGGAGGTCGCAGGAATTGCGGCCGCCTACCTGAATCATTATCTTTGGTTGCGTCCGATTATCGGACCGATGAACGGCCACGTTGTTGCATTCCCCGGCTATGTGGCGAGTTCCGCTCTTCTTCTCAGTTACTGGTTGATCTTCCTCGCCTCTTACGTGCTCCGGAAGGTTGATGACAGACGCGGCGAGCAGGTCTCTACCTTCGCGGCTATCTTGAACCTTACGCTGTTCCTGGGCGTGATGGGTTACCAGTCGGTACACCCTGAGCTCACGTTCCAGTTCCTGTCGATGGTTGGGGCCGTGGAACTCTTCATCGGACAGTTGCCGATTACACGAAGACGCCGCGCCGCTTTCATTGTTCTGACAACACTCGGATCGTGTTTGCTGGTGATGGCGATCCCATACCATTATTCGGGCCGTGTTCTGTCGGCTGGCTGGCTGGCCGAAGCAGAAGCATTATTGCTGGTAGGAGTCTTCCTGCACGAAGTTGTGTTTCGCCGCCTCGGCCTGATCGTGGTTCTGATTACCTGGCTGCAAATGATCTATGGCGATGCCGCGCCCATCTTTTCTGGCGGTGTTCACACCAGCCATCCCGGATTCGCGCTGCTCTTCGGCGTTACAGCCCTGGTATTGTACATCGACTCGCAGTGGATTCCCAGGCGCTGGCCGGAAGTAGTCGGCGAGGAACTCGACCGCTTCTGCTTTAGACTTGTTGCGCATCTGGCGGGCGTTCTGGCCTTTATCGGACTGTGGATGGCCTGGCCCGGCACGTGGACCGCGGTGGCTTGGGCGGCATCGGCAAGCGCGCTCGCCTTTATCGGCCAGCGGCGATTGCCTGAGCTGGCGATCCAAGCACCTGTCTTCGCTGCGGCTGCGGTGGTGCGCGTCCTAAGTGTCAACTTTTACGACACCACCACTTACACACACGCCACTTGGCTGTCGGCACGCCTGCTGTCGATTTCGCTGGTGATCGCTCTGCTGTATGTCACCTCGCGCTGGACAGTCGCCCGGGGGGCGATGGATGCCAAACGCATCTCGGCCGGATATACCTGGACAGCTTCCGCCCTGGCCGGTCTTTTGATGTGGTACGAAATGCCGCCCATCGCCGTTGCACTCGGTTGGTCGCTGCTGGCGTTGATTCTTTTCGAAGCGGGTTTGAGGTTGCGTTCGCCGCAGCTACGGCTGCAGGCGTATGCCGGCTTTACAGCGAGTTTTCTGCGCATCTTGTTCGTCAATCTGAACGCGAGGGGAACTGCAGGCGTATTCAGCGCGCGTGTTTACACTATCGTTCCTCTGGCGCTGGTCTTTTACTACGTTTACGGCCGGCTCACTCATGCCGATGACGAATCGCTCATCTTCGAACGAAAGAGAAAGATCGCGGAATGGCACTCCTTCCTGGGCACGCTGTCGTTGGCCGCGCTGCTGAGGTTTGAAATCGACGCAGACCTGGTCGCCGCAGCGTGGGCGGTTCTGGTTTTCTTATTGGTCGCAGTCGCCTGGAGAACCGGTCATAGAGTTTTTCTGGATCAAGGTATCTTGCTGGCCTTCGCGGTATTGCTGCGCGGCATCACCTACAATCTGTACGAACGCAGTTATTTCCCCGCGCCATTTGGGCACGGCCGTTTCGCAACGCTCGGCAGCGGGATCGCCATCCTTTTTCTCGCACTGCCTTTGGCGCGCGCTCTTCGCCGCGACAGACCGCCGGTTGTAAGCGCGAACCCGTTCGTCGCCTTTGCAGGCGCGCTCGACCGGCGTCCGGATCAGGTGTTCTTTTTTATTCCTTTTGTCTTGTTGACGGCGCTGCTGGCTGTCGAATTGCCGAGCGGAATGGTGACGCTTGCCTGGGGCGTCGAAGCTTTTGCCGTATTTGCAGTCGCACTTGGGATGAAGGAACGAAGTTATCGGCTCTCCGCGCTCGGGTTACTGCTGCTTTGTGTCCTCAAGATAATAATTCGCGATGTGTGGGGTCTCGCGCCGCGCGACCGTTATCTGACCTTTATCGTGTTGGGACTCGCACTGTTAGCCGTATCTTATCTTTATACTCGCTACCGCGAAGTACTGCGGCAATATTTATGAGATGACTTAGCTTATTCCCACTCGATAGTTCCGGGCGGCTTATGCGTCAGGTCATAGAATACGGCCGCAACCGCGGGTAAATCGAGTAACTTAGCGGTCAGGTCGTCGAGCCATGCGTCCGGCATCAGCACCACGTCCGCCGTCATTCCATCGACCGAGTTGACGGGGCGCAGGACCACGGATTCGGGACTCGCTTCCGTGCCGAGAGGCAGCAGCACCACCGGAAACTGCCATACCTGCGCTTCAAAGTCGGTGGCCAGACAGAAATCCCGAACGATTGCGTCGGCCTCGCGCAGAATTTCAAGCCGTTGTTTCGTAATGGCGGCTTTTACAACCTGCATGGATTCGAGCGCGGTTTTTGCGCCGCACAGCGCAACGACACGATTGATATCGGAACGTGTGTTCGTCAGAGCGGGAGCGGTGTTTTGGATATGATCCAACCGCGGTTTACCCGGCAGAGCCAATACGGCCCGATAGCTGCGTGCATCGCCTTGTACGCCGACGGACCGAACCGGCAGCAAGAAACCATCGCTGTCCTGGGTAACATGCGCCGATTTACCGGAACAGAGACAACGAATGGCTAACCCGGGTCCTGGGAAAGGATGCCGCGCCAAAAATCCTGGGGGCACGCCAATCTCGCGCCCGATCTCGCGGACTTCGTCTTTGTAGAAAGACGCGAGCGGCTCGACAATACGACCCGATTGTATTAATGCCTGGATGCCGGCGACGCGATTATGATGTGTCTTGATGAGATCGGCGTTGGCGGTTCCGCCCGATTCAATGGTATCGGGATAGATCGTGCCCTGGCCCAGAATCCATTGCCCATCGAGGAAGTGCTCGGTGGCGAGCACACGGGCCTGCACACGCACAAACTCTTCGCCAATCGCACAGCGCTTCTCTTCCGGGTCGTAGATGCCATCGAGGGCGCCGAGGAACGCCGGCTCCGCGTCCTGGATCATGAAATTTTCGGCGCCGAGCTTTTGGAAAACACCGCGCACAAACTCCGTTTCGCCTTTACGCATCAGCCCGGTATCGACATAGATGCCAAACACGCGTTCCGGCCCCAACGCACGCAGACACAAGGTGTACGCAACGGTTGAATCCACCCCGCCGCTCACAAAGAAGAACACATTGCGTCCAGCCGCGGCGCTACGGATCTGGTCTTCGACCAGCGGCACGCGCTGGGAGAGGTCCCAATCCCTGGTTGCGCCACAGATACTGAAGACGAAATTTTCGAGAATACGCATGCCGGCCTCGGTATGCACCACTTCGGGATGAAACTGTAGGCCAAAGAGCTTGCGCGCGAAGTTCGACATGCCCGCAATGCCGCAGGTGTCTGTCGAAGCAGTGATCTCGAAACCTGGAGGAACGGCGGCGACTGTATCGAAATGGCTCATCCAGATCCGGGAGGGCGCCACGCCGCGCCAGAGAGGATCGGTTCCGGTGACGGTAAGGCGTGCGACGCCGTATTCGCCGCGCTCTCCCTTTTGCACGCTGCCGCCGAGATGGCGGGCCATGAGTTGATGCCCATAGCAGATACCGAGCACGGGAACGCCGGCGCTCAGGAGGGCAGGGTCGATATCCGGACTGCCCGTTTCGCGGACGCTGGCGGGGCCGCCCGAGATAATCACCCCTTTACGGGATTGCAGTGTTTGCAGCGGCGTATCGCTCGGCTGCACATCGGCATAGACGCCTAGTTCGCGGACGCGCCGGGCAATCAGATGAGTATATTGGCCGCCGGTGTCGAGCACCGTAATTTGCGGCGCAACAGGGCTCGTCTTTGGAACAGAAACGGCTTCGAGCGCTGAGGACAAAATCGCAACTGGAGCAGGAGCCAGCCGCGTTAACGGCTGGCCCTCTGTTTTTCGTACCGGCTCTTCGATTCAGCCAGCAGGTGAGCGGCCTTCGGCATGGCATCGACAGCCTTCAGCACTTCCGGATCCTGCTCGACGGCAATTTTCTGGGAATCTTCATAGCTGAAAGCGGTGATGTACATCTCCTGCCGCAACTGATCGCGCGTCCAGGAATGATCGCGAGTCCAATCGGCTTCGCTGAACTCGACGCCGTTTTTCATCAGGTAATCGTGGAAATCGTTCAGCACATCTTCGCCGGGGGTCCAGCCCTGCGCCAGCTTCGGGTCGTGAGTGGAAAAGTAATGTGCCGAGAAATTGAAGAACGCGTTCTTGCGAATAACGCCGACTTCAAATGCATCCAGCTTCGGGGAGTCGAACTTCTCGTCGGGAGTAATGCCGCCGCCGCCATACACGACACGCCCGAGATCGGTCTGCTTGACGTCCATGGGATTATTCGCCTGGGTGCGCTTGCCGTAATAATAATCGAGAAAAGAGATGTTGGAGTAATCGCGCTGAATGAGGCGTCCGCTTGGCGTGTAGTAGTGCTGAGTCGTGAGCGCCAGCCCGGTATTGTCACTCAAAGGATAAACGGTCTGCACGAGTCCCTTGCCGAATGTGATATCGCCGAGAATCCATGCACGGTCGTGATCCTGCAGCGCGCCGGCGACAATCTCCGCCGCGGAAGCCGAATAGCGGTTTACCAGGACTACGATGGGATAATTCTCGCCATACGAGCTGCCTTTGGCGAGATAAGGCTTCTCGGAATACGCTCGGCCTTTATGCGAGACGACAACCTGGCCACGATCCAGCCAATGCCCAGCCACGGCAACGCCTTCCTGCAGTAGACCGCCGGGATTTTCCCGCAAGTCCAAAATGAGACCCTTGATATTTGGCTCGCCGAGCGCCTTGAGATTGTCCTCCACTTCCTTGCTGGTGGTCTCCGTGAAGGATTGAATCCGCATGTAAGCGATACCCGGACGAACCCAGAACGCCGTATCGACGCTGTTGCGTGGAATTTCGCCGCGCAGCATGTTAAACGCGATTGGTTTGGCTGCGCTATCGCGGCTGACCACTACTTGCACCTTGGTACCCCTGGGACCGCGAAGCAGGTCGGCCACTTCGGTGGTGCTCAGGTTATCGACTCGCTTGTCGTTCACCTGCAGCAGGATGTCGCCGGGGCGCAGGCCGGCTTTGTAGGCCGGAGAGCCGCCGAACGGGTGAATCACCATCGGCTTGCCGGTGCGCGGCTGTGCGCCGATTAACATGCCGATGCCGTCATACATGCCGTGCTGCTCTTCGCGTAAGCCGGTGAACTCCTTGGGATCAAAGAAATTCGAGTGCGGATCGAGCGTGCGCAGCATGCCCGGGATGGCGCCCTTGTAAATGGCCTTATCCGCGGACAGCTTATCTGCGTAGTTCTGGTCTACGATGTCGTAGACCTTGGTGAAGGACTCGATGCTGGCCTTCATGTCATCATCGGAAGTGGCGCTCGCATTGCGTTGTGGCGCAGCGGCCGCCAAGCGCTGTGCGCCGGGTCCGATGAAGCCCGCAACCAAGGCGCAGGCAGCCAGGAAAAGGGGAACAAAAAGGAAATAACGCCGCTGGGACGACAATCTTACCTCCAGGGTCTGTTTTCAGTATAGACGGAACAGCCCAGATAAGTTCTTGAATGGCGGGGAAAAACGACGCTAGCCGCGCATGGGCCGGCTGCGATAGCTGAATGGTAGGGCTAGAACAGCAGTTAGACGGCGGCGCGAACCCGCCTGGAAAGTCCGGTCTCGCTGCGATTTGCCTTTTTCGGCGCCTCGTTCAGGCGCTTCACCTGATCGCTCACACAGACCAGGAACATGGGCTGTCGTGCGTTCTTCAGCAGGTCGATAATGCGGTCCTGCTGATCTTCTAAATAGATGGATTTGCCGTCGGTAAGCAGGTGGAGTCTTGAATCCGTGGAGAGCACATCGGCCAGACGGCGGCCCATTTCACGCTGCAAGAAGCGGAGGACGCGGCGAATCTTCTGCAATGAGAAGCCCTTGCGGCGCAGTTCCGCAATGACTGTGATCTCGACAACTTCCTCCGGCAGATAGATGCGTTTGTGGCCTTCGTGCCGCGGAGACACGACCTTGCGCTCGTCCCACCACTGCAGTTGCCGCAGACTCACCTGAGCAATCTTGGCAACATCCGTACTCGTGTACGTCCGCTGCCCTTGAGGCAAATCAGGACGGACTTTGCGTGTTTTGAACATAGCGCCCCTTTTCCGTTTTGGACGTTGGAACGACTCCCCAGATTGTACTAGACCTGCAAAAAGAGTCAAGCACCAGTAGACCCAGACTCTTAGCCGCCACCGACAAACTCGACGATTTCAAGCTGCGAACCGGCTGGGACGAGCGTTTGCCGCCAATTTTGTTTGCGGACAATCAACTTATTCAATTCGACTGCGACGCGGCCGCTATCGACGCCTAGCCAGGCCAGCAATTCCTCCACCGAGCCGTTGGCGGGCACTTCTTTCACTTCCCCATTGATCGATACAGATATGAATTGCGGTTGGATGCCGGTTTGGAGGGACAAGTTGGATGCCTTCGTGGTTTATGAACGGGGCGAACCGAAGGCGCTTCGGCGCGCACGCCTCCGCCCATTATATGAGTTTTACGGATGATACTTTGGTAACGAAGCCCCATGCCTACGACCTACGCTGAAACCTGGTTTCCGGTCCTGATCCAAATCGTGATCGCGATGCTGGTGGCCGGAGCGATGATCGGGCTGTCGGCGCTTCTCGGCCGCCGTGTGCGCGACCCGGTCAAGATGATGCCCTACGAATCGGGAATGCAACCGGTCGGCAACGCGCGCGAGCGCTTCAGCGTGAAGTTCTACATGGTGGGGATGGTTTTTATTCTCTTCGACATCGAGGCGATTTTCCTGTACCCGTGGGCTGTCGTCTACCGCGAACTGAAATTATTCGCGTTCTTTGAGATGCTGTTATTCATTGTGTTGGTGCTGTGCGGCTTTTTTTACATATGGAAGAAAGGCGTTCTGAATTGGTCGGCGGATGAGCAGCGCCGGCACAAGCCGGAAGTGGAGAAACGGCGTGCTGCCTGAACGAGTGGCTCAAAATCCGAGCGCGGTCGCCATCGCCCAGCAATTGCCGGACGCGATTTTGGACGCAACGGCGGCGGTAGACGGACCAGTGCTGACCATCGCCCCGGGGCAGATTGTAGCGGTGTGCCGCCTGCTCAAAGATTCTTTGAATTTTGAGCGCCTCAGCGCCATTACAGGCGTCGATTGGTGGCCGCGCGAGCCGCGGTTCGAAGTAGTTTACTTTCTGCACTCGCTGGCCCGGAACGCACGTCTACGGCTAAATCTATGGCTCGACGAGAATGAATCCGTGGAGTCGGTTTGTTCTGTCTGGCGGGGCGCGAATTGGTACGAGCGCGAGGTTTTCGATCTGTTCGGCATTGCCTTTCGCAATCACCCGAATCTGGAGCGCATCATGATGCCGGCGGATTGGGAAGGCTATCCGCTCCGCAAAGACTATCCGGTGCATGGCCACAAGTACACGTACCAGGATGAGTAGCTTTTTTTTGAAATGGCTCCGGCTCGCGCCGATCAAAAGGATACAGCCATGATTGAAGGAAAGGCTCACGTCGAGTCGCTCGACGCAGAACACGAGCTGAGCATCGAAGACCCTTCCGGAATTGACCTGCACGCCGCGCAGACTTCGACGGCGCGACGCATCACCTTGAACATGGGTCCTCAGCACCCATCGACGCACGGTGTGTTGCGTGTTGTACTCGAGCTCGAGGGCGAAACTATTCTGAAGGCCCGGCCGGAAATCGGATATCTGCACACCGGCATTGAAAAGCAGTGCGAGTCGAAGAAGTACCAGCAAGTAGTTCCACTGACCGATCGCGCCGATTATCTGTCGAATCTCAACAATAATCTGTGTTACGCGCTGGCGATCGAGCGGCTGCTGGGGCTGGAAATTCCACCGATGGCGCAGTGGATGCGGGTGATGCTGTGCGAGCTGCAGCGCGTCTCAAGCCATCTGGTTTGGCTCGGGACACACGCTCTGGACATCGGCGCCATGAGCGTGTACTTCTACTGTTTCCGGGAGCGCGAGCAGATCCTGAAGATCTTCGAGATGTTTTCCGGCCAGCGCATGATGACCAGCTACATTCGACCTGGTGGTCTCGCGCTGGAGCCTCCGCGGGGCTGGCACAAAGCGATTGCGGAGCTGGTGCCGAAACTGGCGCGCGGCGTCGACGAATACCAGCAACTGCTCGCCTCGAATCCGATATGGGTGAATCGAACCAAGGGCGTGGGCATCTTTCCGCTGGAGACGATGATCGAGTTGGGCGTAACCGGGCCGATGCTCCGTGCCGCCGGTTTGCAGTTTGACGCCCGCAAAGACTGCCCGCATTCGAGCTACGAGCAGTTCGAGTTTAACGTGCCAACGCGCACCGAGAACGACGTGTATGCCCGCTTCGAAGTGCGCATGGACGAGATGCGCGAGAGTCTGCGCATGGTGAGGCAAGCATTAGACGGCATGCCGTCGGGCCGGTGGCAAGCCGACGCGCCGCACATTCTGCTGCCGGATCGGGAGCAGATGAAGACCCAGATGGAATCGCTCATCTATCACTTCAAGATCGTCACCGAAGGGTATCGCGTGCCCGCCGGCTCCGTGTATCAAGTAGTCGAGTCGCCGCGCGGAGAGCTGGCCTATTACGTGGTCAGCGACGGCACGGCCAATCCGCATCGTGTGTTCATG
>Ga0070737_10004638_pt1 | contig 13628 bp, 7 predicted proteins | sample Coa_R1_10_FD_66438 | JGI IMG/M metagenome (GOLD analysis project Ga0070737, IMG submission 66438) | Surface soil microbial communities from Centralia Pennsylvania, which are recovering from an underground coalmine fire - Coalmine... | ecosystem: Environmental > Terrestrial > Soil > Unclassified ... | reverse complement strand
TGCTGCGGCACTTATTATGCCTGCAAGGATTGTCACGAGGCGTTGGCGGGGCATGAGATTGCGGTCTGGTTGCGGAGTGAGCGGTGGCAAAGAGCGGTGCTGTGCGGTCACTGCCAGACAGAGTTGACGATCGACGACTATCTAGGAAGCGGCAATCGTTGCCCCGCATGCGGAGCCGGATTTAATCCCGGTTGCGCAAAGCATTACCCCTACTACTTCGAGATGTCGGATGAACCGTGCACAACGCTTTTGCGAGAATGCAATCAGCTTGGGCATGATCACATGGTGATGGGCGGCACGGAGATAGAGGTCAAGATACGGCTGGCGAACGCATCTGGCATTCTCGAGCGTTTACAAGGGGCCGGGTTCACTGTTTCGGTGCCGCGGGAGTTCGAGGCCAATACGCTCTATGAAACGAAGGACGGCAGTCTGGCGCGCAAGGGCATGCTGCTGCGACTCCGGCAAGTTGGCGAACGAGCGATGATCACGTGGAAAGGGCCGGGCGAGCCGGGACCATACAAGAGCAGGCCGGAGCTCGAAACCAGTATCGGTTCGGTTGAGACGATGCAGCGGATCTTCAGCGAGCTGGGATATGTGCCTTCGTTTCGCTATGAGAAGTACCGGACTGAGTTTACGCATGCAGCAGATGAAGGTGTGGTGACATTTGATGAGACGCCTATCGGAGATTTTTTGGAACTGGAAGGATCGGGCGAGTGGATCGATGCAACGGCGGCGAAGCTGGGGTTTTCGCGTGCGGATTACGTTGTCGACAGCTATGGGAGACTTTATTTAGCGGATTGTGAGCGCCGAGGCGTGGAACCGGGCCATATGGTATTCGCGTCCCAAAGATAGCGGACCGAGGACGCCCGAGTGGTTCCAGTTCTCGTAGGGAACGATCGGAAATACTAAGGAGCATGCCGGAAACACTCACAGTGGATGCCGGGATTGTGGAGCGCGTCACCGGCGATCTAACTCGCGTGCGTGAGGAGATCGCGAAGGTGATCGTCGGCCAATCGGAGGTAGTGGATGGCGTGCTGATCTGTCTGATCGCTGGCGGCCATGTACTACTCGAAGGTGTACCTGGGTTAGGCAAGACGACGCTGCTGCGAACGCTCGCTCGCGTGCTGGATCTGCGCTATTCGCGAATTCAGTTCACGCCTGATTTGATGCCGGGCGATATCGTCGGCAGCATGATGATTGAAAACGACGATCGCGGCCATAAGATTCTACGCTTCCAACCGGGCCCGATTTTCGCGAACCTGGTACTCGCCGATGAGATCAATCGCGCCACGCCGAAAACACAATCGGCGCTGCTGGAGGCGATGCAGGAGCGCACGGTGACAAGCGGCACATCCACGTTTTCGCTCGAGACACCGTTCCTGGTCATGGCCACACAGAATCCCATAGAAATGGAGGGGACCTATCCGCTTCCCGAGGCGCAGCTCGATCGTTTTCTGATGAAAATTCTGGTCACCTATCCATCGCGCGAAGATTTGAATCGCATAGTGGAAGTGACCACGAAGCAGGACGAGGCGGAGTTAGGCCAGGTGATGGACCGCGAGCAGATCGGCGAACTGAAAGCACTCTGCCGGCAGGTGATCGTGGCGCCACATGTTCAGGAATATGCAATCGAGCTGGTAATGTCCACGCAGCCGGGGAACGAGGCCGCTCCCGCGGTGACAAACCGGTATATCCGTTACGGCAGCTCGCCGCGCGGGGCGCAAGGCTTGATTGAATGCGGCCGGGTGCTCGCGCTTATGCGCGGGCGACTGCATCTAAGCGTAGACGACGTGTTATCCGTCGCGCCGGCCGTGTTGCGGCATCGCATCATTCTGAATTTCGACGCGCACGCGGATGGAGAGACTACGGAAACGATACTCCGGAAAATCTTCCATGACTTGAAAGCCCGCATGTAAGGCGCGCAGCTTGATTTTCAAAAACGATGGAACCGCTTGTCGACCGGCAATTTCTTGAGCGGCTAGAGCGACTGACCCTGCATTGGCAGAAGTCGTTTAACGGGTTGGTGGGCGGGCACAATGCGTCGCGCTTCGCGGGTGCGGGACAAGAGTTCTTAGAACACCGGAATTTTCACCACGGCGATGATTTACGCGCAGTGAATTGGCGCGCCTATATGCGCTTCGACAAGCTCTTCTTGAAGATGTTTCAAATTGAGCCGCGTGTGCCGGTGCGGTTGTTGCTGGATGCCAGCGCATCGATGACGGCGGGTGCGGCGCCGGGCGAAGTGAGCAAGTTTGAGTACGCGCGCAAAATTACGGCCGCCCTGGTGTATGTTGCGCTCGTGCGGCTCGACAGTATTCTGCTTCAGCCATTCTCGGCGCGACTGCTGGAGCCGTTCCTGGCAAGCGGCGGACGCCATCGCTTTCAACCCGCTGAGAATTATCTGCGCGGGCTGCGCGCCGGAGCGAGAACCAACTTTTTCGAGACCACGCGTGAGTACTTGGGAACGTATCCGCAGCGCGGGTTAACGATTGTCATTTCCGATTTCCTGGACGACTCCGATTGTCTGCATCCTTTGCAGTATCTGGCGGACTTCGGGCATGAGCTTTTGCTTATTCAGTTGTGGAGCAATGAGGACCGGCATCCGACCGATGAAGGCGAACTGCAACTGATCGATGCCGAGACGGACGAACACATCAGGATGGCTGTCGATGAGCGCGCACGTGAAGCGTACACGCGTGCTTTCGACCAGCACGCGGAGGAGTTGAAAAAACTGGCTCTGCGCAACGGGGGCCGTTACGCGGGATTATCGACCCGAGTCGGGATTGAAGAGGCGATCTTCGGGCCGCTGGCGGCTGCACAAGGCGTTTGCTAGAAGATGTTCTTTCTGAACCTCACTGCCGCGGAATTTGTAACGCTGTTGAGCGTTCTAGGCGGCCTGATCGCAGCGCTGTATCTGTTGGACCGAACAAAACGAAAGAAGATAGTTTCGACGTTGAGGTTCTGGACGCCGGAGGGCAGCGCGCGCGAGAGTCAACGTAGAAGACGTGTTCGCGATCCCTGGTCACTGGCGCTGCAATTGGCCGGTTTATTGCTGCTGCTGCTGGCGATCGCGCAACTGCAGTGGGGCTCGCGAGAACGGAGCGGAAGAAACTATGTGGTGTTGCTGGATGCTTCGGCTTGGTCGGCGCAAAGTGATGAGCGGCACACGGTACTCGATCGCGAAAAAGAAGCGGCTGAGCGGTATTTAACGGCGCTGGCGCCAATGGATCGAATTATGCTGGTGCGAGCGGATGCGTTAGCCACTCCGCTGACGCCGTTTACGACGGATCGTGCACGGATCGCGAGAGCATTGCACGCAGTCGCTGCCGGATACTCGGCGCTGAACATTGAACAGGCGCTCACGTTTGCTCAACAGGCGCAAGGCTGGTCCGGGGGCGCGCGCGGCGAAATCGTCTATATCGGTCCGGCAATGATAGCCGAGAGCGAAGCTGCCGTACCAGAATTGCCGGACCTGCGCATCATCGCAATCGAGCGCGGGCGTGAACACGTTGGTATACGCGGAATGGGCGTGCAGAGAAACGACAATGGCTGGCAGGCCTCAGTGACTGTAAGGAATTACGGAGCGGCGCGAGAGACGGTGCGCTTGCAAACGCGCTTCGCAGGCACGGCATTTGCATCGCGCATCTTATCGCTCCAGGGCGGTGAGGAAGGCGCAGTTGAATACAATTTCGTGACAAACACTGCGGGACAGCTTGTCGCTGAGCTTGAGCCCGGAGAAAACCTGATGCACGATCACCGCGTGGCGCTGCAGCTCCCGCGGCTCGGAGTGCTGAGAATAGCGATATTCACGGATCGCCCTGAAGTGTTCAGGCCGCTTTTCAACGCGAACAATCAGTTGAACGTTCGCTTCTTTCCGACTTCCGGCAGCGAAAGAGATGTTTCAACGGATGTGATGGTTCTTGATGGAACCAGCCGTACAGTACCACCTGGAGTGGCGAGCATCTGGATCGATCCGCCGCGAGACAGTTCACCGTTGCCTGTGAGAACAATTGTTCACGATGCCGCTATCCACGACTGGCATTCGGAAACGCCGCTCGGCGAGAGCTTGCACGCACGCGATACACGGATTCCAAATGCCGAGGTATTTCAGACCTTTGAGGGCGACATAACTGTCGGCAGCCTGGTAGACGGACCGGTTGTAGTCGCGCGCGGACCCGCGCAGAGCCATGGAAAGCTGGCGGTGATCGGATTCGATCCTCTGGATGGCAAGGCCAGGTTGGAGCTGACAACTCCGCTGCTATTTGCAAATATTCTGCAATGGATATCGCCGGAGGTATTTCATTCGGTGGACTATTCAGCAGAGCAGGTCGGTGAAGTTACGGTGCCGTTGGACCCGAGTGAGCGCGCAGACCAGATTCATATCCTAAGTGAACGGGGGATGTCTGTCCCCGCTATAGCGAGCAAGCAAAATTTGAAATTGTTTACAAGTGCGCCGGAGGTTTTCCGCGTCAGTTCCGAGCGACGTGAACACGTACTGTCGGTAACCGTGCCGGATGTTGCTGCGTTTGAGTGGGTCGCACCGGCGCATGCGGCGAGAGGAGTTCCGGGGCGCTCGCGACTTGAACCGAGTGCGGTAGACCTTTGGAAATGGCTGGCTGTGGCGGGCGGGATGACTCTCCTGCTGGAGTGGATGTGGTTTGGGCGGCGCCGTGTCGGTAAACGCCTGGCGGCCAGCGGCGAACCTGTGCGGCGGCAGGCTGCGCAGCACGAAGGAGAGCTGGTCGCGAAATGACGGTCGCGCACAGTTGGGTGCTGCTCATCGTTCCGGCTCTGTTGGTATGGGCGGCGATTTGGTGGCACGCAGGAGAGCGGCGTCTCACACTGGTGCTAAAGGTGTGCAGTTTAGCCGCGATTCTGCTTGCGTTGGCGGAACCGCAGATGAGATTGCCGGAGACGAAGACGGGCGCGGTCATCCTGGTCGACACCTCGGCCAGCATCCCGCGAGACGACTTGGCGCGAGCATCGTCGATTGTTACCGCAATCGCGCGGCATAGAGGCAGGAACTGGATGAACGTGGTTCCGTTCGCGGGACAAACGAGGAGCCTATCACGGGCCGAGACTTCAAGCGGGATGCATCTGATGCAGACCGCTAGCGAAGCGGCGAATGCAACCAATTTAGAATACGCGCTCGTCAACACGATGGCAGCCATCCCGGCCGGCTATATGCCACGGCTGATCTTGCTGACCGATGGAAACGAAAACGAAGGAAGCAGCGCGCGGGCAGTTGCCGAGCTGCAGCAGTTGCGCGTGCCGGTGGATACGATCCCGTTGGGCGGCAGGACAAGTTCAGGGCTCAGATTGGAAGCGCTGTCGATGCCGCGCGAAGCCTATGCGGGTGAGCAGATTCCGATCGATCTGACGGTCTATTCGCCGCAGGCTGTGCGCGGCAATGTCGAAGTGTTCGCGGAAGGCAAGAGCCTCGGCACAAATGCTATCGATTTAAGAACTGGAGTAAATAGTATTCGCGTGCATGCACGTTTGAAGTCGAGCGGGGCCACGTTTGTCTCCGGTGCGATCTCCGCCGGGCCACTCGGCGAAGCACGGTTCGAACAACCGATCCAACTCAAGCGAGCGAGAGTTTTGTATCTATCGCAGGATCCTCCGGGAACCGAGCAGAATCTATTGCAGGCTTTCAACGAAGCCGGGTTTGAGTTAACGCGAGATATGGCGCTGATGGACAGAAGCCTGGACGCCGTTCAGCTCGTCATCTTGAACAATCTCAATCTGAAGGCTTTCACAGAGGCGCAGAAGAGCCGGCTGGAGGAGTATGTGAACCAGGGCGGCGGTTTGTTGCTGATTGGCGGGGAGCGCCAAGTGTACAAGCAAGACCAGCAAATGGATGCTCTTGATCGTGCGCTGCCAGCCAAGCTTGCTCCCCCCAAGACATCGGAAGGAACGTGTGTCGCGCTCATCATCGATAAGTCTTCGTCCATGGAGGGAAGAAAGATCGAGCTGGCCAAGCTCTCGGCGATTGGCGTCGTAGACCATCTGCGGCCTACGGATACGATTGGAGTTCTGATTTTCGATAACTCATTTCAATGGGCAGTGCCAATGCGGCGCGCGCAGGACACATCGCTAATTAAGCGGCTGATCTCCGGCATTACGCCGGATGGAGGAACGCAGATTGCGCCGGCGCTCGCCGAAGCGTACCGCAAGGTACTGCGGTCGAAAGCTAATTACAAGCACATTGTTTTGCTGACGGACGGCATCTCTGAAGAAGGCGACAGCATGGAGTTGGCGAAAGAAGCGCTGTCGCACCAGATCACCATTTCTACGGTGGGACTGGGGCAGGACGTCAACCGCTCCTATCTCGAGAAGATTGCGGCCACCTCGGCCGGCCGCAGTTATTTTCTTAACGAGCCGCAGGGATTAGAGCAAATCCTGCTGAAGGATGTGGAGGACTACAGCGGGTCGAGCGCCGTTGAGAAGCCGCTTGCGCCGATCATCGAGCACAATGCGGAGATTCTGGACGGCGTGGGTATGAATAATGCGCCGGCACTGAAGGGCTATGCGCGATTTGAAGCGAAGCCTGATTCGGAAACGATTCTGGGCATCGACCCGGAAAAGAAGGATCCGCTCTATGTGCGGTGGCAATACGGATTGGGGCGCGCAGGTGTGTTCGCCTCTGACGCTAAAAGCCGCTGGGCGGAAGCATGGGTAACATGGCCGGGATTTGATAAGTTCTGGATCAATGTTACACGCGACCTACTTGGCCGTGTTGATAAGAGCGAGGCAAGCGCAAAATTCGACCCAGCCGACGGAGACATTTACGTGAGCTATCGCTTGAGCCCCGGATTGGCACAGCCCGCAAGTATACCTCCGATCTTCGCTCTCGGTCAAAACGGGTTTCGACGAGCGGTGGATGTAAATAAAGTGGGACCGGAAATGTATCAGGGGCGAGTACACGTGGGACGCGCGCGAGGGCTGTTCCGTATTCGTCCGGTAAACGAGACACCGGCATTTCCGGAGATCGGTGTTTACCGGCAGGTGGAAGAGTTGCGAGACTACGGATCGAATCAAGCACTGCTGGCGCAGATTTCGGCCTTGACGGGGGGCCGCTTCAACCCCGCTCCGTCCTCGATTTTCGATGTGGCCGGAAAATCGATTTATACGACATGGCAATTATGGCCGGCGCTTCTCGGTTTGTCGATTGCATTCACGATTGCGGAGTTGATGGCGCGTAAGTGGGCGGGCTTGGCACGAGTGTTTGTACGGCGTTAGCAGTCTGCAGCTTCGCTTGTCAAACGATCAGAAATAAAACTTCAGCCCAAACTGAATCTGGCGGGGCGCTCGAGCAGCCGTCACATAGCCGAAGGTGGGAGTTCCCAGAACTGTCGAGTTATTTGCATTTTGCGGGCCGGGTGCGGCAAATAGAAAATTGGGATGGTTGGCAATATTGAAACACTCCGCCCGAAGTTCGAATCTGCGTTTTTCTCCGACCGGAAATTCTTTCATTAATGAGACATCCCAATTGTTCGTGCCAGGGCCTTCTAATGTGTTGATGCCGACGTTGCCGAAAGATCCAAGCGCGGGATCGGTAAACGCACAGGTGTTGAAGAACGTGCCGGGCACACACGGTTTGCCGCTTGCGCTTTGCCCATAAACAGCATCCGGTCTTTGCTGGCCATCGGAATTGGCGAAATTGCCGTTCGCATCGGTGACAGTGAACCAGGTTCCTGAGGAAATCGTGGTTACGCCTTCAATGGTCCAGTTACCGAACAGCATCTGGCTAAATGCATTTGCGCCGCTGCCGAACTTCCGATCCCGACCGAAAGGCAGATCCCAGGAGTAACTCGCGACAAAGCGATGACGCGTATCGAAATCCAGATTGCCATGCTCCCATTCCGGAAATTCGCTCCAGCGGAAACTATCGTTGTTCTGTGAGCCCAAATTGGCGTTTGAAGCATCCCCCAGCGCGTGACTGTACGTATAATTCACCAGAAAGGAAATGCCGTTTGCGAATCGGTGCTGCCACTTGGCCTGAAGAGCGTCGTATTCCGAATTACCCGCTGAGTTCAAGTAACCTACGGATGCGTCCACATACGGGAAAGGGCGGCGCGGAGCAGTAGGAGCAGACGGATCGGCGCTAGGAGCGGCCTGATTGAGATTCAGATAGGTGTAGAGCTTAGTTCCTTTCGAGCCGACATAAGCCAATTCGACCAGAGAGTTATGGGTCACTTGATACTGCGCCGTGAAATGCCATTGGAGCACGTACGGAGTTCTGATATTTGGGTCGATGGAAAACAGGTTAGGGGTATTGGGGTCGATTAAGGAATTTGCCGGAAATCCTTGTGAGAGCACGTTCAGGCCGGGGACAGAACAATCGAGCGTCGCATTCGCCGAAGGAAGACTGCACGGGTTAACGAAACTCTGACTAACGAAAAACGGAGGATTGAAGCCGGGACTGGGGTTGCTATAAGGGCCATTTTCCTCGCCATTATAAAAGACCCCAAAAGCGCTCCTTAAAACAAAGCGCTGAGTTAGTTGATAGGCGACTCCCACGCGTGGGCCGAAGTTATTGAAATCAGAATCGACCAAGGCATCCGAGGCATTGTGATTGACGGGCAGAGTTGCCGCGAGTGTGGGAGTAAGGCCTACATTTTCGTTGCTCGGGATGTCCAATTGACCAGTCGCCGGGTTAAAATTCGCCTGTGCATTGAAGCGCTCGAAGACAGGCGAGAAGTATTCCCACCGGAGGCCCAAGTTAAGAGTAAGTCTTGGTGAGACTCGCCAATCGTCTTGCACGAACGCGGCATAGTTATGTCGCAGATAATCGACGTTGTTCAGGTTATTGATATCGCCTCCATCCGTCAGCCCAGTTAACATGGAGGCAAATCCGCTTCCACCACTTCCCGGGTCCGCTGCATTATCGGTGAACTGCGGTCCGAACGAGAGCGCGCCACGGGAATCGGCAGGCTGATAGATTGTGAACTCTTCGGGGCGAATCTCGCCGCCGAACTTCCAGGTGTGGTTACCTTTAATCCAGGTGGAGGTGTCGGAGATAGTGTATGTGTTTTGGATCTCGTTGGACGGCAAGTAGGTCGGACTTCCAAGATTTGACATATCACTGAATGTCAACTGTGGAAGGCCGCCATTGTCGGTTCCGGGGGCATAGGGTACGCCGGGGAATGCAACATTTGCGGAAACATTCTGGTTGTAATTGAATTGAAATCGACTGGAGTGCAGCCGATTGTATCCCAGCCGCAGCTCGTTGACGACGCTGGCCGAAAAGCTATGGATTTCGCTAACCGCTGCGCTGTAGCCGTTATTTTGTTGAATGCCGCTGAAGAAACCGCCGCCATCTGCGATTCCCGGTAAAGGCGAGGGGATGATGGAGGGCGATTGAGTGATGCTAAAGCGGTAGAAGGCCGTATCTTTACCGGAGAAGACTTGATCGATACGGACATCGCCTTGATTATTGTTCTGGGCGAGGATGGGATTCGAAACGTAGTTGTACCCGAGACCGTTAGCATTGGGTAGGGGATAAAGCTGCGCCAGCCGCGCTCCCAGGGGATCGAGCTGCGCAGCGGGGATCACGTTCGATGGCGTTCCAGTGCTGGTGTAGCCATAGGGCACGCCGCAGTATCCAGTCGGACTGGAGGCGCTGGCCTGAGTAGCTCGTGTGTTGAATAGTTCGCCAGCGTAGGTCATCTGGCCGTTGCAATCAAGGACGCCCGTGGGTGACGTCAGATCCAACTGGCTCGAGAAGTCGCCCGATCTTTGAGCAACGGTAGGCACCAGCGAAGTGTCGGTCTGGCCCTGGCGGATTCGAAGCCCTTCGTAATCGGTAAAGAAGAACAGACGGTCGCGCACAATGGGGCCGCCCAGAGTGGCGCCGAACTGGTTCTGATGGTAGGGCGGAATGGTGGGGTCGAAGAAATTGCGGGCATCCAGGTGTTCGTTTCGCAGGAACTCATACAGCACGCCGTGGAACTCGTTTGTGCCGCTTTTCAACGTAGCATTCACCACAGCGCCCGTAGCACGCCCGAATTCCGCACCGTATGAATCGGTTTGCACTTTAAATTCCTGGAGTGCGTCAACAGAGGGCATCACCACATAATTGGTTTCGTTCAACAGGTCAGGCAGGTTCGAGTTATTATCCACGCCATCGAGCAGGAAATCGTTTTCAAGTGAACGGGCGCCGTTGGCGCTGAAGCCAAAACCGCTTTCGTCGCGAGCCCCCGGCTCGCTGAGCGTCACCCCGGCAGTCAATTGCGCGAGCTGGACAGGATTACGCCCGTTCAGCGGCAGACCGACCATCGTCTGGCTGTTGATCACCTGACCGCGCTCGGACGTCTCCGTCTCGAGCAACGGCGCCGTTTCCTGCACTGTCAGGACTTCGGTGACATGTCCGGGTTGCAAGGTGACATTTACCTGTTGACGTTGTTGGACGTCGAGTGTGATGGATTCGACCATCTCGGTCTTGAATCCCTTAGCGGATATGCTTACCTGGTATGTCCCGATTCGAACAGGGCTGATCGTCCATTCGCCAGTTTGGCTGGTGGTCACCTCGTACTTGAAATTCGTGCCGGTGTTGACAGCGGTGACACTCGCGTTTGGAACTGAAGCCCCGGAGGAGTCCAGCACACGCCCGACGAGCGAGGCTGTGTCTTTTTGCGCCATGGACAGCGTAGCCGTTAGAAGAACAAGCGTAAGGAAACGAAAATTCTGTGAGGGCACGAGTAGGCTCTTTTCAGCGGCGAAATCGACCGGAGACTGTTGCCCAGACTTGGGGCGCCTTTCGATGTATGTCAGTTTCCTTTCGGGTTTGGCCTTTCGAAAAGTCTACGACGCTCGTGGCGGTCTGTCAATAGGAGAGAGAAATAGGACGCCGACTACCGGCGCAATCACTTAAACTGGCGGATTGGAGATTCCATGAGCGATGTTGTTGCACCGCTTTCCGTGGGAGCAGCCGATTGGGAACGATTCAAAGCCGCCCAGCCGTCGCCGACAGGGCCTTTGAGCCGATACGTTGCCATCGATGCGTACCGTGGGCTCGTCATGCTGCTCATGATGGGCGAAGTGCTTCGCTTCGCCGAGGTCGCCAAGTCTTACCCGGGAAACTGGATCTGGTCTATGCTGGCGTTCAACCAGACGCATGTGGAATGGGCCGGCTGCTCGTTGCACGACATGATTCAGCCGTCTTTCTCGTTTCTGGTGGGGGTCGCTTTGCCGTTTTCGATCGCAAGCAGAATGCGCCGGGGCGGCACGTTCGGGAGCATGTTCGCACACGCCCTCTGGCGCTCACTATTGCTTATCGCGCTCGGTATCTTTCTGCGCTCGATGCAAGGTCCACGGACATACTTCACGTTTGAAGATACGCTGACGCAGATCGGCCTTGGTTATGTGTTTCTGTTTCTGTTGGCATTTCGCGCGCCACGTTGGCAATGGGGAGCTTTCGGGGTCATTCTGATCGGATATTGGCTCGCTTGGGCGCTCTATCCCGCGCCGGCCGCCGGTTTCGATTGGAAGGCAGTAGGTGTACCGGTCGACTGGCAACACAACTTCACGGGCTTCGCGAGCCACTGGAATAAGAACAGCAACCTGGGAAATGGGTTCGATCAATGGTTCTTGAACCTGTTCCCCCGCACCAGACCCTTCGTCTTCAACAGCGGCGGATACTTGACCCTCAGCTTTATTCCCACGCTGGGAACCATGATCCTGGGCTTGATCGCGGGACGATGGTTGCGCACGTTCGCGCCCCGCATACCTTTGAGGCTTTACCTGCGCACCGGTGCAATCTGCGTAGCGGCTGGAATGGCACTTCACTTTGCGGGCATTTGTCCCATCGTGAAGCGAATCTGGACACCCAGTTGGACACTATTCAGCGGCGGGATTTGCTTTCTGTTCCTGGCGGCGTTTTGTTGGATCGTCGAGAGGAAAGGGCATGGTCGATGGGCATTTCCACTGGTGGTGATCGGAACGAATTCGATCGCAGCATACCTGATCGCACACTTGTGTGAAAACTTCGTAGTGAGTTCTTTCCGGATTCATTTGGGCGATCGGCCGTTTCAACTCTTCGGGCCCGCGCTTGAACCCGCCGTTCTGGGAGCTGCGGTTTTACTGACCTATTGGCTGATGCTCTTTTGGATGTATCGGAACAAGATTTTTCTAAAGATTTGAAGGGCGGAACAACGCTTGCACGACTTGGAGAGCTTGCGGCTCACCGGCACGAATTCCGGGACCTAGCATGGAGCCAAGCAAAATCAGTCCACCGTTGCCATAGGCGCGCTTCATGGCAACGGGTACGCCATCATATTCGGCCACCATCTCATCTGCCGAACAGTTCAGCAACGACACCTGATGGAAGGCCCTGACCATGGCAGTTGCGGGCCAGCGGTAATGCACGTATTCATTAGACTTGACGCGGACGCAACGGCGGATGGCAATGCCCAAAGCGTTTCCGAGCAGTTCATCCGCGGCGACCGTAGTTTCGAAACCGGCAGCGCGCTCCCAAATGACCCACGCGCCCTGATCCATTAGAACCCGCAAAGGCCGGATATACGCGCGCGAGAAGGCTCGCACGGAAGGGAGGACCATGACCTGTTTACCGCATCTCGGCGGCGGGAGGCTGGTCCTGCAACAATCGGCCGGCAGCACTGACTTGAATCCCGCGCATGATTCTTCCGCCAGCATGTCTGCAGTTGACAACATCAACAGGAGGTGTTTCGGGCCTGGTTTTTGCGACCACGCAGCGCTGAGCCCGCTGCCAGCCAATGCAGAAACAACCGCGACGTTTCGCTTGATGAGTTGGCGTCGAGTCATGGTCTTAAAGACGCCCGGAGATAAAGCGGTCCATGGCGGCCGCGGTATCGAAGACCTGCTGATCCGGTGCAAAGCGATATTGCCGCTCCATTTCCGCAATCAGCCAGCCGTCATAGTTCACCTTAGTCATGGCATCGCGAATGGCGCGCCAGTCATTGTCACCCAGAAAGATGTTGGTGTAAACGCTTTCCTCGCCACAGCGTCCGCGGTGCTTGAGGACATCTTTCATGTGCACACGGGTGATCCGGGGACCAAGCATTTCAATCCACTGCTCGGCAAAACCAGTATCGTGAATATTTCCGACGTCCAGATGAATGCCGACGTAGGGCTGATTCACATCGTCTAAGAACAATTTGAATTCTCTTGGGCTCAGGAGGAAATGCTGTTCTGAGTTGCAGTTCTCGACACCTAGCTTCACTCGTGCCTTTGCCGCCGTTTCGCCTAAGCGTTGAAGGGATTCGACCGTGCGGTTGTAAACCTCGTTGTAAGGAATCTCGGGCGTCACCAGGCCGGCCACCACCAGAATCGCGTCACAGTCGAAAATATTGGCCGCCTCGATTTGCCGTTCGATGTGATGGAAGGCAGCCATACGCTTGGCCGGGTCTCTGGAGGAGACATTTTCCTGCCAATCGAGCGCATTGGCAACATCTGAAACCTCAAGGCCAGCATCCTGGATGCGCCGATACATATTGCGTAGCTCGCCCGCGGGCGTTGTCATTTGAAACCACGGGCGGTCGCCAAGCCACAATTCGACGCCGTTGTATCCGGCACGCTTCAATAGCCTGAGCCCGTCGTCAAAGCTCATACCTTTCGGGAAGATGTTGTCACCGATAGCGCGTTTC